>Ga0157370_10009300_pt1 | contig 10522 bp, 8 predicted proteins | sample C35metaG_FD_113463 | JGI IMG/M metagenome (GOLD analysis project Ga0157370, IMG submission 113463) | Corn rhizosphere microbial communities from Kellogg Biological Station, Michigan, USA - C3-5 metaG | ecosystem: Host-associated > Plants > Roots > Rhizosphere > Soil | place: USA: Michigan... | reverse complement strand
CTCGAGCGCGCGGCGGCGGCGGACCCCGCGTCACGCGCACGCGAGCGTCGCGTCGGTGGCAGCGCATTCGCGGCGCTGCCCGAACTCATCCGCTCGCCGTATCTGCTTGGCGTCGGCGCATGGGTGAGCCTGCTGTCATTCGGCGCAACGATGCTTTATTTCGAGCAGGCGAACATCGTATCGACGACGGTCCACGGCGCGGGCGCGCAGACGCGGATCTTCGCAAGCATCGATCTTGCAGTCGGGCTGTTGACGCTCGCCACGCAGGTGTTCGCGACCGGGCGCGTGCTGGAGCGCTTCGGCGTCGGCCTCGCGGCGGCTGCGTTGCCCGCGGTCTACGTCGCCGGCTTCTCGGCGTTGGCGGTGATGCCGACGCTCGCCGTCGTGCTCGTCGTCCAGGTCCTGCAGCGGTGGATGAATTTCGCGATCGCCAATCCCGCACGCCAGGTGTTCTTCACCGTCGTCGGACGCGGCGAGAAGTACAAGGCGAAGAACCTGATCGACGTCGTCATCTATCGCGGCTCGGATGCGGTCTATGGGTGGCTCTTCGACAGCCTGCAGGCGATCGGGCTCAAGCTCGCCGGCATCGCGCTGTGGTCGCTGCCGGTCGTCGCCGGATGGTTCGTGTTGTCGATCGCGCTCGGGCGGAGCCAGGAACGGCGCGCGCAACAGGTCGCGGTCGCGCACGGTGACTGATATGACGATTGCACGATGAATTTTCTGACGCGCCGCGAGTTCGCCCTGCTCGTCGCGTCATCGCTGCTCGCGCGGCGTGCGTTCCCGCAGGCCGACACCTCTTCGATCCTCATGCGCGCGATACCGAAGACCGGCGAACGCATACCCGCGGTGGGCCTCGGCACGGCAAGCACGTTCGACCGCGACAGCGAATCGGCGCGACGATCGGCGTCGGAGGTCGTTCACGCTCTGCTCGATGGCGGCGGCCGATTGATCGATACCGCCTCCACGTATGGCGACGCGGAAGTCGTGCTCGGCAAGGTGATGGCGGCCGAGCATCTGCGCGAGCGGATCTTCATTGCAACGAAGCTCGAGGAGCCCGACGAGGCTGAGCTCCAGCGCTCGCTTTCACGCCTGCGCGCGGCGAAGCTCGATCTGCTACAACTCCACAACGTGCGCGACACGCGCCAATCGCTCGCGCGATTTCGCGAATGGAAGGCGCAAGGCGTCTGCCGCTACGTCGGCATCACGTCGACGTATCACAGCGACTTCGGCGCGGTTGAGGCCGTCCTCGGACGCGAGAAGCCCGATTTCGTGCAGATCGACTACTCGCTCGACGAGCGAACCGTCGAGGCACGCATCCTGCCGCTTGCCGCCGACGTCGGTGCGGCGGTGTTGACCGCGCTGCCGTTCGGACGCGGGCGGCTCTTCCGTGCCGTGCGCGGCAAGGCCATTCCCGATTGGGCGCAGCGCTTCGCGGACAGCTGGGCGCAGTTCTTTCTCAAGTACCTGCTCGGCGATCCGCGCGTCACCGCGGTGATCCCCGGCACGACGAGTGCCGCGCACATGACCGACAACCTCGGCGCGATGCGCGGTCCGCTGCCCGATGCCGAGCAGCGCAAGCGCATGGTCGCGTTCATCGAGAAGCTGTAGCGTCGCCCGGCTGTTTGACGAACGCCCGCTTGCCGCGTCGGTAGCGGCGCTCGCTCCTCGGATCGGTCAAGGCGCGATGCAGCGCGTCGTGCAACTCGTAGAGCGCTATGTCGTAGCCCGCGTCCTCGAGTCCCTTCGCGAAGCCCAGCGCGACCGCGTTGCCGGCGAGGCGCACGTCCTCGTGCTCGATCTCGCCCGTGAGCGGCGCCTCGGTGTCGTTGAACGCGTTGCGACACACGTCGACCGACATCGAATGGTATTTGCGGCAGGCCGCGGGGCGCGCCTCGTAAGCGGTGCAAGCACCGTGCTCGTCGAGCAGCGCGCAGGCGATGCCTGCACGCACGTGCGCTTGGGGCGACAACGGCGCAATGCGCTGCCGGTTCTCCTCGATGCGGCGGAGCATGCGCGCACGATGCCCGGCGTCGAATTTCGTCGCGATGTAATGTGCGAGCGCGAATGCCTCGTGCGGGCGGATTTCGACGCGCAGATGGCAGCAGTAGCTGCATCCGCGCTTGCACGCGAACTCGACGCGCGTGCGGGCAATGGCGTCGGCCTGCAGCGCCGCCAGCCGGCCATACATGCTGATGGTTTGCGTCCGGAAAGCGGCGGCATCGGCAGGTGGACGCGCGCGCGCGTCGCTGCGCTCGCGGTCGAATGCGGCCTGCACTTCCGGCAAGACGGGCGAATCCATCGGCGAGATTGTAGCGAGGCCGCTCGGGCCGACGCCCGGCGTCAGAGTTTCGGCTTCGGCCGCTCGCATGGACGTCCTGGCGCGGCCCTCCCGCCCCTCAGCGCGTGGCAACGATGAACAGTCGCGGAAACGGCAACAGCACCGAGTTGTCGGAAAGCGGCGGATGCGCTTGCGCGATGGCGCGCGTATAGCGGTCGAGATAGGCCTCGCGCTCGGCGCCATCGAGCGGATCGAGGAACGGCCGCAAACCGCTGCCCTTGAACCATTCGACGACGCCATTGGCGCCGCCTTCCAGTCGATGGTGGTAGGTCGTGCGCCAGACGTCGACGCTGCCGCAAAGCGGCCGCAGCAACTCGTAATACCACTGTGCAGGATGGCGCGCGGCGCGCTTGGTACCGACGTCGGCGAGCTTGCCCGTCCATGGCCCGTTGGATGCAACGTCGCGCATCAGCCGATGCGCGGGCTCGTCGAGATTGTCCGGCATCTGTACGGCGAGGCTGCCGGCAGGCGCGAGCTTCGCGACGAGCGCGGGGAGCAAGCGCGCGTGATCGGGAAGCCATTGCAGCACCGCGTTCGCGAGGATGACGTCGAACGGCCCCTCGTCGCGCCACGCTCCGATATCGGTTTGCTCGAAGCGCACCTCCGGCAGGCGTTTGCGTGCCGCGGCGAGCATGTCGGACGAACTGTCGATTCCGCTCACCGTCGCATGCGGGAAGCGCGCGAGCAGGGCTTCGGTGGAATTGCCGGGCCCGCAGCCGATGTGGATTGCACGACGCACGTCGCGCGTCGGCACGGCCGCGAGCAGGTCGCGCACCGGTCGCGTGCGCTCGTTCTCGAACGCGACGTACTGCTGCGCGGACCACGTCATCGCTTCATGCTCCCGGGTGCTCGATGACGCTTATGACAGGAACTTGCGCAATTCGTCGTACGTCTCGTCCGGCGCCTGCTCGGCGGGGTAATGGCCGCAGGGCAGCATCTTGCCGCGAACGTCCGCGGCGCGTTCGCGCCAGGCCTCGATCGGCCTGAAGCCGCGGTTGACGTGGCTTCTCTCGCCCCACAGCACGAGCAACGGGAGCGCGAGCTTGACGCGCAGATCGGCCTCGTCATGTTGCAGATCGATCGAGACGGCCGCGCGATAGTCTTCGCAGACGGCGTGGATGTTCTCGGGCGTGCAGCAGCGGATGTATTCGCCGAGCGCTTCCGGCGTGAAGCCGCTCATGCCGACGCCCTTCTTGTCGAGCTTGCGCCGGATGTAGCGCTCGAGACCGTAGGCGATCAGCATCTGCTCCGGATAGTCGTAGGGCTGCGCCATGAAGAACCAGTGGTAGGAATCGACCGCCCAGCCCGCGGTGATGTGATGCAGGACATGGTGCGTGGGCACGATATCGAGCATCGCCACGCGCCGCACGCGCTCGGGATGATCGAGCGCCATGCGATGGGCGACGCGCGCTCCGCGATCATGACCGCAAACGTCGTAATGATCGAAGCCGAGCGCCTGCATGACTTCGACCTGGTCTTGTGCCATTGCCCGAAAGGAATAGCCCGCGTGGCCGGAACCGCCATCGGGCTTCGAGCTGTCGCCATAGCCGCGCAGATCGGCGGCGATGACCGTGAAGTCCTGCGCGAGCCGTGGCGCGATTTTGTGCCACATCACGTGCGTCAGCGGATTGCCGTGCAGCAGCAGAAGCGGCGGACCCGCGCCGCCGTAACGCAGGTTGATGCGTGCCCCCGAGGTATCGATCTGCGCGTGCGTGAAGCCGTCGAACATCGTTCGTTACCGATCGCTTTGGGGCCGAACGAGCAGCCGCGTGAGCTCGCGCAGGTCCTGCAGCGACTCGATTCCCCACACGCAATCGATCACACGTTGCGCGGCGGCGTCGGCGAGACCGCCCCATTGCGCGCATTCGCGAAACTTCCGCTGCAGCTCGTCGTCGCTCATCGGATTCGCGGGACTGCCCTTGCCGAAATCCGCGACGCCCTTCACCACGCGGCCGTCGTCGAGCTCGATCTCGATGATCGTCGTCATCTTGTCGAAGCCGGCTGCTTCCGCGTCGGGATCGGTTCCGAAATCGATCCGGCGAATCATGTCCTGGACGTCGCGCCGGTTGACGACTTCATCGGTGAACTGTGCAAGGCCGGCCGTGCGCTCGATCAGCAGAATGGCCATGCAGAATTCCATGCTGAACTTCGCCTGCAGCTCGGTGTGCGGCTCGTGGTGGATCAGCGCGTTCGGCATGTTGTGATTCGTTCCCACCTTCACCCGCTTCACCTGCTCGGGGTGAATGTCGTGCTGCCGGATCAAGTCCAGCATCACGTGCATGCCCGGATGCGTCAGCGAGCCGCTGGGGTGCGGCTTGATGGACACGCCCGGCGAGGCGAACGTCCACGGGTTGCCGAGCTTGCCATCGATCATTTCCGACGAGTAGCCGCCGCCTGCCGCGCGAAAGAAACCGCGATCGGCCTCCAGTGCAATCGGCGATGCGGTGAAGCCGAGTGCGGCGAGCTCGGCGGCCACCACACCGCTTTCCGCCGCACGCCCGGCATGGAACGGCTTCGTCATCGTGCCGAAGTTTTCGCGCAGGCCGCCGGCCTGCGATGCCGCGAGGGACAGGGCGCGCCGGGTCTGCTCGCGGTCGAGGCCGAGCAGTCGTGATGCACCGGCAGCGGCACCGATCGCGCCGCACGTGGCAGTGCTGTGAAAGCCATGCTGATAGTGCCGCGGCAGGATCGCCTCGGCGATCTTGCACTCGACTTCAACGCCGATCTGGTAGGCGGTCATCATCTCGCGCCCCGAGTGACAGTCGCGCTCCGCAAGCGCGAGCACCGGCGGCAGCGCCGGCGCCGTCGGATGCGTGAGGAGTCCATAAACGCGATCCTTCAGCACTGCGAGCTGCGTGTCATCGTAGTCGTCGGCGTGAATGCTCACGCCGTTGGCGAAGGCGGCGAAGCGCGCCGGGAGCAGGTGCCCGTTACCGCCGATGACCGTGCCGCCCTTCGGCACGCCGGCGAGTCCGAGCGACGCGAGGTAGCGCCGGACGATGTGGCCGGTCTCCGACGTCGCGCCCGCAAGCGCGAGTCCGATTCCGTCGAGCACCGAGCGCTTGCCGAGATGCGCGACCTCTTCTGGAATGGCCTCGGCCTTCGTGTCCACGATGAAATCCGCGAGATACGCGGTCAATGAGCGGTCGCCTGCCATTCCACTTTCTCCTGAGCCGCTTGGAAACGTCGCCGATGCGCAAGCCGTGCCGCGAGCCGCACCGCGTGCTCCAGCGCGCCGGTGTCCGCCCGGCCCTGGCCCACGATGTCGAACGCGGTACCGTGAGCGGGCGTCGTGAATACCGTCGCCAGCCCGCCTGTCACCGTGACGCCGCGGTTGAAGCCCTTGAGCTTGGTCGCGATCTGGCCCTGGTCGTGATACATGATGAGCACGCCGTCGTAATCACCCGCAAACGCTTTGACGAACACGGTGTCGGCGGGAAACGGTCCGCGGCAATCGATGCCGCGCGCGGCGGCAACGGCGACCGCGGGCGCTATTACGTCGATTTCCTCGCGGCCGAAAAGACCGTTCTCCCCCGCGTGCGGGTTGAGCGCGGCCACGGCGATGCGCGGAGCGGCGAAACCTGCGCCGCGCATCGTGTCATGAGCGAGGTCGAGTGCATTTGCGATGCGCGCGCCGGTGATCTGATCGAGCGCAGCGCGCAGCGACACGTGGGACGTGACGCGCGACACCCAGAGGCCGTCCAGCACGTTCATCTCGCCGAAGAACCCGGCGTGGCCGCAGAGGTGGGCGAACATCTGGTGCTCGTCGTTGAAATGCCAGCCGCCCGCGTGCAGCGCCGCCTTGTTGAGCGGCGCGAACGTGATGCCATCGATCTCGCCGGTTCTCGCGAGTTCGATTGCGCAACGAAGCGTGTCTCCCGCGCGCTTGCCGGCTTCGGGTGAAACGCTCCCGCGTGGAAGCGATGCGGGGTCGATGTTGCGAAGGTCGATGAGCGGCGTCTCGTCCCGCGTCCAGTCGATGTCCGCCGGCGTTGCGTAGCGACGCGTCGGCACCTCCACGCCGGCATCGCGCGCACCCATCGCGAGAACGCGCGCATCGCCGACGACGACGATGCGCGCCGCATCGGCAAGTCGGCGATCTGCGAGGATGCGCGCGCATTGCTCGGGGCCGATGCCGGTGCAATCGCCGAGCACGAGACCCAGCACAGGGAGGGTCGACGCGCGCATCACCGATCCTTGCGGTGCGTGAAGAAATTGACGAGTACGATCAGCGCGAACGTGATCAGCAGCATCGTGAGCGAAAGGACCGCGATCGGACCCCAGTCGTTGCTCTCGCGCAGATCGAACATCGTCACCGAAACCGTCTTCGTGCGCGCGGTGAAGAGCAGGATCGTCGCCGACAGCTCGCGTATCGAGCCGATGAAGATGAGGATCCACGTCGCGATGATGCCGTTGCGGATGAGCGGTCCGGTGATGTCCGCGAGCACGCCGAGGCGCGACGCGCCGAAAATGCGCGCTGCCTCCTCCAGTTCCGTGTGCACCGATCGCAGCGCCGCCGACACCTGCTGGTAGCCGACGGGAATCTCCTTCGTCACGTGCGCCAGGAAGATGATCGCCAGCGTGCCGAAAAGCACCACCGGCGGATGCGTGTACGCGAGGAAGAGACCGACGGCGAGCACGATGCCCGGAATGGCGACGGGCGCCGTGGCGAGAAACGACAGGAAGCGGTGCCCCGGGACGAGGCGCCGGCCCGCGAGGTAGCCGACCACCGCGACGATGATCGTGCCGGCGGTCGCCGACGATACGCCGAGCAGGAACGTGTTCGAAAGCGCGAGGCGCGTCTGGCTGAATTCGAAAAACACGAAACGCCAGTTGTCGAGCGTGAGGTTCTGCCATCCGACCGGGCCCGACCAGTTCTTCACGAAGGCCGTACGCAACAGCACGCCGTAGGGGAGCACGATCGAGCACGAGAGAACGATCGCGAAGAGTGCGAGCGCGGCGAGTTTCCAACGCCCGAGCGGCACGAGCCGCGCCCGGCTCGTCTTGCCTCCGACGACGGCATAACCGCGCCGTCCCATGATCAGCGCTTGCGCGCGCAACAGGATGACGCTGATGAGCAGCAAGGGCAGCGATACCGCGGCGGCAAGCGCGAGCTGCGGCGGGAACTGGAAGAGGCTCCAGATCTTCGTCGTGATCGTGTCGATGCCCGCGGGCAGCGCGAGGATCGCGGGCGGCCCGAACAGCGTCATCGACTGCAGGAACGCCACGAGGAATCCGGCCGCCAATGCCGGCATGACCAGCGGCAGCGTCACGTTCTTCGCGGTGCGCCACGCCGGCATGCCGAGAATCGCCGAAGCTTCCTCGAGGTCGCCGGGGATGAGATCGAGGCTGTTCGCGACGAACGTGAACACGTAGGGGAACGTGTAGAGCGCGATGACGAAGACGAGGCCGGCCGCCGAGTAGATGTTGATAAGCGGTTGCGCTTCGAAAGGCTTGAGGCCGAAGAGCGCGTAGTACCACTGGTTGAGGATGCCCGCGTTCGGTCCGCCGAGCAGCACCCAAGCGAACGCGCCGAGGAACGGTGGCGTCACGAACGAGGCGAGGATCAGCATCCGGAACACGCGCTTGCCGGGAAGATCGGTCCGCGAAACGAGCCACGCCATCGGTGCCGCAACAGCCACCGTGATGATGCCGACCGCCACGGAAGTCCACAGTGTCGTGACGAGCGGCTTCAGGAACGATCGGTCGGTTGCGAACTGCACGTAGTGCGAGAGCGTCAACTCGCCTGCGCTGTCGCGCACGCTGGACACGGCGAGCCAGCCGATCGGCAGCAGCACCAGCAGCGCGAGCAGCGCGACGAAGGCGAACGAGACCGATACCGTCCAGTCGAACGGACTGCGGCGCCGGACGGCCAACGGCGCGGGCAGGGCCGGCGTGTTCACGGTTGTCGAATGATCGGCAACGGCGAAGCGGCGGGCGCAGCCTCGCGCCTCAGCTACCGAAAAGCGCCGAGTACTTCTTTTTGATCTCCGCGATCTGCGGAAGCATCGCGGCCGGATCGTCCGGAAGCAGCTTGATCTTCGCGAGCGGCGTGCGATTCGCCGGTTCCTTCACGTCCGGATGGACCGAGCGCAGGCCACCCTTGTCGACGATCAGTTGCTGCACTTTCGCGGTGAAGATGAAGTTCTCGAACAGCCGTGCAGCGTTCGGATGCGGCGCCTGCGCGAAGATCGCGCTCGGCGACGTCACGAACGGCGTGCCCTCCTTCGGATAGATGATCTTCACGGGACTCTTCGCGTCGATCTCGATGAACATGTTGTACTCGTTGCCCACGACCATGACGGCGCGCTCGCCGCTCGCAATGCTCTTCGGGGTCGCCGTCGTCGACTGCAGTTGCTGCACGTTTTGCTTCGAGAGCTTCTCGAGGTAGTCCCAGCCCATGACCTTCGCGATCGCGTAGATGCCGGTCAGCGCCGTGCCGCTGTAGCCCGGATGCGCGTTGCAAAGCTTGCCCTTCCATTTCGGGTCGAGGAGATCGGCATAGCTCGTCGGCGCATCCTTGGCGTCGACGATCTTCGTGTTGTAGCCCATGACGGCCAGCGTCGAGCGCCACGTCGCGTAATAGCCGTCGGGATCGCGGAATTGCGCGGGGAACTTCTTCACGTCCGGCGGCGTGTATTGGGCGAGCCACTTCTGCTGCTTCCAGAACAGGAAGTGCGACGCGTCGGAGCTGTTCGCGACGTCGACGTTGTGGATGTTGGACTGGTATTCCTGGTTGATCCGCTGCAGCACGCGCTCGGAGCCCGTGCGCTCGACCTCGACGTCGATCCCCGGATAGGCGCCGCGGAAGGCCTGCGCCACCGCTTCCGCGACCTTGACGTCGACCGACGTGTACCACACGACCTTGCCTTCTTTCTTCGCAGCGTCGACCATTGCCTGCGTCGATTCCTGCGCGAAGGCCGGACCTGCGAGACCAAGCACCAGCGCCAGCGCGGCGCAACGGATCCAGAGCAGCATCGCTTCCTCCAAGGTTGATTTTTCATTCGAAACGCGCGAATGCGCGACCTGCATTCGCAATACCTCGTTCACGTTCGAGTCAGCGCGCAAGGCCGCGACAACGTGCGGGCAGGAACCGGACGCCCACGCGCGACCCGGGAGCGAGATCCATGTCGGCCGGCGCGCCGATCTGCACTTCCTGGCCGACGTCGACGATGTAGTCACGATGGCTGCCGAGATACGCCTGGCTGCGCACCACGCCGGGCAGCACGTTGTTGCTCGAACCGCTCTTGGGGAACGAGGGCAGCAACTCGAGGTCGTGCGTCTTCACGCAGATCGCCATATCGGTGCCGACGCCGGTGAAATCGCCGCCGCCGATCTCCAACGGATGTCCGGATAACTCGACGGACCGGGCGCCGAGATGCCGCGCCTTCAGCACGTTGCTCGCGCCGATGAAACGGGCGACGAAGGCGCTGTTCGGCGCGTCGTAAACCTCCTTGGGCGTGCCGACCTGCTCGATGCGCCCGGCGTTCATCACGACGATGCGGTCGGCCATCGTCATCGCCTCGACCTGGTCGTGCGTCACGTACACCGACGTGTACCTGAACTCCTGATGCAGGCGACGAATCTCGAAACGCATCTCGCCGCGCAGATTGGCGTCGAGGTTGGAGAGCGGCTCATCGAGAAGCAGGATGTCGGGCTTGGGCGCCAGTGCGCGCGCCAGCGCGACGCGCTGCTGCTGGCCGCCGGATATCTCGGCCGGATACCGTTCGGCGAGTCCGTCGAGCTTCGTCGCCGCCAGCAAGGCATCGGTGCGCTTGCGCTTCTCGTCGGCCGGCAGCGTTTTCGCCTTGAGGCCGTACGCCACGTTTTCCCGAACGGTCATGTGCGGCCAGACGGCATAGCTCTGGAAGATCATGGTCATGCCGCGTCGCTCGGGCGGCACCACGGCGCGCGGCGACGAGATCACCTTGCCATCGACGCGGATCTCGCCACCGTCGGGCATCACGAGGCCGGCGATCATGCGCAAGGTCGTGGTCTTGCCGCATCCCGATGGGCCGAGCAGGCAAAGGAACTCGCCGGCCCCGACCGCGAGGTCGATCCCGTCGACTGAGACGACGTCCTGATACCGCTTGGACAGCTTGACGACTTCCAGCGTGGCCATGGTTACCGCACGACAGCGGTCGCGCATGGTTGCACGGACCGGGGCGCGCTTCAACCGCCGCG
>Ga0157370_10009297_pt1 | contig 10525 bp, 10 predicted proteins | sample C35metaG_FD_113463 | JGI IMG/M metagenome (GOLD analysis project Ga0157370, IMG submission 113463) | Corn rhizosphere microbial communities from Kellogg Biological Station, Michigan, USA - C3-5 metaG | ecosystem: Host-associated > Plants > Roots > Rhizosphere > Soil | place: USA: Michigan... | reverse complement strand
GTCTCAAGCGCCAGCTTCATCCGCCGTTCGCTGCCGAACTGGTTCATCAACACCCGCGCCTTCGGATAGCCTTTGACGTTCTCAAACAGCAGCGCCGGGCCGCCAGCCTTCGCCGTGCCCCGCCCGAGCTTCGCAGTACGGTCGGCGATCTCGGCCATCTCGAGAATCGGATCGACCTCAACCGTAATGCGCTTCAGCTCTCCAGCTTTTTCGAGTTGCTTTATCCAGTCGCGAAGATCGTTGTAGGCCAATTCTCTCTCCTGCCGCGGCGCGCCACGGTCGAAAGTCTATGGTAACGGGTTCCGCGCAGGAATTTTCAAAACACTGCCTCGGGAACATTTCGAGAGCCCGCAGGTGTCTAACGTTGTGAGTCCGCATTCCTCGCAGATGCGCGCCTGATCCGCTGAGTTTGGAGAGGTGCTTCTATGTTCGAGGACAGTCTGGTCATCTCACAGGTTCAATCTACATCTCACACCGAACGCTGGACAACACTGGCCTCCACCGGCCTTCAGTTTTCCATCGTCGCTCTGATGATCGCACTCCCACTCCTGCATCCCGAAAAACTGACATTCATAGCAAAGACACCGACACTCCTGATGCCGCTGCCTCCAAAGCCACCCATACCGGTCGAGCCCATGCAGTCATCGTCAACGTCCTCTGGCACGACGACCCCGGTGACCACCCGACCTCTCACCATGCCGCCGATGCTGCCCAGGGTTCTCCCACAGCCAGCCGGCGACGCTCCATTCATCGTTGCCATTTCATTCGGAAGAGGAATGGCAGACGCATCGCCAATCGCCCTGGCCATTGGCGATGCCACCCACGCTCCACGCATATCAGTTACTCCGCCGCACCCATCGAACGGCCCCATACCCGTCTCATCCGGAGTCTCAGCCGGAAGGCTGATCGCGCCGATTCGTCCCATCTATCCGGAGATTGCCAAGGCAGCGCGCGTCGAAGGAACCGTCATCGTCGAAGCCATCATCTCCCGCAGCGGAACGATCGAGAGCCTGCATGTCGTCAGCGGCCCACCCATGTTGCAGCAGGCAGCCCTCAACGCCATCCGCAGGGCACGCTACCAGCCCTTTCAACTGAACGGCAGTCCAACCGAAGTGCAGACCACCATCTCAGTGAGCTTCCGCATGGGGAGCTGAAGCGGTGATCTGCGTCAGCAACGGCTGCGCTTGCGGTGTGTCTTCGGCATAATCGGTCAGCGGATACCCGGCATTCTTCCATCCGTCGAAGCCCCCGCGCAGCGGCCGCACCCGGTAGATGCCCATCTTGTGCAGTTGCATCGCAAGTTTGGCGCTCGTCTCTTCGCTCGGGCAGGTGCAATAGAGAATCACATCGCGGTCCCGCGGAATGATCTCGCTATGCTGCCTGATCTCATTCGGCCCGATGCGAAGCGCTCCCGGCAGAACCCGCGGGTCGGGCAGATAGTCCAGCGGGTGCCGCAGGTCGACGATAAACGGTGGAGTATTTCCCTGCGCCTCCGCATTGTCGATCATCTCCTTCAGTTCGGCCGGTTCAAGCCGCATATTGCGGACCTGCCTGAGAAACCTGCGCTGCTTGAAAAGCCGGTAGGCGAAGAAGCCAAACACCATCACGATGAAGATGAGGAATGCGAAGTGGCCAAGGACCTGGAAGAACCGCGCGCTGCGTTTCGCCAGGTCGCCGAAGAAACGCCCCGCCAGCAGAAAGGTCTCCGCCCACACAATCGATCCCGCAAGGTCCCAGATAAAGAACCGGCTGTACGACATCCCGGTCTGTCCTGCAATGGGTGCCGCAACCGTGCTCAGCCCGGGAACGAACTTCGAGAAGAGCAGTGTGACCGGACCGCGCCGCGTAAAGTATCCCTCCGTCTTGCTCACGCACGTCGAAGCCTCGAACGAGAGCCGGCAAAGGAGCTGAAGGACATTCTTCCCATAGCGCCGCCCCAGCGCATACCACAGCGTGTCCGCCATCATGCACGCCAACAGTACCGCCGCCAGCGCATACGAGTGATGCACCTTGTGGGTTGCGCTCAGGGTCCCCGCCGTCAGCAGCACTGGAATGCTGGGTACAGGAATGCCGAGCTGCTCCGCCAGAACCCAGACGAACAGGATCAGGTAGGCATAATGAACGAAAAATACAATCGCGATCGGCATAAAGAGTATGTCTTGTAGATGAAGTCAATCACGGTTTGGATGCGAGGGCCTCGCGGTTAAAGATACACAGCCCAGCCGGTGTATGCGGCTGGGCTGCATCAAAGATACGTCAAATGACCGTTGAAATCGAAGCTTAAGCCCTCTCCAAAATCAGTGGCGTATCCACCAGATGTTGCCCGATGAACCAGGATTGCAGTTCATTTGGCCGCAGCACGTCACTTACAACCATGTCATTGGTGCCGTCATCGCCTGCCTTGTCCGCCGCCTCCGCGATATTGGAGCACTGCTTGATGATCAGCTTATGCGCCGCGAGCAGCCGCGAAAGCTGCACCGGCACCTCTTCCCTGCCCTTGGGCGGCCCCTCGATCTTCGTCATCTCGGCAACATGGCCGCCCATGGCGACGCTGACTCCGCCCAGCAGCTGAATGCGTTCGGCAATCGTATCGACGATCTCGACCTGCTCTCCATAGTGCTTATCGAACAGCAGGTGGAGCTGATAAAACGTCGGCCCCGAGACCTGCCAGTGGTGCTTCTTGTACATATCGCGAAGCGTGCTCGAATCGGCAAGAAGCTGATTCAGCTTTCCCACCATCTCCGCCCGCACCTTGCCGTCCAGCGGATGTGGTATGTCCTCGATCACGGTGCCGAACCTCTGGATCTCCTTCGCATGCGCGTGCCATTGCGGCGCCGCGGATGCGTCGCCGGACTGTGCCTTCTTCATTGCAATCGCCATCCTTCACCTCTCTCTTTCCTCATGAGATGCCTCAGGCCAGACAACCGGTTTCCCGTTTACTTGACTGTCACAACAGGAGTGACCGAGAACCCCGGCCGAAGCGCGTAATCCCCATTTTCCTTCTGCAGATTGGTGAAGTCGATACGCACTGGAATCCGTTGCACCACCTTCACATAGTTGCCCGTCGCATTCTCCGGCGGAAAGAGCGACAGCCGCGAGCCCGTGGCCCCGCCAATCTGCGTCAGCTTGCCATGGAACTTGCGTCCTCCCAGCGCATCGACCTCGATGGTAACGTCCTGTCCCGCATGCATGTGCTGGATCTGCGTCTCCTTGAAGTTCGCCGTGACCCACAGATCGGTCAGCGGAATAATCGTCAGCAGGTCCTGCCCGATCGAAAGATTCGAGCCCACCTGCACGTTCTTTTTGTTGACGATCCCCGTCGCCGGAGCGGTAATGTGCGTGTAGCTCAGGTTCAGCCGCGCCTGATCGACCTTAGCCTGCGCCTGATCGACCTCTGCCAGCGCCGCCTTGGCCTTCGCCTCCTGCACTCTCACCTGCTGAGGTCCATTCTTGATCGACTCGGTCGACGAATAGCGCGCCTGCGCCAGCCGCTGCTGCGCCTCGCGTACCGCCTCCTGCTGGCCGATCACCTGCGACTGCGCCTCGATCACCGCCGCCGATGTCCCGGCGGCCTGTGCCACTGCCGCGTCGTACTGCTGCTTCGAGATGACGTCCTTCTGCACCAGCGGCGTATAGCGCTCGACATCGAGCTTCGCCTTCACCGCATTGGCCTTCGCCTGGTCCACACGCGCCGCTGCCGCCTGCTCCAGCTTCTGTGCCTGGGCAACCGCAGCCATCGCACCCTGAACATCGGAACTCGTCGTGCTCAGGTTCGCAGTCACGCTGGTGCTGGTAATCGGTACATTCACATTCGCCTGAATGGCCGCGGCCTGCGCACTGGCCAGGTTCGCCTGTGCCTGTTCGAGCGCCACCTGATAATCCTTCGGATCGATCTCCGCCAGCAACTGCCCAGCCTGCACCTTCTGGTTGTCATCCACGTAAACCTTGATGACCTGCCCGGTCACCCGCGAGCTTACCTGGTAGAGGTTGCCGTCCACCTGCGCGTCGTCCGTGTCTTCCGTAAACGTGGAGTGCCAGTAAAACAACGCCGCGCCCACGACAAGGAAGATCAGCACCGCGATGACGATGAACTTTCTCCGCGACGACTTCTCCGGCTGCGGCATCTCCTCGTCGCCGCCGCGGCCCGAATCATGGTTTGTATCGCCATGCGGTTTAATCTGGACCGTGCCGCTGATCTCTGCGGTCTGTTCCTCGCGATTGTGGTTCCCTTGGTCTGGCAAGCTACTTTCCTCCGAGATAATCTTTGTAGTTCGTCTGCGCTATGCCCAGCGCCCGCGCCAGCGACAGCTTGGCGACGTTGTGCTGGTACAGCGCGCTGATGTATTGGTCGTTTGCCTGTTCCGTCTGCGCCTGCGCCTGAGAAACTGCCAGGTTGTCGGAAACTCCGGCGTGAAACCGCTGCTGCGCATCGCTCAGCGCCTCCTTGGCCAGATCCACATTCGAGTGTGTCGCCTCCACCAGCTTCTCCGCCGCCTGAATATCCAGCAGGCTGTCGCGAACCTCGGCATTCACCTGCTGGATCTGGTCGGCCAGCTTGGCCTTGGCCTGCTCATACTGCGCATCGGCGACCTGCTCCTGCCCCCGCGTCTTGGCGATCTGCAGGATGGGCGCGCTCACCTTGCCCGTAGCCGAATACGTCCCATGCGAGTGCCCCGGCGTCGCCCCGATGTCACCATAGTCCCCCGAGAAACTCGCCACCGGAAGCTGGCTCGCCCAGGCCGAAGTCTTTTCCGCGTGCGCCGACTTTACCTGCTCCGCCGAGGCCGCAAGGTCCTTGCGTGCAGCCAGCGCCTGCTGAAAGGCCGTATCCGGATTCACCTTGTCCAGCGCCGCGTATGGCACCGAATCCGTCAGCCGAAACTCCTGATCGAGCGGCAGTCCAATCGTCCGCGCCAGCGCCAGCTTGTCCTTCGCTAGTTCATTTTTCGTCGAGATCAGCCGCTGCTCTTCATTCTGATAGTCCACCTGCGCTCGCAACACATCGAGCTTGGGGCTGGTCCCGGCATCATGCGCCGCCGTGGCCTGGTCGAGAGATACCTTCGACGTCACCATCTCCGCGTTCACCGCCTCGATGCGCGCTCCATCCGCGATGCAAAGCAGGTAAGCATTCCCCACCGTCAGCACCACCAGATTGCGTGCGTCCTCCGCAGTCAGCTTCGCGCTCTCAAAGTTATGTTTCGCGGCAATGTAGTTCTGCAGCGCCGAGACATTCACCAAGTTCTGCGTCAGATAGGCCCTGAAGTCGACTACCTGAAACGGCCCGATAATGGGATTCATCCCGGGAAACTTCAGACCCTCCGCCGCAAGGTTGATCTGCTGCACCTCGATGCTGCCCGACGCGGTCACCGTTGGCAGCAGCGCCTGCAACTCCTCCAGCCGCTGTCCGCCCGCGTTCTTCTGCGCGGACGACTGCAGGATAATCCCCAGATTATTGCGAAGCCCCCGTTGCATGGCCTCGTCCAGCGAGAGGTCCATCATCGCCCCGGTCGACTTGCCTTCCACCACGCTGCCCTGAAACGAGTCCTGCGTCGGCTGTGCCCCATTCGTGCCCGACGCGCTGTAAAGCTGCTGCTGCGCCGTCGCCACAGGCGAACTCGTCGGCCCCGTGCTCGGGCCGCTGGCCGGACCCCGGGTCGCACTGTCCGCCTGCGCCGCGGCAGACCGCACACCGCCCGGCAGGCACAGCAACCCAATCCCCAGCGCCCAAACCACGCCCCACGAGTGACGCGCTCTTCTGCTTTGGCTCATGCCTTTGAATGTTACCTGCATCTTTTCAGTAATCCTAAGGTTTTAGCGGCGCGCGAACATCTCCTCCGGCCCCGTCTCTGATCTAAGTCTCGCTTCGTCTTATTCAGATGCTATAAGCCGTCCGGAATGTTCAAAAAAGTATCCTGCCTCTTAAAGCCATCCGAATTCATACCGCCACCGAAGCCGGGTGCCCCATGTCCCAACTTTGGGGCATGAGCTTCCACCCAGCCCACAAAACTCGGGTGCCCCATCCTTTGCAGTCTCACGCAAAGGGTGGGATGTACACCGGCAACCTCAAATATGTTCTCCTTGCACTCAGCACACGTTAAAAAATGACCGCTCTCATTCTCACTCTCTTCATCGCCGCCGGTTACGTCCTTCTGGGAACCATCCACCTCGCCGCGCCCACCAAAGTCCTCCCCATCTACCGCTTCCTCCTCGGCCGCCGCCTCTTCGCAAAGAACGCCTCCCGCTTCGAGCAGATCACTCCCACAAACTGGAAGTTCATTGGCGCGGCCTATGTCCTCTTCGGAATGATTCTGGTCTTGTCCCTGCGTTCCAGCTTCTAGCCGGAAAATCCCATTGGTTTTGTCATTCCTCAGCGTCCGCTTTTTGTCATCCATAACCGCCCTTTTTGTCATTCCGCAGCGAAGCGGAGGGTTCTATTGTTCTCCACCCCTCCCCAAAAATCTGTCAAGCCCCAAAACCACCCAAGTCTTTACAAACAAATAAGATATAAATTGCAAAACAGTTCCACGCCAAAAGCTATACTTAAATCAGGAAGAGACTATACCGCGTTCTTTAGAATGAATACTTTAGTCGTAACTCCTTTGAATACGAGACTTTAGCCGCACTATCCTCATTTTTGCACTTAAGTCATTTCGATAGAATACTTTACATACTTAAGTACAGGGGGGAGGCAGGTACAGGATGAGTATGGACACAAAGACAACCCAGCACTACCGCATGCCTGCCGAGTGGGCGCCTCACGCCGCTACCTGGATCGCCTGGCCCCATAACGCCGAAGACTGGCCTGGAAAATTCCAGCCCATCCCGTGGGTCTATAGCGAAATTGTTCGCCACCTGTCTGGAGTCGAAGAGGTACACATCCTCGTCAACGACCTCCCCGCCGAGCGCCGCGCCACCGGCCTGCTCCAGCGCGCCGGAGCCAACATGGCCCGCCTCCACTTTCACCAATGGCCCACCGACCGCGTCTGGCTCCGCGACTCCGGCCCCATCTTCGTCAAAAATCCCAAAGGCGAACTCGCCATCACCAACTGGAAGTTCAACGCCTGGGCCAAATACGACAACTGGCATCGCGACGGTCAAGTCCCGCAGCACGACGCCGAACACTACGACATGCCCCAGTTCAAGCCCGAGATCGCCGCGCCCCACGGCAAGCCGCATCGCCTCGTCCTCGAAGGCGGCAGCATCGACACCAACGGAGCAGGAATTCTCCTCACTACCGAAGAGTGCCTTCTCTCCGAAGTCCAGCAACGCAACCCCGGCCTCGGCGACGAAAAATCCACCCGCCGGCATCTCGAACAGGCCTTCCACGACTACCTCGGCATCGAAAAAACCATCTGGCTCCATCGCGGCTGCGCCGGAGACGACACCCACGGCCACGTCGACGACATCACCCGCTTCGTCGGCGAAAACAAGATTCTCACCGCCGTCGAACCCAACACACACGACGAAAACCATCTCCCGCTGGCCGAGAACCTCGACCGCCTCCGCACCGCTCGCAACCTGAGTAACAAGCCCTTCGAGATCGTCGAGCTTCCCATGCCCGCGCCCGTCGTCTTCGAGGGCCAGCGTCTTCCCGCCAGCTACGCCAACTTCTACATCGCCAACAATCTGGTGCTGGTGCCAACCTTCAACGACGCCAACGACCGCCACGCGCTCAACATCATCGCCTCCTGCTTCCCCGACCGCAACGTCGTAGGCATCCACGCCGTAGATCTCGTCTGGGGCCTCGGCACGCTCCACTGCCTCAGCCAACAGGAGCCTGCGTAGCGCGATGCAAGCCGACATCGACTACCTACGCGCCGCCATCGCCGAAGCCCATGCCGCTGAGGTAGCAGGTGAAGTCCCCGTTGGCGCAGTCGTCGTTCATCAGGGAAAGATCATCGGCCGAGGCCAGAACCGCGTCCTCCGCAACAGCGACCCGACAGCCCACGCCGAAGTCGTCGCTCTCCGCGAAGCAGGCCGTCATCAGGCCAACTACCGCCTCGAAGACTGCACCCTCTACGCCACGCTCGAGCCCTGCGCAATGTGTGCCGGAGCGATTCTCCATGCGCGCATCGCCCGGCTCGTCTATGCAGCGCTCGATCCTAAAGCCGGAGCCTGCGGCTCTGTCCTCGCGGTCATGAATCATCCCCAGCTCAACCACCGCGTCGAGGTTCATCCTGGCCTGCTCGCCGAAGAGTGCGGCACGTTGCTCACCAACTTTTTTCGCCAGCGCCGTAGAAATAAAGCCATCTCCCGCATCCTACAAACCGGGGAGGCAGCCTCCATGAGAGCGAAAAAGACAACGGAAAAGACATCGAAGAAGAGGACACCAAAAAAGTGGTCAGCCAAGGTGGACACCGATTCCACTCATCCTGACGAGGGCCTCTTCAACCAGAGCGCATCAGCCATCGCCAAAGCGCTGGCATCGAAGAAGGTCTCACCAAAAGGTCCGGCCTCCGGTATGAGGATGCTGAACTTCTACATCAACCGTGCCGGCAAGAACCTTTCCAGCGAGAGGCATGCTGAACTGGAGAAGGCAAAGGACAAGCTCTCCGGCATCATTGCAGGGCAAAAGCCGGAAATCGCAAAACATAACCCCGCAAAACCGCATACCCCCGCCAAATCTGCTACAAAAAAAGCAGCAAAGAAAACTGCAAAGAAGAAATCCAGTACAAAATTGAAGTAGGCATTGAAGAATTGAATAGACATTCAGAAGGATCGAGGAAAAGAAATCATGTCAGGTCGTCTCGCAGGGAAAGTCGCTGTTATCAGCGGAGCAGGTTCAGGCATTGGGCAAGCCATCGCCATTCGTTTCGCCAGCGAAGGAGCATCGGTCGTCATCAACGACCTTAAGCTCGAAGGCGCGAATGAGACCAAGGCCAAAGCCGAGGCCGCCGGTGGAAAAGCTATTACCGTTCAGGGCGATGTCACCAAGACCGCCGACACACACAACCTCATCGAAGAGGCCTACAAGCAGTTCGGCCGCTGCGACATCCTCGTCAACAATGCCGGTATCGAGATCGGCGCCGACTTCTGGGACGTCACCGAAAAGGACTACGACGCCGTCCTCAACGTCAACCTGCGCGGCGCGTTCTTCCTCACCCAGGCTTTCGTCCGCCGCCTGCGCGACGCCAAGCAGCCCGGCCGCGTCATCAATCTCAGCTCCGTTCACGAAGACATGGTCTTCCCGCACTTCGCCAGCTATTGCGCGGCTAAGGGCGGCATGCGCATGTTGATGCGCAACCTCGCCGTCGAGCTTGGCCCGCTGGGCATCACGGTCAATAACATCGCTCCCGGCGCAGTCATTACGCCCATGAACGCCAGCCTGCTCAACAACAAGGAGCAGCTCAACGCCCTGCTCGCCAACATCCCCCTGGGACGCCTCGGCACAGTCGACGACGTATCCGCGGTGGCCCTCTTCCTCGCCTCCGATGACGGAGCCTACGTCACCGGTTCCACCTACTTCACCGACGGCGGTCTCATCCGCAACTACCACGAGCAATAAGCAACACAATAAGCGACAAAAGGCCTCGCGCAGCGCGGAAAAGGTAAAATAGAGCCATGGAACTGACCGTTTATTCGGCTTCATGGTGCCGCGACTGCCGCGAGGCCAAGCGCTTCCTCGACAAGCACAATATCCCCTTCACCGAGATCGACATCGAGACGACCCCCGGCGCTGCCGACGAGGTCCTCGAAAATGTCGGCAAGCGGGCCATCCCGCAGTTCGTCCTCGACGGCAAATGGGTACAGCCCTACCGTCCCGGCCGCGGCTTCCTGCACGACGAGATGGCTGAACTCTTCGGCGTCAGCAACTCGTAATCACTCTTGTCATTCCGCACCTTTTCATTTGTCATTCCGTAGCGCAGCGAAGGAATCTGCTGTTGCAATTTCCACCGACCCCGCAAAGAAGGAAACATCATGATCGCCCGCTACACACGCCCCGCGATGGGCAAAATCTGGTCTGACGAAAACAAGTACCGTTGCTGGCTCACCGTCGAAACCGCCGCCTCGCAGGCCCTCGCCAAGTTCGGCCTCGTCCCTCAGGCCGCCGCCGACACCATCCGCGACAAGGGCAACTTCACCGTAGCTCGCATCGATGAGATCGAGGCCGAGGTCCGCCACGACGTCATCGCCTTCACCACCACCGTCGCCGAGCACATCAACAACCCCGAGCACTCGCGCTGGCTGCACTACGGCCTCACCTCCACCGACGTCGTCGATACCGCGCAGGCCCTTCAACTCAAGGAAGCCTCGGCCATCATCCACACCGGCATCGTCGGCCTGCTCGACGTGCTCAAGCGCCGCGCCGTCGAGTTCCAGCACACGCCCATCATCGGCCGCACCCACGGCGTCCACGCCGAACCCTCCACCTTCGGCCTCAAGCTCCTGCTGTGGTATGCCGAAGTCCAGCGCAACCTCACCCGCTTCGACGCCGCCGCCGAAGACCTCCGCGTTGGCAAGCTCTCCGGAGCCGTCGGCACCTTCGGCCATCTCAAGCCCGAGCACGAAGAGGCCATCTGCGCCG
>Ga0157370_10009294_pt1 | contig 10529 bp, 9 predicted proteins | sample C35metaG_FD_113463 | JGI IMG/M metagenome (GOLD analysis project Ga0157370, IMG submission 113463) | Corn rhizosphere microbial communities from Kellogg Biological Station, Michigan, USA - C3-5 metaG | ecosystem: Host-associated > Plants > Roots > Rhizosphere > Soil | place: USA: Michigan... | reverse complement strand
TTGTCCAGGCGCGGCTTCCATTGCGCGATGTCGCCGGTCAGCGGCGCCTTGGCGTCGATGGATGTGTGGCACGCGAGGCACGAGCGCTCGTAGCGCGCGCGCAGTTCGGCGGATTCGGGCCGCAGCGATTCGGCGCGCTGGATGTCCGATGCGGAAGGCGGCTGTGGTGCCTCTTCCTTGCAGGCCGCGAGACCCGCGAGAAGGACCACCGTGAGAAAGAAACGAGAGACGAGTCGCATGCGTTCGCTGCCTGCCTAGAAGGTGTGGCGGATGCCGATGGTGGTGCCGGTCTGCGTGCGCGCGACCGTCGGGCTCTGCGCATTGATGCCCACGAGCTGCGCGCCGATCAGGCCGCCCCGGTACACCGAGTGATCGACTTCGGCATAGAGCATGGTCCGCTTCGACAGCGCATACCCCGCAACCAGCTGGTACTGGCTGGCCGAGCCGTCGAAGTCGCTCGTGTAGCCGCGCTGCCGCGTGAACCACACATTGGCCGCGAGCGTGAGCAAGGGTGTGGCCTTGTAGGTAATGCCGCCCAGGATCATCCGTCGCTTGCTGAAGCCGCCGGGGATGGTGGGGTCCACCGTCTGCATCGGCGAGATGATGCCCAGCCCCGCGAGGTCGACCGCGCTGAACGGGCCGTTCGCGAACGAGGTGAAGTCGTTGTCGCGCCGGTTCTCGATGTAGCCGGCCTGCAGCGTGGCCGATTCGCCGAGCCTGAACTGCGCGCCGGCCGTGTAGATGTCGAACTTCGCGTTGGTGTTGTCGTCCTTGGTGCGCATGAGCGCGCCGGCCAGCTTGACCGGTCCGTTCTCCGGCACATAGGCCACGCCCACGCCGTACTGGCTGCCGCGCTTCGAGGAACCCTCGCCCTCGCCGATGGCGTACTGCGCGAGCAGCACCACGTCGCCCAACTGCGCGCCCCAGTGAATCATGTTGTTGGTCTTGCTCGCGGCCAGGAGGGTGTGCTCGGGCTTGAAGGCATTGAAGTAGTCGGCCCAGAGGTTGGAGCCGTAGGCGAGCGAGGCCGCCTCCATCGCCACGTTGTACTGCCGCCCCAGCGTGAGCTGGCCCCACGACTGCGACACCAGCCCCACCGAGGCGATCTGCATGTACTGCGAGCCGTCCTTGGGAAGCGGGTCGCCGTTGCGCAGGTCGAAGTGGCTCTCGAGCTGGAAGATCGCCTGCAGCCCGCCGCCGAGGTCTTCGGTGCCCTTCACGCCCCAGAAGCTTTCCGACATGCCGCCTTCCCTTGTCATGCGCAAGCGCGAGCGGGTGTTCACGGGCGCGCCGTCGGCGCCGTAGTCGGTGGCGTGCGTCTCGTAGCGCAGGCCGGCATCGACCGTGCCGTACAGCGTGAGGCTGCTTTGCGCCGACGCGGTGCCGGCACACAACGGCAGCGCCCATGCGGCCACCGAAAGGGGGATTCGTCTCGTCATGTTGTTTCCTTCATCTGCCCAAGCCATGCAGCTCTTTGCTGGAAGTGCGCCGTGTTTCCGGCGCGGGGCGGATGCTAGAACGATGATCTGAAAAAATCCAGTGTTTTATTTGGAATCGATGTTCTCGATGATTTCTGTGGCCTTAGGTTTTCAGGCGCGCAAAAGCAAACGCGCCCTGAAAGGGCGCGTTGCGTGGTGTTGCGTGGCGGCTCGCGGGCCGCGGTGTCAGCCGGCGTTGGAGGGCGGCGGCTCGACCGGCAGCGCGCGCTTGTGCGCGCTCTTGCGGTGCGTCGACAGGATGATCGCGCGCGCCGCGGCCGACACCGGCTTGCCTTCGAGGAAGTCGTCGATCTGTTCGTAGGTGACGCCGAAGGCGTCTTCGTCGGGCTTGCCCGGCACCAGCGATTCGAGGTCGGCGGTCGGCACCTTGTAGACCAGTTCGTCGGGCGCACCGAGCAGCGCGGCCACGGCACGCACGCGGCGCTTGTTGAGTCCGGTGAGTGGCGTGATGTCGGCCGCGCCGTCGCCGAACTTGGTGAAGAAGCCCATCAGCGCCTCGGCCGCATGGTCGGTGCCGATGACGATGCCGTCGTGCGCGCCGGCCACTGCGAACTGCGCAATCATGCGCTGGCGCGCCTTGATGTTGCCGAGCACGAAGTCCTCGTGCGCCGCATCGCGGAACTTCAGGTCGCCGGCCTTCAGCGCGGCGAGCATGCCGTCGGCCGCGGGGCGGATGTCGACGGTGATCGTGCGGTCGGGCTTCATCACGGTGAGCGATCGCTGGGCTTCGGCTTCGTCCCTCTGCACGCCGTAGGGCAGGCGCATCGCGATGAAGGTCGCGTCGTAGCCTTCGCTGCGCAGCTTCTCGACGGCGCGCTGCGCAAGGCAGCCGGCGGTCAGAGAATCGACGCCGCCGCTGATGCCGAGCACCAGCGTCTTCAGGCCGGTGCCGCGCAGGTAGCTCGCGAGAAAGTCGGTGCGCCGCGCCAGTTCGGCGGCGGCATCGAACACGGGGGCCACGTGCAGCGCCGCGATGATCTCGCGCTGCGTGGCATCGACGGGGGACAGGTCAGCACTCATGATGTTTGCAGGTGTAGATGAAGAAGATCAGAAGTCGACCAAGCTGAGACCGATGCTGAGCACGGTGCGCTTGCGGTTGTAGTCCACCAGCGTGTCGCCGTAGCCATGGAACAGCTGCGTGTGGAAGCGCAGGTTGCTCTTGGTCGGATCGCCGATGGCCTTGAGCCATTCGAGCTTCACCGAGCCTCGGCCACTGTCGCGCAGGTTGTTGCGCACGGTCACGCCGAGCGTGTTGTCGCGATTCAGGTTCCAGCGGCCGGTGATCTCGGCGCGGCCGATGTAGTCGGCGATGTCGGGGTTGTCGTCCTTCGCTGCATCTTCCGAGATGCGCTTCCAGATGCGCCCGGTGATCTGGAACTTGTCGCCCAGCTCGGCGCCGCCCATCAGGTAGACGCGGTTCCAACTGCGCGACAGCGGCAGGCTCTGGCCATTCGATTGGTGCACGATACCGAGGCCCGCATAGCGCCAGCGCCAGCCCCCGGGCAGGTGGAAGTCGGTCGGGTAGACATACATCAGCTCGGGCTCGTGATCGGTGGTGCGGAACGGCCGCGAGATCGCACCGTTGAACAGCTGCCAGGTCGACTGCTGCGAATAGGCGAACCACAGCGAGTCTTTCTTGATCGGGTCGTTCTGCGTGAGCATGCCCTGTGCGAGCTTGGTGCGAACCGACAGGCCGATGCGCATCTCGTTGGCCTGGTAGGCGACGGGCTCGCCGGTGTGGTCGGGCGAGGGCGAGGTGGGCACCTGCGGCTTTTTTGTCGCGGCCGAGGCAGCGACGTAGAGAGGCCGGTAGCCGCGGAAGCCGAAGGTGCCGCAGTCGGTGGCGTTCTCCAGCTCCCAGAAGCGCGAGAGCGCCGAGTACTGTTGGTCGCGGCAGCCCTCGGTGGTGGCCACCGAGATCACGCGGGTGGCGGGGATCGCGCCGTCCACCGGCGGCGCCTGCGTGCTGGCCAGCACCGGTGGCGCGACGGGCACCGACACCGAAGGCAGCGTCTGCTGCTGCGCCCAGCGATCGAAGCAGGCCAGGCGCGCATCGTTGTTGTTGCCGAGCGCGGCGCATTGCTGCCAGGTGAGCTGCGAATCGGCCAGCGGGCTCGCGGGTTTGTCGACGGCCTGTGCATACGCGGCCGCGCTGCCCAGGCAAGCCGCGAACGTCATGAACGTCGCTGAGAACGCATGTGTGCGTGTGGTCATTGTTTTCCTTCCGAACCGCCCGTTTTGATCAGCACGAACGGGTGCGTGCTTTCGTCCGCGGCGTTGCGCCACGTTCCCCTGAATTCGCGGCCGCACGAGCGCGGCTGCAGCGTACCGGCCCAGTTGCCGCTGATGGCGCGGCCGTCCAGCGATTCGTCGATGGAGAGGGCGCCCTCGTCGTCGACGTCGCCCGCGAGCTGCGCCACCGAAGGTTTGGCGCCGCCATCGGCGCTGCGCGTGATCGTGCCGCGCACGCCGGCGTAATCGGGATGCTTGCCCAACTGCACGACGGACACGGTGGGCAGGCCGTCGAAGCGCGCTTCCCAGCGGCCGTAGAGCGATGTCAATGGCAGGTCGCGCGCGTCGGTGGGGCAGTTGGGATCGACCGCGGCACAGCCGGTGATCGCAAGCGCGGCGAAGGCAGCGAGCAGCGCTTTCATGGCGCCGCCGCGGCGGCCGCCTTTGCCGCCGCGCTGTCCTGTGCCTTCTGCGCAAACTCGGCGCGCAGCGCCTTGAGTTTTTCGCGTGGGTCTTCCTTCGTGGTGGTCTTGTCCAGGCCCATCTCGGCGATGAAGCGGCTCGGCAGGCAGGGCACCATGTCGCGGCCTTGCTTCCTCTTCTTGGTCCAGATCACGGCCAGGCTGCGCTGCGCGCGGGTGATGCCCACGTACATCAGGCGGCGCTCTTCCTGCAGGCGCTGCGTCGTCTCGTCGCTCACCACCTTCTGGCGGCCGTTGTCGTCGTCGAGCTTGAAGGGCAGCATGCCTTCGGTCACGCCGATCAGCACCACATGCGGCCACTCCAGGCCCTTGGAGGCGTGCAGCGTGGAGAGCGTGACCACGTTCTGGTCCTGCTCGCGCTCGCTGATGGTCGAGAGCAGCGAGATGGTCTGCGCCACCTCGAGCAGGCTCTTGCGCTCGGTCTCGTCGTTGTCGTTGGCGCCCGAGGCGTCGTCCAGCGATCCGCCGGCGCGCTGCGACATCCAGTCGACGAACTCCATCACGTTGTTCCAGCGCGTGGCGGCGGCGGCCTCGCTCTCCTCGCCGTCGTAGAGATGGCGCTCGTAGTCGATCTCCTTGAGCCAGTCGAGCATGAAGGTGCGCGAGGCCTCGGCGCCCATGGTGCGGCGCGCGCGGTATTCCAGGTCGTTGATGTAGCGGCCGAACTCGTGCACGCCTTCGAGCGTGCGCTTGGGGATCACGCTGGGCAGCGAGGGGCTGAACAGCGCCGCGAACAGGCTCAGCTTGTACTGGCTCGCAAAGGTGCCCAGGCTCGCGAGCGTGGTGTGGCCGATGCCGCGCTTGGGCGTGGTGATGGCGCGCAGGAACGCGGGGTCGTCGTCGTTGTTGACCCACAGGCGAAACCAGCCGCACAGGTCCTTGATCTCGGCCCGGTCGAAGAAGCTCTGGCCGCCCGACACCTTGTAGGGAATCTGCGCGCGGCGCAGCGCCTGCTCCAGCACGCGCGCCTGGTGGTTGGCGCGGTAGAGGATCGCGAAGTCGCGGAACTCCTTGTACTGCTTGCCCTGCGTGGTCGCATCGCCCGCGCGCAGGCTCACGATGCGCGCCACCGCGCGCTCGGCCTCGTGCAGTTCGGTGTCGGCATCGACGACGCGCACCGGCTCGCCTTCGCCCAGCTCGGAGAACAGCGTCTTGGGAAACAGCTTGGGGTTGGGGCCGATCACGTTGTTGGCCGCACGCAGGATGGCGCTGGTGGAGCGGTAGTTCTGCTCCAGCTTGATGACCTTGAGCGTCGGATAGTCGATCGGCAGCTTCTTCAGGTTGTCCAGCGTGGCGCCGCGCCAGCCGTAGATCGACTGGTCGTCGTCGCCCACGGCGGTGAAGCGGGCGCGGTCCCCGGCCAGGGCTTTCAGCACTTCGTACTGCGTGGCGTTGGTGTCCTGGTATTCGTCCACCAGGATGTGGCCGAGCGCCGCCTGCCACTTGGCGCGCACTTCGGGAAACTCGTGCAGGAGCTTGAGCGGCATGCCGATCAGGTCGTCGAAGTCGACGCTCTGGTAGGCCTGCAGCCGCTCCTCGTAGTGGCGCATGACCTCGGCCGTGATGCGCTCGTTGTCGTCCACCGCGGCGGCGGCGGCCTGCCGGGCATCGAGGCCCATGTTCTTCCACTTGCTGATGGTCCACTGCCAGATGCGGGCGGTGGCGATGTCGGTGGTGCCGCCGGCGTCCTTCAGGATCTTGGTCACGTCGTCGCTGTCCAGGATGCTGAAGGCGGGCTTCAGGCCCAGCACCGCGCCGTCTTCGCGCATCATGCGCACGCCCAGCGCGTGGAAGGTGCAGACCACCACCTTGCGTGCGTCCCGGCCGATCAGGTCCTTGGCGCGTTCGCGCATTTCAGCGGCGGCCTTGTTCGTGAAGGTGATGGCCGCGATGCGCTTGGGTTCGAGGCCGGCCTGGATCAGCCGGCCGATCTTGTGCGTGATCACCCGTGTCTTGCCCGAGCCCGCGCCTGCCAGCACGAGGCAGGGACCGTGCATGTAGTTGACCGCTTCTTGTTGCGCGAGATTGAGACCGTGGGACATGGGGGAGGGGAACGGGGAACGCCGTGGGGAACGGCAGGCGGAAAGCGGGCAATGATACGGGGCCGGACCCTCTGGACGTTGTAGGCGGGACACGCAGGAAAGGGGCCAGGCGGGCCAGGCGCAAGCGGGGGCAAACGACAATCGGGCGGTGCTGCCTGTATTTCTTGTAACTTTCCCTTTCTTCGCGCTGATCGCGGCCGGCTACGCCGCCGCCCGCGCCCGCCTCCTGCCGCTGGAGGCGATTCCCGGCCTCAACACCTTCGTGCTGTATTTCGCGCTGCCGTGCATGCTGCTGCGCTTCGGCGCCGGCACGCCGATCGCGCAGCTGCTCGACGGCAGCGTGGCACTCATCTGGGGCGCGAGCGCGCTGGCGGTGGTGGCGGGCGTGGTCATGCTGACCCGCAACGCGCGCATCGGCTGGAACGACGCGGCCTTTGGCGCGCTGGTGGCCGCCTTTCCGAACACCGGCTTCATGGGCGTGCCGCTGCTGGTCGCGATCCTCGGCGCGCAGGCGGCCGGGCCGATGATCATCACGATCGCGTTCGACCTGGTGGTGACCTCGTCGCTCTGCATTGCGCTGTCGCGGCTCGATGGCGCCGGCGGCGCGGGGCGGCAGGGGGCCTCTCAGGCGGCGCGCAAGGCGCTGCGCGGGATCGTCGTGAACCCGATGCCGTGGTCGATCCTGCTGGGCGTGCTGCTGTCGGCCGCGCGCTGGCAATTGCCGGGACCCATCGATCGCACCGTGGCCATGCTCGCGGATGCGGCCTCGCCGGTGGCGCTCTTCACCATCGGCGCGGTGCTGGCGCGCTCCGCGTTGCTGGCGCGCGAGCACCAGGCCAGCGCGGCCGTTGCCGAAGCCATGGGGACGGGCCGCCCACCGGTGCGCAAGGCTCCGCTGTCCGATGTGCTGCCGGTGGTGGCGGTCAAGCTGCTGCTGCATCCGCTCCTGGTGTGGGCGCTGGGCGCCGGCGCCATCGCGCTGGGCCTGCCGCTCTCGCACGCGGCGCTGGTGGTGATCGTGCTCGTCGCGGCGCTGCCGAGCGCGAGCAACGTGTCGATGCTGGCCGAGCGCTTCGGCGCGGACAACGGCCGCATCGCACGCATCATCCTGTGGACGACGGTGGCGGCGTTCTTCAGCTTTCCGTTTGCGGTCGGCGTGCTGCGCTGACGGGCTGGCTACGGCGTGAGAACGCCGAGCTTGTACGGGTCGGCATCCGAGAGCCGCTCGCACTTGGAGAAATCGCGGCCCTGCGTGCCGTCGCAGTAGTAGGCGTTGTAGATGCGGCCGAAGAGGGTGGGGCTCGCGGTGAAGAGCACGCCGTGATCGGGCTGCCAGTTGTCTTTCAGGGGCGGGACACTGGCCTCCACCGATTTCGCCGTCGCCGTGCCCGCCGTGGTGGCGGTTGCGGGCGTGAAGTCGGCCAGTGTCTTGTGGGCTTCGTCGCCGCGCCAGCGCACGGCCAACTCGGCCGCGGTGGGGCGCGCGGCCACCGGCAGCAGGATGCCGTTGACCTGGAAGCCGTAACCGAATCGATGCGTCTTGCCCGCAAGGAACGCGTACGCGCAGGCGGCCATGCACTGGCCGCGGATCTCGGTGTCGACGCCGCTCGCGCGAATGGCATCGGCAAAGGCGCCTGCCGCATCGGCGGTGCCGCCGGAGAGGTCTTCGAACACCACGGTGCGCACGGTGCCGCTTGCCAGGTGGTCGGTGAAGGTCTTGATCGCGCTGCCGTCCAGCATGCCCGACACCACCAGTTCGCGGCCTTGCAATTCGATGTCCGCGGCGATGGCGGCAACGGGTGCGCAGGCCATGCCGGCAACGGAGGCGATGCACGCAAACGAGAGGACCCAACCAGGAAGAGACGACGATTTCACGGCGACCTTTGCGTGTGAGCGAGCGAGCTTGCTTCGAACCCGGAGCCCGCGTCGAGTTCGCGGGTTTACTGCGCGTTTACAGCTTGAACAGCCTCATGGCATTGCGTCAACACTTTTTGCAGATTATTTCTGGGTAATCGCAGGGCAGGCCGTAAGTCGTAGGCATCGATATGCCTTCAGTTGAATGCTTGAGTTTGCAGATGCGCTGCTACAGTGGTTCCAGGTCAAAGATGTCAACGATGTGAATAGGGCGCGCGATGGCAATACTGGTTCGCATCCTGCTGTGGGTGGCCTGGCTCGCCGGCGTGGGCTGGGTCTGGCATGTCGGTGTGCTCGGCACCGCCGCGTCGATCGCGCTGGGCGCGTTGAGCCTCGTGGTGTTCGCATGGCCGGGCAGCATTGCGCGGCGTCGCCATCACCGCGAGCTGCGCTATGTCGACATGGGCAAGGAGCCCACCGGCCACCACTGACTACCGAGTTCTTGGAATGAGCGCGACGCTGTCGTCGTCGTTTCAGGACGCAGCCTGCTGTTGCTGCATGCGCTGGAACTCGTGGCGCTTCATCGTGAGGTAGTCGCTCTTCTCGATTTCGTGGAGCTGCCTGGCGTACTGCTCCGTCGCATCGAACCACGCCGCAAGGCGCTGCTCCAGCTGGCCTGCGCCGGGCGCATCGAGGTAGCTGTCGATCGCCAGGTAGTAGCGCATGGTGTTGCGCTCCACCACGCCGCGCACGCCGCCGATGTAGCCGCCCTCTCCCGCGGGCGTGAAGCCGACCTTGTCGCTGCCCAGCGTGGCGAGGTAGCCCTTCATCGCGAGTCGCGCCGCCGTGCCGTAGGCATACGCATAGCGCAGGTGGATCGCCGTCTTGCCACCGTCGGCTGGTGCCGCTTCGAACACGATGCTGTAGTCGCGTGTGGAAAGCGGGCCGGTGTCCGCGCTCAGGCGCACGTTCAGGTAGTTCGCGTCTGCTTTTCCGGGCGTGTAGGCGAAGGCGATGGTCTGTGCATCCGACAGCGGCTGGTCGAACTTGCGGCCGATGGCCACCGCCAGCGTGGTGCCGCCGCCCTTCACCGCGCAGTGCTTGGTGTTGAGGTGGAGCATCAGCACCTGGCACCACGCGGCAGGCTCCCGCAGCGCGCCGCTCACGCGCGCGAAGGGATGGTCCACCAGCGCATAGACGTCGCCGCTCAACCGGTCCGCGGCTTCGCTCGATTGGAGTGCGAGGGGGCGGCGGAAGGCATTGCGCTCCAGTTGGGGTGCGAGCGCTTGCAGCTGCGCGCGCAGTGCGGCGGCCGGGCCGGTGGCTGCGGGCGGTTGTTGCGCAAGGGCCAGCATCGACATCGACAGCAGGACGAGGCCGGTGCCCGCCTGGCGGCGCATGGCGGAGATGAAGGTGTTCATGCCGGATGACCTTGGCGCTGCTCGCCCGAACACGGTGCAGGACAACCGGCTCAGATGCTGTGCGGATCGACGTCGACCAGCCAGCGGATGACGCCCTTGCCCTCGGGCGTGCGGCGCAGTTCGTGCAGCAAGGGCTGCCAGCTCGCGAGCAGACGTTGCAGCGCGGCGCGCGAAGGGCTTTCGATGAGCATCTGCGCGCGCTCCACGTCGGCCACGCGCTGGATCGAAAGCGGCACCGCGGGGTAGCGCGTGACGATGTCGGCGCCGGGCAATGCCTCGGCCGCATCGGCCGCGATGTTCAGGAAAGCCTGCGCCACCGACTGCTCGCGCGCATCGGCGCGCAGCAGCGCCTGGAATGCGAAGGGCGGCATGCCGGCGGCGCGGCGCTCGTCGAGCTGCTGCTTGGCGAACGCGGCGTAGTCATGCTTGCGCAGCGCCATGAAGAGCGGGTGCTGCGAGTGAAAGGTCTGGATCCACATCTCGGCCGTCGCGCCTTGTGCCGCGAGGTAGGCGGCGTCGCGTCCGGCGCGGCCGGCCGATTGCATCAGCAGGCTGAACAGCCGCTCGGGTGCGCGGAAGTCGCTGGAGAAGAGCGCGCCGTCGGGGTTGACCGCCGCCACCAGCGTGATGCGCCGGAAGTCGTGGCCCTTGGCGATCATCTGCGTGCCGACCAGCACGTCGACCTCGCCCGCATGCACCGCGGCCAGCTGCGATTCGAGCGCGCCCTGCTTCTTGGTGCTGTCGGCGTCGATGCGCGCGATGCGCACCGCGCTGCCGTCGGGCCGCTTCACCGCGGCGAACAGTTCGGCCAGGTGTTCCTCGAGCCGCTCGGTGCCGCGACCCACGGGCGCGATGTCGGGGTTGCCGCAGGCCGGACAGGCGCGCGGCACGCGTTCGGTGAAGCCGCAGTGGTGGCAGCGCAGCGTGCGGTCGATCTTGTGGAACACGCGGTAGGCGCTGCAGTGCGGGCATTCGCTCTTCCAGCCGCAGTCGCCGCAG
>Ga0157370_10009293_pt1 | contig 10529 bp, 6 predicted proteins | sample C35metaG_FD_113463 | JGI IMG/M metagenome (GOLD analysis project Ga0157370, IMG submission 113463) | Corn rhizosphere microbial communities from Kellogg Biological Station, Michigan, USA - C3-5 metaG | ecosystem: Host-associated > Plants > Roots > Rhizosphere > Soil | place: USA: Michigan... | reverse complement strand
CTTCTGTTTAGTAAATGCACCGACTTTTGCGAGTGTTCAGTTTAACGAAACAAACATTGTTTGGTACACAGCATTAACAGGCGGAACAGCGATTCCATCGACTACAGCTTTAACAAGCGGTACATATTATGCGGCTTTAAAAGATGCGACAACTGGATGTGAGAGTAGTGTTAGATTAGCGGTAACCATCAATGTTAACGATCCAGGAACACCAACTTTAGTAACGGCAGGTACACAAAACTTCTGTTTAGTAAATGCACCAACTTTTGCAAGTGTTCAGTTTAATCAGGCAAACATCGTTTGGTATACAGCATTAACAGGCGGAACAGCGATTCCATCAACTACAGCTTTAACAAGCGGTACGTATTATGCAGTAATCAGCGATCCGGCAACAGGTTGTGAAAGCGCGGTAAGATTAGCGGTAACAATCAATGTTAGCGACCCTGGAACACCAACTTTAGTAACAGCAGGAACTCAAAACTTCTGTTTAGTAAATGCACCGACTTTTGCAAGTGTTCAGTTTAATCAAACAAACATTGTTTGGTATACAGCTTTAACAGGCGGAACAGCGATTCCATCGACTACAGCTTTAACAAGCGGTACTTATTATGCAGCGATCAGCGATCCGGCATCAGGTTGTGAAAGTGCTGTTAGATTAGCCGTAACCATAAGTGTTACTGATCCGGCAACACCAACATTAGTAACAGCGGGAACTCAAAACTTCTGTTTAGTAAATGCGCCTACTTTTGCAAGTGTTCAGTTCAATCAAACTAATATTGTTTGGTATACCGCTTTAACTGGAGGAACAGCGATTCCATCGACTACAGCTTTAACAAGTGGTACATATTATGCAGCTTTAAAAGATGCAGCGACTGGATGTGAAAGCAGTGTAAGATTAACAGTAATAGTTAATGTAACAGATCCTGTTACGCCAACGACAACAAATGCTTCGCAGACTTTCTGTTCTGAAAATGCACCAACGGTTGCTAATATTCAGGTAAACGAAGCGAATGTAGTTTGGTATAGCACCGCAACTGGCGGAACACCAATTGCTGCTACAACAGCTTTAACAAGCGGTACGTATTATGGTGCTATTTTAGATCCTGCAACAGGATGTTCAAGCAGTGTAAGATTAGCAATTGCAGTTACAGTTAGAAATGCGGTTAATCCAACTACAACAAATGCTTCTCAGACTTTCTGTTCAACAGCATCTCCAACAGTTGCTAATATTCAGGTAAATGAAACGGGTGTAACTTGGTTTAGCAGTGCAACAGGCGGAACACCAATTGCAGCAAATACACCATTAGTATCTGGTGTTTATTTTGGAAACATTGTAGATCCGGTAACAGGATGCCAAAGCTCAACTCGTTTACAAGTTACAGTTACGGTATCAAGTCCAAGTCCGACACCTACAACAACAGATGCGTCACAAGAATTCTGTTCAATAAACGCACCAAAAGTTTCTAACATTCAGGTTAACGAAGCAAACGTAGTTTGGTACAGCACAGCAACAGGAGGAACTGGAATTCCGGCAGGAACGGCTCTGGCATCAGGAACTTACTATGGAGCTGTAGCAAGTGTAATAAATTGCGAAAACCCAGTAAGATTAGCTGTAGCAGTGGTAGTAAGTACTCCGATTCTTGTTACAACACCTAAAACAACACAAACATTCTGTTTATCAGCGTCTCCAACTATTGCAAATATTGTGGTTAACGAACCAAATGTCGTTTTCTATACAACTGCAACAGGCGGAACTCCTTTAGCGGCTGGTACAGCGCTTACTGCAGGAATCTATTATGCAGCAGCACTTAGCAATACTACTAACGGATGTGAAAATGCAAACAGGCTGGGTATTACAGTGAATTTTGAAAATGATGCAGCTGTACAACTTACAACGAATGACGATACTCCATGTGTTTTCAAAGGAGTGACTTATTCAATTGCAAACGGAAAATCAGATTATGTTTGGACAATTACAAACGGAACTATTCTTTCTGGCGGAGGAAACGCAGACGGAACGGTAACAGTTTCATGGTCTGACATAGGACCAGGAAGAGTTTCGGTTACTTACACCAATAATTGTAACGAAACCACGACTAAGTTCTTGAACGTAAATGTTGCAACTTGTTCTGATATAACCATTACGAATGTAGTAGATAATCCTACTCCTAATTTTGGAGATAAAGTAACATTTACTATAACAGTAAATAATGTAGGCGAGGGAAGTTTCATCAATACAATTGTGAGTGAACTTTTACCAAGCGGATACGATTTAGTAAGCTCTAGTACAACAGGCGGAACATACGATCCGGCAACAGGACTTTGGACAATACCAACTTTAGCCTCAGGCCAAAGCGTAGTTCTTACAGTAGTTGCTGAGGTATTATCCAGCGGAAATTATCTAAATGTTGCTGCTATAGAAATTTCATCTCCTTTAGATGTTGATGCGTCAAACAATTCGGCTTCGGCTTCAGTTGAACCAATCTGTTTAACAGTTTACAATGAGTTCACACCAAATAATGATGGAGCGAACGATCTGTTTAGAATTGATTGTATCGAGTCATATCCTAATAATGAATTGAAAGTTTATAACAGATATGGTTCATTAGTGTACAGCAAACAACATTATGAGAACGATTGGAACGGAACTTCAAATGTTTCCGGAGTTGTTAATAGAGGAGATATGCTGCCAACAGGTACTTATTTTTATGTGATTACCATTGGAGATGGAACGGTTAAAAAAGGATGGTTATCTATCATGAGATAAGCTTTCTATTAATCAATCTAATTAATTAAACTAAATAAGTATCGTTATGAAACTATATATAAAACCATTAGAATCGTATTTCATTTTAATATGTTCTTTTATCACAATATGTGCAAGTGCACAGCAAGATCCCGAGTATACACAATATATGTATAACACAATGGCGGTAAATCCGGCTTATGCCGGATCAACCGGCAGTTTAGAAGCCACTCTTTTGCATCGTTCTCAATGGGTAGGAATTTCAGGAGCGCCGGAAACACAGTCGTTTTCTATTCATGCACCGCTTCGAAATGAAAAAATTGGTTTAGGATTAAGTGTTGTCAACGACAAAATTGGTCCTTCAAACGAATTATACCTAGACGGAAACTTCTCTTATTCATTGCCTTTGGGTTATGAAAAAAGACTTGCTTTTGGTATTAAAGCAGGAATGAGAATGTTAAACATAGATTGGTCTAAAGGAAGATATTATGATGGAACAGACGTTCTTTTAAATCAAAATATCGACAACCAGATGAAATTAGCAGTAGGAGCTGGGATTTACTATTATACCGAAAAATGGTATTTAGGATTCTCAATTCCAAGCTTTATTCAGAACGACTATTATGATGATGTTCAGGAATCTATAGATTATGATCGTTTACATTATTATTTAATGGGAGGATATGTTTTTGATTTGAACCCAAATTTAAAGTTCAAACCAGCATTTTTAGTAAAAGCAGTAAGCGGAGCCCCGCTGACTGCTGATATATCGGCGAATTTTATGCTTTATGAAAAATTTGTTATCGGCGGATCTTACAGAACAGATGATTCTATCAGTATCCTGGCAGGTTTTCAAATATCAAAAAGTTTTTATCTCGGATATGCTTTTGATTACACCGTAGGCGGATTGAATAAATACAACGATGGAACACACGAGTTCATCTTGCGTTATACATTTAATAAAAATCAAAGCAAAATCAAGTCTCCTCGATTCTTCTAAAAATAAAACATATGAAAAAACTATATATCCTAAGTTTAGTCTTGAGCATTACGTTTAGTTTTGCTCAAAAGACTAATTTAAAACAAGCCGATGCATTGTTTAGAAATTATTCATATGCAGACGCTTCAAAAGCGTACGAGGAAATTTTGGCGAACATCAAAAATCCTACGGCTCAGACGTTAAAAAATGCCGCCGATTCGTATTATTTCATTTCAGATGCACGAAATGCTCTTAAATGGTACAAAAAACTATACGAAGTTCAAGACAATAATTTAACCGATATTTACTACCTGCGTTATATTCAAAGCATGAAAGCGGTTATGGATTATAATGAGGCAGATAAAATCACGAAAGAATATCTTGATAAAAAAGGCGATAAAAAGGAAATTAACCGATATGTTGCCCAAAAGAAACAATTAGACAGTCTCGCAAAAGCAAAACCGCTTTACACGATTAAAAATCTGGACATTAATACCAGTAAATCTGATTTTGGAGCCACCTTCTTTGGAGATAAAATTGTTTTTACTTCGGCAAGAGATACCACTAAGTTCAGTGAAAAACTCTACACCTGGAACAATCAGCCTTTTCTAAATTTATATGTTTCAGAAAGAAATCCGGCTGATGGAAGTTTATTCAACGAAAAAATATTCCTTCCAAATGTAATGAGTAAATACCACGAAGCCACAGCTTCTTTTGATCCGGAAGGAAAAACCATTTATTATTCTACAAACATTGTAAAGAAAAATAAATTGGTTGTGGATGAAAACAAAATCAATAATTTCCAGATTATCAAAGGCTCAATTGTAGACAATAAATTAGAAAATCCGCAAAAAGTTTTCTTCGACAACGACGATTACTCAGTTGGACATCCTTCTTTAAGCGATGACGGACAATGGCTTTTCTTTGCGTCAGATATGCCGGGAGGTTTTGGTGAAACAGATTTGTATGTGGTAAAAATTGCTGCCGACGGAACGATGAGTTCTCCGCTGAATTTAGGGCCAAATATCAATACAATGGGTAATGAAGTTTTTCCTTATTACAGAAACGGAATGTTGTACTTCTCATCAGACGGACATTATGGTTTAGGTGATTTAGATGTTTACGAAAGTAAATTTTTATCCGATGGAAATTTCACAACGCCAAGAAACCTTGGAGCTCCAATAAACAGCAACAAGGATGATTTTTCGTATGTTGTGGATAAAACAGATGCTTATGGCTATGTTTCATCAAATAGAGCAGGAGGAAAAGGCGACGATGATATCTATTCTTTTGTAAAAGGAAAACCAGTCTGCAACCAAAGTATTTCTGGAATTGCGGTTGACAGAAAAACCAAAAAACCTTTGGCAGACGTTGCGATAATGGCTTACAACTCTTTTAAAGAGGTACTTGGCGAAACAAAAACCAATTACGAAGGGAAATACGCCATAGTGGTTCCTTGTAATAAAGTAGTTAATATGATTGCGGCAAAGCCAAATTATAGCAGCGACGAAAAAACAGTAGAAACAACAAAAGAAAACGAAGGCGAAATTAAAGATGTAAACTTCGAACTTAGCAACTACGATGATTTAGTAGTTAAAAAGAAAGGTGTTGAAATGGTCGACGTAAAACCAATTTATTTTGATTACGACAAATACGACATTACACCTTTGGCTATTGAAGAATTGACGAAAGTAGTTTTCGTTATGCAGAAATTTCCAAACATTAAAATTAAAATAGAATCGCACACAGATTCTCGCGGAAAAGACTCGTATAACTTAAAACTTTCAGACAACAGAGCCAAGTCAACAAGAGATTATATTCTATCACAAGGCATAGACGCTTCCAGAATTGAAAGTGCCATTGGTTACGGCGAAAGCCGCTTAATTAATAAATGCAAAAACGGAGTGAAATGTACTGAAGAAGAGCATTTACTTAACAGACGCTCCGATTTTATCATTATTCAAAAATAGTACTATATTTGTATTCTAATAATCTGATTATCAGTATAAAAGTATAGAACGCAGAAACCATTTGGAAGTTGGTTTTTTTAAATTCTTTTTTAAGAATAATGGACAAGAAGAAAATCAGGCCGCATATTTTTGCTGCCTGATTTTTGATTTTATAAAATTTGCGTTTTTAAATGTCTTTCTGAAGAAAAATAATCCTAATTTTGATATTATTTATTCTAAATTACAACCCGCATTATTTAAATATTTTATGAGTATTCAGGAAACCATTCAAACCTTACGAAACGAACTTAATCAACATAATTACAATTATTATGTGTTAGACAATGCCACAATTTCTGATTACGATTTTGATATCAAACTAAAAGAACTGCAGGATTTAGAAAATAAACACCCGGAGTTTTTTGACGAAGATTCTCCAACACAGCGAGTAGGAGGAACAGTCACAAAAAACTTCAAAACCATTGCGCACCAATACCGCATGTATTCCCTTGATAATTCTTATTCTAAAGAAGATTTAATCGACTGGGAAAACAGAATCCAGCGCGTATTAGGAAATGTAGACCTGCAGTATACCTGTGAATTAAAATACGACGGAGCTTCCATAAGCATCTCTTACGAAAACGGAAAATTAGTTCAGGCCCTAACACGCGGCGATGGTTTTCAGGGAGACGAAGTAACCAATAATATTAAAACCATAAAATCAATTCCTATAAAATTAAAAGGAGATTATCCTGAAAAATTCGATATCCGAGGAGAAATTATTTTACCTTTTGCCGGTTTCGAAAAAATGAATCAGGAATTAATCGAAATAGGAGAAACCCCTTATTCAAACCCAAGAAACACAGCATCGGGAAGTTTAAAATTGCAAGACAGCGCTGAGGTTGCAAAACGTCCGCTGGAATGTTTATTGTATTTTGTAACCGGAAACAATTTACCCTTTAAAACACAATACGAAGGATTAGAATCAGCCAGAAAATGGGGATTCAAAGTTCCTAACGAAGCCAAGTTAGTCAATAACATGCAGGAAGTTTTTGACTTTATTGATTATTGGGATGTTCACCGTCATCAATTACCTTATGAAACAGATGGTGTAGTTATAAAAGTAAACAGCATACACTCTCAGGAAGAACTGGGATATACAGCAAAATCACCGCGTTGGGCCATTGCCTATAAATTCAAATCAGAGCAGGTTTCAACTAAATTAAAATCAATTTCCTATCAGGTTGGGCGTACAGGAGCTATTACTCCCGTTGCTAATCTGGAACCAGTGCAATTGGCAGGAACTATTGTAAAAAGAGCATCGCTGCATAATGCAGATCAAATAGAAAAACTGGATATTAGAATAAACGATACCGTTTTTGTGGAAAAAGGAGGTGAAATTATTCCTAAAATTATTGCCGTAGATTTAGAAAAACGTCCCGAAAATTCAGAACCAACGCAATATATTACACATTGTCCGGAATGCCAGACCGAATTGGTTCGAAATGCGGGAGAAGCCAATCATTACTGCCCAAATTTCTATGGCTGTCCGCCGCAGATTATTGGCAGAATTCAGCATTATATTTCAAGAAAAGCAATGGATATTGAAGGACTTGGCGGAGAAACCGTTGCCTTGCTTTTTAATAACGGATTAGTACACAATTATGCCGATTTATACGAATTGAAAGTCGAAGATATTCTTCCGTTAGAAAGAATGGCACAAAAATCAGCCGAAAATTTGGTAAAAGGCGTAGAAAAATCAAAAGAAATTCCGTTTGAAAGCGTTCTGTTTGCACTTGGAATTCGTTTTGTTGGAGAAACCGTTGCAAAAAAATTAGCCAAACATTATAAAAATATTGATGCACTGAGCCAGGCTTCTTTAATGGATTTAATTCTTGTAGATGAAATTGGAGAAAGAATTGCCAAAAGTGTAATAGAGTTTTTTGAAAACGAAGAAAATAAAATCATAATTGAACGATTAAAAAGTTATGGCGTTCAGTTTGAAATAGTAGAAAAAATTAACCCAAATGCTACCGAGAAATTTATTGGAAAAACTTTTGTAGTTTCAGGAGTTTTCAGCCAATTTTCAAGGGATGAATTAAAAAAAGCGATCGAAGACAACGGTGGTAAAGTAGGAAGTTCCATTTCTGCAAAAACCGACTTCGTAGTAGCGGGAGATAATATGGGACCAGCTAAATTAGATAAAGCAAGCAAATTAAATATTCCTATAATATCCGAAGAAGAATTTATAACTAAATTAAATGAAAGCGAATAAACCGTCTTTGATTTTATTTTTTTTATCACTGCTGTTTACAATTATTTTTGATTGGACCAAACAGGATTTTATGGCGATTTATGCCAAAGCAATAGTATTGCCTGCCATTTTTATTTATTTTTTAATCAGCAATGAATTTAAGATAAAGAAAACAGAAAGTCTAATATTTCTTTTTTGTTTTATAGGGCAGGTTTTTGACCTCATGGATGTTGAGGTTTCTGAGATGGGAAGCGTTATTAGTTTCTTGGTGGTTTATTCCCTAATAATGCTTATTTTTATCAGGGAACACGAAAGAATAAAACTCGTAAAAAAAGATATACTGCCTATTTCTATAGTAGTTGTTTTTATTGTGTACCTGCTTATCTCTGTACTCAGTATGAAATTTGACAATATGCAGAAATTTAATATTGTCTTTGTCGTTTACGGAATCATACTGAGTTTAATAAGCTATTTTTCGTTTGTAAGTTACATTACAAAAGGAACCTTGCTGACACTCTTAATGTCATTAATGTCAATAAGCTATATATTTTCAGATATATTTTACATCTTCAACCAGTACTTTTCTTATTCAGTAGTACTCGTTTTAATTCGTGACGTAACACAAATTCTGGCCTATTTTTTTATGGTAGAATATTTCCTCGAAAAAGCCAGAATTCAAAAAAGAAAAATTATACAATAATTGATCTCGCTTGGTTCGTGTGAGCTTTATCTTTATCAAAATAAAAATCAATTCGGCCTAAATTAATTCCGTAGCACCCAACCTGATTAACCAGTACATTTTCTCCGGCTTTATTTTTTACAATTGTAGGCTTGTCAAGAAAAGTATGCGTGTGGCCTCCAATAATCAAATCGATATCCTGCGTAAGCTCCGCTAATTTTAAATCAGAAATTTTATCTGCATCATCTTTATATTTATAACCAAGATGCGAAAGACAGATAACCAAATCACATTTTTCCTGCTTCTTTAATAACTGCGTCATGTCTTGTGCGATTTCAACAGGATTGTTGTAAACCGTTTCTTTATACAATTGTTTGTCAACTAAACCCTGAAGTTCAATTCCTAAACCAAAAACACCAACCTTAATACCATTTTTATTGAAAATTTTATAAGGCTTAACCAAACCGTTCATTACGGTATTTTTAAAATCATAATTAGAACAAATGAACTCAAAACTAGCATGAGGCATTTGAGCATACAAACCATCAAGGCCATTATCAAAATCATGGTTACCAATAGTCGATGCATCATATTTCATCATACTCATCAGTTTAAATTCAAGTTCACCGCCATAATAATTAAAATAAGGCGTTCCCTGAAAAATATCTCCAGCGTCTAATAAAAGTACATTTGGATTTTCTTGGCGGATAGTTTCAATAAGTGCAGCACGGCGAGATACACCGCCTTTATTTGGATTACGAGGATCATCAGCCGGAAACGGATCTATATGACTGTGAACATCATTAGTATGCAGAATAGTTAAGTGTTTAATATCGCTGGATTCAAAACTGCTCAAAGACAATCCTAAACTTAATAAGGCAGTACTTGCAGCGGTTTTTTCGATAAATTCTCTTCTTTTCATTTTGTATATTTTTTGCGGAAACGATATTTTTAATTGTTTAGCTTTTTGCCGCAGATTAAAAAGATTTACACAGATTTTTTTCTAATCTTTTTAATCCTTTAATCTGTGGCTGAATTTTTTACGCGCATAGAAATTAATCTAACTATGTACTTGTTTTTTACTCTTCTGTAATTCTGACGTCTCTTGGAACCGGAATTGTGTCAACCTCTTTGAAATAATCAATTAAAACATTTCTCAGTTTATAATTCAAATCATATTTCTCAATGTTTTTTGCAAAGAAAGTCATGCTGTCGCCGCCATTTGCCAAATAATCATTTGTAGCAACATAATAGGTTTTATTCAAATCAAGAGGTTTTCCCTGAATCAGAATATTTTTTGCTGTATTGTCTTTTGCAATCGTAAAAGTCATTCCAGATAAAGGATGCGGTTTTTTCTCCTTAATAATATAAGCAGTCATTTCTAAAATCTGCTGGCCTTTTAAACCCAAAACAACCAAATTGTTTTCAAACGGCATAATTTCAAAAGCAGTTCTTGTTGTAACATTTCCTTTTGGTAAAATAGCTCTAATACCACCGTGATTTAAAAAACACAAGTCGATATTTTTTTTCTCACGTGTATTAAAAACTTTATTTCCTCGTTCTATACAAACATCAGCAAGAAGATTACCAATAGTAGTCTGCCATTTTCCTGTACTTTTGTCAAGCGTTTCAGGGCAATACGCCAAAACATTATCCAGATCCTTATTAATATGATCGCGATAAGGTTTAATAAAAGCTTCAATTTGAGGAGTTTCAGCGATTTTTTCTGTTACAGGAAGCTGTTTTCCTTCTATCTTCGTCAGGTTGTAATTCTTAGGACTGCAGGAAAATATTGAAAGTAGTGTTAAGAATATAACAAAAAGTTTTAAAAATCGGTTATACTTTTTTAGTTTTACCATTTTAAATGCGGCTTAAATAATTAATTTTGTAATTTGTAAAAGTACTATGTTTTTAAATTATAT
>Ga0157370_10009292_pt1 | contig 10530 bp, 6 predicted proteins | sample C35metaG_FD_113463 | JGI IMG/M metagenome (GOLD analysis project Ga0157370, IMG submission 113463) | Corn rhizosphere microbial communities from Kellogg Biological Station, Michigan, USA - C3-5 metaG | ecosystem: Host-associated > Plants > Roots > Rhizosphere > Soil | place: USA: Michigan... | reverse complement strand
TGGCACCCAGGGAAAGCTGCGGCCGCGGGCGCGCGAGGGCGATCTCGCACGCGCGCTCCAGCCCGGAGGCAAAACGCGCGGGGCCCCAGTCCTGGATGAAACGCCCTGCCGCGTGCCCCATGCGCTTCGCGAGCTGCGGCTGCTCGGCGAATGTCGATAGAAGTGCCGCGAGCCGCGGGGTGTCCTCCGGAGCGAATCGCCATCCGGTCTGCCCGGGCACGACGAGGTCGCGTGCGCATCCCGCCGTTTCGGACGCGAGCACCGGAACGCCGCATGCCATGGCTTCGTTCACCACGAGTCCCCACGGTTCGGTGAGGCTCGGCAGCACGAAGGCCGTCGCCAACGCGTAGAACGCCGGCAGGTCCGGATATTGCCGAAAGCCCATGAAATGCACGGAATCGCCGACGCCGATCTCGCGAGCGAGGTCCTGCAGCGCTCCCCGTTCCGGACCGTCGCCAAGCACGACGAGGTCGCACGGCGCACTCTTCGCACGTTGCCGATACATCGCGAACGCGCGCAAGAGTCCGGCGACGTTCTTGCGGCGGATCAGCCGGCACGACGTGAGAAAGTACCTCGCCGGCAGCCGGTATCGATCGCGAGCCTCGCCGTCGGCGCGGCGTGCTTCTTGCGTCCCGCGCCCGAAATGATCGTTGTCCACCGCGTCGTAGCCGAGCACGATGCGGTCCGTGGGGAAGCCGAGCTCGGCGAGATAGCGCCATTGCGGCGTGCCCCCGACCAAGGCCGCGTCGAACCCGGTGAGGATCGCTTTCTTGCTGAGCTCGCGCGGCGCTGCGCGGTCGCGATCCGCTCGCGTCGTCTCGCTCATCGCCACGACGCGCACGCCGTTGGCGAGCGCCCACGAGAGCGCGGCGTTCGAGTACCAATGGCCCCAGCCGGGCAGCGCAAGGACGTCGGGCGAGATTTCATCGAGCGCCTTCCAGAGCGCCTGCCGGCGATGCCCGTGCGCGCTCCCGGGATCGTCGAACAAAGTGCGCGCCGGGTAGTCGTCGTGGCGCGCGAGCGGGTCCCATGCGTACGTGGCATCGCGCCGGAAGATCTCTATGGCCTCGACGGGCATCACGGCCGCCGCGGCGCGCGTCCTCGCATGATGGTATGGGCCGAAGCGCTCGAACAGGATGCCGACGCGTCGCGGCTTCGGTCCGCGTGCTCCCGCCGCCTTGCGCTCGGCGCGACCGGCAGACCCCGCATGCGCCGCGTCATAGCCGAGCGAAGCCGCGAGCGCGTCGCAAGCTTCCCGGATCGATTCATCCACGCCCGAGGATAAGTGCGCTCCGGCGTCCTCCGCGCGTCGCACGCGTCGCGCCGCGCGCTTCACGCTCGCCTCGTCGTCGGCGAGCGCGATGAAGTCGTGGATGCGCGCGAGCACGTGGCGCGGCTCGGCGACCAGGTCTTCATATCGGACCTCCAGATAGTCGTCGCCAAGATCAGCCCGTGCATCGCGCACGGCGAGAACCGAGGCGTACCACTCGCACGCCGCGAGCTGCTCGAACTCGGCGGCGGACACCGGAATGGACGTGAGGTCGGCATCGTCCGGAATCAGCGGCGAGCCGCGCAGCTCGTCGAGGAAGCAGTCGAGCTTCGAGTAGCGGCTTCCCCACCATCGGTTGAGCAGCGGGCGGCCCGCGATCGCATAGCTCTCGTCACGGCTGAGCTTGGTGATGCTCGCGACGACGCCCGGCCAGTCGCGCACGATATGGATGAACTTCGCTCGCGGCGCGAGGCGGCGAAGCCACGGAATGCGGAAGCAGTTCTGCGGCAGCTTCTCGACCAAAGTGCGTCGCGCATGCGGGTCGCTTACGCCGAAGACTCTCTCGAACCGGCGCACCCGATCGTCCGATGCATCCTCGCCGCGCAGGCATAGTTTCCTGCGTGGTGTATCGAAGAGGTCGATGTCGTCGGTGAGCGGGTCCACCGCCGACCATCGATCGCGCGGCTCGTTGAGGTAATGCACTTCGGGATGGTCGGCGAGCATCTCGCCCAGCAGCGTGGTCCCGCTTCTCCCGCAGCCCACGATGAAGACGATGTTCCTCCAGCGCCGGGACACGGGCATGTGCCGGCGTGCCTGGGCAATCGAGTGCCGCGTATCCCACTTCAGCGCGCGAAGCACCGCTCTGGTGTCGATCATCCAGCCCGTTCCGCGAGGTATTGCGAAGATGTCATGGCGCGATGGCCTGCGAAAGTCTACCGAACCTCGAGGTAATACCCGAAAAAACAACCGCTGGGAACCTCGGCATGCGCTTCGCGCTATGCGAATATATTCGAACGCGGACCGATCGGCTTTCCAAGGCGCAAGCCGGCCGCGCAAGGAGACCAGGGTTGAACGTGGAATCGGCCGGTAGCATCGCCGCGAGGGTCCGGGCAGTGCGGAACCGATACGCTCCGTCGCTGGGCAAGCAGGGCGTTTTCGCATTGGCCAATCAGGGCCTGCGTCGTTTGTTGCCTCGATCGGTCACCCAGGCTCGTCTCGAAGCCCTGCTTTTCCGTCACGGCATCGTCCATCTCGACCTTGGCGGTTGGGCGGCGGTCGAGGGCTATCTCACGATTCACATGTCGCCCGTGGAACTCTACGGCCTTCCGAACCTGCGTCGTGTGACGCAAAGGCAGCGTTTTCGCTCCGCGGATGGAGCTTGCGACATTGAAATGCGCGAGCTCGACGGTTTGGCAGTGACGCTCAACTTCGACGCACTTGCCGGGCTGCCGATGGCCGACGGCTCGATGGAGGGCGTGAACATGAGCCATTTCCTGGAGCATTTCACCCTCGCGCAGGGCGAAGCGATCCTGCGCGAATGCCGGCGTGTCCTTCGGCGAGGAGGCACCCTACGGATCAGTTGCCCCGATCTCGCCAGGTATGCCGCCGCCTATGTTTCCCGCGACCGCGAGTTTTTCGAGGCGGTGTCCGGACCCGCGTTCTGCCGCTACGCGGGGCTCGAAACGTTCGGCGACCGGTTCATCAGCAAGGCCTATGACGACGACGGCGGTCACAAGTGGTTCTACGACGTCGAAAGCGCGACCCATCTCCTTCGGAAGGTCGGATTCGGCACCATCGAGGCACGTGGCGTTCATCAAAGCAGGCTGCCGCGGATAGAGTCGATCGAGCCCGCGTATCGTGAACGCGAGACTTTCTACGTCGAAGCGACTTGCTGAGAATGCCTCACCGCCTGCATTCAGGCCCCACGACATGATCGTTCTCGGGCTGAACGCCTATCACGGCGATGCCGCCGCATGCCTGATCCGCGACGGCGTCCTCGTCGCCGCAGCCGAAGAGGAGCGGTTCCGCAGGATCAAGCACTGGGCGGGCCTGCCGAGCGAAGCGGTGCGCTGGTGCCTGCGCGAGGCGCGGGTCTCGCTCGCCGAGGTCGACCGCATCGCCGTGAACCAGGACGGGTCGGCCAACCTCGGCCGCAAGCTCGCCTACCTCGCGGCAAGGCGCCCGGATCTCTCGCTCGTCCTGGATCGCGTGCGCAACCGGCACCGGCGAGAGCGCATCGACGACACGTTGGCGAGGGACCTCGGCGAGACGTTCCACGGGCGCGTCGACTTCATCGAGCACCACCTTGCGCACCTGGCTTCGGCCTATCTCGTGTCTCCGTTCCAGGAAGCCGTTGCGGTCTCCGTGGACGGCTTCGGCGATTTCGCGAGCGCCGCCTGGGGCGTCGGACGCGGCGATCGACTGGACGTCGACGACAAAGTCTACTTTCCCCACTCGCTGGGGATGTTCTACCAGGCGCTCACGCAGTACCTCGGATTTCCGCACTACGGCGACGAGTACAAGGTCATGGGACTCGCACCCTATGGCGAGCCTCGATTCCTGCCTGAGATGCGAAGGATCGTTCTGCTGCAGGACGACGGAACGTTCCGCCTCGATCTCGCGTTCTTCCGCCATGCAAACGAGAAGGTCGAATACGAGTGGCAGGGAGGCGAGCCCGCCGTGGGTACGCTCTTCACGCCACAGCTGAAGGCCATGCTGGGGCCGGAGCGCCAGCCCACGGAAGAGCTCACCCAACGGCATCGCGACATCGCGCGCTCGGCGCAGGAGATGTACGAGGAAGCGTTCTTCCATCTCCTGAACGCGTTGCATCGCCGATACCGGCTGGACGCGCTGGCGCTCGCCGGCGGGTGTGCGATGAACTCGGTAGCGAACGGCAAGGTGTATCGGAATACGCAGTTTCGGCGGCTTTACGTGCAATCGGCGGCTGGGGACGCGGGAGGCGCCATCGGGGCCGCGTTCGTCGTCGAGGCGGGGCGGTCGCGCGGCCACGCGCGTTTCTCCATGGATCACGCCTATTGGGGTCCGGTGTATTCGAACGACGAGATTCGAAGCGCGATCGGGCGACGCGAGGCGCAGCTGGATGCCTCCGGTTGCACCTTCCGGCGCGAGGAAAGCGAAGCATCGTTGTGCAGGACCGCGGCCGGCGCGATCGCGGACGGCAAGGTGGTCGGCTGGTTCCAGGGGCGGATGGAATGGGGCCCGCGCGCCCTCGGCAACCGCTCCATCGTGTGCGACCCGAGACGCGCCGACATGAAGGACATCCTCAACCGCAAGATCAAACGCCGCGAATCGTTCCGTCCGTTCGCTCCTTCCGTGCTGCGCGAGGCGACGGCGGAGTGGTTCGAGGTCGACGATGACGTTCCATTCATGATGCAGGTATATCCGGTGCGCGAAGCGAAGCGCCCGTTGATTACCGCCGTGACGCACGTGGACGGGTCGGGCCGGCTGCAGACGGTGGCGCGCGATGCGAACCCGCGGTACTACCGCCTGATCGAGGCGTTTCGCGACCTGAGCGGCGTTCCGATGGTGCTCAACACCTCGTTCAACGAGAACGAGCCGGTGGTCTGTAAGCCGGAGGAGGCGCTGGATTGCTTCCTGCGAACGCGGATGGACATGCTGGTGATCGGCGATTGGCTGGTCTCCCGGGAGGCGGGCCCTGGGCGGTGAAGATCCTCTTCCTCAACCGGTTCTACTTCCCCGACATCTCGGCCACCAGCCAGCTGCTCACGGACCTCGCGCAGCACCTGGCCCGCGCCGGATGGGACGTCCACGTCATTACGGGGCGTCAGCGATACGACGATCCACGCGCCCGCTTGCCGGCGCAAGAGGTCGTCGAAGGCGTGCGCATCCACCGCGTGCCATCCACTCGCTTCGGTCGCGATGCGATTGCCGGCAGGGCGGTGGATTCGCTCACGTTCTGCATCGCTGCGGCCGGGCGGTTGCTGCGCCTCGCGATCGCCGGGGACATCATCGTCGCCAAGACCGACCCTCCGCTCGTTTCCGTGATCGGCGCATGGGTCGCCCGGCGCCGCGGCGCCCGGCTAGTCAACTGGATCCAGGATGTGTTTCCGGAGGTGGCCCAGCAGCTCGGCGTGAGGCTCGCGGGGGGGCCGGCCGGAAGGATCGCGAAGCGCCTGAGGGATTACTCACTGCGATCTTCGGATGCCAACGTCGTTCTGTCGGAGTCGATGGCGGTGACCTTGCGCCGCCTCGTCGATCGACCCACCGGGCCCGGCCTTGCGATCCGCACGATCCACAACTGGGCCGATGGATCGCTCGTGCAGGCCGTGCCTCGCGAGGCGAATCGGATGCGAGTCGAGTGGGGCTTGGGGGATGCATTCGTCCTCGGGTATTCCGGCAACATCGGGCGCGTGCACGAATTCGACACCTTGCTGAACGCGGCCGAACGTCTGCGGGATGTCGGCGACCTCGCCATCGTCTTCAGCGGCACGGGCAAGCAGGCGGACCGCATTCGGGAGGAGGTCGATCGGCGCGGACTGGACCGCCTCTTCCGCTTCCACGGATATCAACCGCGCGATCGCCTGGGCGAAGCCTTGTGTGTCGCGGACGTCCATCTTGTGAGCCTCAAGCCGGAGCTGGAGGGTCTCGTCGTCCCGAGCAAGTTCTACGGTATCGCGGCCGCCGCGCGCCCGGCGCTCTTCGTGGGGGACGCGCATGGCGAGCTCGCGGCGTTGATCCGCGAGTGCGGATGCGGCGTCGTGGTGGCCGCCGGCGACGATGCGGCCCTCGCCCGTGCGATTCAGGAGCTGCGAAGCGATCGCGACTCGGTCCGGCGGATGGGAAACAACGCGAGAAAGCTGTTCGAATCGCGGTTTGACAAGCCCCGCGCGATGGCGGCGTGGGAGCAGATCTTCGGGGGGATCTGTCCGCTCGGCGCGCAGTTTGACGAAAAGGGGCCGACCCCGTAGTATGCGTGCCGGGATCCCGGCGGGTTTCCCTTGACTGCACAATAACTTACAAAGAATTCATTCGTCCTTTTTCAAGCGCTCTCGAGGGTATGGCGCGGCCGGTCTTTCGCGCGGAGGCCGGCAACTGAAGGGAGAGTGGCCCCATGGCGCACAAGAATCTGAAGATGGCGCTTGCAGTGGTCGTTACCGGAGCGGCTGCGATATCACAGGCGCAGACGACCTACGTGCGGCCTCAGTACGCGTACCCGGAACAGGCGCCGATCGGTGGTGTACAGCTCGGCGATTCGGGGTTCTTCGCGATTCCATATGTCGGCTTGGGCGGCGGGTACGATGACAACCTGTTCTTCGCCCACTCCAACGAGAAGAGCTCGTGGCTGGGCGTCATCAGCCCCGGGATCAAGTTGGACGGCCGCGACCCGAACAAAGTCATCCAGGTGAGCTACCAGAACCAGATCGGCCGCTACAGCTCGAGCCCTGACGACAACTACGTCGACAACACCGCTCGTGCGCAATTCGACATGGCCTTCGATCCGCACAATTTCCTGCGCGTGGGCTACGACTACGTCCAGAGTCACGACCCGCGCGGCTCGACGGATCGCCCGATCTCCGGCCGTCCCGACCGATATCGCACGCAGGATCCCTACGTCACCTATGCGCTGGGCGCGCCGGGCGCCATGGGGCGCGTGGAGCTCTATTACCGAGATCCCATCGTCCATTACCTCAACAACAGGGAATTCACGGCTGCGAACGACCGCGAGATGCAGGAATTCGGCGGCGCGTTCTATTGGCGGGTTGCGCCGCGTACGTACCTGATGGCCGAGGCGCGCCAGACCAACGTGAGCTACGAGCAGCCCGGCTCGCCGCTGAGCGCGAAGGAATACCGGTACTACGGCGGCGTGACCTGGGAAGCCACCGCAGCGACCAGCGGCACGATCAAGGTCGGTCAGCTGAAACGCGACTTCACCAATACGGACGAGCCCACGTTCAGCGGCACCAGCTGGGAGGGACTCATCAGCTGGGCGCCGCGGTCGTACTCGAAGGTGGACTTCTACAGCGCGCGCCAGACGAACGAATCGACGGGCCTGGGCAACTTCATCCTGACCTCGATCGGCGGCGTCACGTGGACCCACGGATGGACGAGCTATATCAGCACGTCGGTGGACGCCCGCTACCAGAAGGACGACTACCAGGGGTTCGACCGGACCGACAAATACAAGATCCTCGGGGTCAAGGCGGGCTACAAGTTCCGCCGCTGGCTCACCGTGGGGGCGGAATACACGCACACGACACGCGACTCGAACGTCGATACCTTCGAATACGACAAGAACCTGTACCTCATCACGTTCACCGCATCCATGTAGTACGCAGTGCCGCCGGCGGCTGCGAGCCGCCGGCGTTTCATCACACATGCAGGCTATGGCGCGATTCGGCCGTTTTCTCGTGATGCTGGCGGCGCTCCTTTCCTCGCCGCTCCTCGGTTCACCACTCTATGCGGCCCCACCCGAGCTTTCGCAGTACAAGCTCGGCGCCGGAGACGTGATCTCCGTTCGCGTTCTCGGCGAGGACGACCTCAAGCGCGAGCATGTCAAGCTCTCGGACGCCGGCACCATGTCGTTCCCGATCCTCGGCGAGTTCAAGGTGAAGGGCATGACGGTCGGCGACCTCGAGGACTACATCACGCGAGGGCTCAAGGGCCGCTACCTGGTGAATCCCCAAGTCACCGTCTCGATCGACGAGTACCGCAACTTCTACGTGAACGGCATGGTGGAGAAGCCGGGCGGCTATGCGTTTTCGCCCGGCCTCACCGTGAGGAAGGCCGTCTCCATCGCCGGCGGCTTCAAGGAGCGCGCCGCGCGCGACAAGATCAGCGTGATCCACGACGACGATCCCAAGCAGACCCCGCACAAGGTCGACCTCAACACGGCTCTCCTTCCCGGCGACATCGTGACGGTCGAGGAAAGCTTCTTCTGATGAACGACCTCACGCTGCAGGAGCGGCTTCAGGCCGTCGACGGACCGGCGCTTCCCAGCGACACGCTGGACATCGTCGAGTACTGGCGCGCCATCACCAAGAGGAAGTGGAGCATCTTCGGCCTCGCGCTGCTGGTCGCGGTCCTCGCCGGGCTCATCGTTTCGTCCATGCGCCCGGTCTATCGCGGCACCACGACGCTCCTCATCGAGCAGGGCAAGTCGAAGGTGGTGTCGATCGAGGAGGTGTACAGCCAGGGAATCATCCAGCGCGAATACTTCCAGACCCAGGTCGAGATCCTGAAGAGCGACGAGCTCGCCCGCAAGGTCGTCGAGAAGCTGGGGCTCGTGAAGCACCCCGACTACGATCCTCGCCAGGCGCCTCCGAGCTGGTTCCATCGAGTGCTCGCATTGGGCGCCGACGAGCATGCCGCCCGCAGCGACGATGACGTGCTGAAGGCCGTCGTCGGCAAGGTGAAGCGCGATCTCCACATCCAGCTGGTTCGCAACAGCCAGCTCGTGGATATCAGCTTCGATTCCCACGATGCGCAGCTCGCGGCGAAGGTTCCCAACGCGCTTGCCGATGCGTTCATCGAGAATGATCTCGATGCCCGCATCGCGATGACCCAGAAGGCGGCGGACTGGCTGCGCGAGCGGATGGGAGAGCTGCGCTCCAAGGTCGAGGCTTCCGAGAAGGCCCTCCAGGACTACCGCGATCGCGAGCACATCGTCGATGCGCAGGGCCTCGCCATGTCGGGTGCGAGCAAGCAGCTCGAGGAGCTCACCAAGAACCTGGTCGATGCCCGCCAGCGCAGGGCGCAGGCCGAGGCCGCCTACAACCTGGTGCAGCAGGCGCGCAACCAGCCGCATATGAATTACGAGAGCGTTCCGGCGGTGCTGCGCGATCCCCTCGTGCAGCGCATGAGGGAGCAGGAGGGCGACGCGGAAAAGCGCCTGAGCGATGCCGCGAAGCGCTACGGCCCGGAGCATCCGAAGATGATCCAGGCGAAGGCCGAGCTGCAGGCGGCGCGCGAGAACACCCAGCGCCAGGTCCAGACCGTGGTGGCGGGAATCGCCAAGGAATACGAGTTCGCGAAGGCGAACGAGGCGGCGGTCGCGCAGGCGCTCGCGCAGAGCAAGGCGGACATCCAGAGCCTCAACCGCAAGGACTTCCAGCTGGGCATCCTCGAGCGCGACGTGCAGCAGAACCGCAACCTCTACGAGATGTTCGTGAACCGGCTGAAGGAGACGAGCGCGGCCGGCGACCTGCAAAGCACCATAGCGCGCGTCATCGACCCGGCGACGGTTCCGGGCGCCCCGTACGCGCCCAATCGCTCCCGCATCGTCGCCATCGCGGGTGCCGTCGCGCTGGTGCTCGCCGCCATGCTCGCGCTCCTCCTCGACCGCCTGTCGAACACGATCAATTCGACGAGCGACGTCGAGAATCGCCTCGGCATGCCCGTGCTGGGCGTGCTGCAGAAGATCAAGGGCTTCGCGAAGAAGAAGGGATTCATCTCCGAGCTCGCCTTCTTCAACGACTCGCAGTCCACCTTCGCGGAAGCCGTGCGCACCGTTCGCACGAGCATCCTGATGTCCGCGCTCGATGACCCGCACAAGATCGTCGTCATCACGTCCTCCGTGCCGGAGGAAGGCAAGACCACGTTGTCGTTCAACCTGGCGTGCGCCCTCGGCCAGGTGAAGAAGGTGCTCCTCGTCGATGGCGACCTGCGCCAGCCGAAGATCGCCAGGCTCGTCGGCCGCGACATGCGCGCTCCGGGTCTCGCGGACCTTGTCGCTGGCCAGGCACAGGTGAGCCAGTGCGTGTTCTTCGAGGAACGCTCCGGCATCCACATCCTTCCATCCGGCACGGTTCCCCCGAACCCGCTCGAGCTGCTGAGCTCGAAGCGATTCGCTGAAGTTGTCAACAAGCTCAAGGAAGCTTTCGACATCGTGATCGTCGATAGCGCGCCGCTGCAGCTCGTGAGCGATGCGCAGATGCTCTCGCAGTTCGCCACGTCCGTGATCTACGTCGTGAAGGCGGACGAGACGCCTTACCAGGTGGCCCAGAATGGCGTCAAGAAGTTGCGCCGGGTGAATGCGCCACTCCTCGGCGTGGTGCTGAACCAGCTCGACCTCGAGAAGGCGGAGAAGTACTACGGCGAGTACAGCGGCTACAAGGCTTACGGCGGCTACAGGAAGTACGGCTACACGCGAACCTACGGCAGCCGGGCGGATTGACATGCGCCCGGGACGACTCGCCATCGTGATTCCGGCAGCCGTCCTGCTCGCGACATTCGCCTCGGCAGCGGTCCGGCTGGGATGTTCCGGTGAGGTCGCCTACCGG
>Ga0157370_10009291_pt1 | contig 10531 bp, 10 predicted proteins | sample C35metaG_FD_113463 | JGI IMG/M metagenome (GOLD analysis project Ga0157370, IMG submission 113463) | Corn rhizosphere microbial communities from Kellogg Biological Station, Michigan, USA - C3-5 metaG | ecosystem: Host-associated > Plants > Roots > Rhizosphere > Soil | place: USA: Michigan... | reverse complement strand
GACCTGCAGAAGATCATTTTCGATTTAAAAGGTAGCGGCATTGGCGTGTTGATCACGGATCATAACGTTCGTGAAACGCTTTCCGTGACAGACCGGGCCTACATCATCAACGAAGGGCGAATCTTCCGTACCGGCACTCCGGAACAACTGGGAAACGATCCCGAAGTCAAAAGAGTTTACCTGGGGGAAAGCTTTTCGTTTGTGTGAACGTGATTTGAGAAATGCTGGGCCACAAGCGCCAATAAACGCCAGAATTACGAGCGTACCCTTTCATCACAAACGGTACGGTGCAACAATAGAAGCAGGAAAACAGGGACAAATCAGGGAAGAATGGTTTTACTGCAGAACAAGCTGAATCTCAAGGTTGCTCAAAAGCAGATTCTCACGCCGGGACTGGTGCAGATGGTGAGCGTCCTGGCGCTCAACAAGCTCGAGCTCCGGGAGATGATTAACACTGAAATGGTGGAAAACCCTGTTCTGGAAGAATTGGATTCTTCCGTTCCTCTGCTGGATGAGGTGGCGGGGCGCGAAGAGGCCCGGGATCGCGAAGCAGCACAGGAGTTGGAAGCGGCAAAGGGTCAAGAGTCCGCGCCGGAGGCGGAGAAGAAAGACCCATTTGACGAGATCGATTTCGGCTCTTTCTTCCGCGACTATCTGGATCCGGGGTACCGCAGCTCGAGTGATCTTGAAGAAATTGAGCGCCCCTCGTTTGAGAATTTTCTTTCCAAGCCGACCAACCTTACTGACCATCTGATGTGGCAATTGGGCTCGCTCAATGTCACGCGTCGGGTGCATGCCGCGGCGGAACTTGTAATTGGCAACCTGAATGAAGAAGGCTATTTGACGGCATCGGAAGACGAGTTGCTTGGAATCGTTGCCGTCGGCGATGAAGCAGGTCAGCCGTCGAGCTCGACCGAAACTGCCGTGAGTGAGGATCCTGCAACCCTAAACGGCGATAAAGAAGCTTCCCATCTGGAGCTGGTGGTTTCCCATACTCCATCGCCTGAAGCCGTGGCCTCGAATAACCATCTTTCCCCGGTATTGCAATTCACCCGCGAAGATTTGCAGGAAGCAATCCGGCTAATCCGACATTTTGATCCCGTAGGAGTGGCGGCGCGCGACCTCCGCGAGTGCCTGATGGCACAGCTCGAATACCTCCGCAACACCCGTGAAATGGAAGGTTCAGACGACCCGGAGAACGACCAAGTCATAGAAGACGCGCTGAAGATCGTGGATGGCCAGTTGCACCTGCTGCAGAACAAGCAGTACAGGGAGATTGCAAAGGCTATTGGCCGCACCATGGAAGCGGTAATTCAGGCGCACGAATTTATTCGCACCCTGGATCCCAAACCCGGGCTGCGCTACAACAAGATTGAGCCCAGGCTGATTGAGCCGGATGTCGCTTTTGTGAAGCACGGAGATGAATATCTGGTGCTGATGAACGATGAGGATCTGCCTCAATTGCGGGTAAGTCCCACCTACCGAAAAATGCTTCACCAGAACCAGGGTGTGGAAAAGGACGTCAAGTCCTACGTGAAGGAACGTTACAAATCCGCCGTTCAGTTGATCAAGAACATCGAACAGCGGCGGCAGACGATCCTGAAGGTTTGTCAAGCGATCATTGGACGACAGCGAGACTTCCTGGATCATGGAATCGATCTGCTCAAGCCGATGATGATCAAGGAAGTGGCCGAAGAAATTGGGGTGCATCCTTCCACCGTGAGCCGCGCAGTGGCCAACAAGTACGTCCATACACAGCAAGGCGTTTATGAGCTGCGCTTCTTCTTCTCAGAGAGCGTCCAGGGACCCGAAGGCGCCGGTACGTCATTGCTCATCTTAAAACGGCGCGTGAAGAAGTTGATTGAGGAGGAAGATCCTGCACACCCGCTCACTGACGAGCAGATCACCAAAGTGCTGCAATCCCAGGGCATTCAAGTGACACGGCGCACAGTAGCAAAATACCGCGAAGACATGAAGATCCCCAGCACGCATCAAAGGAGGGTGAAAAACTAGCTGTTCGGGAACCCGTTGCGCGAGAGCGTGAGTTCCCCCGGAAACATGCAAGATGCCTGTATGTGTCTCCCGGGCACAGTCAGACCACTCCAAAATGGATCCAACCAGGAGGGGAGTCAATGAACGTGGAATATACTGGCCGGCAGTTTGAAATTACTCCCGCAGCCCGCAAACAGGTGGAAACCGGGCTGGAAAAGCTCAAAAAACACCTAGGCAGCAACTTTCAAACCCACGTAATTCTTTCCGTCGAAAAACATCGTTCCATTGCCGAAATCACCGTTGCTGTGCGCAATCACGCGCCGATTGTCGGCCTCCATCAAGCCACCGACATGAGCGTGGCCATCAGCACCGCGCTGGACAAGATTGAGCGCCAGGCAGTGAAATACAAGACCCGCTGGAAGAGCAAGAAGCAGAAAGCACGCAAACACCAGGTTGAACCAGTGCCAGAAGAGGTTTCACTGGCAATCGCCGTGGGCGGCGATCTCAAGAGTGCTATCCCTGTCAAAGTGCATTCTTTTCCGAACAACGTCAAATTCACAGAAGCTCATATCACCAAGAGTTCTGACTCCGTGTCCCACAAGCCACTTACGCTCGAGGAGGCGGTAAAGGAGTGCGAGTTCCGTGACCGGGACGTGTTCGTGTTCCGCGACATGGAGGGCAGGGTAAAGGTCTTGCACCGCAAGAAGGACGGCAAAATGGAGCTGATCGAAGCACCGCTTTAGTTTCTGTCGCTGCGCTCCACACCGCGTTACGTTATTTGAACGTACGAACCTATCTAGGCTCTTTTGAACCAGCCCGCTCGGCACGCAAGACGGCCTCGCAGGCTTGACTGTTTTCGCTTCGATTGGTGCGCGCATTGGGTGGCGGGCTGTGAAAATCTCGTCTTCTTCTGCGGCGTATAATTGAGTGAGTTTCCTATCATGGCCTATCAGGTTCTGGCGCGCAAATACCGTCCCCAGCGTTTTTCCGAGGTCATTGGCCAGGACCACGTCACGCGCACGCTCAGGAATGCGATTGAGCAGCAGAGAATCGCGCATGGTTATATCTTCAGCGGCCACCGCGGCATAGGAAAAACCACGATCGCCCGCATCCTGGCAATGGCGCTGAACTGTCGTTCTACTGACAAGCCAACACCGGAACCATGCGGCATGTGTGATTCGTGCGTGGAAATACGCGCGGGCAGTGCTGTGGATGTGATTGAAATCGACGCAGCCACGAACCGTGGCATTGACGAGATCCGTGAGTTGCGGGAGGCGGCGCGCTATCGCCCGGCGCGCGACCGCTACAAGATTTATATCCTGGACGAAGCCCATCAAATTACTGACGCTGCCTTCAATGCCTTGCTGAAGACCCTGGAAGAACCTCCACCGCACGTTGTGTTCATGATGGCTACGACGCAACCCGAGGACATCCCTCAGACCATTCGCTCGCGATGCCAGCATTTCAGCTTCCATGCGGTCAAGTTCGACGAGATCGTAGCGCAGCTTGCAGAGATCGCGCGAAAAGAAAGCATCGGGACCGATGATGAAGCGCTGGCGGTACTGGCGGAGGCGGGCGACGGATCCATGCGCGACGCGCTCTCCATCATGGACCAGGCGATTGCATGCTGCGGCACGAAGCTCAACGGTGAACTGGTACGCGGGCTTGCAGGCACAGTGGGATCAGATGTTTTTGAGAATCTCATGGCAACTGTCGCCCGGAATTCCAGTGAAGACGCATTGCATGTTCTTGACCGGCTGATGACCGAAGGACAGAATCCCGCTCATTTCGCAAAACAGTTTGTACGCTTCCTGCGCAACACCGTAGTTGCGAAGGTCGCTGGCGACGATTCTCAGCTCCTGCAAATTTCCGCAGACGAACGGGCAAGAGTAGGACGTGTAGCATCGCAGTTTTCAGAAGAAGAGCTGGCTCGTTTTCTCAACATCATGCTGCGTACCTTTGATGAGCTTGGCTATCGTCAGGAGCAGAGGTTTCATCTCGAACTGGGAGTATTGAAGCTGGTGCATGCGCAACGAATGCTTCCATTGGAGCAGTTGTTGAGCCAGGTGTCAGCGGAGCCAGGAAAACTTGGAGCAAGTTCACGCCAGCCTGCGACCGCGGCAGCGGCCCCTTCAGTCCCGCCGGTCCCACGGCAACAGGGAAGCGCACCTTCTCCCTTTGAGGTAGATCGCGCCCGGAAAACGCGAAGCTTTGAACCAGAGATGTCCGCCGGGCCCACAGTGACAATGCAATTCGGCAACGGGGCAGTGGCAGCGGCCACCGCTGTCGCTGAGATGGAGGTTGAAGCTCCATCGCAGGAGGACGTTCCATCCTTCATTGATCCAGCAGTCATACTGGGAAAGGTGCTGACTGAACTGGAAAATGGCGGGCATAAGATGCTGGCTTCGACCCTTGAGACCGCAGCGGTCAGTCTCCGCGGAGGAGAGTTGGTGCTTGAAGTTCCTCAATCAGCCGCAGTGATCGACATGATGATGGGCGCTGAGCCGAAGCGAATCGCCAATGCAGGGGCCAGCAACGCCGCGGGCCGGCCGGTGAAAGTCACCGTAATCGGCGGCGCTGCTGCCCAACGCGACGGCAATGGTGCTCAATCCGTACGACCGGTGCGCAATGGAGTGGGTGCGCGGGCCCGCGCGGCGGAGGACCCGGTGGTCAGGCGGATGCAGGAAAAATTCGGCGCTGAAATACGCACCGTCATTGATCATCGTGAGAAGGCGTAGGAGACAATATGGGCGGCTTTAATACGCGTGAATTCCAGGAAATGCTGCAGCAGGCTCAGAAACAGGCACAGGACCTGCAAGAAAAAATGCAGCGCACCGTGGTTGAAGCCTCATCCGGCGGAGGCACGGTTACGGTGAAAATGAATGGCCAGAAACACGTGCTGGAGACGCGCATCGACCCTGAAGCCGTGAGAGCCGGTGATGTTGAAATGCTGCAGGACCTTGTCACCGCTGCCGTCAACGCTGCCGCGCAAAAGATTGATGAGGCCATGCAGTCAACTGTCGGCGGCATGCTGGGCAGCCTCGGTATTCCGGGGATGTGAGGGACGCTTCGTGTCCAAGTTTGCCGAGCCGATGGCTCGACTGATTGACGAGTTGAAGAAGTTGCCGGGTGTCGGCGGCAAAAGCGCTCAGCGGCTGGCCTTCCACATTCTGCGTTCCAGTGAGGATGACGCTGAAGCGCTCGCTTCAGCCATTCGCAACCTTAAAGAAAAACTTCATCTCTGCTCTGTATGTAACAACATTACAGATGTTGATCCGTGCAGTTACTGCTCAAATGCAACCCGCAACCAGCGTTTGATCTGTGTTGTTGAGGAGCCAACCAATATCGCTGCCGTGGAGAAAACACGTTACTACAACGGGGTTTATCACGTACTGCACGGAGCGCTGTCACCGCTGCACGGCATCGGTCCGGAGCAGCTTCGCATTCCTTCGTTGCTCAAGCGGCTTGATGCGGGAACCGCCGATGAAGTGATCATCGCAACCAATCCAACGATCGAAGGGGAGGCAACGGCGGTCCACCTCACGCAGATTTTGAAACCTTACGGCATAAAAATCACGCGCATTGCCACAGGTATTCCCGCAGGCAGTGACATTGAATACGCCGACGAAGTCACGATGCTGAAAGCAATGGAAGGGCGACGGGAGCTGTAACTAAGCTCAGAGCTCTTCCCCACTGGTTAAATCCTATTCACAGTTTCAATTTGGCAAGCAGGTCCTGAGGATGTACAGGCTTAGCAAGGATATCGAACTCGTGGCCCTGAGCCCGCGCTTTTTCGAGCAGATCAGCTGTGGCTGCCTGTCCAGAGAAGAGCAGGATCTTGCACCCGGGCAGGAGTTGGCGGATGCGAATCGCAGCTTCAATGCCGTTCATGTCCGGCATGATCACGTCGCTGATGACGAGTTCCGGCTTGGTCTCTCGTGCGCGGTCGACTGCGGCCGTGCCGGTATAAACGGCGGACGCGTCGAATCCGTTCTGGTTGAGAATTATGGAGAGGGTGTCGGCAATCACACGTTCATCGTCAACGACGAGAACTCTGGGCTTGCTGGGCTGGCCATTCGCTGAGCTCAAACAAAATCTCCTGAGAAAGTGCTCAACACGATTATACGCGTCGAAGACCTCAATGTAAGAGATGCGAGCTCCTGGATGTGAGCTGCCCAAGCCAACCACCCCAAAGGCTTCCGCTTCTCACCATTGAAGCTCAGGAGGAATGGTTATGAGGAAGGGGCTCATATTCGTACTCGCGATGTCGCTCTCGACAACTCTCCTCGCCATTGAGGACGCATCCTCGCAAACGCCGGTACAAACACCGACGAGCCAGAAATCGAAACAAACGAATCCCGAGAGCCCAGCCACGCCGTTAGGATCGCAAAGAGCGCAGAGCTCGCCAGCACCGGCAAATAGTCAGCCGTCAGGTCAGAGTAATGAGCCCAATAGCTCAGGTCAGAATACTCAGCCTGCAGCAGGCAACGCACAGACTGCCGAGGCTTCAAATACCGGATCTGATCAGGTTCCCGCCAACACGGAGCTCCGCGCGGCACTGGATACGCCTCTCTCTACCAGGATTTCCAAACCAGGCGACCGCTTTACGGCAACCGTAAGCGATCCAATTCGAGGCAGCAATGGTTGGGTCGTCCTTCCCGCGGGCGCACGGATTGAAGGCGAAGTAGCAGAAGATGAATCCATTCCCGCTTTGCGTGACAAGACCCAACTCACGCTGAGGTTCCGCGACGTAGTTCTGCCAAGCGGTCAAACTATCCCGCTGAGTGCAACTCTTATCTCAGTGAACAAGACCAATGGCCGAAACACGAAAAAAACTGACGAAGAAAGCCATGTGCGGTCCGGCACCCGGGGAAAGGACGTCGCACAGGATGTCGGCACCGGAGCTGGCGCAGACACAGCTACGGGTCTCGCCTTTGGCAGTCCATTGAAGGGTATGGCTGTTGGCGCCTTGGCCGGCGGCGGTTACGTGCTGGCGACGAAAGCCAAGGAAGTAAATCTTCCGGCACAAACGGGGATGGTAATTCGTCTCGATCAGCCGCTGAGTGGAGGTGAAGGTTTGTCACCCGTCCCGAGATAATCTCGCGAACAGGTTCATGTCTTCAGGCAAATCTACAGCTCACAGCCGAGGGCGGCTGTGCCACACAACTTTAAGAGAGAAAATTTCTCAATAACTCAGGCCGCTCGCTTGCGCCGCTGTTTGTTCTTCTTTCCTGATTTACGAGCTTTGTTCTTTTGACGCAGCAATTTTTTCTGCCTGGCGATTTCTTCTTCCGAGTACATGGTGCCGCGGCAGTTAGTTGAGCCGCAGTAGCATGGAGCTTCGTCGCCGGGCTCGCCATCCCAAAGGCAGTAATCGTACGTCAGCTCTTCACCCGGCTGAATGTCGCGTAGCGCAACAATCCATATCTGGTCCTTAAACTGGTCGCTTTCGCAGTTCGGATTGCAGGAGTGGTTCACAAAGGCGGCCATGCCGAAACCGTCAATGACCACGCTGGTGTCGTCCATGGTGAATAGATACGTGACTTCGTTATCGGCGTAGAGCCCGTCAGCGTCTTCTTTCTTCAGACGCGGGCCTGTGTATTCCAAAACCCGAGTTCCTTTGCCGATTGGAGCTGTTGTATACACCCCCGCTCCGTGCAGAGAAGAAGATTTAACGATGAGCGCCATTTGCAAATTATTTTGTCGCTGCCTGGCGCTTCACCGCGCGCTGCAATGTTTTGTCCAGAGCTGCCTTGGAAGTCTCATATTCCTGCGGTGTGATCTTGCCTTCGAGCCGGTCCGATTCAAGCTGGAAGAGCTCCTCCTTCATGGCGTCGAGCAGGAGGGATGAAGAGCGTCCTTTCCCATTTGTTTTCGACTTGGACGACACGGCTACAGCTTGCGGTTTCGACGTGTAAACGTATACGGCGCCAGCGGCCAGAAACACCGTCAGCACTCCAAGAAAGAGCCACTGACCGCTGTGCAAAGGATCGGGCTGCTGATTGGGAACACCCAGGCCACCGCCAGGCCGATTCTGAGCCTGTCCTTGGCTGCCGTCATTACCGGCAGCCTGCTCCCGTGGCAGTTCCCCTGTACCCTGAATCTGGAAGGCAACTTTGGAATCTGGCGTCACGGATTTGGCAACAAAGAGCGTAACCGTCTTGGGAATCTGTGGGTCTGCGGTGGGAGAGTAAATCGATGCATCTTCAGGGGAGAAGTTGATAGAGGCCGGAACCACGACCATCATTTTGTCAGTGGGTAGAGTGACCCTTGGGTTCAGACTGAGTTTTCCTGAGTAGGGAACACTGTACCTCAAGTGGAACTGTGTCTTACCCGGACGCAACGGATAACCGAAAAAATACTTGTTCTTCTCGTCGCCGGGCACAAGTGAAGTCTTCAGCGCCATGTTGCCCTGAGTTTGGGCCGTGGCCTCTTCGATTTTTGCGCCATCGGGAAGGTAAATGTCGAACGTGTGCTGTCCATTTCGGGTGACGGGGGGCGAGGAGGTGTTTTCCAGGGTGAAGAGTGCATCCACGCTCAGGCTGTCACCGCCCGGTGAAGTCTGCATCACCATCAGATGCTCTGGCATGGAAAGATTCTTCACGCCGGCCGAGGCATCAAACACCTGCACGTCCACCGGGCCTGATCCCGGCATCGCCACTTTGGTATACGTCACCTGCTGGTGCTCCACCCAGAGCAGATACGGCTGCCGGCCGCTGGGCACGGTGAATGAGAATTCCCCTTTGGCATTGCTCTTTGTTTTGGCCACCTCCTGCATTCCGGCGGCAATTTTCTTCAGGACGATCGAATCGCCAGCGGAGGGCTTATTCGTGGTGCCGTTCCGGACCGCGCCGCGGATCGTATCAGCCGGGGCAGCCAACGTGCAGGCAGAGATGACCAGGAGGATCAGTACAAAACGCTTCAATCGAGTAGACTCCTTCAACCGTTTACAGCTTCCAGTTTTTCAATTTCGTCGAGAATACGAGCAGCTTCGGCCTCAATCGATCCACGCATGGCGTCGTAGTCCTGCTGCGTGAACTTACCGGACTTGAATTCGAAGTTCAGATCGCGCAGGTTCTCGTACACCACGTCCTTGCGCTCGTAGAGGTAAGCCAGGCGCGTCTTGTCAACGCCTGTATCCAGTTCACGTGCGGGAGTGAAAATGTAAATCAGCGTGAGGGCGGCAAAAAGTCCGCAGAAGCTTACCACGATAGTCTGAAATACCTGCGGGCTCATAGTTCGGTCTCCCGTCGCGCGCGGGCGCGCAGGGCTTCCAGGCGAGGATCCATCTTTTCAGGCGACCTGGCTGCTGCCGGCGCGGCGTGCCATTTGTGCACAACCAGTACCAGGCAGAAAATACCCAGGCCAAGGCCGGCAAAAGGCAGAATCCAAGCCAGCAGTTCGAAGCCGCGGCGATTCGGCTCCACCACTGACGTTACGCCCCACTCTCTGCGAAAAAAGTTCAGGACGGCATCGTCGTCGTTTGTGGCACTCGTAGCAGCCACCTGCTCGTGCAATTGGCGGATCATGGTTGCCGAGTTTGGGCAGCCCACGTGGTTACACTGGAGCAGCATTTGCCCACAACTGCACGAACACATGATCTTGCCGCCGAGCCGCTCATACCGTCCAGAATTGTCGGCCGCCATCAGCGACCCTACCAGACAGAACAGAAGCAGAATTCTTGCCACAGCTTTCATTTTCTTGCTCCAGCGGGACGCATGCTTGCGCCGCCTCCTGTGGCCTCGACCACTCCGGCAGCCGCTTTCACCGTGACGGGCGATTTCAACTGTGCGGCATTGGGAACTAGAGCCAGCCCCGTTCCCAGCAGAACAGTCAATACGCCGATCCACAGCCAGTTCACCAGCGGGTTGATGAATGCCTTGATTATTGGGTGCCCGGTGTCTGGGTTAAGACCTTCGTAGATGACGTAAAGGTCTTCTTTCAGGGTGGAATAGTCCGCCACAATCGTCGTGCCCTGCATGCTGGCCTTAAACTGGCGGTGCTCGGGGCTCAAGCGCGTGATGTACTTTCCATCTTTATAAACGTCGAGCAGAGCGGCGTTCGATTGGTAATTCGCGTTGTCGTCCTCCGTGTATTCCTGTCCCACGAGCGTGTAACGGCCGATTTGCAGCTTGTCGCCCTGGGCCATTTCCTGCTCTTTGGACTGGTTGAAGGCCTGGCCGGCAATCCCGATGCAAGCCAGGATCACACCGAAATGAACGATATAGCCACCGTACCGCCGCATGTTGCGGCGCGTCAGGTGATACATGCCGCCGACAATATTGGTATTAAGCTTGTCTTTTAGAACGCGCCCCCCGCGGATGAACTCAGACCCAATCGTGGTGATGACGAGCGCACCCAGAACAAACGTCAGCCAGGCATAAAAATATGCGAGATCGTTCCACGGCTTCACGCCCAAAGGAATCAGCCCAATTCCAACGAGAACCGAGAGAATTGCCGGGATGGCAAAGTTCTTCTTCAAGCTACCAAGGGAGGTATTCCGCCATGCCAATAACGGACCCACCGCGGTAAGGAAAAT
>Ga0157370_10009289_pt1 | contig 10532 bp, 8 predicted proteins | sample C35metaG_FD_113463 | JGI IMG/M metagenome (GOLD analysis project Ga0157370, IMG submission 113463) | Corn rhizosphere microbial communities from Kellogg Biological Station, Michigan, USA - C3-5 metaG | ecosystem: Host-associated > Plants > Roots > Rhizosphere > Soil | place: USA: Michigan... | reverse complement strand
GATATCGGAATAATCAGGCATGCGCTGGATTTCTCCCGATCACTATATGATGGCAAATATCTATCTATTGGCGAACCAGTTAGCCAGCACATACCGGGATCAGTGTCGATACTTCTCTCGTTGCGGGTGGATAGCGACACCCTGGTAGCCGGATTGCTCCAATTCGTGCCCGATTATCTGGATGCATACGAGGAAAAATTGCAAACGGCGTTTAATCCCACCGTAGCTCACCTGGTGGAAGGGGTGTCACGCATGGGCCGCATCCCGACGTTAGGAACGAAAGTTGACGGCAGTACAGACCACAGCGCACAAATCGAGGCTTTACGGAAAATGCTGTTGGCAATGGCGGACGATATCCGTGTTGTTATCATAGCCTTAGCGGATCGGCTGCAAACAATGCGCTATGTTGCTGTAAACAACATTCCGGGACGTATGGAAGTCGCGCAGGAGACTTTCGATATATTTGCGCCGCTGGCCAACCGCCTAGGCCTATGGCAAATAAAATGGGAACTGGAAGACCTTTCCTTCCGCATCCTTGAGCCTGAACGGTATAAGAAAATTGCCAGGTTGCTCGAAGATACCCGCATCATTCGGGAACGCTATATCGCCGTGGTGGTGGATAAATTGCAGCGCGAGTTACAGCAGACACATATCAAGGCGGAGGTTACGGGACGTTCAAAGCACATTTACAGTATCCACAAGAAGATGAAACGTAAGGAAGTGGATTTCAAAGAAATTCACGATGCCCGTGCAGTGCGTGTTCTAGTGAATGATGTAAAGGATTGCTATGCTGTGCTGGGGGTGGTGCATAACCTCTGGGTGCCGATTCCCAAGGAGTTTGACGACTATATCGCAAGACCGAAAGGCAACGATTATCGCTCGCTGCATACCGCCGTTATGGGTCCGGAAGAGAAAGTGGTGGAAGTGCAGATCCGCACACATGAGATGCATCGACACTCGGAGATGGGTGTCGCTGCGCACTGGCGCTACAAGGAAGGGGCGAAGCGTGATGCAAGGTATGAAGAAAAAATTGCCTGGTTGAGACAAATACTGGAATGGAAAAATGATATAGAGGACGCGGGAGAGCTGGCCGAGCACTTCAAGACTGCCCTGTTTCAGGATTCAGTTTATGTATTAAGCCCTCAAGGCAGGGTGATTGCCTTGCCCAATGGCGCTACGCCGGTGGATTTTGCGTACCATGTGCACACCGATCTTGGTCATCATTGCCGTGGTGCAAAGGTTGATGACGTGATGGTCCCCCTGAATTATCTATTGCAAAATGCGCAGCGGGTGGAAATTATTTCGAATAAGCAGGGCGGCCCAAGCCGCGACTGGCTCAATCCTGCATTGGGATATATCAAAAGCCGTCGAGCCCGATCAAAGGTCAGGCAGTGGTTTAGCGGCCAGGAACGCGAAGACTCGTTAGCGCAAGGCCGGGCGTTGGTGGAAAAGGAATTGCAGCGCCATGGTATGACTGCGCTGGGACTGGATAAACTGGCTGGCCAATTCAAGTTTGCCAAACTTGACCCTTTCCTTGTCGCGGTCGCCAGGGGGGATATCAATAGCCGCCAATTGGGAGCGGTTTTGAGTGGCGAGACTGCGCCAATTGTGCCTATTGGCACGGCTGGTGCCGACTCGGGGTTACTGGCTACCAGAAAATCCAGCCCTCAATCAAATGGAGGCATACTCATCGTCGGTGTCGACAAGCTGCTTACGTCACTGGCGAAATGTTGCAAACCGGCGCCACCCGATCCCATTATCGGGTTTGTTACCCGTGGACGCGGCATCACAATTCACCGTCGAAACTGCGCCAGTCTGTCGCGACTGTCTGAAGAAAGTGCCAAACGCCTTATAGCGGCTGATTGGGACGGTTCGAAAGACGCAACTTATCCGGTCGATATCGAGATCGACGCCCTGGATAGGGGAGGGTTGCTGCGCGATATTTCTAATATTCTATCGCGCGAAAAAATCAACGTTACTGCAACCCATACCCGTAGCCGTGACGTTACCGCAACAATGCGATTCACTCTCAAAATTACCGGTCTGGAACAGCTGCACCGGGTCCTTATGCTAATACAGAACGTATCCGGTGTAATCTCCGCATCGAGAAAATAATTGATTTGTTAGACATGCTGGTTACTGTCGATTGCGTCAGTTATTTATGACATATTCATTTTTCCTGCTCCCGTCGGCTGTTCTCGCAAAATGCCCTCTTAAGATCATTTAATGGAAATCTCGAACTATTGATAACACTTTATGAGCATAAACTACATTAACCTCAGGATGTATCCCTTTTATTTACATGGGTAATTTTATCGTACTAAGACTTTAGTACTAACAATGGATTAAGTCTTTGTCTCATAACAAAAAACTACCGTTTTCCCTTGACTTTACCGTTTTTTTTTATTAAAGTGGACATTAGTGGGAGAAAGTGGGGAAAGTTCTATCGCTACTTTTTCTCTCAAATTAAAGGGATACGATGTTTCGCGGTGGCACACCTATCAGTCTGGATAATAAAGGTAGACTCGCGGTACCCGCGAAATATCGTGAGGGACTCATGTCTTTTTGTGCGGGTCGTCTGATAGTTACCGCCGATCCTTCCGAGTGCCTGCTGGTTTACCCCCAACCCGTGTGGGAGCCGATAGAGCAAAAGCTCAATAGCCTTTCCAGTTTTAATCCGCGAATCCGTAGCCTGCAACGTCTTCTCGTTGGCAATGCCAGCGATGTGGAGATGGATGGCGCGGGGCGTATTCTGGTGCCGCCTCTCTTGCGGCAGTTTGCTGGTTTGAACAAAGACGTGGTGTTGGTGGGACAAGGCGCGAAATTTGAGCTGTGGGACGACGAAAAGTGGAATCTGCAGATTGAGAATGCTCTCGCTTTCAAGGATGGCATTCCACCGGAGCTCGACGGTTTTGCGCTATAGGCCCGTCATTGACACTTACATGCATATCACGGTTTTGCTTCATGAGGCGGTAGATGCGCTGGCAATCAAACCGGATGGGATATACGTGGATGGCACATTCGGACGTGGTGGACACAGCCGGCTGATATTAAAGCAATTGGGGCAGTGCGGCAGGCTCATCGCATTCGACAGGGATCCGGCCGCGCTGGCGGCGGGAGAGGCTATCAGTGATATACGTTTTCGCATGATGCATGCCAGTTTTTCGCAGATAAAGCAGGTATTGCATCAATTGAAGGTGGATCGGGTGGATGGGGTGCTCCTCGATTTAGGGGTATCTTCACCGCAACTCGAAGAAGCGCCGCGCGGGTTCAGCTTTCGCCTGGATGGACCGCTCGATATGCGGATGGATACAAGTCAGGGGCAGACAGCCGCAGAATGGCTTGCGTCCGCTTCAGAGGCTCATTTGGTAGAGGTGATAAAAAACTATGGCGAAGAACGGTCTGCTAAGCAGATTGCAAGAGCGATTATTGCGGCAAGAGCGCGACAGCCTGTCGTCACCACACTTCAGCTTGCCGGGATTGTGGCGGCGGCCATGCGCCCGCGCGAGCGGGAAAACAGGCAGAATCCGGCGACGCGCACTTTTCAGGCTATACGGATTTATCTCAATCAGGAGCTTGAGAAATTGTCGGTGGCCTTACCGCAATGCGTAGAGGTATTGAATTCAGGAGGACGGCTTGTGGTTATCAGTTTTCACTCCCTTGAGGACAGAATAGTAAAGCGTTTCATGCGCGAATCGTCGAATTTCGACGGATTGCCCCGCGGTCTGCCGTTACGAGAAAAAGAGGTGCGGCTTCGAAGTCGCCATAAATTGCGTCTGATAGGCAAGGCGATACGTCCCAGCCCTGGCGAAATTACGGTCAACCCTAGGGCCAGAAGCGCGGTCATGCGAATTGCAGAACGAGTCAATACGACATAGCAGAAAGTCGGCTATTGCGGCGTTCACGGTTAATGAGAGACTGATGTGATTAGGATAAATATTCTTTTGGTTTTAATCCTCATCGCCTGCGCGTTGAGTGTTGTGACTTCACAGCACAAGGCGCGCAAACTTTTTGTGGAGCTGGAAAAAGAACAGGAGGTGGCGAGGCAGTTGGCAGTGGAATGGGGACAATTGCAACTTGAACAAAGTACATGGGCCATGCATACACGCATTGAAAAAATCGCTACGGGACAATTGCATATGCAGGTGCCGAATGCATCACGCGTTCGTGTCGTTCCTTCGACAAATTCCGCTAATTCCGCGAATTCTCTGGAAACGATGAAGCAATGATATCGAAGCACGTACCGCATATTGTGTTGCCTGCAGGGCGCTCACGCCTATTGGTCGGGCTATTATTGCTGGGATTGGCCGGACTTACGGGGCGGGCAGCCTATTTGCAAGGCATGAATAACGGCTTTTTGCAGCAGAAAGGCGAATCACGGTACAGCCGCGTGCTTGAAATGAGCGCCCATCGCGGAATGATTACGGATCGGCATGGCGAACCACTCGCTATCAGTACGCCAGTGGAGTCGGTATGGGCAAGCCCGCAGGACATGAATGCGCCACCGGAGCAACTAAAGAAACTGGCAAACCTGATCGAGATGGATATCGGAGAAGTTCGCAAACGCCTCAATGGGCAACCTTATGGGCAAAGGCGCGATTTTGTATATCTGAAGCGGCATTTGTCGCCAGAGGTTGCAGCCAGAGTGGTTGAGCTCAACTTGCCAGGTGTATTTCTTAAACGTGAATATCGCCGGTTTTATCCAGCAGGTGAGTTGACGGCTCATATGCTTGGCTTCACCGATCTCGATGATAAAGGACAAGAGGGGATCGAACTGGCGTGGCAGGATGAGCTTGCGGGCAAACCCGGAAGCCGCCGCGTCATCAAGGATCGGAAAGGGCGTACCGTGGAGGATGTGGAAAGCATCCGGGCGCCCAAGTCAGGTCAAGATATAGCGCTATCCATAGACAGCAAAATTCAGTATCTCGCTTACCGGGAATTAAAGCATGCCGTTGAGGCGAATAAGGCCAAAGCAGGGGGTATCGTGGTGCTGGATGCGCAAACAGGCGAGTTACTCGCGCTCGTCAACCTGCCTGCGTACAACCCCAACAACCGCAAGAGAACGGGCGGTCAAGCTCGTAACAGGGCCTTGACCGACGCATTCGAGCCGGGCTCAACACTGAAACCATTTACGATTGCAGCAGCGCTGGAGGCAGGAGGGATAAAGCCAGACACAATATTCGAGACCGCGCCCGGTACGTTCTCCATTGGCAGAGCGACAATACGCGACGCGCATAAAGAGGGTCCTCTGACGGTAGCGCAAGTGATTCAGAAATCCAGTAACGTCGGCTCGGCAAAGATCGCTTTGTCGCTGTCGCCGCAAACGTTATGGGAGATGCTGAGCGATTCGGGGTTCGGTGCTTCTACCGGTTCAGGATTTCCGGGTGAGGTCAGCGGCAAGCTTCGGCCCTACCGGACTTGGCGTCCTATTGAACAGGCTACCATGTCATATGGACATGGTATTGCGGTGAGTCTGCTGCAGTTGGCGCGTGCTTATACCCTGTTTTCCGCAGAAGGTGAATTGAAGCCAGTATCGTTAGTAAGACTGGATACACCTGTGGCGGGCAAGCGGGTAATTTCACGTGACACCGCTCTGGCTGTGAGCAGAATGCTGGAAACGGTGGCGCAACCGGGAGGTACCGCACCGAAAGCGCAGATTGATGGTTATCGAGTAGCGGGCAAAACGGGTACTGCGCATAAATTGGAAGGTAACGGTTATGCAAAAAATCGCTACCTATCCACATTTGTCGGTTACGCGCCAGCTTCCAGTCCACGACTTGTGATCGCGGTAATGTTGGATGAACCATCCGCGGGGCAGTACTTTGGAGGAGCGGTGGCGGCGCCAGTATTCAGTAAGGTCATGGATGGCGCGCTGCGTATGCTGAACGTACCCCATGATTCCCCTTCCAGCAACCTGATGTCATTTACGGCAGTTCCCGAGCCGAAGGGTGATGTATGAATCCAGTTCCTGGATGCAGGGATTTCCAATTTGCGAACAGCTCAAATACATATTTTGATTTTCACGCCCTCAATGGCCTAGGCGTCAGAATCAGCAATCTTGTAACGGATAGTCGCATGGTGAAGCCAGGGGATACCTTTCTGGCCTATGCCGGAGAAAAGTACGATGCACGTAAATTCATTCCCTTGGCAATTGCTGCCGGAGCAAATGCCGTGCTTTGGGAAAGGTGCGGTTTCGTGTGGGATCCGGCGTGGCAGACGCCTAATTTGCCGGTAGCCGGTCTGCGAGCAAAGGCAGGCATTATCGCCGACTACGTTTATGGTCATCCATCGCACGAATTATGGCTCATCGGTATTACCGGAACGAATGGCAAGACTTCATGCAGCCATTGGATTGCCCAAGCCATGACTGCCTTGGGAAAAAGAACCGCAATAATCGGTACGTTAGGGACTGGTTTTCCTGGTGAGCTCGAGTTGACTGCAAATACAACGCCCGACGCGGTGTATTTGCATCGGAGGATGGCGGATTTTCTACGGCACGATACGCAATGCGTGGCAATGGAGGTGTCATCGCACGGGATAGTACAAGAACGTATCAATGGTTTGGTATTTACGGCCGCGTTGTTCACCAACCTGTCGCGTGATCATCTCGATTATCACAATAGCATGGAAGCATATGCCGACGCCAAGGCTCGACTGTTCCATTGGCCCGGACTCAAATATGCCGTACTTAATCTTGATGATGCATTTGCTGTCGAATTATTGCGGCAGCTTGAAGACATGGATATACAAATAATCGGATATGGCTTTACCGAATTGGCGCTTCGGATGTGTGATTCTGAAAAATTCAGGGTGGCGCGCGGACTTAATCTCAGGTCAAGCCTCGACGGCCTGGATTTTGATGTTGAATTTGAAGGTGAGCATTCAGGATTTAAAACGGGTGTGGTGGGTCGCTTCAATGCTGCAAATTTGCTGGGAGTGATGGCTACCTTGCTGGCCAGCGACGTCAAGCTGGCTGATGTGGTGCGAGTATCGCAGCAGATATGTCCTGTAGCGGGCAGGATGCAGCAAATGGGGGGAGGCAACCAACCGCTTGTAGTGGTGGATTATGCCCATACTCCGGATGCTTTGGAAAAAGTGCTGACAACGCTGCGCGAAATGTCTGCTACCGAGCTTGAGGCGAACGCAGTATCGAAAATAAAAAATCCAAGATTGATCTGCGTATTTGGCTGCGGGGGCGAGCGCGACCATGGTAAAAGGCCGCTGCTTGGCGCCATAGCGACACGGCTGGCTGACGAGGTCATCATCACCAGCGACAATCCCCGGAGGGAGAACCCGCATGTCATTATCAGCGAGATCGCGGCAGGCGCGGGTCCCAATCACCATATCGAGGAAGATCGGGCAGCAGCCATTTGCCGGGCAATTCAAGGTGCGCACAAAGGCGATGTGGTGTTGATCGCAGGGAAAGGGCATGAAACATATCAGGAAATAGATGGGGAAAAGCTTCCGTTTGACGATGCCGAGGTTGCCAGACGGGTACTGGAGAGCATGATGGGTAAGATGTCGATGCCAACATGATGACTATTCAGAATGCAGCTCGGGCGCTGGGTGGCGAATGGTGTGGCGACAACATGCTTTTTACCGGCGTTAGCACAGATAGTCGTGCGGTGAAACGCGGTGATTTATTTGTGGCGCTGGTAGGCGAAAAATTCGATGGCCATAACTTTGTTGCCGAAGCGAAGAAAAGAGGTGCTGCGGCGGCAATGGTTTGCCGGGAATCATGGACAAAGAATCAAGAATCGGTCATTCCCCTGATACGGGTGAAGAACACAAGACTTGGATTGGGACAACTGGCGACACATTGGCGTGACCACTTTAACATTCCGGTGGTTGCGGTGACTGGCAGCAACGGCAAGACTACCGTGAAAGAAATGATCGCATCCGTTTTACGGCGAGCGGTGGATGCACTGGGGCAAATGAGTGGTTCAGACAGTGTACTGGCGACCGAGGGCAATCTCAATAACGATATCGGTATGCCACTCATGTTGTTGCGACTGCGCAAGCAGCATCTTTATGCAGTATTCGAAATGGGTATGAATCATTTCGGCGAGATATCGTATTTGACCAGGCTGGCAAAGCCCAGCGTGGCGGTGATTACGAACGCGGGCGCGGCACATGTTAAGGATCTGGGCTCAGTTGAGGCGGTGGCTTGTGCCAAAGGTGAAATTTTTGAGGGGCTCGATCAACATGGCATAGCCGTTATAAACGCCGATGATTCATATGCTCCGCTATGGCGCAAACTTGCAGGTAACAGAAAGGTGGTGGATTTTGGCATTGGTGGAGAGCCGCAAGTGAGCGCTCGGTATCAGCTTGATTTCTTTGGCAGCAAGCTGAAGTTGATTCTACCCGCCGGAATCAGCGAAGTGGAACTGCAGGTTCCGGGCGAGCATAACGTACGAAACGCGTTGGCAGCCGCAGCTGCAGCGGTGGCCTTGGGTATTGGGCCAGAGGCAATCGTATCCGGATTGGGCGAGTTTCGCGGCGTGAAAGGTCGCTTGCAGACGAAACGCTGTTTGCATGATGCAACTTTGATAGACGATAGTTATAACGCCAATCCGGAATCGGTAAGGGCCGCGCTGGCTGTCCTGGCCAAAGCACCAGGTAAAAAAATCCTCGTGCTGGGAGACATGGGCGAACTGGGTGACAACGCAAGAGATTTTCACGAGCGTATCGGTTTAGAAGCTCACCTCGCGGGGATTGACAAGTTGCTTGCTATAGGTGAATTGAGCGTTTATGCCGCTGCGAAGTTTGGTCCAGGCGCACGACATTATGAGCATATTGAGGAGTTGCTGACTGAACTGGAAAGCTTGCTGGCCGCCGACGTTACATTGCTGATAAAAGGATCACGCTTCATGCGGATGGAGCGAGTGGTCCAGCGTATTGAATTATGAGTTTTTGTCATTTGGAAATCATGGATAACCTGTCTCAATTTGTTTTTTTTGGAGTACTTAAAGACAAAGATTTGTCCTGGCGGCTGTCATGCTGTTAGAACTGGCTCAATGGCTTGCGAAGGATATTCGTGCTTTTAACGTATTCAATTACATCACATTGCGTACGGTGCTGGCAGCACTTACCTCGCTTGTGATTTCATTCATTGTTGGTCCCGCCATGATCCGCAAACTCACCGCTTATAAAATTGGACAGTCGGTACGCGAGGATGGACCACAAACTCACCTGATCAAAGCCGGTACCCCTACGATGGGCGGTGCGCTGATACTGGTTTCCATCGCTATTACAACGCTACTATGGTCGGATCTGAGCAACCGCTATGTTTGGGTAGTACTGGTAACCACGCTCGGCTTTGGTGTAATTGGCTGGGTGGATGACTACCGCAAGGTCGTATATCGGAATCCCAAAGGACTCTCTGCCAGAGCCAAGCTTTTCTGGCAATCGACAATTGCGATCTCGGTAGCGCTATACCTTGCTTTAACGGCTGAGTCGCCTGCGCAGACTACCCTGATTGTGCCCTTCTTCAAGCAGGTGGCCATACCGCTTGGCGTGGCCGGGTTTGTGGCACTTGCCTATTTTGTAATAGTAGGCACCAGTAATGCGGTGAATCTGACCGATGGCCTTGATGGTTTGGCCATTATGCCGACAGTGATGATTAGCAGTGCCTTGGCTATTTTCGCCTACGTGGCGGGTCACGCCGTTTTCGCAAAGTATTTGGGAATCCCCTACATTCCCCATGCAGGCGAGTTGGCTGTTTTCTGTGGTGCGCTGGCAGGCGCGGGGTTGGCTTTTCTCTGGTTCAATGCCTATCCGGCAGAAGTATTCATGGGCGATGTCGGTGCGCTTGCCCTTGGCGCTGCGCTTGGCATCGTAACCGTGATAGTGCGCCAGGAAATCGTGCTAGTCATCATGGGTGGGGTATTTGTAGTGGAAACCCTATCAGTGATTTTACAGGTGGCTTCATTCAAGCTGGTCGGTAAACGCATTTTCCGAATGGCGCCATTACATCATCACTACGAATTGAAGGGCTGGAAGGAAAACCAGGTAGTGGTGCGGTTCTGGATCATCACCATGATGCTGGTGTTGTTTGGATTATCCACGTTGAAGTTGAGATAAAGAATTGAAGCTTGCATATGAGCCTGCGAGGTAAAACCGTCTTGGTGCTCGGAATGGGTGAAACCGGCTTCTCCATGGCAAAGTGGCTGTCGCGCATGGGAGCGAGTGTGCGTTTGACCGACACTCGCGAAGCCCCTCCCTACCTGGAAGCGTTGAAACAGGCTCTGCCTGACGCCGTGTTATCTACAGGCACATTTTTACCCGAGGCATTTTCCGGTATAGATATCGTTGCTATCAGCCCAGGCGTGCCTCTGGCGGAGCCGATGGTGCAGCGGGCAATAAAAGAAGGTGTGCCTGTGGTGGGCGACATGGAACTTTTTGCTTTAGCTATTAAGCAACTCAACACTTCAAAACCAAGGATTCTGGCCGTTACCGGTTCCAATGGCAAAACTACGGTAACTGCCATGGTTGGAGCAATGGTGAAGAAGTCGGGATGGGACGTGGAAGTC
>Ga0157370_10009288_pt1 | contig 10532 bp, 10 predicted proteins | sample C35metaG_FD_113463 | JGI IMG/M metagenome (GOLD analysis project Ga0157370, IMG submission 113463) | Corn rhizosphere microbial communities from Kellogg Biological Station, Michigan, USA - C3-5 metaG | ecosystem: Host-associated > Plants > Roots > Rhizosphere > Soil | place: USA: Michigan... | reverse complement strand
ACTGTGGCTCGTGGTCGCGGCTATGAGCCTGCTGATTCGCGTCAGAGTGATGAAGACGAAAGCCGCAGCATCGGTCGCTTGCAGCTTGACTCCTCTTTCAGCCCTGTACGCCGTGTTGCGTACGTCGTTGAAAACGCCCGTGTTGAGCAGCGTACTAACCTTGACAAGCTGGTTATCGACCTCGAAACCAACGGTACCCTGGATCCTGAAGAGGCTATCCGTCGCGCTGCAACCATTCTGCAACAGCAGTTGGCTGCGTTCGTCGACCTCAAAGGCGACAGTGAGCCAGTGGTTATCGAGCAGGAAGACGAGATCGATCCGATCCTGCTTCGTCCGGTTGATGATCTGGAACTGACCGTTCGTTCGGCCAACTGCCTCAAGGCGGAGAACATTTACTACATCGGCGATCTGATTCAGCGCACCGAAGTAGAACTGTTGAAAACTCCGAACTTGGGCAAGAAGTCCCTGACTGAGATCAAGGACGTGCTGGCCTCTCGTGGTCTTTCTCTCGGTATGCGCCTGGACAACTGGCCACCGGCAAGTCTTAAGAAGGACGACAAGGCGACTGCCTGATCGTCGTAATCACCGAACGTAAGTTTGGTAAGGAATAGAACCATGCGTCATCGTAAGAGTGGTCGTCACCTGAGCCGCACTAGCGCTCACCGCAAGGCCATGTTTCAAAACATGGCGGTGTCGCTGTTTGAGCACGAGCTGATCAAAACGACCCTGCCTAAGGCCAAGGAACTGCGTCGCGTAGCCGAGCCGCTGATTACCCTGGCTAAAGAAGATAGTCTGGCAAACCGTCGTTTGGCCTTCGACCGTACTCGTTCGAAAGCCATCGTTGGCAAGCTGTTCAACGACCTTGGCAAGCGCTACGCCACCCGTCAGGGCGGTTACCTGCGTATTCTCAAGTGCGGTTTCCGCGCTGGCGACAATGCTCCAATGGCTTATGTTGAGCTGGTTGACCGTCCGGTCGGCGGCGCAGCAGTAGACGCCGAGTAAGTCGTAGGTTGTAAGAAAAAACCGGGCCTGGCCCGGTTTTTTTATGCCCGAAGAAAGCTTCTCTATCGTAATGGTGCTGAGTGAAAGAATTTACCTATCGATAGCTTTAGGTTAATGAATTGGGTCCTTTCGATAGCAGTCTTTAATATCTCCGTCAACGCCGGGCGACACCGGATGAAATGACCAGGAGAGCACCAATGAGCGAGACCCCTATCCTCACAACGGCAAGCGGCGCGCCGGTTGCAGATAACCAGAATTCTCGCACCGCAGGCGCACGCGGCCCGCTGTTGTTGGACGACTTCCATCTCGTCGAAAAACTCGCCCACTTCAATCGTGAGGTTATTCCTGAGCGTCGCGTGCATGCCAAGGGCTCCGGCGCATACGGAACCTTCACGGTTACCCGCGATATTACCCAGTACAGCTATGCCAATCTGTTCAGTACGATCGGCAAGCAAACGCCCATTTTCCTGCGTTTTTCTACGGTGGGCGGCGAGCGTGGCTCTGCTGACACCGAACGCGATCCGCGCGGTTTTGCGTTGAAGTTTTATACCGAAGAAGGCAACTGGGACATCGTCGGCAACAATACCCCAGTGTTTTTTATTCGCGATCCATTGAAGTTTCCCGACTTCATTCACACCCAAAAGCGCCTGCCGCAGAGCAACCTTAAAAGTCCGCAGATGATGTGGGATTTCTGGTCGCTTTCGCCTGAATCGCTGCACCAGGTAACCATTCTGTTTTCCGACCGCGGTATCCCAGACGGTTATCGGTTTATGCATGGCTTTGGTAGCCACACGTTCAGCCTGATCAACGCTAACGGCGAGCGTCACTGGGTGAAATGGCATTACAAGAGTCAGCAAGGCATCAAGAATCTGGCGCCCGCTGATGCTGCTCGCTTGGCCGGCACCGACCCGGACTACGCCCAGCGCGACCTGTTCGGTGCCATCGAGCGCGGCGAGTTTCCGAAGTGGACTGTGTGCATTCAGGTGATGTCCGAGACGCAAGCCGCTGCCCATCGCGAGAATCCGTTCGACGTGACCAAAACCTGGTCGCAGAAGGTGTTTCCGCTGATCGAGGTCGGCGTGATCGAGCTGAACCGTAACCCGCAGAACTATTTTGCCGAGGTTGAGCAGGCAGCGTTTGCGCCGAGCAACGTGGTGCCAGGTGTGGGGTTGTCGCCCGACCGCATGCTGCAAGGCCGCGTATTCGCTTACGCCGACGCGCATCGCTATCGCATCGGCACCAACCACCAGCAGCTGCCAGTGAACGCGCCTAAATCGCCGGTGAATAACTACCAGCGTGACGGCGCCATGCGTTTCGATGGCAATGGTGGGGCTGCTACGCACTACGAGCCGAACAGCTACGCCAGCGCGCCGAAACAAGCCCCGCAGTATCGTGAGCCGGCGTTGGCGTTGGAAGGTGCCGCTGACCGTTACGACCACCGCACCGATAGTGATTACTACAGCCAGGCAGGGGCGTTGTTCCGCTTGATGACTAGCGATCAACAAGCGTTGCTTATCAGCAATATCGCAGGTGCCATGCAAAGCGTTACCCGAGACGTGCAAGTGCGCCAGCTCCAGCACTTCAGCAAGGCGGACCCAGCCTATGGGCGCGGTGTGGCGACGGCCCTTGGCTTAAATCTGGAATAACCGCAACGGACTAAAAAGGCGCCTCCAGGGCGCCTTTTTTTCGCTTAAAAGAGTCTGTCAGTCCAGACCGAACCCCAGCTGACGCCAACCTTCATAAACAGCCACCGCCACCGTGTTCGAGAGATTCAGACTTCGGCAGCCCGGTCGCATCGGCAGGCGCAGTCGTTGCTCGGCGGGCAGCGCTTCCAGTACATCAGCGGGCAAGCCGCGACTTTCCGGGCCAAACAACAGCGCGTCGCCTTTGGCATAGGTGGCCTCGTGGAAAGGGCGCGATGCTTTGGTGGTGTACGCGAATAACCTGGGGCGGCCCAAGCTTTCCAAGCAGCTGTTTAGATCTGCGTGGCGCGTAAGCGTCGCGTATTCGTGATAGTCCAAGCCCGCACGACGCAGACGCTTGTCGTCCAGCTCGAAACCAATCGGTTCGATCAGGTGCAGACTGCATCCGCTATTGGCGCAGAGCCTGATAATGTTGCCGGTATTGGGGGGGATTTCCGGTTGAAACAAAATCACGTGAAACATGCACGACTCCGACTTGAGGGCGTGGAGGATTTTACCCCTGCGGAGCCCGATCCGCGGCCGAAATTATTGCTCCGGGTAATCGCCTCGCTCGCGCTGTTCGGTTTTCTGGTGGGAATGATGATTGGCCGCCTCGGTGATCCGCAGCCCATCATGTTGGAGAAGGTCCAGGTCGTTTCCGGCGGCCTTGAGCTGCAGTTCGATACCGAACCAAAAGTGACCGCCGAGCACGTGGATGGTGCGCTGGTGATGCGCTTTGATGCCGATGGCAGCTCGCGGCAAGGGCAGCTGCAACTCGACGGCAAGAACGTCAATTGGCGGCTTTTGCGAAGTAAGGGTGGGTTGCTGCTTAACTTGGTGGCGGCCCGTCCGCTGCGTGCCCAGTGGCACGGTACAGCGGAGGGTGGGAGCTGGCGGCTGGTGATCAGCCTTGCTGCGGAGTGACGGTTGCGGGGTGAACCGCAGAATAAAAAAGGGGAATCCCCGGCCTGCCTGTACCAAGGTCCCCGAAAACTGGGGGTGTTTCGTGTTCCGTACTTAACACTATGCAGGGCGTGTGCCAGTTTTATTGCAGCGTCGTTTTTGGACAAAAAAAAGCGAGCTCAGGGCTCGCTTTTCTATGGGCGATTGACCGGAAGTTCTAGCCCTCGTCTTCCTCGTCGTCGCCGCCGTCGATCTTCATGCCCAGCTCTTTTATCTTACGGGTCAAGGTGTTACGGCCCCAGCCCAGCAAAACGGCGGCGTCGCGGCGGCGACCGGCGGTGTGTTTCAGGGCAGTCTCAATCATGATTCGTTCGAACGTCGGCACAGCCGTATCAAGTAGGCTGGACTGCCCGCGCGCGAGCGCCTGATCGGCCCATTGGCGCAAAGCCTGCTCCCAATTGGTCGCCGGAGCACTGTCTTGGGGCTGCGTGAGCAATTCCGGGGGCAGGTCGTCAATATGAACCTCGCGGCCCGACGCCATCACCGTGATCCAGCGGCAGGTATTTTCCAGCTGGCGCACGTTGCCTGGCCACGGCAGGTTCTTCAGGTAGTCCTCAGTTTCGGTTTTAAGCAGCTTCGGTTCGACTGCCAGCTCCTGCGCCGCCCGGGCGAGGAAGTGGCGCGCCAGGGTCGGAATGTCTTCGCGACGATCCGACATGCGCGGGATGTGGATTCGAATCACGTTGAGGCGGTGGAATAAGTCTTCGCGAAACTTGCCAGCTTGCACCAGGTTTTCCAGATTCTGGTGGGTGGCGGCGATGATGCGCACGTCCACCTTCACCGGCGTATGGCCGCCTACGCGGTAGAACTCGCCGTCGGCCAGCACGCGCAACAGTCGGGTTTGCGTATCGGCCGGCATATCGCCGATTTCATCCAGAAACAGCGTGCCGCCGTCAGCTTGTTCGAAGCGGCCGCGACGCTGGTTCGCGGCGCCGGTGAACGCGCCTTTCTCGTGGCCGAACAGTTCGGACTCCATTAAGTCCTTCGGAATCGCCGCCATGTTCAGCGCAATAAAAGGCGAGGCCGCACGCGGACTGTGGCGGTGCAGCGCGTGCGCTACCAATTCCTTGCCCGTGCCGGACTCACCATTAATAAGCACGGTGATGTTCGAGTGGCTCAGACGGCCAATGGCGCGAAACACTTCCTGCATCGCCGGCGCTTCACCGATGATTTCCGGCGTGCGGGTTTGTTCTACGGGAACGTGCAGGCCTTGCTGTTCCTGAGCGTGCTGGAACGCGCGCTTGACCAGCGAAACCGCCTCGTCCACGTCAAATGGTTTGGGCAGGTATTCGAAGGCGCCGCCCTGGTAAGAAGCGACCGCGCTTTCAAGGTCGGAGTGGGCCGTCATGATGATCACGGGCAGGCGCGGATATAGCTCGCGTATGCGGGCGAGCAAATCCAGGCCGCTGGCGCCGGGCATACGAATGTCCGAAATGATCACGTCCGGCTGTTGGCGAGTGAGGCGGGTGAGCACACCGTCAGCGCTGTCAAAGCTGGTGGTGGTCATGCCTTCTTGCTGCAGGGCTTTTTCCAGTACCCAACGGATGGAACGGTCGTCGTCGACAATCCAGACGGTTTCGCTGCGGCTCATGACGAAGTAGCTCCTTGTTCCAGCGGCAGAAAGATCGAAAACACGGTATGGCCAGGGTGGCTCTCGCATTCGATCAGTCCCTGATGCTGACTGATGATGTTCTGGGTAATAGCCAAGCCCAGTCCGGTACCGTCCGGACGACCACTGACCATGGGATAGAAGATGGTTTCTTGAAGTTCGGCGGGAATGCCGGGGCCGTTGTCGATGATTTCGACTTTGGCCACCAGGCGATGTCGGGTGTGGGCGATGGTGAACTGCCGCAAGGTGCGTGTGCGCAACAGGATGCGGCCTTGGCGGAACTCGTTTTGGCCGCCGATGGCCTGCATGGCGTTGCGCACGATATTGAGCACCGCCTGAATCATCTGCTCGCGGTCGATCAACACGTCGGGAATGCTCGGGTCGTAATCGCGCACCAAGGTGATGCCGCCTTGGCTTTCCGCTTCGACCAGGCTGCTGACACGTTCCAGCACTTCATGCACGTTGGTCAGCGCCAGCGACGGCAACTTGTTCGAGCCGAGCATGCGGTCGACCAGGTTACGCAGGCGGTCGGCCTCTTCGATGATGACGTTGGTGTAGTCCTTGAGGTTCTCGTCCGGCAGTTCACGCGCCAGCAGTTGCGCGGCGCCGCGAATTCCGCCCAGCGGATTCTTTATTTCGTGGGCCAGGCCGCGCACCAGCATCTTGGTGGTTTCCTGCTTGGACAGCTGGGCCTCTTCCTTGGTGATGCGCAGCAACCGATCACGCGGATGCACTTCGAGCAACAACAGGGTCTCGCCCCGGTTAAGGATCGGCGTGACCGCGTAATCCACCGTCAGCGTTTGGCCGGTGAGCGCGATCAGCACAGCTTCGCGCTTATTGAAGGGATGGGCCTCTTCGACGGCTTGGCGTAATGAGGCCAGCGCTTCGGGCGACTCGGTGAACAATTCGCTAATGAATTGCCCGTGGCTGCGTTGACCGCTAACGGCAAGCAGCATCTCCGCTGCGGGGTTCATGTACTCCAGGCGCAATTGCGCGTTGAGCAACAAAGTCGCAGTGGTCAGGTTGTCCAGCAGCAGGCGGTGCAGGGCGTCGTTGATGGTCATCTATGGGATCCCGAGAATGGGACTGAAAATGCAAAAAGCAAACCAAAGCCCCGAAAAGACGCGCGATACGTGCCCGAATGGGGAAATTGGCTTGTTTTGCTGCACCAGCCGCTGTCGTGTGCGAACCAAAACAGGGAGAGCATAGAATTTGGTGCGCCGCAAAGCACCATATTGGTGCTTTGCTTCAGGCGTTAGAAAAACGGCAGGATGGAGATGTCGTCGTCTTCTTCGGGCTTATCGCCAATCGGGCATTCCGGGCGAACGCCGTAATCGTCTTTTTTGCACGGGTTTGCCCGGCGTTTGCTGTCGAGCGAGGTGCGCACAATGTGCACGGGCTGGCTGGGCGTGCGCTCGATGATGCGCCCTTGGCTATCGATGATTTCGGCTGCTAATTGATGGGTGCCGCGGTCCAGATTGGTCAGCGGAAACACCGGGCTGCGGCTGGGCGCGCCGATGATGTTGCCGTCGAGCAGCAGGCGATAGGTGTGGTCGTCCATCAAGCCGGGGTCGCTGGTGAGCGTGACGATCAAATCGCCGGACGATCCTTCGCGGATAGTCGCATCCGGCTCCGGTACCAGAATGCGCAACAGCTGGTACGCCGGCAATTCGGCCACAGGCGCCACCGGCGTGACTGTACGTACGCTGGGTGGGTTGGTCTGGTTCATGCCGTTGGTGGGGGCGATGTCCAGCTTCTTGGCATTGGCGCGCGGTTGGTCGGTAAATACGCGGTTACCTTCGCTGTCGATGTAGGTGTACACATCGGCCATGGCTGGCAGGCCCAGCAACAGCAGGCAGAACAGAGCGAATCGCATGGTTTAGTTGGCTGGCCTTGGGGTCGGTTTGGGCGGTGTCACGCGCGCAGGATTGTTCGTACTGGTGCGCTGCACGGTAAAGGAGATAGTGGGGCTCTGCTGAATCAGGCGGTCGCCGCTAAACACTTGGGCGCCCAACGTGTGATCGCCACGCTCAATATTGTTCAGTGGGAATTGCAGGCTGTTGGTGAGGCCGCCGTAAGGTTGGCCGTCGAGCACCAACTGAATGCTGTCGCCAATTCGCAGTGAGGGTTCCAGGCGAACGCCCACGGTGAAGTTGCCGTTGTTGCTGCGCAGCGCATCTTCGGTCGGCACGTTAGTGATTTCCACCACGCTGTACACCTGTTCCTCGGGCGCGCCGCTCTGGTTGTTGTCAGGCATGGCCGGCGGTGGAGGCGATTGCACCGTGTTGACAGGCGGCAGCGAAACTTCCTGCGCGTTGGTGCCTTGCGGTGGCTGGTTGGTGAACACGGTATTGCCGTTGGCGTCGGTGTATTTGTAAATCTCGGCGCTGGCTGGCAGGGCGAGGGCGGCGAGCAGGCAGGTCACGATCAGGCGCATGGCTGGGGTCTCGTGGAATGTGTGCTAAGCCTTGCACTGCAACGCTGCGCTGGCAAGTTTGTACGGCTGTCGCTGTGCACGAGGACAAGGATTTGGCGAATTAAAAAACGCCTCCGCCTTGAACGGGGCAGAGGCGCCTAATCAGGCTTCCCCCCGGCTTTGGAGGGCATTGGCCGGCTTGGCTTATTTGGCGGTCTCCGATAGCGGCAGCATCGGCACGCCCGCGTAAAAAACCAGCAGGTCGACGGCCTGCGCTCCTGTTGTGCCCCGGTGAATGATGCCGACCGTTTCGGCCACAGTATCGCCCTGTTTGAGACGGCTCTTCTGGTCAGGTTTTCGAGTTTCTACAGTGAGCTCACCGCTGAGGATGTACGCAGCATTCGGGACGGGATGGGTGTGCCAGTTCAATACTGTGTGCGCGGGGATGTGGAGTTTAATCAGCGTCAGTTCCGGTTGCCCGCGCGGGTACGACGTATACGGCGTACCGTCCCAGGAGGCGGTGGTCTTCAGCAGAATCTGCGACTCGATTGTGCTCTTGGTGGTCGCGTGGTTGCAGCCTGCGAGGCAAAGGCAGGCGAGGGCTGCGGTGGCAAAGCATAGAGTTTTCATGATGACGCTCCGACAGGTGGATTGCAGTAGGAGCATTGCCAGGGCGCGACATCCATGACTGTCAGTCCGGGCTTTAACGGGCCCGACTTAACGCTTTCGTAACCTAGGAAAGCGCCCATAAAAAAGGCCTCCCGAGGGAGGCCTTTTCAATCACGCCGCTAAGCAAGCGACATGTCTGGCTTGGACGCTACTACTTAAACGCTGTAGTAGAGGTCGTATTCCAGCGGGTGCACGAAGGTGCGCACTTTGATTTCTTCTTCGCTCTTCAGCTCGATGTAGGCATCGATGAAGTCGTCGCTGAACACGCCGCCTTTGGTCAAGAACGCACGGCCCTTGTCCAACTCTTCCAGAGCTTCTTTCAGGCTGCCGCACACTTGTGGGATCAGCTTGCCTTCTTCTGGTGGCAGGTCGTACAGGTTTTTGTCCGCAGCATCGCCAGGGTGGATTTTGTTCTGGATGCCGTCCAGGCCAGCCATCAACAGCGCGGCGAACGCCAGGTACGGGTTAGCAGCCGGGTCCGGGAAACGTGCTTCGATACGGCGGGCTTTCGGGCTCGACACGTAAGGAATACGGATGGAGGCGGAGCGGTTGCGAGCCGAGTAGGCCAGCATTACCGGTGCTTCGAAACCTGGGACCAGACGCTTGTAGGAGTTGGTCGACGGGTTGGTGAAGCCGTTCAGAGCCTTACCGTGCTTGATGATGCCGCCGATGAAGTACAGAGCGGTGTCGGACAGGCCGGCATACCCTTCGCCGGAGAAGGTGTTCTTGCCATCTTTGGAGATGGACATGTGTACGTGCATACCCGAGCCGTTGTCGCCGTACAGAGGCTTAGGCATGAAGGTCGCGGTTTTGCCGTAGGCATCGGCCACGTTGTGCACGCAGTACTTCAGGGTTTGAACTTCGTCAGCCTTGGCAACCAAGGTGTTGAACTTCACGCCGATTTCGTTCTGGCCGGCAGTCGCCACTTCGTGGTGGTGAACTTCGATGACCAAGCCCATTTCTTCCATGGCATTACACATGGCAGTACGGATTTCGTGGTCGTGGTCGACGGGTGGAACCGGGAAGTAGCCGCCTTTGACGCCTGGGCGGTGGCCTTTGTTGCCGGTTTCGAAATCGCTGTCGGTGTTCCAGGACGCTTGTTCAGAGATGATTTTGAACATCGAGCCGGAAATGTCGGACTTGAATTTAACTTCGTCGAATACGAAGAACTCAGGCTCCGGGCCTACGAATACGGTGTCGCCAATGCCGGTCGACTTGAGGTATTCCTCAGCGCGAGCAGCGATGGAGCGCGGGTCACGGTCGTAGCCTTGCATGGTCGACGGTTCGATGATGTTGCAGACCAGAATCAGGGTCGGCTCTTCGGTGAACGGGTCGAGAACGGCAGTGCTGTCTACTGGCAGCAGGATCATGTCGGAGGCTTCGATGCCTTTCCAGCCATGGATCGAGGAACCGTCGAACATTTTGCCGACTTCGAAGAATTCGTCGTCAAGGGCGTCACGGGCCGGCATGGTCACGTGGTGCTGCTTGCCTTTGGTATCGGTGAAGCGCAGGTCAACCCACTTCACGTCGTGTTCTTTGATTAGTTGAAGCGCCTTCGACATGGTGTCCTCCAGATGGTGGGGCGTTGTGATTTTTTAGCCCCAAATAAAACGGTGAAGCCGGGCGGCATAGTCCGCCAGGGCAACCTGCCTCACAAGGGAGCAAATTGCATGCCAGTGCCCCGAAGTGGGTTTGCTGCACGAAAGTCAGGCGCTGCGGGGGCTGGGGCCTAAAATAAAAGCGCGCCATGCACCAAAATAGATCTGGCGCAAAGTCGCGCGCTGCATATTGGTGCGCTGCGCATCTTTGTAAGGATTGCCTGGTTAAAAGCTGAGCAATTTCCGCTATAATCCGCGCCCCCTAATTTAGGCCAGGCTCGCACGCGCTGTTTTCATGAAACTTATCGTTAAAGTCTTCCCCGAAATCACCATTAAAAGCCGGCCGGTGCGTACGCGCTTTATCCGCCAGCTTGCGAAAAATATTCGCGCGGTGATGCGAGACCTGGATCCAAATCTCGTGGTGGACGGCGTGTGGGACAACATCGACGTCGAAACCAAAATCACCGAGCCCAAAGTGCTCGCTGAGATGGTCGAGCGCTTTACGCGCATCCCTGGCATTGGTCAGTTTCTGCAAGTAGATGAGTACCCGCTGGGCGATTTCGACGACATGGTCGAAAAATGCAAAGCCCATT
>Ga0157370_10009286_pt1 | contig 10533 bp, 7 predicted proteins | sample C35metaG_FD_113463 | JGI IMG/M metagenome (GOLD analysis project Ga0157370, IMG submission 113463) | Corn rhizosphere microbial communities from Kellogg Biological Station, Michigan, USA - C3-5 metaG | ecosystem: Host-associated > Plants > Roots > Rhizosphere > Soil | place: USA: Michigan... | reverse complement strand
TGCCGATGTGCGGCGCGAGAATGGCGTAGAGACAATAGTTCTCTCTGTTGCCGCGCAGCGCCTCGAAATGGACGCGTTGCAAGACCGCGTCCCGTTCCGGATCCGTCACGACGGTCTTGACGATTCGGTACCGTCCGTCCCGGCAGGAGTTGGTGACTCGATACCCGGGCACGCCGGGCGCGAGCATCTGCAATACACTCGTCGTGTCGCGCTTCTCCTCCGAGAAATAATCCAAGCCGCTCGTCACGACGAACCCGAGGTCTCGCGTATTCGCCTGATCCACGCGCGGGTAGTAAACCTCGTTCAGAATTCCGTGCGACATGGTGAACCACACATGGCTCCTGGCGCCCGCGGCGGTTCCGACCGCGCTCTTGACGCTCGAGGTCCATCGCGGCTCGACCCCCGGCTTTCCTGGTGCCGTCATCGCCGTCGAGCTCATTGCCGGTCGTTCTCCGTGAGGGCGCCGAGGGCCACGCCGGCGATCATCGCCGCGCCAAGCGCCAGCCAGGGCGCTCGCTTGGCGAGCCACAGCTCCACGCTCTCGTCCCGCGATCGATCGTCGAATCGTCCGTGCGCGCCGAACGGACCGGGCACCGACTCCCACAAGTTGTTCGGGCGGTCGGGATCGGCCGGCGTCGACGTTTCTTCGCCCGCGTACCCTTCGCGACCAAGCTTCCGGTCGATGTAGCCCGGAACCAGCTTCTCGCCGATCACCGCCTTGACCGTGGGCCAGGCGACGAGAAATTCGCGGCCGACGTCGTGCCGAACGGCGTGGTGTACCGCGTCCGCGCCCACTTCCGGCTGAAAGATGGGCGGCACCGGCTGCGTCTGGCGCGGCAGCCGGCTCTTTGCCCAGTCGAACTGCGGTGTATTCATCGCCGGCATCTGCACCATGGTCGCGCGCACGCGGCTGCCGTCGTGAATCAGCTCGCTCAATAACGATTCGTGAAAGCCCATGATCGCGTGCTTTGCCGCGCAGTATGCCGATTGGAGCGGAATGCTGCGGTGCGCCAGCGCCGATCCGACCTGGATGATGATGCCGCGGTCGCGCGGCAGCATGCGCTTGAGCGCGGCGAGCGTGCCGTGCACGTACCCGAGATACGTCACTTCCGTCACGCGGCGAAACTCGGCGGCGGGTGTCTCCTTGATCGGCGAGTAGACCGAGACCATCGCATTGTTGATCCACACGTCGATTGGGCCGAGCTCCTGCTCGACCGCGTCGGCGGCGCGCTCCACGGCATCGGCGTCGGCAACGTCGAGCGGCAGCAGCATCGCCTGGCCGCCCAGCGCTACCACGCTGGCGCCGGCCTGCTCGAGCCGGTCGCGCCCGCGCGCGATGAGCGCGATGGTGCTTCCATCGCGCGCGAACCGTTCAACGATCGCACGCCCAAGTCCGGCGGAGGCGCCGGTCACGACGATCACCTCAGGCATGTGCCTTCCTCTGTTCTCCGTCCCGATGTTGCGCGTGCGCCCGAATGTCCGGCATGTACGCGAGCTCCGGCAGCGGCCGCGGCGCCGCGCCGTCGAGCGCCATCTTGATCACCTGGGCGATGTGCAGGGCCTGGCGGTCCGTGGTCTGCGCGATCTGCTCGCGGCAACTGAAGCCGTTGCTCACGATCAACGTGTCTCGCTCCGCTTGGCGCACCGCCGGGAGCAACACACGCTCGCCGCACGCGATCGATACGTCGTAGTGCTCGCCCTTCTCGAATCCGAAGGCGCCGGCCATGCCGCAGCACCCCGAATCGAGCACCGTGTGATCGAGGCCGAGTTTCGTCAACACCGTCTTCTCGGCGTCGAAATCGAGCACGGACTTCTGATGACAGTGGCCGTGGACGATTGCCTTGGCCGACAGTTTCGGAACGTCGAAGTGCGGTGCACTGGCGGCGAGAAACTCGGTGAGCAGATACGTCTGATCGCTCAGACGCGCGGCGTCGTCATCGCCATGCAGCAGGTTTTTGAGCTCGTCCCGAAATACGGAGACGCAGCTCGGCTCGAGACCCACGACACAGACGCCGGCGCGGATCTGCGGACGGAGCGCGTCGAGGATCTGGACGAGCATCCGTCGCGCGAGGCCGAGCATGCCATAGTCGTACAGCGGCCGGCCGCAACACAACGACCGTGGCGGAATGAGCACCTGGAACCCGGCTGCCTCCAATACCTCGACGGCTGCCTGGGACGTGGTCGGATGGAAATGATTGTTCCATGTATCCGGCCAGAGAATGACCGGCGCCTTTCCCGCATTGCGGGTATCGCGCCGTTCGAACCAGGCGCGAAAGGTCTGCGGCGCGAACGCGGGGATCCGACGGGCCGGCGCGACGGTCGCGAGCGCCTTTGCGGCAGAGCGCAGGCCCGGGGTCTGAGTGAAGAAATTCGCGACCCGGGGCATGTGCGCGGCGGCACGCGCCCACCAGTACATGAGTCCGAACGCGTACGCGGCCATCGGCCGGCGATGACCGTCGTAGTAGTGCGAGAGAAACTCCGCCTTGTACGTGGCCATGTCGACGTTCACCGGACATTCACCGCGGCACCCCTTGCACGACAAGCAGAGGTCGAGCGCTTCCTTCACGGCGCCATCGCGCCATCCATTCGTGAGCGGATTGCCTTCGAGCATCTCGAACAACAGGCGCGCGCGGCCGCGCGTCGAATGCTTTTCCTCGCGCGTTACCATGTAACTCGGACACATCGTGCCGCTGTCGTGCTTGCGGCACTTTCCCGTGCCCACGCATCGGTTGGCCGCGTACGCGAAGCTCCCTCGGTCGGCCGCGAACGAGAAGTGAGTCGCCGGCTCCCAGGGGTGGTAATGCACGCCCCACCGCAGATTTTCGTCGACGGGGTACGCATCGATCACCTTGCCGGGGTTCATCTTCCCGCGCGGGTCCCATGCCGCCTTGAATTCGCGAAACGCCTGCACGAGCTCGTCCCCGAACATGATCGGCAGCAGCCACCCGCGCGCCTGACCATCGCCGTGCTCGCCCGAGAGCGAGCCGCCGTATGACGTGACGAGATGCGCCGCGTCGCGCAGGAACTCCTTCCATCGCGCGATGCCGGCCGCCGTGAACAGATCGAAATTGATGCTGCAATGGATGCACCCCTGGCCGAAGTGCCCGTACAGCGACGCCGTGTATCCATATCGATCGAACAGTTTCTGAAGGCCGCGCAGATAATTGCCGACGTCCTTTGGCGCGACCGCGGAATCCTCCCAGCCAGGATAGAAGTCCGGCTGCCGCGGAATCTTCGACGTGGAGCCGAGTCCCGACTCCCGGATTTGCCAGATCACATCCTCCTGTTCGACGTCGTCGAACAGGTTCATGCTCGGCGGATTGGGCGTCGCTCGAAACGCGTCCATCAGTTTTCTCGCGCCGGCCGTCGCCTCCTCCTTCGTTGCTCCGCCGAACTCGACGATCAGCCAGGCATTTCCATCCGGGAACAGCGCTCGGCCCGCGGTCGACATGCCCTTGTCGTGCATGTACGTGAACATGCTGCCGTCGATGCCCTCGAGCGCGATCGGGCCGTGGTCATTGCAGAACGGCACGTGATCGCCCGCGGTGAAAATGTCGGAGAAGCCGAACACCGCGAGCGTACGCACCGGTGGGCTGTGGACCAATCGCAGCTTTGCCTGCAGCACCGTCACGCACGTGTTCTCGGTTCCGACGAGCGCCCGTGCGACGTTGAACCCATTCTCCGGAAGCAGCTGGTGGAGCGGATACCCGGACACGAGCCGCGGGATGCGAGGAAACCGCTTGCGAATTTGCTCCGCATACGTATCGCGAATCGCTTTGAGGCGCGCGTAAATCTCTCCGCGCACCCCGCCCTGCGCGATGATCGTCTCGAGCTCCTGCTCGGTCGTCGGGCCGACCCACATGCGGAGGCCGTCATATGTGAGGATCTCCAGCTCGCACGTGTTCTCCTCGACCTTGCCGGCCATCTGCGCGTGCATGCCGCACGAGTTGTTGCCGATCATTCCGCCGAGGGTGTTGCGATTATGCGTTGCCGGATCGGGGCCGAAGGTCAGGTTGTTCTCCTCGGCTCGGTCCCGGAGATCGTCGAGTACCGCGCCCGGTTCGACTCGCGCCCATTTGCCGGCCCAGTCGATCTCGAGGACGCGATTCATGTATTTGCTCATGTCGATGACGACCGCGGCATTGCACGTCGAGCCGGCGAGGTCGGTCGCGCCGCCGCGAGCCATGATCGGCGCTCCGAAATCGCGGCAGACCGCCACCGTCGCGACGACGTCGTCCGCGTCCCGCGGCAGGACGACGCCGACCGGGATCTGGCGATAGTTCGACGCGTCGGTCGAATAGAGGGCGCGGTCACCATCATCGAACCTGACCTCGCCGCGCACGCGGGCGCGAAGAGCCGCAGCGAGTCGATCGACGTCGATCCCGAGTTGCGTCCCGTCGACGGCATCGGGCCGCCGCGCCGTTGGTGGCGGCACGTTGTCATGTGGTCGCGCGATCCGGGCTTGCGGGCGCTCCGGCCCGGTCGCGGAGACTTCTGAGATCTCAGATGGCATGTGTAACGTAGGAAGACCGGCAAAACCATATCTGGGGCCATGCATATCGAATACCGCATGCGTCCGGAGTCGCGGACACATGCCGTGCCATCATGTCACCGGGCCATGATGTCGTGCACCGCGCCGACGATCGCCTCCTGGCCCATGCCGTAGTACTCGATGAGCTCCTCGGGCGTCCCCGACTGGCCAAACCGATCGTCGACCCCGATGAATTGCATTGGAACGGGGAAGTGCTTCGCGAGACACTCCGCGACCGCCGAACCCATGCCGCCGCGGATCTGATGCTCCTCGACCGTCACGATCCGTCGCGTCCGCTTTGCAAAGGCGACGAGCGCGTCCTCGTCCAGCGGCTTGATGGTCGACAGGTTGACCACCTCGACCTCGACGCCGGCCTCGTGCAGCGACTTCGCGGCGAGCAGGGCCTTGTGCAACAGCGCACCCGTCGCCACGAGGCCGGCTTTGGGTGCATCGGAGGTCCATACCGTTTGCGCGCGGCCGATCTGAAACGGCGTGTCATCGGTCGTCATGACCGGCGTCTTTTCGCGCGCGAGCCGCAAGTAGACGGGCGTGCCGGTCGAGACCGCAGCGACTGTCGCCTTCCTGGCCTCCACCGCATCACACGGGCAGACGACCATCATGCGCGGGATGACGCGCGTGATGGCGATGTCCTCGATTGCCTGGTGCGTTCCGCCGTCCGGTCCGACGGACACGCCGGCATGCGACCCGGCGATCTTCACCGGCCGGTTGTTGTACGCGATCGTCGTGCGGATCTGCTCCCAGTTCCGGCCAGGACTGAACATGGCGTACGACGTGATGAACGGAATCTTCCCCATGGCCGCCATGCCGCTCGCGACCGACGCCATATTCTGTTCCGCGACGCCGAGCTCTACGAACCGATCTGGAAATTTCGTCTTGAACGCGAGCGCCTGAGCGCTCTCGGTGAGGTCGCCGCAGAGAACGACGACCAGCGGGTTGAGCTCTCCGGCGCGAACGAGGCCGTCACCAAAGCCCTTGCGAATCGCGATCTGTTCGACGTCGTCGTCGAACAGTTTTGCATTCAGGCTCAGGGCGGCATCGAGCATCGGCGGCGCGGAGTATCCGCTACTCGCTCTCGCTGCGGATTCGCCGGCCGAGCGTCCGCAGCTCGTGGAGTGCCATCTTCGCTTGCTCCGCGTTGGGCGGCTTGCCGTGCCAATGAAAGTCGCGCTCGAACTCGGCGACTCCTTTTCCGGGGATCGTATGCGCGATGATCACGGTCGGTTTCTCGTAGATGCTCTTCGCTTCGTCGAATGCCGCGGCGATCGCGTCGACGTTGTGGGCGTCGATCTCGAGCACATGCCACTTCCAGGCGCGCCATTTGTCGGCTAACGGCTCGAGCGGCATGATGTCCTCGGTGAAGCCGTCGATCTGGATGTTGTTTCGATCGATGACGGCCACCAGGTTGTGCAACGCCCACTTACCGGCGAGCATTGCCGCCTCCCACGTTTGTCCCTCCTCGAGCTCGCCGTCCGACATCAGGCAATAGATGCGGCGCGCGCCGTCCTTCCCGTCCATCCGGTCCGAGATGGCCATGCCGACGGCTTGTGACAAGCCTTCACCAAGCGGTCCGGAGCTCGTCTCCAGCGCCGGCAGGAACTCCCGGTGTGGATGGCCCTGCAGACGGGAGCCGAATTTTCGCAGCGTACTCAACTCCTCCTTCGGGAAATATCCGGCGTAGGCCATCGTCGCGTAGAGCACCGGGCAGATATGCCCGTTCGAGAGAACGAGCCGATCGCGATCTTCCCACCCCGGATTCTTCGGATCTTGGCGCAGCGTATGGAAGTAGAGAACGGTGAACACGTCGGCCATCCCGAGCGGGCCGGCGGTGTGGCCGGAGCCGGCCTGCAGCAGCATCTCGATGATCGATTGGCGGATGTCGTTTGCCGTCGCTTCGAGCGCGATCTTCTCGTGCGGGGTGAGAAGCATTACGAACGACCGTACGCGTGCGCGTGCGGATGAGCCGGCGGATGCACGTGCGTCACGAGAGCTCGTATTTGCGCGCGTCGGCGTACTTGAGCTCGAGCCCCAGGCCGCGACGACCGAGATCCGGATGCAGTGCGCCGTCCCGCGGCGTTGGCGCGCCGTCAAACAACAGGTGCTCGATTCGCGCGTGGTCGTGGAAGTACTCGATGTGTCGCACGCGCTTGGCCGCGCATGCCACGTGGGCGTGCAGCGAAGGCGCGCAGTGCGTGGACAGCGGCATCGACCTCGCCTCGCACAGCGCGTCGACGATGAGCAGGCCCGTAATGCCCTCGCATCGGGTGGCGTCGGCCTGCAGTACGTCGGCCGCGCCTGCGTCGATGAGGGCGGCGAAGCTGTCGGGAGCGTAGCCGTACTCGCCGACGGAGATCTCCATGCTCGCCGGCGCGTGTTCGCGGCAGAACCGCAGCCCGGCCAGGTCGCGATGGTAGACAGGCTCCTCGAACCAGCTCACCTCGCTCTCGGCGAAGCGTTCGGCCTGCGCCAGCGCCTGCTTGCGGTCGTAGGCGCCGTTCGCATCCACGAATAGCTCCGCGTCGTCGCCGATCGCGTCGCGCGCGGCCGCAACGCGCCTGACGTCGTCCGCGGCGCTACGCCCGACTTTCATTTTGACGCGCGTAATCCCCGACTCGACCCAGCCGGAGAGCTGCTCGCGGAGTGCCTTCTCGGTGTACGACGTGAACCCGCCGCTGCCATACACGGGCGTCGCCTCACGCATGCCGCCGAGCAGCGTGACGAGGGGAAGATCCAGGAGCCGCGCCTTCAAGTCCCACACCGCGACGTCGATGGCCGAGATCGCCATCGACGCGACGCCGGGCCTGCCGAGGTTGCGCACCGCGGCGACGAGCGCCGTCCAGATTTTTCCCGTCGCCATGACGTCCATGCCGCACACGACGTCGGCGAGTGTGGAGTGGATCAACGTCGCCGTCGATTCGTCGGCGTAGGTATAGCCCATGCCGCTGATGCCGCCGCCGCGCACGCCGACGACGACGAGCGTCGTCGCGTCCCAGGCGTACGTGCCGTCCGACTCGAGACCCTCGTCGGTGGGAACGCGATACGCGGACACGGTCAGATCATCGATTTGTACGGCGTGCGTCCGTTCCGTCGCTGGCATGCCTCAGACCACCTCCCGCACCCGGTCCTCGAGCACCGTCTTGATGATCTTCCATCGATCCTTCTCGCCTCGCGCGAGCGCTTCGGCAAAGTGCAGCGCCTGCTTCGTCGTGATTTTTCCCGGCAGCGGCGGCTCCTGCGGATCAACGACGCACTGCACGACCGCCGGTCCACGATGCGCGAGGGCATCGCCGAGGATGCGCTCGGCGTCCTTGGGATGCTCGAGCGTAAAGCCGGCGGCGCCGCACGCCTTCGCGTACGCGTCGAAGTCGATCGGCTGCAGCTCGACGCCGTACTGCGGATTCCCCTCGAGGACGAGCTGCTCCCACTTGATCTCGCCGAGCACGTTGTTCTTGATGATGATGACTTTCACATTCAGGTTGTACTTGACGAGCGTCGCGAGCTCTCCCATCAGCATCGTGAATCCGCCGTCGCCGACGATGCACACGACCTGGCGCTTGGGGTACGCGACCGCCGCGCCGATGCTGTAGGGAAGCCCGTTCGCCATCGTCGCGAGCGAGCCCGAGAGCGAGAACTGCATGCGATCGCGCATGTCGATGTAGCGGGCCGCCCAGGTCGCGATCGTGCCGCTGTCGGCCGACACGATGGCGTCGTCGTCGAGCAGCTTGTTCAGGTGGTACGTGACCACCTGGGGCTTCATCGGCATGTCCTTGCGCGTGCCCCGTTCCTTCATGAGGCCGCGCCAATCTTTCATGCGGTCCTGCGCCTCCTTCAGGAAGTTTCGCTTTCGTTTGCGCTCGACCAGCGGCACGAGCGCGCGCAGCACGGTGCGGCAGTCGCCCACCAGCCCCACGTCGACGCCGAACCGAAGCCCGATGCGCGTCGGATCGATGTCGATCTGCACGCCCTTCGCCTGGCCCGGCTTCGGGTAGAATTCCAGGTATGGAAACCCGCTGCCCGCAATGATCAGCGTATCACAGTCCTCCAATGCATCCTGCGACGGCGACGTGCCGAGCAATCCGATGCCGCCGGTGGTGAACGGACTGTCGTCGGGAACGACCGCCTTGCCGAGCAGGGGCTTGATGATCGGTCCGGCGACGCGATCGGCCAGCTCGAGCACTTCATCGCGCGCGCCGAGGCATCCGCGTCCGGCGAGGATCGCCACCTTGGAGCCGTCGTTGATCAGGCCGGCGGCCTGCTCGAGCAGCGCGTGATCGGGGACTGAACGCGCCGCCGCGTACAGGTCGGCGCTGTGGTTGCGCACATTCCCGCCCGAGCGATGATCGTCGCTCGCGGTCCACTCCTGAATGTCTTTCGGAATCGTGATGTGCGCGACCGTGCGCCGCGCGAGGGCCGTCTTGATTGCTTCGTCGACCACGTTGTCGACGTGCGCCGGCCCCATGATGCGTTGGTTGAACGCGGCAACGTCCATGAACAGCTTGTCGAGATCGACGTCCTGCTGATAGTGCGTGCCGATCAGATCGTGAAACGTGTGGCCGGTGATCGCCAGCACCGGTTGGCCGTCGCACTTGGCGTCGTAGAGGCCGTTGAGCAGATGCACGCCGCCGGGACCGGATGTCGCCAGGCAAACGCCAAGGCGGCCAGTGTACTTGGCGTAGCCGCACGCCGCGAACGCGGCCGCCTCTTCGTGACGGACTTGAATGAACGTGATCTGCTTCTGTCGCGTGCGAAGGGCCTCGAAGATTCCGTTGACGCCATCGCCAGGAAATCCGAAAATCGTATCCACTCGCCAAGCGATGAGCCGCTCGACGAGGAGATCGGCCGACGTTGCCGCCATGCATGTGCCTCCGCCGGGACGAATTGCGAGAGCCGAAAACCATGCAGGATTGATTCCAAGGCGCTCGGTTCATGGTTGGAAGTCGAATGGCGATGAATCCAAGTGGCCGGGTCGTGGCGTACCGACGCCACACGGCCGGCGATTTGCGTTCGCGCGCCGGCACCCTGGAATCGCGTCCACTCATCGGAGGGAATCATGACACGTTCGACCATTCGCATTGCCGCGCTTCCGCTCGCTGCCCTCGTCCCGTTGTTTGCGGCGTGCGCCGACAATTCCCCGTCGACCGTCAACGCGCCGGCGGGCGCATCGATGGCGTCGCACAGCATGGTGCACGGGGACCAGGCCGATGCACTGCCGGACGGCGACTACGAGGCCGATCTGCACGTGCTCAACGCCGGCGTGCAGGAGCATCTCGATCCGGACCGAGCCGATGGCGCCCGCGGCGTGACCCGCGGGAAGGCATTTTTCACCGTGAAGAATGGAGAGTTCACCGCAGTCGTGTCGGCTATGGGCGTCGAACCCAACATGATTCACCCGCAGCACATCCACGCGGCCGCGAGTTGCCCGCCAGCGTCGGCTGATGTCAACGGCGACGGTTTCGTCGACGTCATCGAGGGCGTTCCGTTCTACGGTCCGATCCTCATTCCGCTCGACGACAATCTCGCCAGCCAGGCCGCCGGCGCCTTCCCGACCGCGGTCGGCATTCAAGGGCTTCTGAACTACACCGCGACGACGAGTCTGACGGCCCTGCTCAACGACCTGAATGCTCCGGATCCCGATCCGACCGACGCCGTCGTCAAACTGAATGGCGCGCCGCTCGCCCTCGAGACTCGGCACGTGGTGATCCACGGCGTCGACGCACACACACCGCTGCCGCCGACCGTGGCAAGCCTGCCGGGTGTGCCGGCGTTTCTGACGCTGCCTGTTGCCTGCGGCGAGATTCGCCGGATTCGCTAGAGGCTGTTGCGGACTTTGGAGAGGTGAGGGGGATGACAGAGGTGCTACCAAGAGGCGCCGCAGCGGGAACAGGATTGCCTGGCCCGTCGATTGGAACGACTGAACGAATGAACTACTGCACCGCAGGGGCGCGGAGACGCAGAGAAACTGCTGTAGACGACGAAATGGAGTC
>Ga0157370_10009281_pt1 | contig 10536 bp, 9 predicted proteins | sample C35metaG_FD_113463 | JGI IMG/M metagenome (GOLD analysis project Ga0157370, IMG submission 113463) | Corn rhizosphere microbial communities from Kellogg Biological Station, Michigan, USA - C3-5 metaG | ecosystem: Host-associated > Plants > Roots > Rhizosphere > Soil | place: USA: Michigan... | reverse complement strand
GGACGGGAAGTGCCGCCTACGCTAGCGGCGTGCGGGGGAATCCGCGTAGGGATTGACGCCCACTTTGAATTGTATTCTAAGGGGCGTGCCCCGCAGTTGGAACGTGTCCCGGAAAAAATGTTCCAGATAGCGCCGGTAGGCGTCGGGGACGTGGGCGAGGGCGGTGCCGTGCACGACGACGATCGGCGGGTTGACGCCGCCCTGGTGCGCGTAGCGCATCTTCGGCCGCACGACGCCCGCGCGCGGCGGCTGCTGCCGCTCGACCGCCCGTTGTAGCGTACGCGTGAGCTTCGGTGTCGGCAGGCGGGCCATCGCCGCCGCGTACGCGCGATCGACCGACGCGAGGAGGGCGTCGATGCCGCGCCCCTCGCGCGCCGACACGTAGTGCTGTTCGGCGAAGCCCAGGAAGCCGAGCTTGCGTGACAGCTCGCGCTTGACGAGCGCGCGCTGTTCGGCGTTCGCGGCGTCCCACTTGTTGATGCCGACGGCGAGCGCGCGGCCCGCTTCGATGATGTGACCGGCGAGATGCGCATCCTGCTCGGTGATGCCGTCCACCGCATCGACGAGCAGGACGACGACGTTCGCGTCCTCGATCGCCTGCAGCGTCTTGATCACCGAGAACTTCTCGATCGCTTCGCTCACCTTGCCGCGCCGGCGCACGCCGGCGGTGTCGATCAGCGTGTAGCGGCGCTCGCCGCGGTCGAAATCGAGATGGATCGCATCGCGTGTCGTGCCCGGCTCGTCGAATGCGATGACACGCTCCTCGCCGAGCAGCGCATTGACGAGCGTCGACTTGCCGACGTTCGGACGGCCGACCACCGCGACCTCGACGCGCCGCGCTTCGCCGGTCGTCGTGTCGTCGCGTTCCGCCGGCGGGGGCGGGCACGCCTCGAGGGCGAGGTCGACGAGATCGCCCACGTTCTCGCCATGCGCCGCCGAGATCGGCAGCGGCTCGCTCAAGCCCAGCTCGTGGAAATCCGCGACGCTTTGCGCCGCGGGCATGCCTTCGGCCTTGTTGACCGCGACGAACACCGGCCGGCCGGTTTTGCGCAGCAGGTTCGCGATCGCATGATCCTGCGGCGTGACGCCTTCGCGCGCGTCGACGATGAAGATCACCGCGTCGGATTCGGCGATCGCGGCCTGCGCCTGTCGCGCCATCTCGACCATGATCCCCGACGTGCCGACGGGCTCGAAGCCGCCGGTGTCGACGACCAGGTATTCGCGATCGCCCGCGCGCGCACGTCCGTAATGACGATCGCGCGTCAAGCCGGGGAAGTCGGCGACGAGCGCGTCGCGCGATTTCGTCAGGCGGTTGAAGAGCGTCGATTTGCCGACGTTGGGGCGGCCGACGAGGGCGAGGGTGGGCAGCATCGGGCCTGTCCCGGGCGTCTATTTCGCGTTGACCGCGTACACCGTCCCCTTGAGCGACTGCCACACGATGCCGCCGGCGAGGCGCAACGGTTGCGCGGTCGCGGGGCTGCCATCGGTGGCGAGGCGGCCGACGTACGCGCCGTCGCTGCGCGACAGCAGGTGCAGGTAGCCTTCGACGTCGACGACGCCGAGTTGATCGCCGATCAGTTGCGGGCCGCCGATGCGGCGCTTCGCGAGCGCGTCCTGCTTCCACACCGTCGCGCCGTTGCTGCGATCGAACGCCTGCACGACGCTCTTGTCGTCGACGACGTACACCCGATTCTCGTCGGCGGTGAGGCCGGCGAGGCTCGAGATGTCCCGCGTCCAGATGACCGTGCCGCGCACGACGTCGAAGCATGCGACGCGTCCCTGGTATGCGACCGCACACGCGTCACGGTCGTCGACGTACGGCAGGCTCGTCACGTCGGCGATGCGCTCGAGTTCGGTCGCGCCCTTCGGCACCGCGACCGTCCCGTCCCAGCCGATCGCACCGGTGCGCACATCGATGGCGAGGAGGCGCCCGCCCGCCGTGCCGATGAAAAGGCCGCCGCGCCACACGACGCCGCCCGCGGCATTGCGAACCGTCAGTGGAGGGTTCGTGCGCGGATCGACCCACACGGTCTTGCCGTCGGCCTGCGCCAACCCGAAGATGCGGCCGTCGCCGGAGAAGACGACGACGTTGCCCTCGGCGAGGCGCGGCGGCGCGATCAGCTCGCTCGACACGCGCGCCGTCCACTTCGGCTTGCCGTCGGTGCCGTACGCGAGGACGTCGCCCTTGCTCGTGCCGACGACGACGAGTTCGTCGCCCGCGCCCGGACCCGCCGACAAGGCCTGCTGGGCGCTCACCTTCCACTCGACGCGGCCGGTGGCCGGGTCGAGCCGCACGAGCGTGCCGTCGCTCGCCGCGGCGTAGATGGCCGATGGCGTCACCGCCGGTGCGAGGCCGGCATTCGCTTTGCCGACACTCTGCTGCCACGCCATTTGCGGCGTGACGGCCGCATTCAACGCCGGCAGCGGGCCCGGCTTGAATCCGCTGCCCGTGAGCCACGCGAACGACGGGTGCGGGATCGACGTCATCCACGACGTGAGCGGCGATTCGGAGAGCGTCGCGCAGCCGGCGCACAGCACGGCTGCCGCGAGCGCCGACGTCGCGCCGCGCAGCGAACGCATCACTTCGGCGCTCCGGCCGGTGCGGCGGCCGCGACGCTCGGCGCCGGCGCGATCGCGTCGTGCTTCGCCTGCACGTAGTTGCGGTACGGCGACTTCGCATCGAGCTTGGCGAGCGCGGTTTCGTACGCGGCGCGCGCATCGGCGCTCTTGCCTGCGGCGGCAAGCGCGTCGCCGCGCAGGTCGGCGAACAGGCCGTCGAACGACGGCGGATGCTTGGCGTCGAGCGTCGCGAGCGCTGCGTCGAATTGCTTCTCGTCGACCTGCACCTGCGCGAGGCGGTAACGCGCGATCGCCTTGATCTCCTCTTCCGACGCGTGATCGACGACCCATTGCAACTGCGCGACGGCGCCTTTCCTGTCGCCGGCGTCGTAGAGCATCTTCGCGTAGAGCAATTCGGCGCGCGGCGCATAGCCGGTGCTCGCATAGCTTTGCGTGAGCTCGGCGATCGCATCCTTCGCCCTCGCGCTGTCCTTCGTGCGCACGGCCTCGCTCACGGCGCCGTAGAGCACCGAGGCGCTCTCCGCGCGCTTGCCGCTGTACCAGCGCCATCCCTGGATGCCGGCGACGACGAGGAGGCCGAGAATCAGCGCCACGGCGACCGTATTGCCATAGCGCGACCACCACGCCTTCAGTTCGTCGATCTGGTCCTGCTCTTCGAGGTCGTAGACGGGCATTGCATGCGTCCTATCGTGAAATGAGCGCCGCGACACGCGCCGCGGCGTCGGCAACGGGAACGGCGACCTGGACGCCGGCGGTGCGCAGCGGCTTGATCGCCACCGTGCCGGCGGCGACTTCGTCGTCGCCGACGATGATCGCGAGCGCGGCGCCGCTTGCGTCGGCCTTCTTCATTTGCGCGCGGAAGCTGCCGCCACCCGCGTGCACGACGACGCTCGCGCCGCGATCGCGCAACGATTCCGCGACGCGGCGCGCGACGCGCGCGGCCGCATCGCCGGCGTGCAGCACGTAGGCGTCGGCGGCGTTCGCACGGGCCTTCGCCTGTGCCTCGAGCAGCAGCACCATGCGCTCGACGCCGATCGCGAAGCCGCACGCGGGCGTCGGCTTGCCCCCGAGTTGCGCGAAGAGGCCGTCGTAGCGACCACCGCCGGCGACGGTGCCCTGCGCGCCGAGCGCGTCGGTCACCCACTCGAAGACGGTGCGATTGTAGTAGTCGAGCCCGCGCACCAGCCGCGAATCGACGGTGTAGCGAACGCCCGCGTCGTCGAGCAGCGAACGAAGCGCGTCGAAGTGCGCGAGCGATTCGGCGCCGAGCCGATCGAGAAGCCGCGGCGCGCCCGCGACGACTTCGCGCATCGCCGGATTCTTGCTGTCGAGGATGCGCAGCGGGTTGGCGTGGAGCCGCCGCTTCGCGTCGTCGTCGAGCGCGCTCGCATGGCGCTCGAAGTGCTCGATCAACGCGGCGCGGTGCGCGCGGCGCTCGTCGGGATCGCCGATCGAATTGAGCGACAGCGCGATGCCGTCGACGCCGAGCTCGCGCCAAAGCCGCGCGAGCATCACGATCTGCTCGGCGTCGACGTCGGGGCCCGGAAAGCCCAGCGCCTCGACGTCGAACTGATCGAACTGGCGCGAGCGGCCCTTCTGCGGCCGCTCGTGACGAAACATCGCCCCGGACGTCCACACGCGCTGCGGTCGCTCGTAGGTCAAATTGTGCTGGATCGCCGCGCGCACGATGCCCGCGGTCGCCTCGGGACGCAGCGTCAGGCTCTCGCGGTTCAGCCGGTCCTCGAACGTGTACATCTCCTTCTCGACCACGTCGGTGTGCTCGCCGATGCCGCGCACGTAGAGCGCCGTCGGCTCGACGAGCGGAACGCGCAGGTTGCGATAGCCGTACTGCTCGAACACGCGACGCGCGACGTCCTCGAAGCGCTGCCAGCGCGGCGCCTCGTCGGGAAGCACGTCGTCCATGCCGCGCACGGCCTGCAATGCCGTTGCCATCGGATTCCTTCGGAAGGATCCGGCCGCGATCAGCGATGCGCGCCGCGCGCGCCCGCTTCCGTCGTGCCGGTCGTCGTCTTGTGCTGAGGGAGCAGCGACGACGACTTCGCTTCGCCGCCGTATGTCGCGCGCACGTAGTCGACGACGATCTGCTCGAATTCCTCGGCGATGCGCTCGCCCTTGAGCGTCACCGTCTTCCGCCCGTCGACGTACACCGGCGCGACCGGCGTTTCGCCGGTGCCGGGAAGCGAGATGCCGATGTTCGCAAGCTTCGATTCGCCCGGCCCGTTGACGACGCAGCCCATCACCGCGACGTGCATCGCCTCGACGCCCGGATAGCGCGCCCGCCATTGCGGCATCGACTCCCGCAGGAACGCCTGGATGCGTCCCGCGAGTTCCTGGAAATAGCTGCTCGTCGTACGCCCGCAACCGGGACACGCGCTCACCATCGGCGTGAACGAGCGCAGGCCCATCGTCTGCAGCAGCTCCTGCGCGACGATCACCTCGCGCGTGCGCTCGCCGTTGGGCTCGGGCGTGAGCGAGATGCGGACCGTGTCGCCGATGCCCTGCTGCAACAGCACGGCCATCGCCGCCGTCGACGCGACGACGCCCTTCGTGCCCATGCCCGCTTCGGTGAGGCCGAGATGCAGCGGATAGTCGCAGCGGCGCGCGAGCTCGCCGTAGACGGCGATCAGGTCCTGCACGTTGGAGACCTTGCACGACAGGATGATGCGATCGCCGGGAAGGCCGAGCGCTTCCGCCTGCTCGGCGCTGCGCAGCGCCGACGTCACCAGCGCTTCGCGCATCACGGCGTCGGCGTCGGCGGGCTCGGCCGCGCGCGCGTTCGCATCCATCATTTGCGCGAGCAGCGCCTGGTCGAGACTTCCCCAGTTGACGCCGATGCGCACCGGCTTGCCGTACGCGAGCGCGATCGCGATCAGCGTCGCAAACTGCGCATCGCGCTTGCTGCCCTTGCCGACGTTGCCGGGGTTGATGCGGAACTTGGCGAGCGACGTGGCGCATCCCGGATGGTCGGTCAGGAGCTTGTGGCCGTTGAAATGGAAGTCGCCGATCAGCGGCACCGCACAGCCCAGGTCGTCGAGGCGCCCGCGAATCTCGGGAACGGCCGCCGCCGCTTGCGACGTGTTGACGGTCACGCGCACGAGCTCGGAGCCCGCACTCGCGAGGGCGCGCACCTGCGCGACCGTCGCTGCGACGTCGGCGGTGTCGGTGTTCGTCATCGACTGCACGACGATCGGCGCGCCGCCGCCGACGGCCACGGAACCGACGAAGACGCGGCGACTCGCGCGACGTGCGATGACCGGGCGCTCGACGCTCACGCCTCGGCCTCCTTGCATTGCTTTGCATGGCCGTGACCGCTTCGTGTCGGCCTCCGCGACTCGCGCGTCGACGGGCCCTTCGGGCGCCTTCCTCGGCCGGTCAACTCGATTCGCTGCGTTGAGCGTTGGGCTTGCGACCGTGCGCTCGGTCGGCCCCTTCGGGCCTCCGCTGCGCGCCTCGCGCGCAGTCGTCCTTCGCTTCGCTTCGCTTCGCGCGCCGCGCTCATCGCTACGTTCATTTGAGGCCCACGCGCGCGACGTTGCCGCGCGTGTACGGGGCGAGATCGAGCGGCTGCCCGCGGAACGTGACGTCGACGGCCGGCGCATTGCCGAGCGCGACTTCGAGCGGGGGCAACGCGTTGACCGTCTGCGTCATCCCCGCGCCGCCGGTCATCTGCAGCACGACGCGGCCGTTCGCATCCTTCACCTCGGCCCACGAGCTGCCGCGAAACGTGAGCACCAGCGCGACGTCCCCGCCCGAGGTCGGCTGCGCGCTCGTCGCGGCGCTCGCCGGCGCCGTCGCCGGCGTTTCGGCCGTTGCCGCGGGCGCGCTCGGCGACGCGGCGGGCGTCGGCGTCGACGCGCCGTCGGCATTCGACGCGGCCGACGGCGTTTCCGGTTCGCTTCCGAGCACCTTCGGTGCGACCGACAGCGCGCCGGCTGCTGGCGCTTGCGACGTCGTACTCGGAGACGCCGGAGAGGTCGGTAACGCGCTCGACGTCGCTTCGTCGGGCGCCCCCTGGTTGAACGCGCCGATGCGCGTCGACAGCCATTCGGGCATGCGCAGCGGCGCGCGCGACAGCTCGTAATACGCGACCGCGGCGACGATCGCGATCAGCACGAGCGGAAGCAGGAAACGCATCGACGACGCACGCGATGGCTCGCGCTCCGCGGGAATCTCGCCCATCGGCCGCGTGTCCGTGCGCAGCGCAGGCCGTCCGAGTGCGGGATCCGTCTCCGGCGCAGGCAGCATCGCGAGCACCGCGTCGGGGTCGAGGTGCAGGAATCGCGCGTAGTTGCGCGCGAAGCCGCGGATGAACGTGCGTCCGGGCAGGTGCTGCCAGTCGTCCTCCTCGATCGCCCTGATTTGCCGTGGCGCGAGCTTCAACTGCTGCGCGACGGCGTCGACCGAAAGACCGGCCGCCTCGCGCGCTTCGCGCAGGCGCCCGCCGGCCGATGCAACGCCGCTGGCGCCGCGCGCATCGATCGCGGCGCTCATTCCTCGGCCTCCTCGGACCGCGATCGCGCCGCGGTCATTCGCACCCTCCGCTCGCGATCGCCTTCGCTTCGGGCGAATCGGGCCAGCGATTGCGAAGCTGCGACTCGTACGACCGCTCGGCCTCGCGATCGCCCTGCCGGCGCTCGATGCACGCGCCGAGGTAGAGCGCTTCCGCAGGCGGCGAGGCCTGTTGCATCACCGGCCGCATCCATGCGCGCGCTTCTCCGTTGCGCTTGTCGCGATAGGCGAGCAGCGCGAGGTTGTAGGCGGCGACGGCATTGCCCGGCGACACGGTCAGCGCACGCCGCAGGTATTCCTCGGCCGCCTTGCCGTCACCGAGCGCCGCGCTGCACTTGCCGGCATTGATGAGCGCGATCTCCGGCGTCTTGTAGAGCGGGTCCTTCAGCACGCGCTCGAACTCGGGCAAGGCCTCGCGCGGATGCCCGGTGCCGCACAGGAACGCGCCCCAGTTCTCGCGGATCTCGGAGTCGTTCGGCGCGAGCGACAGCGCCTGCTTGAAGTTCTCCTCGGCTTTCGCGCGCTCGCCGAGCATCGCGTAGACGAGGCCGTAAACGTTGTAGAGCTTCGGGTACGAGGGGTCGATCGCTTTGGCGTTGCCGAGCTCCTCGAGCGCGACGTCCATCTGGCCGCGCTCGTAGTAGCCGGCGGCGAGCTCGGTGCGGATCTGCGCGCGCTGCAGCGGCGTCGCCTCCTGCGCCTTGACCGGCGGCGGCTCGGGCTCGCTCGCTGGCGCTGGCACCGGCGCGGTGGGTGATTTCGAGGCGCATGCGGCGAGCGCGAGCGCCGCTGCGACGAGCAGGGCGAAGGTGAGGCGTTTCATGCGTGAGGGCCGGTTCTCAGTGCGCGGCGGCCGCGGCGCGGCTCGCGAGTCGCCGCGTGGTGCGATCGTGCACCTGTCCCGCGAGCTGCCCGCACGCGGCGGCGATGTCGTCGCCGCGCGTCTTGCGAATTGTCGTCACGATGCCCGCATCCTGCAATGCATGCGCGAATCCGCGAATGCGCTCACGCGGACTCGTCGCAAAGCCGCTCCCCGGGAACGGGTTGAACGGGATCAGGTTGAGCTTGCACGGCACGTCGCGCACGAGATCGATGAGCGCCCGCGCGTGCCCGATCCCGTCGTTGACGCCGTCGAGCATCACGTACTCGAAGGTGACGAAGTCGCGCGGTGCGCGATCGAGGTAGCGCAGGCACGCGGCCATGAGGCTTTCCAGCGGATGCCTGCGGTTGATCGGCACGAGCCGGTCGCGCAGGTCGTTCGTCGGCGCGTGCAGCGAAACCGCCAGCGCGACCGGACACTCGTCTCGCAGCCGATCGATCCACGGGACGAGGCCCGACGTCGACAGCGTGACGCGTCGCCGCGAAAGGCCGTACGCGTTGTCGTCGAGGAACGTGCGCAGCGCGGGGACGACGTTGTCGAAATTCGCAAGCGGCTCGCCCATGCCCATCATCACGACGTTGGTGATCGGCGCGCGGAGCGGGCCGGCGGAACTCGCCTCGGCGGCGCTGGTGGTCGCTTCGGCCTGCAGCGTCCGGTTCGCGTGCCACAGCTGCCCGACGATCTCGCCGGTCGTGAGGTTGCGGTTGAAGCCCTGCCGGCCGGTGGAGCAGAACGCGCAATCGAGCGCGCAGCCCGCCTGCGACGAAACGCAAAGCGTCGTGCGGTCGTCCTCGGGGATGCAGACCGCCTCGACGGCATTGCCGCTGCCCGCGTCGAGCAGCCACTTGCGCGTGCCGTCGCTCGCCGTCGTGTCGCGCAACACGTGCGGCGCACGGATCTCGGCGTCGTTGGCGAGCGAGGCACGCAACGGCTTCGCGAGATCGGTCATCGCGTCGACGTTCGCGACGAGGCGCTGGTGAATCCACCGCGAGACCTGCCGCGCACGAAACGGCTTCTCGCCGCGCGCGGCAAGCCATTGCACGAGCGCCGCGGGTTCGAGATCGAGAAGGTTTTGCATCGGGCGCGATTGCTGCCCGGCGTCAGCGACCGTAAATGGCGTGCGTCGGAAAGAAGTAGGCGATCTCGGTCGCCGCCGTGTCCGGCGCGTCCGAGCCATGCACCGCGTTGGCGTCGATCGACTGCGCGAAGTCGGCGCGAATCGTTCCGGGCGCGGCCTTCTTCGGATCGGTCGCGCCCATCAATTCACGGTTCTTCGCGATGGCGTTCTCGCCTTCGAGCACCTGGATCATGACCGGACCGCTCGTCATGAAATCGACGAGATCCCGAAAGAACCCACGCTCGCGATGGACCGCGTAGAAGCCTTCCGCCTCGCGGCGGGACAGCCACGCCATGCGGGCGGCGACCACACGCAGGCCCGCCTTCTCGAAGCGCGCGTAGATCTCGCCGATGACGTTCTTGGCGACGGCATCCGGTTTGACGATCGAAAGGGTGCGTTCAACGGCCATCGAAAGGCTCCGACAACATAAAAGCGAGCAAATTCAAAATTATAACATCGCGCTGTTGCCGTTGCGACTGCGCCGAACCGCCCATGCGAGGCCGGGAGAAATCGCCGATCGTGCGGCGCCGCGCCGCCGACCGGCGCGTCGATGTCGGCGCGTCAATCGATGCCGGCGGGATGCCAGTCGAGCGTGAGGCCGGGTTCGTCCGGCCCGGCCGCAAACCGCGCGTCGGTGCCGGCGCGCGCGACGGCGGCGAGCGCGCCGTCGCAGTAAACGCGCGGCAGTCCGTTTCGCTCCCATTGCGGCACGCCCGCCTCGCGCAGCAGATCGGCCACCGCACGCCGGGCCGTGCGGCCTGCCGGCAACAGGCGCTCACCGCGCTCGCCGGAACGGATCGTGACGCTCGCCTGCGCGAGGCAGCGCCGGGCGATGCCGCGACCCTCCGTCGAGGTGAACACGAGGGTTCCATGCGGCAGTCGCACGTCGGGCGTCCCGTTCCATGGCGCGTGAAACGCTTCGGGTGCCGCACCATGGACGAACAGCCGACCGCGATGAAGGCCCACGCGCGCACCGTCGTGCGCGAAGTCGATGCGGGCGTCGGGGCGCGCTGCTCGCAACTGAACCAGCATCGCTTCGAGGCGCGCCACCGGCGGCGGGCGAAGGCGCTGCTTCCGCAGGAACCAGCGCAGCACATTGGCGCTGCGCGCCACCGTCAGCGATCCCAGCCTTCGCACATCGAGGCTGCATCCGTCGAACGCGGAATCGGCATCGATCGCGGCGAGCTCGTCGAGCAGCAACGCCGACGCGGCTTGGTGCTGCGCGGCGCGCACGAGCGTACCGGGGTAACCCGGCGCGATCGTGCGCAACGCGGGCACGACGTGCGCGCGCAGGGCGTTGCGACGAAAGCCGACGTTCGCATTGCTGTCGTCCTCGACGTACGCGAGGCGACGGGCTTTCACGTAATCGTCGATCGTCGCGCGCGAGAGCAACAGGAACGGACGCAGCCATCGCACGCCGTGACGTTCG
>Ga0157370_10009279_pt1 | contig 10537 bp, 4 predicted proteins | sample C35metaG_FD_113463 | JGI IMG/M metagenome (GOLD analysis project Ga0157370, IMG submission 113463) | Corn rhizosphere microbial communities from Kellogg Biological Station, Michigan, USA - C3-5 metaG | ecosystem: Host-associated > Plants > Roots > Rhizosphere > Soil | place: USA: Michigan... | reverse complement strand
CCGTACGCCTCCGCGTTGTCGATCAGCCACTCGGTGCTGCAGCGCGGATGCTCTCCGTCCGCGGGCGACAGCGCGACCGGCGCGAGCGCGGCGTGCGAACGCGTCGACGCGTCGATCGTCTCGATTTCACCGAAGGGGCCATCAGTCACGAGATCGAGTGGGCAGTCTCATTCGTCGGGGTGAATGCACATGTCGCGCCGCGCGCCACGAATCGTCGCGAAGCGCGGGTTTCGAGCTGCGAAATGTCGGGGAACGTGTTCGACCGCCTACCGGGGCTTTCGTGGGTGGGCGCTCGTTCGAGAGGGATGACCGTTCCTCACCGTGATCAGCGCCACCACCGCGCCTGCCGCGCAGAGCCCCGCCGAGATGAGCATCGCACGCGCGTAGCCGGCGGCGTATGCCGCACCTTCGAGCTTCGCGGCGCCGCCGAGGCCCGCCGCGAGCGGCAGCGCCGCCGTCGCGATGAGCCCCGCGAGGCGCGCCACGGCGTTGTTGATGCCCGACGCGATACCGGTGTCACGCTCCTGGACGGCGCTCAACACCGCCGACGTGAGTGGCGCCACGAGAATCGAGAGACCGAGCCCGAACACGATCGTGGCCGGAAGCACCGTCCCGAGATACGATGCACCGGGCTGCACGCGTGCGAACAGCAGCATGCCGCCAGCCGCGATCAGCGCCCCCACCGTCATCAGCACACGCGCGCCCGTGCGCGCGCTCGCGCGACCGGAGATGGGCGACACGATGAGCATGATCACGTTGGCCGGCGTGAGCGCCGCGCCCGCGAGCAATGCGCTGTAGTGCAGATTGCTCTGCAGCTGCGGCATGAGCAGAAAAAACAGCCCGCTGAGGGCAGCGTAGATGAGGAACGTCGCGGCGTTCACGCCGCTGAACTGTCGGGAACGAAAGATCGAGAGCGGCAGAATCGGATGCGACACGTGCAGCTCGAGCACGATGAACGCCGTCATGCACACCACGCCGCCCACTCCCGCAGCGACGATTCCCCAACTGGTGAATCCGAGCACCGGACCGGCCATCAGCGCGCCCACGATGCCCGCGAGCGCGAGCGTGCCGAGCGCCGCACCGAGATAATCGATTCCTCCGGATTCCGTGCTCGTCTTCCCCGACTGTTTCGATTCCCCGCTCGCGATGTGTCGAACCAGGATAACCGCCGCCGCGAGAGCGAACACGATCACCGCCGAGAAGACCCAGCGCCACGAGAGCGCGTCCACGAGCCAGCCGCCGGCGAACGGCCCCACTGCGGTCGACACGGCGGACCATGCGGCCCACTGACCGATCGCTGCGCCGCGCTCCTCACCCTCGAACGCCGTGTCGAGCATCGCGAGGCTGTTCGGAACGAGCAGCGCTCCGGCGGCTCCCTGCACCGCGCGCAGCAGCACGAGAACGGTCAACCCAGGTGCGAGCGCGCAGCCGAACGAGGCGACCGCAAAGGCGAGGCATCCGATCGCGAACACGCGCGGCCGCCCGAAGCGATCGCCGAGCGCGCCGCCGAGCAGCATGAGCGCGCTGAGCGTGAGCAGATAGCCGTTGATCACCCACTGCAGTCCGGCGACGCCCACGTGAAAGTCGCGCGCGATCGCGGGAAGCGCGACGTTGACGACGCTGCTCTCGAGAAAGACGGCGCCGGATCCGAGCACGGATCCGGCGACCATCCAGCGCCCCGCCGCGGAGTGCAGCCGGAGCGCGGTCACCAGCGGTCAGACCAGAGCCCGGATATCGAGATCGCGAGAGGGTGCGGGCGCGGCAGCGGAGAGTTCACGGCGGGTAATCTGGGCGGAGCAAGAGTGGTCTGCCACTCTCGCTCGGCTACGTCACCCGCACCCGCCGCTGCGTGCCGTCGATGCTCCCGCTCGACAGCTCACCCTCCGCTCGATCGGCCCGCGCGCGCTCACTTCCGGTGACGAACCTCGGGATGCGCACCTCGAAGGTGCACCCCGGCGCATTCTGCTCGCAGAGATTCACATCGCCGCCGAGCAGCCGTGCGAGGTGCCGTGTCACGCTCAGACCGAGGCCGGTGCCCGCGACCCGGCGAGCCTTGGCCATCTCCACCTGGAAGAACGGCTCGAAAATCCGCGCCCGATGCTCCGGCGCGATGCCGATCCCCGTGTCGCTCACCACGTACAGCATCTCCGCGCCCGCCGCGCGTACCTCGAGCGTGACGGTGCCCTCGTTGGTGAACTTGATGGCGTTCGACAGCAGGTTGAGGAGTATCTGGCGAAGCTTCGTGAAGTCCGTGCGGCACTCGCACGTGCCCTCCGGAATGCGCAGCTGCAGCGCGAGCCCCTTGAGCGCTGCCATCGGCTCGGCCAGGGCAGCCGTTTCGCGCGCGACCACATACGCATCGCCGCGCTCGAGGGACACTTCCTCGCGCCTCGCTTCGAGACGCGACAGGGACAGAATCTCGTCGATGAGCGAGAGCAGATGCTGGCCGCCACTCTTGATGCGGGCGAGCTGCGCCCGCTGCTGCTCGCTCACCGGCCCGCTGATGCCGTCGATCATCAGGCTCGAGAAGCCGAGGATGGCGTTGAGCGGTGTGCGCAGCTCGTGCGACATGACGGCGAGGAAGTCACTCTTCGCCTGGCTCGCATCGACGGCCTCGCGCCGCGCCGATTCCGCCTCCGTCCGCTGCTGCTCGCTGGCCGCCCGCGCTTCGGCCACGCGCTCCGCCATCAGATTGAAGGCGTTGCCGAGGCGCCCCAGCTCGTCGCCTCGATCGATGCTCACGCGGCGCTGGTACTCGCCGGTCGAGAGATCGTTCGTCGCCGCAGTCAACTCCGCAAGCGGCTGCGTGACCTCGCGACTGATGAGCCACGCGAGCAGCGCGCCGCCTGCGAGCGTGATGAGTGCAACGATGCTCATGCGCTGTATGAACAGCAGCGGCGGCGCGGTCACGGCCGCGTGCGGCATCGCGATCTCGACGACCCACGGCGTGGTCGGAATCGGTGCCTTGGCTCCGAGCATTTCTCCGGTGAGCGGATCGCGGTACATGACCGGACCGCGCGCCGACTCGAGCGCCGCCGGCTGTGCCGAGAGCTCGCCGGTGATCGTCGTTCGCAACTTGTTGTTCGTGTTCGCGACGTACAGATCGAGTCCCGGCCCCATGATCTCGCGCAAACCACGTTCGGTCGCCTTGGAGTTCGCATCGTTGGCCAGACGCACGCGCTGCGCAATGAATCCCGTCGTGAGGCCGGCGGACACGATGGGTTGGACGTACCAGGTGTACACGGAATCGCCGCGCGAGTAGAATGGTCCGGTGTACACGGAGTCCCGCGCGCCGGGCGGAGCCTCGTGCGAGACGAGCATCGTGCGCTGCGCAGTCTCGACCACGTCCTCCTCGGGCATCGAGGTGCCGGCGTAGCGCGCACGTGGATGGCCGGTCGCGTCCCACACCTCGATCACTCCCGCGGAATCGTTCGGGATCACGAGCCGTTCGAGCGCGCGGCTCACGCCCGGCGAGACATCGAGCGCCGCCGTGCCCGGCGCACGGAGCAGCCGCTTGACGGCGGAGTCTCCGGCGACTCGCCGCATCATGCCGCCGCGGACGACCACGCCCGTGTGCAGCATCTGCGACAGCTGATTCGCGAGGTTCGTCACCCGATCGTTCGCGGTGATCGTCGCGGAGCGCTCGACCTCCAGGTACGCCGCACCTGACGTTGCCACCAGCACGAGCAGGATCAGCCCGGAGATCAGGAGTGGAAGCTTGCGTCCGAGAGGCAGGTCCACAGCAGGATCAACGCGAAATGTGGAAGTACGGTCCGGCGCGCCTCAGGAGAACCCGAGTCGCGCAGCAGGTCCGGAACAGTGAAGCGCGCACGTGAACGCTGCAAGGTGCCGGACCACCAGCAATCCGACGTGCTCAGTACATCGCCGGTCACACGCTCGCGGGTGTCCCGCTAGAAGACGTACCGCAGACTCACGCTTCCATATCCCGTCGCGCTGTACGGTCCCGGAATGATGTACCCGTCGCCGGTGCCTCCCTGAGCGGGAGTCGCCAGCCCCTGAATGTTCGGTCCCACGAAGAGGAAATTGTAGAACGTGTTGCCGAGCAGATTGTCGCCGCCTGCGAATGCCTCGAGCATCCAGTGCTGCGCGACGGTGCGACGATAGCCCAGTCTCGCTCCCAGCAGGTCGTAGCCGCGCACGTACGTCGAATTGTCGAACGTCACCGGCACCCTGTCGATGTGCAGGAACGAGCTCGTGAGCAGGAATCCCTGACGCGTGCCGACATCGAGCCCCGCGCCGAACGTATTGCGCGGCACACGCGGCACGGCGTTGCCCGAGAAGCTCACCGTGCCGCCGTCGTTGTTGTCGTCGCTCTTGAAGTCGATGAATTTGGCGTCGGTGAGCGCGTACGACAGCCATGGCCGCACGAGCGACAGGGCGCGGCTCGAATCGCGGACGAACGCGTAGCCGACCGACGCCTCGAGGCCGCGATTGCGCTGCTTTCCCGCATTCGTCGTGAAGGTCACCGAGCTCGAAGTCTCCGACACGAGCTTGTTCGTGTTCTCGATGTCGAAGACATCGAATTGCGTGTTCAGGCGATCGTTCAGGTACGCGCCCGTCGTTCCGACCTCGTACTGCACCGCGCGCTCGGGCTCGAGCGACAGATCGACCGCGCCGGTGTTGGCGATGACGTTCGACAGCAGCGGCGGTGTGTATCCCGCGCTCACACTCGCGTACACGAGCGAGCTGGTAGCGAAGCCCTTGCTCACCAGCACGCGCGGCGTGACCACCCAGTCGAACGTCTTGCGCTGGGTCTGCGTCGTGTCGAACAGCGCGCCGTCCTTCAGCAGGTTGTGGATCGCGAAGGCGTTCCTGTTGAGGCTCGCGCCTGCGGTGACGATCACCCGATGCGGAAGCGCCGCGCTCCATTCCGTGAAGAGGGAGCCGTTCGTGGCGGAGTTCTCCTGGTTCGTCGGGCGCTCCACGAACGGCGGAAAGGGAAGGATGAAGACGCCGTTCGTCGAGATCTGCGAGCGCTGCACGAGCGCGCCAAGTGATCCCGTGAGACCGACACGTCCGAGCTGCGCGTCGTACCCGAACGACGTGCGCGCTCCGAAGTTGAACTGCGTGTTGTCCGTGAATCCATGCGCGAACGGCTGATTCACGAATCGTCCCGTCGCGAACAACGTGCTCTGATTCGAGAAGTGCTCGCCGATCCGGTAGCGATCGGTGACGCCCGCGATCACGCTGTTCAGATCGATGCGCGAGTCGTTCGCGAGATACGCGGCGTTGCTCACTCGCTCCCGCGCGTAGAATGGCGCACTGTCGATCTCGCCGGCGAGGCTCTCGTGCGACCGCGCGTACGAGAAGTAGCCGGACAGGTTCTGGCGCTCACTCAGGTTCACGTCGCCCGTCACGTGCACGAAATTCTTGAGCGAGCCGCTGTGCGGGCGGAACGAATCGTAGTCCTGATAGCCGTAATCGATCACGAGATCGGAGTGCGCGGTCGCCGTCTCGAAGCTCGAGGTCGAGCGCAGGAGACCGTAGCTGCCGGCCACGACCTGCTCGTTCACACTCGTCTGATCGGGCGCCGGTCGCACGCTGTTGAGGAGCACGGTGCCGCCGATCGCGCTTCCATACTGGCTCGACGCCGGTCCCTTGATCACCTCGACGGAGCCGAGTCGCGCGAAGTCGACGTCATCGAGGATGGTGAGTCCGGTCGCATCCGTGATCGGGATGTCGTTGAGGAATACCTGCGTCCCCAACCCGTTCGAATTCGGGCTGTTGCCGCTGGTGCTCGGGTAGTAGCCGCGGATCGTGATGCGCGCACCGCCCCACGGCGTGCGCGACTGCATGAAGAGGCCGGGCTGAGTGTTGATCGACTGTTCGAGGCTCAGGCCACTGGCGCGCTGCAGATCCGATTCGCCGAGCTCGACGGCCGAGGGAGCGGGAAGGCGGGCGGTGACCTCGACACCCGGCAGGCGCTGGTGCGCCGGCACGAGGCGCACGCGCAACGGCTCCGCCGGATTCGCGACGCTCACATCCGTACTCGCGTAGCCGACGCGGCTCACGCTCAAGCTCGGCACACTGTCCAGCGCCGTCAGCGAGAACGCACCGGACTGATCCGTCACCGTACCGTTCGTCGTGCCCGTAACCACGACCGCCGCTCCGATCACGGGGCTCCCGGTCTGAGCATCGACGACCGTGCCGTGTACGCTCGACTGCGCCCACAGGGCGAATGGGGCCGTCCAAAACAGGACTAGAAGAGCAGTCAGAGCGTTCACGCGCACGAAGGCCTCGGATGACACCGGTTATTTTTTGTAATCTGGGAGACAGGATGGTACCACGCCCGCACCCACGGTGGAAGCCGTTGGCTGCAACGCCACGTGCCTCTTGCTCCCAGCCTCCAAGAAGGCTACAAGTAACGTCCCGATAGCCGGCACAGCCGCTGCGAACACCCTTGGAGGGCGTATGATCTTCGCGATCGTGTTCGCACAGCTGTGGGGAGTCATCCAGCTGGTCGTGCTGGCGAGCCTCTCCCGCACCGTTCGGGTGCGGACGGTCATCGCCGCAATGGCCGTCGGTCTCTACGCGGTCGCCCCCGTCGCCGTGATCCTGCAGAAGGCATGGATCGGCGTAGCCGCGTCACTCGTCGGCAAGTCGATGGCCGAGATGACGGGGATCGCAGCCTACACGGTGGACCCGTTCATCGAGGAAGCCCTCAAGCTGCTCCCTCTGGTGCTGCTGCTGTTGATCCCTGCGATCCGTCGTCAATGGTCGCTGATGGATTGTCTGCTCATTGGAGGCGCCATCGGCTCGGGCTTCGGCCTGGCAGAACATCTCTATCGATACGCCAGCTCTCCGCAGGCAGCGGAGGCTGTTCGCGGGGGCTGGATGATGTCCTTCGGCAGGTACACGCCGACGGTGCCGGGCATCCTGAGCTCATTGACGTCATGGCTCCCCAACGGGGTCTGGTTCCCCGAGGACCCTTCTCGCGTGAACTGGCATCTCGCCTGGTCCGCGATCGGTGGCCTCGCCGTTGGACTGGCGGTGCGAAACACGAAGCGAGCGGCGCGTCTGACGGCGCTCGGCCTGTTTCTGCTGATCGGACTGGATCACGCTGCGGGGAACACTCATGACATCGGCAGCACATGGCTCGCCTTCCTCGCCTTGCCGCTCGATTTCGTCACGGGTCATCTCGGCCTGCTCGCGTTCGTCGCGGTGGCCGCTGCGTGGTGGCTCGACCATCGCGCACAGCCCGCCGGTGCCGCCCTCGAACCGCAGCTCGCGGACGAACGGTCGGCCTCACCGCCGCTCGTCGGAACACTCACGGCCACGTTCAAGCGGCTCCCGTGGTCGATTCCATGGGTGCTCGGATTTGCCAGAGCGCGACGTGCGTATCACGCAGCGCACGCCACAGCCCCGGCAACGGTAGACGGGATGTTCGAGGCGCTGGTCGCGGAGCGCGATCGCGTCGACAGGAAGTTGACGCAGCCGGAGGCGCCGCCACTGATTCCGCATTCGTGGAGCCCGGCAGGTTTGCGAGCTCGGTTGCGCAGTCGGCCCGTCATCATCTCGCTCGTGCTGCTGGCGCCGTCCATTTTCTACCTGATCATCGGCGGCTTTCCGCAGACCGCGTGGGTCCAGGCAGTGGTGACGAGCGGCGTCGTGTGGCCGCTCGTCATTCTCATCACGCTCACCTCGCAGGCGCGGTCGGTGTTGAGGGTCGCTCGGAACACGGGGAATCTGGGCAAGACGGTCCGCCTCCCCATCGGCGATGATGCCGCGATTCTGGGCCTTCAGCTCGCGTGCGGCGTCGGCTCGGTGGCACTCGGCAGCTTCACCCTGATGCGCGTGTTCGGCGGTGTCTCGGTGGGATCGACTCTGCTCTCGCACGCGCACGCTTCGGATGCGGCGAACCGGTTGACACCGGGCAGCGGGGTTTCGGTGTCGAACAGCGGCGGCGCGTTCGACTCACACTCTGATTCGGAGCACTCGAGCTCGAGCTCCGACTCCGACTCCGACTCCGGTTCGGGCTCGAGCTCCGGCTCGGGCAGCGATAGTCAGCCATCGGCTCCAAGCGGTGGAGATCCTGACTCCTACTCGCCTCTGCCCCCACCATCGCCGCCGCTGGCAGATCCTTCCGACTTTCGTCCCTCGGGGCAGGATCCGTTCGCTGCGGAGCCTTCGGACTATTCGCCCCTACCCCCTCCATCGCCACCGCCGCCTTCGGCGGATGGTCCCGGCGTCACGCCGGACAACGAGGACGGAGTCGGCACCAGAGTGGGCGACTCGAGCTCCGAGTCCGGCGACGACTACAGCGACACTTCAGATCGCGAGATGGAGCACTCGGATTCACGCGTCGGCTCGGACGCGCCCGACCCGGGTGCCGAGCACCACATGGCAGAGCCAAATGATCCACCTGGCCCCACCGCGGATCCACCGGAGAGTACGGATCATCCGACACTGGAGCACGGAGACTCGCACCCCGAGCCGGACTACGGAGACGGGCGTCCGGACCACCCCACGTCGGAGCACCTGGACACTCACGCGGACACTCCGGAGAAGGAGCCTGAAGGGCCAACGATAGAACCCGTGAGGCCACAGGCGGATCCGGACGCGAGCTCGAACGGCACACCGGACAACGAAGACGGATCAGGCACGAGAGTGCCGGACAACGAGGACGGATACGGCACCAGACATCCGGACTCGAGCCCCACGCCCTCTCGACCGCAACCGAGCGCGCAGGATCAGGCGGATCGCGCCGCATCCGACGCGGCGGATGCGGCAGCCAAGGCCGACGCGGACGCCCAGGCTGCGCGACAGCGCCTCATCGATGCGCACAACGCACAGGATTCATCCGAGATCCATCAGGCGGCGACAGACCACGCCGCTGATCCCAATGTCGCCGCGGCGCAGCAACGCACACATGACGCGGAAGCCAAATCCGAAGCGGCCGACAACAAGAGCATGCTCGATGGCGACGACCCGTGGGACCCGAATGCCAAGGCGGCGTCCAAAGCGGCCCACGATGACGTGAAAGCGGCACAGGACGCACAAGCAGAAGCCGAGAAGAACTATGCGGATCAGCAGCAGGCGGCAGCAGATGCCGCCAAGGCTGCGTCGGACCAGGCACAGAGTGCTCTCGATGCAGCCAACGCGAAGGCTGCGGCAGCGCACGACGCGTCCTTGCAAGCCGCCACCAACGCCGGCCACGCAGCGAGCGTGGATTCGGCGGCGAGCGACTATGCCGCAGCGCAGGCGAAGGCTGATTCGGAATTCATGAAGAGCAGTCCCAATGACGACGCCTACAGCCAGGCGGCGAAAGAAGCGGCGGCCGCCAAGCAGCGCCTGGACGACGCCCAGGCCGCAGCGGATGCCGCGCGAGACAAGCCCGACGAGGTCGCGACCTGGACGCACAAGAAACCGTGACGGGATCGATCGCGATGCCTCGAGCGGTCGCGATCGACTCTCGGTGAAAAGCGACAAGGGGCGCCGCGAATCTCGCAGCGCCCCTTGTCGTCAACCGACGGCAATCGCCGGCCGAGTTATCTCACCCGCATTCGCTGAACCCGCACACGTGGCACTTCACGCATCCCTCTGCGAACTCGAGCTGTGATCCGCAGTCCGGGCACGTGCCGATGAACGACTCGCTGCCTCCGCCGTTCGCGGACTCGAACGTCATCTGGATCTGATTCGCGGGCGTGCTGCTCACCGTGATCTGCTCGCGCGCGGGCACCGCGCCGCCGACGATCGGCGTCTGATCACCGAGCAGCTCCTGCTGCACGCCCTGCTTGTCGCGGAACCACTCTTCGAGCGCGAGGCCGATCGCGTCCGGCATCGAGAGCACCTTGTTCGGCCCGAGTCCCACCGCGCGGTCGGAGCTGATGCCGCGGAGCTGCCTGTGGATCTGCATGAGCGGAATGCCCGAGCGCAGCGCGAGTGAGATGAGTCGTCCGACCGCTTCCGCGTCGGCCATCGCCGCGCCGCCTGCCTTGCCGAGCGTGACGAACACCTCGAACGGCTGGCCGCGATCATCCTCGGTGATGTGCACGAACATCACACCGAGCGGCGTCTCCTTGCGGATGGAGGTGGAGCGGAGCTTGTCGGGGCGCGAGCGCTTCGCGCGGCGCTGGAGATTTTCCGCCTCGCTCTCGTACAGCGCCCGCTTGAGCCGCTCGATCTCCGCATTCGCCTCGGCCAGCGTGCCGTGCAGCTCGCCGAGCTCGCGCTTGGAATCCGCCGAACCATCGCGCGCGGCGGCCGCGTGCTCCGTGGCACCCGTGGAGAGCACCTGATTGTCGCGCGAGCCATCGCGATACACGGTGACACCCTTGCACCCCAGCTCGTACGCGAGCTCGTAGATCGTACGCACATCGTCCTTGGTGGCGGTGTGCGCGAAATTCGTCGTCTTGGAGATGGCGGAGTCGCAGTGCTTCTGGAAAGCGGCCTGCATGCGGATGTGCCACTCCTGCGAGAGCTGATTCGCGGTGACGAACACGCGCTGCCATCGCGCGGGGATCTCGTCGTGCTCCACCGAGACGGTGCGGGCGATCTTCTCGACGAGCGCCTCGCT
>Ga0157370_10009273_pt1 | contig 10545 bp, 6 predicted proteins | sample C35metaG_FD_113463 | JGI IMG/M metagenome (GOLD analysis project Ga0157370, IMG submission 113463) | Corn rhizosphere microbial communities from Kellogg Biological Station, Michigan, USA - C3-5 metaG | ecosystem: Host-associated > Plants > Roots > Rhizosphere > Soil | place: USA: Michigan... | reverse complement strand
CATAATGATATGGCAGATCTAGAAAAAAAATTATCCACGGCAAAAGATTTTCAAAACATTTTTGTGGTAACAGAGTCTGTCTTTTCAATGGATGGAGATAAGGCGCCGCTTAAAGAAATAATTGAGCTATGTACAAAATATAATGCCTCATTGATAATAGACGAAGCACATGCCACCGGCGTGGTTGGCGAAAAAGGAGAGGGGCTGGCGAACCAATTGCAAATGGAACAACATTGTTTTGCACACATTCACACATTTGGAAAAGCATGTGGATGTCATGGCGCAGCAATACTCGGGTCAGAAAAATTAAAACAATATCTTATCAATTTTTCAAGACAGTTTATTTACAGCACTTCTTTACCGGAATCGGCAGCAGCAGCTATTGCAGCATCTTATCAAATTTTTCCTTCTTTAAAAAAAGAAAGAGAACAATTGCAAAAAATGATTGCGACTTTTCAAAAAGCAGGTTTAAAATATGAAAAATTAAAAAGCGATACTCCTATACAAATCGTAATTATTCCCGGTAATGATGAAGTAAAAAAAATTGCAACTGTTTTGCAAAAAAATAATTTTGATATTCGCCCAATTCTTTACCCAACTGTGCCGAAAGGGAAAGAACGATTGCGGATTGTATTGCATGCTTTCAATACGAAGGATGAAATAGAAAAATTAGTTGAGTTGTTGTCATGAATTAAGAGCATAATGTTTCATTCTCTTTATTCTTTTTATTATTTTACATCTTTAAACATAAATATGCGAATTGTTCCCTTCCTTATTTTCGGAATCATCACCACGGTGCTTATAGTGCTGTTAAATTCAACGTTGCTCACGCGCGCACCATTAGGCAAGTTATTGAACCCGCAGAGCGGAATATGGCAAAATGCAGAGCCGGCAGATTATGATTATTCTGCCGACCTGAAGTTCCCGCAATTGAAAGGAAAGGTGAATGTGTATTTTGATGAAAGGCTTGTGCCGCACGTGTTTGCCGATAATGATGATGATGCCTATTTTGTACAGGGATATCTTCATGCACGATTTCGTTTGTGGCAAATGGAATTTCAAACGCATGCCGCTGCAGGAAGAATCAGTGAAATAATCGGCAACAGGCCGGGTGTTTTAAATTTTGACAGAAATATGCGCAGGCTCGGAATGGTGTATGCTGCAGAAAACTCACTCAAAGAAGCAGAAAAAGATCCGTTAACGAAAGCCGCCTGTGATAATTATACTGCAGGAGTGAATGCATACATTGAATCGCTTAATGAAAGTTCGCTGCCGGTCGAATATAAAATCATGGGCTATCATCCGGAGAAGTGGACAAATTTAAAGACCGCACTTTTTTTAAAATATATGAGCTTCGACCTGGCCGGTGCAGAAAATGATTTTGAATATACAAATGCAAAAAAAATTCTTTCTGCCAAAGACTTTGATAAACTCTATCCAATCATTATGGATTCGCTGGATCCGATAGTACCGAAAGGAACAGTGTTCCCAAAACCAGCTATTCAATTAAAAATTCCTGCTTCTGTTGATTCACTATATTTTGATACAAAAGATTCAACCACCATTACAGAAATGCTGCCTGATAAAGATAATGGCAGTAACAACTGGGCGGTGAGCGGTGCAAAAACCAAAAGTGGTTACCCGATACTTTGCAATGATCCCCACCTGTCTTTAAATCTTCCATCGCTTTGGTACGAAATGCAAATAACCACGCCATCTTATAATGCTTATGGAGTTTCATTTCCCGGCGCACCTGCTATCATCATTGGTTTTAATGATAGCTGTGCATTTGGATTTACCAATGCCGAGCGCGATGTAAGAGACTATTATGAAGTAACATTTAAAGATGATTCAAGAAAAGAATATTGGTTTGATAGTGCATGGCAGGCCACTACTTTCAGAGTTGAAGATATAAAAATAAAAGGCCAGCCCGATTTTATGGATACGGTTGCTTATACCAACATCGGCCCAGTAATGTATGATAAAAGTTATGATGGCGGCAGGCAAACGAACAATAAATATTATGCAGTACGCTGGAAGGCTCATGACCCCAGTAATGAAATAAAAATGTTTTTGCTTTTGGATAAGGCAAAAAATTATACCGACTACTTTGAAGCAATAAAAAATTTACACACGCCGGGGCAAAACTGCATATTTGCATGCAAACATGGAGACATTGCAATATGGGACCAGGGCGAGTTTCCGGCTAAATGGAAACGACAAGGAGATTTCATAATGCCGGGAAGCGACAGCAGTTATTTCTGGCAGGGAATAATTCCGCAGGATGAAAATCCTCATTTAATAAATCCACCGCGTGGCTTTGTAAGCAGTGCCAATCAATTGCCTGCAGACACTGCATATCCGTATTATCTCGGCGGTAGTTATCCTCCTTATCGCGGGTTGGAAATAAACCGGAGATTGTATGCAATGAATAACATTACACCGGAAGATATGATGAAACTGCAGACAGATAACTATAATGTGTTTGCAGAAATGGCCTTGCCTATTTTAATAAAAAATATCAATGCATTGCAGCTCGGCAATGATGAATTAAAATATCTGGATATATTGAAATCATGGAACCTGCGCCAGGAGGTAGATTCAAAAGGAGCTACTTTATTTGTGCTTACCTGGGATAGCCTTGAAACTAAAGTATGGCACGATGAATTTTCGAAAACAAAGCTTGACCTGGTGTTGCCGCATGAAAGTACATTGCTCGATGACATCATTAAAGACTCATCATTTTCTTTTTTGGATGATATAAATACACCGGCAAAAGAAACTTTATCTGATGATGTAACACTTGCTTTCAAACAAGCATCTGCTATTGCCAAATCGCTGGAAGCAGAAGGCAAGCTTGAATGGGGAAAATATAAAGATACACATGTTGAACATTTAGCAAGGCTGGATGCATTCAGCAGATTGCATTTGCCCATTGGTGGTGGTACTTATTCAATAAATGCGACAAAAGAACAACATGGCCCAAGCTGGAGAATGATTGTATCACTCACGCCGCAAACAAATGCTTACGGAGTGTATCCCGGCGGGCAAAGTGGTAACCCCGGCAGCAGGTTTTATGACAACTTTGTGGATACCTGGGTTGCCGGAAAATATTTTAACCTGTGGGTAATGGATAAATCGGATACAAAAGATGAAAGAGTAAAATGGACAATGACCTTTAGCCATTCATGATTTAAAAACAATAACAAAATAAACTATGAAGTTTTTTATTTCAATAATTCTGATCATGCTGCTAAGCTTTACTGCCTGTTTGTTTCTTCCCTGGTGGAGCATTGCTGTTGTTGCTTTCCTTATTTCGCTTTTAATAAAACAAACACCGCTTAGTTCATTCTTCGCAGGCTTCATCGCCTTGTTTTTGTTGTGGGGCATTTTATGCTTCTGGATCAGCAGCAACAACAATGATATACTTGCTCATCGTGTTTCGGTGCTCATATTTAAAAATGATAATCCATTCCTGCTGATTCTCGTCAGTGCCCTCATAGGCGCAGTGGTGGCCGGTCTTGCAGCGCTCACGGCAAGTTTTATAAAACCTGTTGCGGATAAATAAAGAACTTTATTTTTTCCGGATTACAATTTTTTCGGTGTACTCTTCAATTACGCCTCCGAAAAATTTTCGGATATCCTGGTATTTTTCTGCAGGAATAACGTTTTGATTAAGCTGTAAAGATGCAATCGTAGTTATGGTATTATTGCTTTCGTTATAAGAGTAGTTTGTTTTATAAAAACCATATTCAAATTTTTCATCGCGGGGTCTTGGTAAATTTTCCACCGTGTAATCTTCCGGCAATTGATAAATAGTGGTATCCGTTTTTATGAACGGGCAGGGAAAATAAAAATCATATTTGCGTTTATCATCCCCGGGTATTCTGCTGCTCCATATTTTATAAATACGCGGGCTTAAAAACATTTTACTTCCTGCAGTAAACTCAGGCACCTTTTCTACAGCAAGCTTAAATGCCATCTCCGACGAATCATTTTTCAAATCTTTTGTAAATACTAACTCATCAGGCTGTAAAAAACCGAGACGGCTTACCAGGTATTTTTGCTGGTCGTCTTTATTTTCATTCATCACATAATGCATTAGCTCCTGTTTATATTCACCAGTAGTTTTAATATCAGTTTCACTCTCGCCGGAAGCATCATCATTCAAAACAATTTTAGTGGTACTATTAAATTTATTTTCGGAAGCGGTGCTTTTGGGAGTTGATACGAGTACGCCGCCATCATTTGTTATCAGCAGTGCTTTTTTATTTTCTGTAAAATTCCCCAAAACGCCAAAGTCAGTAGTGTTGCTAGTACATTCAAGCCAGGTAGTATCCTTATTGGAAGGCACACACAGAATGACATGATCAAACCAATTCTTCGGGAAAGCAGGATCAACCGGCTCACTATTGTATTCAGCCCTGATCAAAGCCTGGTAACTCGTAATGCCCACGGCGCTTAAACACGCCTGCATATAATTGCTCAATGCTTTGCAATCGCCATATTTTTTTTGATCAACAAATGCCGCATCAAAAGGTTTGAATCCGCCAATGCCCAATTGAATACTTACATAGCGAAAATTTTTCTGTAGATAATTATAAATAATTTTCATTTTTTCTTTATCATTTGATGCACCTGATACCATAGTCTGCAATCGTTTCTTTGTATCATCAGAAAGATTATTTGCATTCCGTGCAAGGCTTCCATACCATAGCCCAAAAGACTTCCAGCTTGTAAGATCGCCATTGTTATCATCCATTGAAAATTTATTCGGAGCTATCAATACTTGCGGACATATGCTGTTATCTTGTGCAGTGCCTTCTTCATCCTCAGTGGCAGGAAGGTTCGTTACAGACCATCTGTATATTTTATTTTTCCCTTGCGTGCTTATTGCAGGTGTAAGATTTATATTTCTCGAAAGATATCTTAAATCAATATCCGCTGGAACAGTTGCAGTGTATATGGATGACTCAACGGATTGATCAGGTTCGGCAATATCAAAATCAGGATACATAAGTGTGCCTTTATACTTCACTTCATAATCGTATTGAACAGTAATCGGGTAAGCCGGTGCTGTCACACGGAAACGATAATATTTACCATCTTCCACCAGCGCCTGGTCAAAAGCTTCAGCCAGCATTTCTTTCAATTTATATTTATTGATAAACTTTCCATGCGCATCATACACTTTTATTTCGGCGTCTTCCAGCTTACGAAAGGCGGTGGAATATTCGAAGAAATCCAATGCATCATTGCCTTCTGCATCCAGCACGGTATAGACCTGGTGCACCGAAAGCCTTGCTGCGTCTATATCTTTCACTTCAAAATCTATTTTCTCTTCGCGCTTTACCGAATGAGCGTTTTCTTTAAGCGTAGCAGGAATGGTAGATGCATCTAATACATTTACCTGAGCAAATGAAGTGAATCGTGGGGAAACTGCAACAAAAATCAGGAATAACTTTTTCATTATGGGGTAGTTTTCTTTTTCAGCACTACTTCTTCATTTAATGTTTCGAAGAGTTTTTTATAAAATTCTTTAAAGTAAGGATAATCATTTGCCGTATAAAAAGTTTTATTAAATTTTATCGTGATTCTGAATTGCAAAGAGACAGTGTCGGCCTGTATGATACGCTGCAATACAATGCTCGTATCGGGCATAATCATTTGGATATTTTTTGGGAGTTCATCCAATTGATACCCATCGGGCAAAAAAATAGTTCCCACGATTTGATAATCCTGTTTATATCCGAAATCAATATCAGTAACACGTTTATCAGCAATGAATGGATTTTTTTCAAGTCCCTGGAAAAGATTCAGCGAAAAATGCTCATAATCTCCCGAAACGTTGAGCGGAATTGAAAAGGTTACCTTTTGCTCAAGCGGTAACGTGTCCACATTTTCATTTGCAACTTCAAGATCATTCACTTTTATTCCTGTAAATGCCTTGGTAAAATAATTTTCTTTAAAATCTTTCTTGTCTTCAACCCATTCTTTTAAGCGCAAATTCCTGTTGTACCCGGTGCTATATACCGTTGCATTGCCACTGAGTATGCCATCCGTAGAAATTTCTGAATTAATTGAAACGATATTTTCAAATTTAGCCTTATCATCGTTAAGCACCACCCATTGCCCATTTTGTTCGTCCACTATATACGCTTCATTATTTAAAACATTCAACGGTACCAGATCCGCAGGGTTATATTTATCGGCTGCATTCAAAACATAATTTTGGCCATTCACAATGGCCAAAGCCATTACAGCATTAAATTGCTCCATAAATGGAAATAAAGTGTTAACTGCTCCATGATCCCTGGTGCTAACCAACAAAGGGTAAACGGTAATTCCTGCATCACGCAACAGATGAATTAAAATAAAATTAATATCGGCATCGTTGCCTGATTTTTTATCCCATGCAGATTTAATGCCTTCAAAGGAAAAAATTCCGTCAATACCATCCCAGGTCATGTTACGTTGTACATAATCATAAATAAAGGTCATTTTGTTATAATCACCTTTCATTATTTTTATTGAATCATCCAGGGAGCCTGTGTGCTTAACATTTTTTCGTAACTGCTCTCCAAAATCATCATACCCCATAAGATCATGCACAAGTTTTGGCCATGTGTTATGCACATCCATCGGATTTGTTTCATCAACTACAATTTGAGATAATTGAAACACGATTCTTTCTGCATAGTCTTTCGGTGAACTCATGAAAGGCTCATCAGGCAAAGAAGGCACATCCTTTAAAGTGTACACTACATTATAAGTATTATAGTTAAAAATTCTTCCATCCGGAAGTCTTAAACTCTGCATACTACCATAATCATCTTTCTTTTTATCCAGTTGTTGAAAAACCAGTTCCTGTGTCACAAAACGAAAAATAGCAGGTATTGTAATCTGGTACTTGCTGATTCTTGTAGGTATATAATCCTGGAAATTCCAATCATCCAGGTGCTCAAAATTTTGATTCGTTTCTTTATACTTAAACTCTATAACGCTACCTATTTTCACATTGGGAAGTGTAAATGCCACTTCAGAAAATTCTTTGTCAATTGATTTTTTAAAAATAGCTGACTTGTCTAGTTTGGTGGTTACAACGTTTCCGGCATCATCAATATTATAAGTAACTCCTGTCACATTTGTAATGTCGTGATAATTATTTCCGCTGAAATACCGGAGCTTTACATTAGAATATTCAAGCCCTTTATCCTTGAGTATTTTTATGCGAATTCTTTTTTCGGTAACAATCGTGAAAAGGTTAGGCCCGCCACCCATATAGTAAACATCCCCGTAATCAATCAACTTATAAGCAACGGCATCTTTATCTATGTCGCACTCTTTCATCTGCAAATCTTCTTTACCAATTTTTCCAAATTCAGGAAGTCCTTTCTGAGCAAAAGTTACGTTGGAGATAATTAGCAGCACTGCTGCAGTTATTAATTTTCTCATGGCGGTTAAAGTTTTGGTTTGAAAAATTATAAAGAAATTTTTAAAAATCCTAATTCCGGTATTTTTACAATAAAGAAAATATGAGAAGCCTCCTTGGATGGTTTATCAGCCTTAGTATTATTAGCTGCCATGCGCAGCAGCCGGTTTTTGTAAAACAAAAAAATAACAATACGCTTCTTTGGAAAGTGAGCGGGCATGGCCTAACGCAGCCATCCTTTCTCTTCGGAACATTTCATTTGCTTTGTAAAGACGATATACATTTCAGCAATCAATTGAGGGAAGCGGTTAAAGACTGCCATGAAATATATATGGAACTTGATATGGATGATCCTTCTACTTTACTCGGAGGAATGTTATATATGAATATGACCGGCGATAAGAAACTGTCCGATCTTTATACGCCTGAAGAATACAAAAAACTCGAAAACTATTTCAGCGATTCGCTGAATACCCCGCTGGCACTGCTTCAGCGGGCAAAGCCTTACTTTCTCGCAGCATTATTTTATCCTAAAATGATGAAATGCAAAACACCTTCGGGCGTAGAAGAAGAATTAGTGGGGCTTGCAAAAGAAGATAAAAAAGAAATAAAAGGATTGGAGACGATACAATTCCAGGCTTCGGTGTTTGACAGTATTCCATACCAGTGGCAGGCAAAAGAACTGATGAAAAACATTGATAGTTTTAGTTTTTACAAAAATGAATTTGAAAAAATGGTTCGGTTGTATAAAAATCAACAACTCGATTCAATACAAAACATGGACGCAGCAGACGAATTTGGTTCTGATAAATACGATGACCTTTTATTAAAAAACAGGAACAAAAATTGGGTAAAGCAACTGGACAGTATCATGAAAAATGAAAGTGTGTTTGTAGCAGTGGGAGCGGGGCATCTCGGTGGCGAATATGGACTCATCAATCTTTTGAAAAAGCAAGGCTACAAAGTAGATCCGTTACTAAATAAATAATCCTGAAGCATCACCCCCTCCTGATAGCCTTCAGGAGTCCGAAGGAGAGGGGAGAGTAGAACCCACAATCAGTAAGAGTTCCAAAAGATTTTTCTATTTTAAGCCGAACAACAATAATAAATAAACTCAAATTTTAAAAGAAGATTATTGAATTATTGCATTTTCAAATTTCACATTTTGCATTTTTACTTTTTACTTTAAAACTGTTCCAGTTTGCTAAAGAAAAAATCTCCTTCAATGATTGCATTTTCATCGCTGTCGCTTCCGTGAATTGCATTTTCACCAACAGAAGATGCATATAATTTTCTTACGGTTCCTTCAGCAGCCTGCGTAGGATTAGTAGCACCAATCAGTTTCCGGAAATCTTCAACGGCATTTTCTTTTTCAAGAATAGCTGCAGTAATGGGGCCACGACTCATAAACTCTACCAACTCACCATAAAATGGCCGTTGGCTATGCACTGCATAAAACTCGCCCGCCTTCGCTGCAGAAAGGTGGGTCATCTTCATTGCTATAATGTGAAAGCCTGCTTCATTAATCATCTTTAATATAGCGCCTGTATATCCTTTCTCTGTTGCATCAGGCTTTATCATGGTAAATGTTCGGTTGCTCATTATTTATTTTTTGGGTCGCAAAGGTACAGAAATCAGTCTAAGTAGGAAAGTATGCCTTATATTTTATTATAAAGGCATAATCATTTTAGCGATTCAAATTACCTGTACGTGTTTTTGCCAACCTCCTTTTTTAATAAACCAAAATGATATAGAAAAAACAATGAGCCAGTAAAAAAATTCATTACTCCATGCATAAGCAAGAGACAGGTGAAATGTTTTTATCATTGAAAGGGTAAAGAGTAAATAAAGAATAGTGGCAATAATTTCTATCAACAGGTTCATTTTTGTTCTCCCCGTTCCGGTTACCGCATACAGCCAGGTGGTGGCAATGCTCATCATAAGCATACCAACCGATACCACACGCATTACCGGCAGCGCTGCATTTATGAAAACTTCATCCTGGCCAAATAATCTTAAAAAATAATGCGAATAAATATTTAAAATGCTTAGCAGGCCGCAGGTGGTAATAACACTTAACCACATAATTTTTTTTATGACAATAGTTACTTTGTTATAGCTGCCCTGCCCAATCAGATTGCTTACCATAATGTTGGAAGTGCTGGCAAATGCCCATGTAAGCACGCCTGTAAATGAAAACACATTTCGCATTGCATTGGAAATAGCTTTCGCCTGTTCGCCATATTGTTCTAATAAAATAAAAAAAATCAGCCATGTTACGGTGCTCAAAATAAATTGCAACACCAACGGCGCGGAAATATTTACTACAATTTTTGAATAGGTTTTATCATACCTGAAGTTTTTAAATAAATGAAACTTATCTTTCAATCCCATTTTAAAAATGACAATATATACAATCACCATTCCTGAAATTTCTGCAATTACCGATGCCACTGCAGCGCCGTTGAATCCTAACCTTGGAAAATAAAAATTCCCATAGATGAATGAATAATCGAGAAAAATATTAAGCAATGACTGGCCAATGGTGCCCACCAAAAGATAACGGCTGTTTAATGTACCGAGTAAAAAAGCATTCCCCGCCTGAAACATATACAAAAAGGGCAAACCGAATACTCTTATTTTTAAAAAATTTATTTCCTGGGTATAATCTTCCGCCCTTACAAAATTTTTTAAAATGAACGGTGCAATAAACCATGTAAATAAAATACCTCCCAAAGAAAACCAAAGCATGGTTCGTTGCCCCTGCGCAAATACTTTATGAATTTCATCTTTTCTTCCTTCGCCACCCTGTCGGGCAATGATAGCTTGCAGTGCATTGGAGAAACCGCTGCCTGCAAACATCAATACCAAATAATACACGCCGGTGATGCCGGCATTACCAAGTTCTTTCATACCAAGCCCGCCCAAAAAAATACTGTTGGTAAGAAAATTTATATTGGGTATCACCAACGATGCTGAAATGGGCAATACTATCTGGAATATTTGCCGGTTCGTAACGGTAACCTTCAGATCGTTGGAAAGAGTTTGCATAAGCCAGTAAACATATATTAATTTACGGACAGCATTAATAATTTTTTAAAAATTTTTTTATG
>Ga0157370_10009270_pt1 | contig 10547 bp, 11 predicted proteins | sample C35metaG_FD_113463 | JGI IMG/M metagenome (GOLD analysis project Ga0157370, IMG submission 113463) | Corn rhizosphere microbial communities from Kellogg Biological Station, Michigan, USA - C3-5 metaG | ecosystem: Host-associated > Plants > Roots > Rhizosphere > Soil | place: USA: Michigan... | reverse complement strand
TCGCCGAGTGTCCATGTCACGCGCACAGTCGAGCCCTCCTCCTCGACCGACACCGCTGTCGCCCGGGCCAGTCGCGGACCCAGTCGGCCGATGTCCACGCCGTCCGTCTTCAGCGACGCGATAGGCGAGGCGTCCTGCCAGGTCGGCGGGTCCGGCAATTCGCTGTCGTCCGGCGGCTCGGACCAGATGCTCGCGATCGAAACGTCACCTGGTCGACACCAAGTTGTTCCGCTGCTTCTTCTCGCTGCAGCGTCGACTGAGCATGTTCGCGGTATGCCTTCGTCACGGCGACATCGGGCGATTCACTTGTCCGTGGCCGACTAGTAACGCGTCATGGCTACAGGTTAGGCGGACCGGGCACCACATTCCCCGGGACGGCCCAGCGCGGCCCAATAGTCTCAATGAAAGACCACCCGATCCACGCGACCATCGGCATGGTCGAGCACCTCGGGCGCCGAGTCGTCCGTTTCGGCGGAGAGCCTAACTTCGGAGTGCCGCGCAGAACGACGGCTCGTGAGCGCCTGCCAACGCCCGATGACTGTGGTTGACGCGAGTGTGCCGTTGCGTCGATGTCCGGTCGAGTCGCCGTGGGTTGCGCAATGATGGCCCTATGGCGGAGTTGCCGTTCAGGCGCGTTCCGGACGGTCCGCGCTCGATCCGCTCAGCCTTCCGCCGCGTCCGCCGGTACGAGGTGGAATACCGTAACGGTGAAAGCAGGGCGGTTACCCAGCGCGAGCTGGATTCGGTACTGCACGCCCGTGACACCCCTGCTGACTTCTGGGCCTGTGTGCATGCGGCCGATATCGCCTTCGCTGAGGGACGACTGGAGGCGCGCATCGAGTGGCCGCCCGAGCGGGAAACCTTTCCCGCACAGGACGCCAGACTCAGCCGAGCTGTCCTAGCGTATGTCTGGGGCCTTGAAGGGCGGTCCTGGCCGTCGCGGCATCCGGACGCGACCGTGCGCGCACTCGGCGACGAGGGCCTGGACTTGATTCCTCAAGTGGAAGCGATCTTCTGCTTCGTCGACGGCATTTCCGATGCCGAATGGTGGCAGTTCACCGGATCGTTGAACGAGATAGCTGATTCCATCGAGGCGAGGGTGCAAGCGGCGTATCCACAGCTCAGCGCGGAAGCGGTCGCGGCGATCGGTAACCAATGGGCGTTCGGGCATCGGTAGAGCGCCCGATTCATCGCCTTCGCGACCGCTGAGATCGACCGGACACCGACATAGCGCACTAGTGTGCACGCGATGTCCCTCGGGGCGCGCTCCTGCCCGGAGCTGATGTCTTTCCAGCAAGCGGGTGGAATTCCGCCAGCGGGAGGTCTCGGAGTTCTCCGGGGGCGATCAAGCTGCTGGTCAAGGAGCCGGACGTGCCGGTGAGCGATACTTCTCCTCTGGCGGTCCGGCTGCGGGCCGGTCTCGGCTCTAGGCGCGGCGGCGGGCGTCGACCATGCCCATGCAGTGGCGACGGCGAGACGCACATGCCTGGGGCCGATTCGTTGGTGCAGCCGGGGCGAGGCGAGACTTGTGCCGGGCCGGTAGTTCCAATCCTGAAGGGGATGTTTCAACCTATGCCTGGCTCCCGTGCTCGCCGCCGACCGGGTGGGTTGTCTGCTGGCTCACGCGTGCAGCGGCAACAGAACTGGTTCGACCGCGCCACCCGCAACGCCGGCATTCTGCCGTCCGACCCGGTATGTCTGGGCGCCCGAATGGCAGCGACTCGCGGTGGATGTCGGTGCTCCTGATGGCGGGTTGGACGAGCGCGCGCCGTGGCTGCGCGGCTCACCCGGATCTGCTGCCGTGTTCCGCATCAAGGTCACCCTCATGGAGGTCGACGCTCACGCCGCGATGCTCGAGCCCTGCTCGGGCGGAGCCTGGCTGCCCGTCAGCGGGCCGACTCAACTGGTGTGTTCCAGCAGCCGGTTCCGGCCCGCGACCGCGCCGGTGATTTCGGTGGCCTCGAGCTCGTCGATGAGTTCGCGATGTCGAGCCTCGGCGACCGCATCCAGGATCCGCTCCCCGAGCAGGTGCGTGATGCCGTCGAGTAGGGCGCGGCGCACGGTGACGCTGCGTAGACCGTGGTAGGTGGTCAGGTCGCTTTCGGGCATGTCCGGCCGGAGGGTGACGACGGTGTTACGCGGCGGCTGGCTGCGTCGTCGCCGCGGCGTGCCGATGTGGATCTTGGGTGGGTTGACCAGCGCCAGTCCGAACATTGCCAGCACGGTGTCGCCTTCGAGGAAGGCGTCTTGGCCGGCGACTGCTGCTGCGGCCGCCAACTCTGTCCACTGGTCGGTCGGTACACCCGTGTGCCGGTAAACCCCGTAGCCGAGCCGCTCGAGCGCCCCCCGCGCGGCTAGCTTGCGGACCTCGACTGAGGGAACTCCGGCGTCGTCGGCCTGCCGAGTGGTCACGATGCCGTGGTACTCGGCGGCGATCTCCCATAGGTCATGGCGGTAGGTCATGTCGCCTCCCACGCTGATCGACTTCTCAAGACAGTACCGAAACTGGTACGCTTACGCCAGAACTCCCGACATAAGCGTACTGGTTTCGGTACTCTGTTGACCACATGCCCGAGGGCTACCGCGGCTCACCGATGCCCGTCAACCGCTTTCCATGTGTGATGCAGTTGTTGACCGCGTTCGCCGCGAGTCCCGCCCCGTTCTCGACGGTGGTTGAGGCCATCGAGCGGGCGTCCCGTCGTGTCGGCCGGCGTGCTGACCCGCTAGAGCGGGCGTTGGGGTATGGGAAGCTGATCGCGGAGCTGCAGGATCAGGTGACCTTGGTCGCAGCCGAGCGGGATGCGGCCATCACGGAGGTGCTGGCGACCGTGCCCGGCATGTCACACCGTCGGCTTGCCGCCCGGCTGGGCGTCTTCGCGCAGCGGGTCGATCAGCTGGCCAAGATCGCCCGCGCTGGCGGTCGACCTCGAGGCTAGGCGGCTGCTGGGGCGCTAAAGGAACCAAGCTGCGCACTTTAGTCGGGTTGTACGCCAACTCCATGGCCTCGACGAGCTGGCGAGGCCACGTCGCCCCGGCTACGCAGTTTCTACGCCAACTCGCAATGGACAGCTTGCAGCGCTACTCGGCTTCATGTGAGCGAGCCGCCGGCCCGAGCGCTCAGCGACCGAACCAGGCGCGGACCCGTTCCCTTAGCCGAATACGCGTCCGGGTCGATGCGCCCACCTGCTCGGTCTTCGTCACGATTTCGGGCCAGCCGGCGTGGTACTGGTCGAGAGCGGCCATGTCGCGCTGCCGTCCGGCCGCGATCTGCTGGTCGCTCCACGGTCCCGCCGGACGGATGCTGCTGCCGATGATCCAGTAGTGAGAGCGGCATGGGAATTCCCAGTTGCCGATCGACGGTGTCAACGAGATGGTTACGCCGTCAAAACGCAACTGCCACTCTGCCGGACTGAGCGGTGCGACAACCTTGTTGCCGCACCCACAGGCACACAGGTGGATAGTTGTGGCGTACTGCATGGATACGTACAGCGTTGCCGAGATGAGCTCGGCGGGGATGACGTCAACGAACTCGACGTCGAGGGCGTCGATCATGCGGCGGGGTCTTCGTTGAGCAGGTGGTTGCCGTCGAGGGTATAGGTGCTGGACAGCTCCTGTTCGAGGTCGGCGTAGAAACCGAACAGCTTCTTCCATTTGATGACGGCATACGCGGCGTTGAGCATGTTGAGCTCGGCGATTTGGATGTTCTGGTCGTACTCGTCATCGTCCTGCTCGGCGAAGGAAATTCGGCCGCGGTCGTAAATGTGGTCGGTATGGCCCTTGACGCCGGTGGTGGTGCGGATCAAGCCACCGAGCCGGTCGCCGGTCTGGTAGATGCCCATGCCGGTGTCGATGAACGGGACTCCGAAGTCGGTGAGTGCATCGATGATGAGCTTCTTCGCCGGTCCGGTGTCGATGGCGATGAAGACGAAATCGGCGTCGGAGAGCTCGTGGATGTTGCTGGCATCGACGTGGACTGGGTGTGCGATGACGTGCCGGTGCATCGCGCCGTATTTGGCCTGTAGGTAGTGGACTTTCTTCGGGGCGGCGTTGAGCTCGTCGAGGGTGGCTGCTCCGGGGCTGCGGAATGCGTTGTGGGTGAGCATGGTGTCGCGGTCGTAGATGTCGATTTGGCCGACCGGGGTTTTCGCAACAGCGTCGAGGATGTATGAGGCGGTGCCGCCGGCGCCGATGATGACGATCTTGCGGAGCCGGATCTTGTCGGTAACGGCCCCTATGCGGGCGCGGCCGGTCGCGCTGTCGAGGTAGTGGAACACCGACTCGTCCTCGTCGGTCGGAATGGGCGGGAAGGGGGTCGCGGTGACGGCTGGGTCGATCGCCTGGGCGTAGCCGAGCAGCATCGCGGCGTACGTCGACATTTTCTCGTAGTAGTCCGGGTAGGTCGGGTTCGGCTTGTGCGAAAACGTGCAGCTGGCGACCAGGTCACCGCCGAGCGCTATCGCGCCGCGCTGGTGGATCAAGTCATCGAGCGGGCGGCCATGGTTGTCGCACGGTAGGTCTCCGGCGTGTGCGCCGACGAAGGACACGACGTGCGTGCTGGGGGCGCTCGTGCGATCACCGGTTAGGGTCAGCTCCGAAGCCAGGGTTCCGTACGCGATGCTCCGGTCGGCGCGGACGTAGGGCACCTTCACAAGCAGCAGATTCGCGCGGATGTTGAAGTCGTAGCCTTCGTCAGCCAATCGCTGCAGGTCCGGGCTACGACCGACCAGTTGCCTTGACATTGAAGATCGTTCCTTCCTTCTTAACCTCGACTGACTGGCCGGCCACGAGGCTGCCTTCGCGGCTGGGCGCTACTGCCTTGCGATACGTCACGGTGAAGCGGGTATCGGGGGTCGGCGGCGTGGGGTAGGCGATGCCCACGACCTGCTCATAGGAGACGAGCGGGGACTCGACGGTGTGCTTCGCGGCGTTGACGATGATGACGAACGTGGTGTGCCGGGCGGCGTCGGCGATGGTGGCGACGCTTTCGGTCATGGCGGAGGCCTTTCTCGATGACTGGAGGCTGGGCCATGCCGCCGGTCGGCGGCGCGGTGCTCTGCTGCGTCTTGCATCTGGGTCTGATGCCGCATCTCGCCGCAGCGTCCAACCGGTTGAGAAATATCCGCGCTTGTCGTCGGATCGTCCCACCTCGGCGTGGCGTCATCGCACGTGCGGATCTGGGCGGTACGTTATGTGGTTGTCGCGCGGCACCGGGGGCCCGAGACACGAAGGAGCGTGTCGGCGTGGTCATGCCGGGTGAGCGGACGTGGAGACCTTACGTGGGTCTTGTCGTGCGGCTGTGCCGTGACTACTACGACCAGTACGACCACGCATGGGATCGAATCGGCGTCGTCGTGTCGGTACAGCCGGCTGCGGCCGTTGCGGTCGTGGTGACTCGCACGACGCACCCCGACAACGACCGCGATATCCCGCACGGCGCAGATCTGACGTTGGGATGCGATCGGCCGGGTGCGTTCCAGCCGGCGACACGCGCGTACCGGGTGCCGTTCGCCGCTTTCGACGACCCCAGCACCCTGCTGTACGGGCCGTTGGATCCGGACACACTGGCCAAGGTCATTGATAGGTGGGAGCAAGGATGAGCGGCTGGAGCGAGCTGCGGGATTCGCACGCCCTCGGCCGCGAGGGCGCCGAGCAGCTGTATGTGACCGTGCGTGCTGTGGCTCGCGCGCATCATTTCCCGCCGCCTGTTGGCTACGAGCGGTGGACCCTGGATGCGGTCGCCGAGGTCGCGCACGATTTTCTGACCGGTCCTCGCGCGACCGAACGCCTCGTCGAACTGGCTGCTAATGCCACCGACGAGGACAGCTTCGGCAGGCTGCTGTCTCGGGCTGTGCTCAACCATCTACGGAGCATCGCTCGCCAGACCGCGGTCGGCAAGCTCGTCATTCGGCTCAAGCAGCTGCTCACCGACCCGGATTTCCGGGTCGAGGCTGCGGGGGTTCCGGGCGCCGGGAACGTCACGCTGGCCGGGTGCGAGCCGGGGGTGTTGTGGAACGGAGACCCGGCGCCGCTGCTCCGCGCCGCCTACGCCGTGACCGATGTAAACGTGGTCCGGTGGCGCCCTGACAGCCGCCGCGAGCCGCCGCTGGCCGACGCGGACTCTCTCACGCGGGTGGCGCACGCTGTCCTGGAAGCGGCGGCCGGGTCGATGCGGTTCGCCGACCTAGCCACCATCGTCGGCGCCCGGTTCGGCCTGTCGGGGCTGCCGGCGGTCACTGCCCTCGACACGATCGACTTGACTGCAGACGAGCTTGGGGCTGGCCCCGAGGCTGGGATCGTCGTTGAGGACGCGGCCCAGACGCTGCTGGGCCAGCTCAGCGACCGGGACCAGCACGTCTTGGCGTGGCTGGGGGAGCCGTTGAGTGTCGTCGCGGACCGGACCGGGTTGCCGCGCTCGACCGCCGCGTTCGCCGCGACCCGACTGCGCCAGCATCTGGAGGTGTTGCTGTCTGGTGAGCAGGAGGCGGACGCCATCCTGATGACGGCCCGTACGCATGTCCGCGCGGCCTTGGGCCTGGATTGAAAGGGCCAGCCAGGCCGCTTCATGGGGCTCATGAGCTCATCGCTACGAAACTCATGAGCGAGATAGCGGCGGTGTTGGACGTGCGCAACACATTCTGCATCTGATACTGACGTAACCATTGGGGGCCCCACTTTGTAGTGGAGGCGCCGGGATGAGAGGACGTCATGCATCACACTCGCCCACGTGTGACGGTGCGGCTATGAATGACGCCGAGTGGCGACGCCATAACCCAACGCCACCGCCAGAGTCCGCGCTCGGAGAGCATGTCCCTGACGCGGTAATGCCTGCCCAGCTTAGCCCCGAGCAGGAGAAACACTGGCAGGACTGCGCCCTGTGCCGACACCGCGTCGCCCGAGCAGGCGCGGTCAGCGACGCCTTCGACGACCTCAGCGACAACGAGTTCGCCGCCGCAGTGGCAGCCCGCTTGGATGAAAGTCGGCCGCCGGCATCCACGCGGCTTCCGCAAGCATTTGCCGAGAGCCTGTTCGGACCATCAAAGGCGGCCGACGTCGAGCCTGGCCACATCTGGCAGCTGCAATGGCAGTCGCAGGCATGCCTGGTTGCGGTGGTATCTGTCCGCGGTTGGCATGCGATGGTTGCGCCGGTAACGACGGACGTGCATCTGGCCGGCGGCGATACGGTCGTCGTTGACGGGGATGCCTCGCCGCTGCAGGTAGGAACGGCGGTGTGGCTCGCGGCGGCCATGACCGTTCCGCTTGCAGCGTTCGCACGTAAGCTCGGACCGCTCACCCAGCTCAATGTTGAGACGCTCGGGCATGCACTGCGGCAGGTGCGCCAATCTGGCACAGTTGGTGCCCATGCCCCGCACGGGATAGCGGGCCAGGAAGTGCAAATTGACACCCTTGAGCTGACCGACGCCTTGCAGGCAGCGCTTGGCTGGTTCGCCTCAGCGGATAGGGCCTTGACCGACGCCCTGCACAGCCCGGCCGCGGCCCTGAACCCGGCAGACACCGCAGGTCGGCTGCGTCGGCTATCGCCAGCCGAGCTCACAGCGGCCGGCCTCACCCGGGCGGAGCTCCTGCCGGTCCTGCGTGGGGCGCCGTTGACCGAGCAGCAGGCCGTCGCGCTCGCTCCGCTACTGGATGCCGAACCCGCGGCACTGCTCGGCTACCCAAACCTGCCGGAGGATCTGCTGGTGGAGGCGAGCAGCCCCCGCTGGTCGGCGCCTCGGCGCGCGTTCTACAAGGCGAAGGGCTACGCCGACACCGATGGCTTGGTCGCGCTGGCACAGAGCGCGTACACGCTCGCGGCCCGCTCCACCGGCCGGCACGAAGCGCCGGACTGGCGTTCGCGAGTTGCATACGTGCTCGCTGACTACGGCGCCTCCGAACAATGACGGCGACGCGCGCGGCCGCGCTTGCCGACGCCGTCGCCGTCCACGTCGGCGCGGTGCTCGATCTGGACGAGCTGGCTGCGGATCCGTTCGGAATGCTGGAGGGCCTGGGCCTGGATGTCGCGGTCGTTGACCCGGCGGACCTGCCGTCAGGATGCTCAATCGCGGCAACATATGACCGGGATGCGCGACCCCCGCGCATTCGGGTATCGAACGACCTGTCGGCGGCCCGAAGAAGCTTCAGCGTGCTGCACGAGTACGCCCACCACGTCCGGGACAACGTCACCGAGCTCGTTGACGCCCTGTGGGAGCAGCCCGATGCCGGCGCCGAGCTCGAGGAGCGGGTGTGCGACGCATTCGCCGCGCGAGTGCTGCTTCCCCCCGACGTAGTTGCCGAGTATCTGGGTACCGGTGTGACCGCCGCATCGGTGACAGAGCTGATCAGAACGGGGCGCGCCTCGCGGGAGGCGTGCGCGGTCGCTGCCGCGCAGCGCCTACCTTCGGCCGGTCATGTGATGCTCCTCGACAGCGATGGGGTTGCCACATTCACCGCGACCGCCGGAATGCTGCCACGCGTTGCCCGCTCCACACCGCAGGACGGTGCCACGGTCCTACGCGGTGCAGTGGGCACTGCTCGCGGCTTGGACCGGGTTCGCTTGCCCTCCGGCGTCCACAGCGGCGAGCTGATGATCGACGTAGCTCGTAGCGGCAACTGGGCGGTCGCAGTCTGGGTCGAGCACTCCCCGCCGTGGGGCGGTCTCAGCATCGCCCTAGATGACCGTCCGGTCGGCGTGCCGGGATATTGCGAGGACTGCGCGAAGGAGTTCCTGTCGTTCGCCGCAGTATGCCGGCGCTGCGGTGACCCCCGGTGTGGCGACTGCGGGGCCTGTGCGTGCCAGGCCGCCGCCTCGCCGCGCGAGCGTGAATGCCCCGCCTGTCACATGCTTCTGCCCCCGGGCGCATTCGTGCCCGGCAGCGAGCGCTGCCGGGAGTGCGCCTGACCGACACCAACACCTCTTACGCCGGAGCGGCAATTGGCTAATCGCCGGACGCGTCCGCGCACCGAGGCTCGCGTTACCCGTCTGATGCATACGCTCACCGGTCGCAGATGTGGCGTGAGGCTGGCTTCGGGACGCACGGCTTGGGCCGTCACTCGGCGATGCCAGCGCGATCGAGGCGGCGGTGGATGTAGGAAAACAATGCGAACGCGTCTAGGAAATCTGCCCGCTCTTCTACGGATCCAAGACGGGTGCGATGCGCTCTGGGGTTCCGGTAGTGCCCATGTATACCGACGAGGAGATTCTTGAAACCTTTCTGTTCGCTAACTGCGGACTCATCGGACAGGTCGGTCACGCGCAGGAAGGCCGGGGTAGTACTGGTGCCGAACGCTCGGTCGTATAGCGCTTGCCCGTCGTCGGGCAGGCCGCTGTGTCGGCGGATCCGGTCGGGGATGCTCTTGCGGCTTCACTGATGGCGTGGAAGAGCGACTTGGCGATGAGTTCTTCTTCGCAATATCGCAGTAGCGTCGGGTGGCAGTTGCGGTGGCGGAGCTCACTCTGTAGAGAGCCGGCGAGCTTGGCTGCTTCGGCCAGTGTGGAGGCGGCCGGCCCCCGGGCGAGCTGACCTTTGTCGTTGACGCGCAGACCGTAAAGGACAAGGACGTTGTTGAGTTCACCGCGCAGCTGCTCGAACCGTGACGGATCCTTGGTGTAGCGGGTGGGGTTCATCGCAGCATTGAGAAACGCGACGAGGGTCGAGCCGCTGCTACGCCGGACCTGGGTGTTGTGCAGAGTGGTCAGCAGGCGCGTCCGTTTGTTGGGGCCGTCGTCGAGCTGTTGCAGTTTCGCCGGCCTCAACGCCGACTCGAGTTCGCTAACGCTCAGACCCGGATAGTTGGTCTGCGCGATAACGTTGCAGACCGCTTCGGTGAGCTGTAAGTCAAAGATCGGTGTCGTGCCAGCCATCGCCGAGAATCCTTTACGTCGGAGTGCGCTGAGGGGAGTGTGCCAGCACCTCGACCCAGGGCATTCCCGGCGCACAGCATCAGCCCGGCTGGCCGGGAGGTCGTGACGTGAGCGCGCGGTGGCGGCCCGCGTCGCGTGGGAGCTTCTGCACGTAAATTCGCTGAGTGGTGGCGGGGTCGGCGTGGCCGAGGGATGCCTGCACCGCGTGCAGTTCCAGGCCGTATCCGCCGACCGACTCGGGCGCCAGGCTGTAGGTGGCGTAGGAGTGCCGGGTCCAGTGGAAGGTCCAGGTGTCTTTCCAGCTGCAGGCTCGGGCGGCCTCGGTAGCCAGGTCGGAGAGCTTGTCGGCCCAGTTCGTGACGCCCGGCAACGGGGGAAACAGCCATCCGGCGTGCGGGCCCGTCCGGCTCCGGGCGTCGGCTATGAGGGAGCGGGCATTGTCCGTGCCGAAGCCCCACAGGTCCGCCTCGCGCGGCGTGTGGTTCTTGGGCAGGCGAGTGGCCGGCCAGGGCCGGTCGCGGTCGAACTGCGCTCTGATGGCGACTTTGAGCTCGGCGAGGTCGATGTCGTCGGTTCGCAGTACGGCCAGTTCGAGGATGCGGGCGCCGCAATGGAAAGCGAGCAGGACGAGCCGGCGGCCGTAGCCGGGGTAGAGCGCCTCGAAGGCATCGGCGTATTCGTCGATTTC
>Ga0157370_10009268_pt1 | contig 10549 bp, 7 predicted proteins | sample C35metaG_FD_113463 | JGI IMG/M metagenome (GOLD analysis project Ga0157370, IMG submission 113463) | Corn rhizosphere microbial communities from Kellogg Biological Station, Michigan, USA - C3-5 metaG | ecosystem: Host-associated > Plants > Roots > Rhizosphere > Soil | place: USA: Michigan... | reverse complement strand
TGGTATTATGTATTATTCTGCTGCTTGGTCCGTTCTTAGGCTTTTAACTTTTTTAAAAAAATCTTTTGTTTTGATTACATTGTAAAACTAACAATTACGAAATAAAGTTGTTTGCGGTTTTCCCGCATTTGTTTTACGGTTTTCCCGTAAACATTTCCGTACAACAGTTTTAAAAAAACCTCTTAATATAATAAAACAGAAAAGCTGCCTTTTATCATCTAAAAGACAGCTTTTTTTCTTAAGGAATCAAACTAGGAGGTTAGGCCTAATTTATTCTAACTCAAAATTACATTGCTAAATTACTGCTAATTGAAGCAGACTGTTTGCGGTTTTCCCGCATTTGTTTTACGGTTAAACCGTATAATTATTTTAAAGTCAAAGAGATAATTTTAAATAAAGCCTCTGATTCTCGCTTCATTGATCAAGTCTTCATCATTCCCTCCTTTGATTTTGAACAGGTCTTTAAGATTTAGCTTTCTTTTTTCAACGGCGCTTAACGATAGTGGCGTATGCAAAGGAATGTTTTTTGTCTTTACACCTCTTGACAGGTGGTAGAGTATCTGGCGATCGTATTCATCAATAAGATTGCTATCGCTGGATTGCTGGCTTACGAACTTGACAACCGTTTGACTGTAATAGTTTTCGTTTTTTAATATTTTATCGAATGCCGTCAGTAATTCGTCAAAAGTCAGATCATTTTTGATGATAAGTCCGTTGGGATTTATCGTCTTGATAATATTGTTTATTTTCAGCGATTCTGTATGCATCGTGAGCAGTATGACGCGGCAAGTCGGCAATACCGTTTTCATCAATTTGGCCAGATCTTCCCCTGATAGGATATTTTTTTCTTGATAAGGTGGCATGCTGATATCAAAAAAAGCAACATCATACGGAATCATCGTCGGGCTGGTCAAGATTTCATACGCAGACTTGCAGTCGTTTGCCTGGGTTATATTAAACTCAAACTCAGACGGATGAAATCCTGCAATCGTATTCTTATAGGCCTCGATAATAAAGGGGTGGTCATCGACAATCAGAATATTTAGTTTTTTTGCCATAGGGTTATGTTATTTTTTGATTGGTTTCCATTGGGAATGTGACGTTAATAATAGTTCCTTTTCCTAGTTTTGATTTCACATCAAAAGTACCTTCACAGGCATTTGCTCTTGAAAGCATATTCTGTAAGCCAATGCCTTTGCTCTTTTTGCTTACTGAAAATCCGACACCATCATCAGACACTATTAATCTCAGGGTCTTTTCTTGCTTTACTATTTCAATCTTAACATTTTCTGCTTGGGAATACTTATTTATATTCAGCAAAGCTTCTTGAAGGATCCTATACAAGTTGATTTTAACATAGTTTTCTATTTTTTCCCACTCAATTTCCATATCGACTACAAAAGAAACTTTGGCTTGAGAAACCGTTTCTTGCTGTTCGATAAGATTGTTGACAATGCCGATAAAATTATTATTAAGCGCATGTTTTTCACGATTCAGGTCGTGTGATATTTCGCGAATGTCTTGCTCTATATTTTTAAGTTCTACCAAATAATTGTTTCTGCTGACAATTGCCTCAGCATCTTGTCTTTTATTCAAGCTGTCCAAATTTAAGCGAGCACCAAACAACCTTCCTAAGATTCCATCGTGAAGTTCTTGAGCGATCCTGATCTTTTCATTAGCTCGTCCTTCTTCTATCTTATTCTGTTGGAACAACATCAGATTATAGATATCTTCATTGGCTTTTTGCTGCGCCTGCTTGAGCATTAGCTCCTTAGTTTTTGACCGCTGGTTTTTAATGACAAAAAGAAGAACTCCAATCATAACAACCAATCCGAAAAAGAAAAGTATGTTTCTGTTTTGTTCGGCTAATTTGTCATTTCGTTGAATGATTTCATCGGTTTCAAATTGAATTCTTGCAAATTTATCTTTTGATTTTCGTTCTGCATTTTGAAGGCTATCGTTTATTTTTATATATTCTTCAGAATAAATTGATGCTTTTTGAGCATCAACTGCCCCTAACTGCTTTAAAGATGGCAAAACTGCTCTATAATTTTGTATTTTTCTTGAATGTTTTAATGCTTCACTTGCAAATTTCAAGGCTTTTACGCTGTCTTTTATTTCAATATAATATTCGGATAAGTGAATTTTACTATAAATTATGCCTACTCCGATGTTAAGGCTATCTCTAATTTTCAATGATTTATAAAATAAATCTGGAAGCTGAGAATAATCTTTTAATTTAAATTTTGAATAGGCTATATTGTCAATTATTATCCCATATAAAGCAGGATCATTAACTATTAATTTTTTATCTGTTAATGCTTCTTCAAATTCATCAATAGCTTGCTTATATTTTTTTTGATTTAGATATACATAACCAATATTATTTAATGAGCTAGGCACTTCATTAAAGTACGTCAAATTATTATCTCGGGCTAACGTCAAGGCTTTAATATTATACTCTAAAGCTTTGTCATAATCTTTAAGTTCATTCGAAACAAACCCTAAAATACTATATGCTTCATACTCTTTCCCTTTATCATTCGTATCTCTCAATACATTTAAAGCTTTTATAGCAGAAAATTCACTGCCTAAAAAATCATTTTCATATCCTTGTAATTTAGCAATTTTAATATAGGTATCACCTAAATTAGATTTGTCATTTAGTTTTTGATAAAGTTTTTCTGCTTTTGTATAAAGGGAATAAGCACTGTCTTTTCGAGAAGTATTCGTATAATAATCTCCTAAGTAAGTATAGGCTCTGGCCGTGGCTATTGTATCGTTACCGTTTTTAGACTTTTCAATAATGATTTGAGAGGTTTTACGGTATTCCTCCATATTATTCATATTATAATATCGATTGGCCACTTTAAAAAGATTTACTCTATTTAAAGAATCATTGTCCTGATTAATTAAAATGGCAAATGCTTTTTTATTATATGATAGCCTCTCTTCATAGGCAATTGTATCTTCATTTGCAAGAGTTAAATAAGTAGTAAGTGTATCGGAAATGCTTTTTTCTGAAAAATTTTCTTTTTTCTTTGAGCATCCAAGAAATAACAGACCAATGACGAAAAAGAGTAGGTAATATTTTTTCAATAGTCCAAAAGTTTACCTCCAAAAATAGTAAATCTATTGACACAAATAATAGAGCTTGTAATAAATTAGCAGTTTGTGGAGTTTTTAGGCTTTTTCAAGAAAGATAAAAGCTATTTTGACATCTTAAAAAGTCTTTTTATAGCTTATCAAAGTGGATTTGTCAATCTAAAAAGTTAATTGAGCTTAGAGAAAAGTTGTTTTTGTAGCGTACATAGTTTATGTGTAATTTAAAAAAAAAGTATAGTTGCGGCTCGCTAAAGGGAATTGAAGATAGATTTTTGTTATTTTGGTGTTATAAAAAGTTATAAAAATTACTGCCATTGATTTTTTTAAAGCTTCCCTATTGATTGACTTTTGCAGGACTATTGCGGAGATTTCATGGAACTTTTCCATCTCGTTTAGGTTAAAATACCTATCTTCTACTTTAAGCAGGTTTTCCCTGTGTAAGGAACATTTTTTTGATTTATTATAAGCTTAAAGACTTTTTCATTATATAAAAGCCGATCTTGGTATAAAGTTGCATCTTAGTATGCCAAGTCCAAACAAATAAAGATGCTATAGTTTGTTTTACAGAAATTTGATTTTTATATGTGCAACCTACTGATCAATAGACATATAAAAAACACGATAGATATATATTTTTAAAGCTTAGGTTTTATAATCAAAAACATCAAGTATACTAAATAAAAAAGGCCGACATAAATGTCAGCCTTTTTTATTTATCTCTAAATTTCTTAGATATCTGTTTTTTTTCTTAATTCAAAAATTTGATTTGAATTACTATATTCTCTTGCATTAGTAGTAGATGTTTTATCAGCAACAATAAAATCTAATTTTTTATTGCTTCCTCCAATAGTAGAACCTGAACTACCAGCAGTATTCCCTCCTGTATCTCTAGCATCTCCTGTTTCTGCAGCAATACTCTGTGTCTGTGTTTCAGTTGTAGTAAAAGAAGTCAATACAACTAAAGAGAATAATCCGAATGTTAAAATCGCTTTTTTCATAATGTTTTCATTTGTGGTTTAATGAATATGTGTAAGATTTGTTCTTGAAATTAGGGTGTGATGTTTGACTTTCACGGTGTAAAACTACTGAGCATCTGACAGTTATTGTAGTAATTGCTAGCCTCTATTGTAGAATGAGGCCGTTTGTGAGTAGATGATACCAATTTGAGAGTGAATGACCCATTTTCAAGAGTTTGCTGTTTTTCAAGCAATAAATAGCCTTAAAAAAAGCCCTAAAACCTTATAAATAGCGGGATTACGAAATAAAAAAGGAGAATAAAGAAAAAATTAGTTTGCCGCTCTTTTAGATTTCCAGATAATTTGAGCTGGAGATGACCGCAATAATTTGATCAACATTTGCTTTATAGGATTTAGAGAATGGAAGCTTTGTAGTAGTATTTTTAATATAGCAGACCGTGTTTCCGGTGTGGATTCTGGAAACGTAATTTATATTGACAATATAGCTGTTGTGTATTCTATAAAATTGCGATGGCAGGACATTTTCAAAATGTTTTAGCGTCTTGAATGCCGTAATCATTTCGCCATTGTTTAGATGGATGTCGGTAGAATTATTATCTGCCTGGAAATAAAGAATATCTTTTGCGTCGATAAATCGGTAGTCTCCGTAGGATTTTATGCAGATGGTAAGTTGTTCTGATTCCGCTTTTAAGGGCTGGTCATTATCTATGACAAGCGGCTTTTGTATTGTTTCAGTCGGAAAATTCGAAACTGGTAAAGAAATGCTCTTTTCAAATTTCAATACCGTCTTTCGAAAATCATTCAATTCGAATGGAGCTACCAGATAATCAAAAACCTCGTGCTTTATTGCTTCTAAGGCTAGATTGCCATTTTTGGCAGTAACGACAATTTTAGGAATTGTCTTGAGATAACGATACAATTCATTAATCAGCGAAAGCGAAAGCTTGCTTGCTTTATCTTTCGGATCGATTTCTAAAAAAACCAATTGGGGCTGGTATTCCAAAATGGCATTCAAGCCATCGTCATAATTATTCGCAGATGCAGCAAAGTGAAGGCTTTGGAATCCATCGGCCATACCTTGGATGCTCAAAACATTCTCTTGATTATCGTTAATGATAACGTACGAATAACTCATCAATTGCTGGTAACAAAATTTGTTTTTGGAAAAGCAATCCATTAAATGGTTGCTTATTTTGTCAGAGCATCGTGATTAAGTCAGTAAAATAAATTTAAACCGGATGGGAATAGTAGTTTTGGGGACTATATTAACTTAAAAACGGTTCTTTATCAACTGGATTTTAATTTAAAAGAATCATTTTCATTATTTTATAACATAAAATCATCAACTAATTTAATCTATTTGGTGCAAAAATAGAGTTGTTGTTAATACATTCTTAATTATTGTTGATATAATACTTTAACGGCTCAAAAAATCCGATAAAGTACGTCTTTTTAGCCGCCTGTACAGCGAAATCAATTTATTATGTAAAATAAAAATTCAGGAAAATAAAAAGGCTTTCCAATACAGGTCAGCCTCTTTTATTTTTAAAATAGTGAATTTTTACATTTTCATAAGCCAAGTCTTCATCGAAACTTCTCTATTGATAATATCTTTTAGTTCAGAAATTTTCACCCTGTCTTGTTTCATAGAATCTCTATGACGGATAGTCACTGTCTTATCTTCTAAAGTCTGATGGTCTACTGTAATACAGAATGGCGTTCCAAGTGCATCTTGCCTTCTATAGCGTCTTCCCACAGCGTCTTTCTCGTCATAGGCAACATTGAAATCCCACTTCAGGTCTTCTATAATTTCTTGTGCCAATTCTGGAAGTCCGTCTTTTTTAACCAACGGCAAAACAGCCGCTTTTGTCGGTGCCAAAACAGACGGCAATCTCAAAACAGTTCGAGTCGATCCGTCTTCGAGAGTCTCTTCTTTTAGTGAGTTCGAGAAAACTGCCAAAAACATCCTATCTAACCCAACAGAGGTTTCCACTACATAAGGAACATAATTCTGGTTGGTTTCGGTATCAAAATACTGCAATTTTCTGCCTGAATGTTGTTCGTGCGCTTTCAAATCAAAGTCAGTTCTGGAATGGATTCCTTCTAATTCTTTAAATCCAAAAGGGAAATTAAATTCGATATCCGCCGCCGCATTGGCATAATGCGCTAGTTTTTCATGATCATGGAAACGATAATTTTCTTGTCCAAGTCCAAGAGATAGATGCCAATTCAGACGTGTCGTTTTCCAATATTCGTACCATTTCATTTCTTCTCCTGGCTTCACGAAAAACTGCATTTCCATTTGTTCAAATTCTCTCATTCTGAAAATAAACTGTCTGGCTACAATCTCATTTCTGAATGCTTTTCCAGTCTGAGCAATTCCGAAAGGTATTTTCATCCTTCCTGTTTTTTGAACATTTTGAAAGTTTACAAAAATTCCTTGTGCTGTTTCCGGGCGAAGGTATAAATCCATCGCGCTTTCTGCAGAAGCTCCTAATTTCGTTCCAAACATCAAGTTGAACTGCTTTACGTCGGTCCAGTTTCTGGAACCTGTTTCCGGATCAGCAATTTCAAGCTCTTCAATTAGGGCCTTCACGTCCTCTAGGTTTTCAGCTTCAAGAGAACGCGCCATTCTTTCAAGGATTTCTCTTTGCTTTGCTTTATATTCTACAACTCTTGCGTTTGTAGCAATAAATTCTTGTTCGTTAAAAGCATCTCCATAACGGGCTTTTGCTTTTTCGATTTCTTTCTGTGCTTTTTGGTTTAATTTTTCGGCATAATCCTCAATCAAAACATCGGCACGGTATCTTTTCTTTGAATCTTTGTTATCAATCAACGGGTCATTGAAGGCATCTACGTGGCCCGAAGCTTTCCATGTAGTCGGATGCATTAAAATTGCAGCATCAATCCCTACAATGTTTTCGTGCATTTGCACCATTGCTTTCCACCAATATTCGCGGATATTCTTTTTTAGTTCAACACCGTTTTGTGCGTAGTCATACACTGCGCTTAAACCATCGTAAATTTCGCTTGACGGAAAAATATATCCGTATTCTTTTGCATGCGAAACTACATTTTTAAATAAATCGTCTTGTTTTGCCATAGTGCAAAAATATAAAAAGAGAATGAAAATTGCGGGAATTGTTAATTTTTTAAACTAGAAAGTTTAAAGGAGCAGAAGATTCGTATTTCCTATAAGATTTGCACCAGAAAATATATTGATATTGTAATTTCCTTTTATAAGATGCTGCTTGCCTGCTTCGATAAAAACACAGACATCGACATCATCTTTTTCGTAGTTGACACTCGTTTTTGCGCTATAAAAAAGCGTCTTGTTTTTGATTTCGACAGAGGCTTTATTCTTGCTTACGATATTGGCTTTAGGATTAATGATCTGGATAAATATTTCTTTAGCGCCTTTTTCGATTGCAGTATTTTCTCCAAGCGTAAAACAGACTTTAATCTGTTCTGTGTTTTTGGTTTTTTTCGTTTCCAGAATTTTTTCAGAAATAATCCTTACTCCTACTGCGCTTACATTGGAAGCCTTGAGTTTTCTTTTTTCTGCTTTTGAGTCAGGACTTGCTGTGATTTCCAATTCTAACTGGTTTATCTTGGCATTGAGCTTTTCGATTTCTCTTTTGTTGTTTTCAAAATCTTGCTGTTTTAGCTTCAAGATCGAATTCAATGTCTCTAGCTGCGTGCTTTTGGTGTCAGTTTCTTTGGTCAGCGTGGAAATGTTGCTTTTAAGAATATTCAGCGAAGATTGGTAGCTACTTTTGACGGAATCATCAATTTGCAAGGTTTGATTTTTTAGCTTTTCAATTTCCGCTTCCAATCGCTCGTTTTGCTGCAGTACTGCGTCATAACGCACTAAAATTTCACTAATCTCATTATTATGTGCCTTTTTATCAATAGCCATATTATGTGATAGGCTCTCTTTTTCTGTCTTCATGTCACATAATTTTACGGCAAGGATAGCTACCGTCAGGATGGATATTGTGGCGGTTATAGTTACAAAAGACAAAGCAGGCTTGAAAGGCATGGTTTCTAAAAATTTTCGTGAAATTAAACCAACAGCGTATGCTTTCAAAAAATAATCGACTAACAGTTAATAAAAGGGCTTGACTAACAGTCTTTAACACTATTGCATCTTAAATCACTTCTTTATATTTCTTGAAAAATTCTTAAACAACACCATATCAAATACTTAAAATACAAAGCAATTAATCAAACAACTTTACAGAATGTAAATTAGACTTTATAATCATCCAAAAAACTGAAACGATACGTCTTGTTTATTTAAAAATTTTATACTTTTAAGCTACTCTATACAAACCAATTAAAAATGTTTAAAAGCCTATTCAACCTCTTCTTCCCGCAATTATGCTTAGGCTGCGGTTCGTTTATTCAGTCGAATGAAAATGTAATCTGTACTTCCTGCCGACATGAATTGCCCTTGACCAATCATCATCTTGAGACCGAAAATGAAATAATCAAAAAGTTTTATGGCAGGATTCCTATTGAATTCGGAGCGGCCATGATTTATTTTCATAAAAGAGGAATCGTGCAAGAGCTGATTCATAATCTAAAATACCGAAGCCATCAGGAAATCGGCACGATGCTGGGACAATGGTACGCTGAAGATTTAAAAACTTTAGAAATTGCAAAAAATTTTGATGTTATAATCCCTGTGCCTTTGCATAAGAAACGGCTCAAGGAACGAGGCTACAATCAAGTAGAAGAGTTCGGCAGGGCATTAGCATCCATCTTGGCTATTGAATATGACGGCACTATCTTGCATCGGAATTTCCATACCAAAACACAGACCAAGAAAAGTTTTTTCGGACGGACAGAAATCAAGAAAGATTTATTCGACGTAACCTTCACAGAGGCACACTACAACAAGCATTTTTTATTGATCGACGACGTCATCACCAGCGGCACTACGATTGAAGCGTGTGCCAAAGCATTGCTAAAAATTCCAGGAGCAAAAATTAGCATTGTAGCTATGGCCTATACGTATTAGCAATGAAAACCTTAGCTGCTGAAATATATTTTCGCAAAGATTTCGTTACCTCTAAATATAATTGTTATTTTGTACATAAATTATTTCCTGATGTTTAGAATTCGGTTTGCATTTTTATATATCATTTTAGCTCTATCGGTGGTGGGTTGCGCAAAAAGAGGCAATATTACCGGGGGCTTAAAAGACACTCTTCCTCCTGTACTTCGTTATAGTACGCCAAAAAATTTCAGTACGAATTTCAACGTAAAGGAAATCAAGATTACTTTTGACGAATATGTAAAAATCAAGGATGTAAACAAACAGCTGATTATTTCGCCGCCGATGAAATATCCGCCTATCGTTTCGCCTACGAATGCCAGCAAATTTATTACGATCAAAATCAAGGATACCTTACAGCCAAATACGACCTATAGCTTCAACTTTGGAAGCAGTATTCAAGACAATAACGAAAACAATCCGTACCAGCAATTCAAATATGTGTTTTCTACAGGAAGCTATATCGATTCGCTTTCGTTGCAAGGCTTTATCAAAGATGCTTATACAAAAGATGTCGAAAATTTTGTTTCGATTATGCTGTATGAAGTAAATGAAACGTTTACCGATTCTATCATCTACAAAGAAAATCCGAGATACATCACGAATACTTTGGACAGCCTCAAGACTTTCAAGCTAGAAAACCTAAAGGAAGGAAAATACCTGCTAGTTGCGATGAAAGACTACAATAATAATTTTAAATTCAATCCGAACAAGGATAAGATTGCTTTCCATAAAGAGTTTGTTACCCTTCCTAACAACACTATTTACGAAATGGAGTTGTTTAATGAGCTTGTGCCATTTAAAGGATTAAAGCCGTATCAGGCTTCAAACAACAGGATCGTAGTTCCGTATGAAGGAGATTCCAAAAACGTTACGCTTACGCTAAAAAACGGAAGTCAGGAGCTCCCGATAAAAGTTACACAGATGCCCAAAAAAGATTCTCTTCAGGTCTGGTTCAATCCGATAAAAACGGATTCTTTGAGCCTAAAAATAGACAAGGAGAGTTTTAGCAAGGAGTTTACTGTAAAAATCAAGAATCAGAAAAAAGACACGCTGAATTTCCAAGCGGTACAAAGCGGCACGTTGCATTTCCGCGACCGATTTACTGTCAACTCTACCCTTCCTTTGAGCAAAATTGACAATTCTAAAATAAAACTGATTAACAAGGATTCGATAGCAGTGCCTTTTACGACAGAATACGACGAGTTTAATCAGGAAGTAAAAATCGATTTTGAAAAAGAGCCTTTGGAAAGCTATTCCATTACGGCATTTCCTGGCGCTTTTACAGACTATTTGGAACAAGCAAACGACACTTTGGATTACAAGCTCAAGACCCAAAATATTTCCGAATATGGGAATCTTCGAATACGATTACAGAATGTCAGACACTATCCTGTTATTGTAG
>Ga0157370_10009265_pt1 | contig 10549 bp, 10 predicted proteins | sample C35metaG_FD_113463 | JGI IMG/M metagenome (GOLD analysis project Ga0157370, IMG submission 113463) | Corn rhizosphere microbial communities from Kellogg Biological Station, Michigan, USA - C3-5 metaG | ecosystem: Host-associated > Plants > Roots > Rhizosphere > Soil | place: USA: Michigan... | reverse complement strand
GCGTACTCGCTCCGGTCCAAAAAATGATCAGCTATGCGCTCAACCATCAGCTGGGCCATTTTATCGTGGGTGTTTTGAACGGCTTTTTGCCTTGTGGTTTTGTTTACCTGGCGCTGGTCGGCGCGGTCAATACCTCTTCGCCCACAGCCTCTGCTCAATATATGCTCTGGTTTGGCGCGGGCACCTTTCCGCTAATGCTGATCGCCACGATTGGTTCTGGTTATATCGGCCCGGTATTTCGTCGCCGGATTAATAAAGGAATGCCATTCCTCATGATCTTTTTGGGCTGCTGGTTCCTGTTACGCGGACTGAGCCTCGATATTCCTTACCTAAGCCCGGCTAAACAGCAGCAAGGTATTGCTATTTGTCATTAAAAAATCTTCTATGCCTGCTGTGGTTTACTCATAGGGCTTTCTCCATGACCTGGCCGGTTGAAGGACTGCTCAAATGTGATCAATATCATTTTAAAAGCGTACAATGGTCATGGTCTCTTTTTTTCGGCTACCGGATATTTGTGGTATTAAACGTATTCAAAAATGACAACGATAACTACAAATACCGCATGGGACGCCAAAGCTGCCACCCCGGTCAACACCAACACTTTATTAGCTAAATGGAACTTGCTCATGGAAAGCCAAGCAGAACGCATTACCCTGTGGTTCCTGGTTTCCTTACTCTTTCAGGGAATTTTGATCTTACCTGTTCCGGCAGCATTGATCTATTATGCTAATGCACCGGTCGCAGTGCTGGCTGTGACGCTGACCCTTTTCTTTGCCAACATCATCGCCGGAATGGGCGGCGCCGGGATCAAAACATTGCTCTGGCTGTTTGCTGCAAGCTTATTGATCCACCTGCTAATGATCCTGGTATTTATTATTTAAATTGATGATCAGCTTGTTATGATACCTAAAACCATGAAAGCAGCCGTGATCCGAAAGTTCGGCGCACCGCTGCAAATCGAAACTGTGCCGGTAAAAACACCACATGCTGGACAGATCCTGGTGAAAGTGATTGCCTGTGGTGTTTGCCATCCGACTTACATGCTTGCCACGGCGACTGGCCGATAAAACCCAACTTACCTTTGATACCAGGCCATGAAGCCATTGGTTATGTAGTAGCGCTGGGCGCAGATGTCCAGGGTATAAAGGAAGGCGATATCGTGGGCGTGCCCTGGCTGCACAGCGCCTGCGGCAGCTGTGAATATCGCATCACGGGCTGGGAAACCCTTTGCGGAACTCAACAAAATGGCGGGTATAGCGTGGACGGCGGTTTTGCTGAATATGTACTGGCCGATCCACGCTACGTAGCACATTTCCCCCAGGGTATCAATTTTACGGAGATGGCACCGATCATCTGCGCCGGAGTAACCGTTTACAAGGGACTCAAAGAAACAGAGGTAAAACCGGGTGAATGGGTGGCTATTTCCGGTGCCGGCGGCCTGGGTCATCTGGCCGCACAATATGCTAAGGCAATGGGAATGCATGTCGCCGCAATTGATATCGCCGATAACAAACTGGAGCTTGCTAGAACGCTGGGTGCGCAATTGGTGGTAAATGCCGCCAAGGAAGATCCAGGAGCCTTTCTGCAAAAAGCCACCGGCGGTATGCACGGGGTGCTGGTTACCGCCGTTTCGCCGATCGCCTTCCAGCAGGGCATTTCTGCCTTGCGCCGTAAGGGTACCATCGCCTTGAATGGCTTGCCCAAAGGCCGTTTCGACCTCTCTATTTTCGACACCGTGTTAAACCGCTATACTGTGCGTGGCTCAATTGTCGGCACCCGTAAGGATATGCAGGAGGCGGTGGCTTTCGCCGTTGAAGGAAAAGTCAAAGCCACTGTCCATGCGGCCAGGCTGGAAGATATTAACGAGGTATTTGACCAAATGAAAAAAGGCCAAATCGATGGCCGGGTGGTTTTAGAGATTGCCCATCCGTAAAAGCAACAAAAGCTTAAAAACAGAATTTCGGATCAGTAAAAAAAGGGTGAAAAATATTCACCCTTTTGCGTTTTTACAAGTCCGTGGATCATCAATACCCGCCCATCGAACACCTCACTCTATAGTTTATTAAACAATATCGCGATCAATAACGGCTCGCTAAACAGCCATACTAAATAATTGGGTGGTGGGTTGCGCGGCCCAGAGCCGGGCATCCAAACAAAAGCAGATGTTGCGCAGAAAACGCTCGCCCAAACTAGTCACCCGCATCCCATCAGCAAACAATTCCACCAAGCCGTCGTCTTCCAGATCACGCAAGCGTTTCACTGCAGCCTTTATAGCCGGTAATTCTAGTTGTTGTTTCCAGTTTGCTTTGCCTTTACACATAATATCCAGGATATGTCGGCGCAGCACGAGGTCTTCTTCAGAAAGCACATGGCCTTTCAGCAAAGGTAATTCGCCGGCCGCTGTTTTGGCCAGATACTCTTCTACCGTTTTAACATTTTGGGCAAAACCGTACCAGGAATCGCTGATTGATGATACACCCAGCCCGATTAGCAATTGGGTATGTTGATGGGTATAACCCATAAAGTTGCGGTGCAGAGTGCCAATTTCTGCAGCCTTTAGTAACTCGTCACCAGGCAGTGCAAAGTGGTCCATGCCGATATCCTGGTAACCGTGGCTGGTCAGCAGGCTCCGCCCTGTATCATGTAAATTCGCTTTCAGTTCGGGTGCCGGTAGGTCCGCTTCCGTAAAACGGCGCTGGCCGGGTTTGATCCAGGGCACATGTGCATAGCTATAAAAGGCAATACGGTCCGGCTTCAAGTTGCTGACGATATTCATGGTATTGATCAGGCCCTCCATGCTTTGCAGCGGCAGGCCATAGATCAGGTCATAGTTGATGGAAGTATAACCGATGCGACGGGCCTCCTGGGTTACCGCCAATACCTGTTCAAAGGTTTGATGGCGATTGATGATAAACTGCACCTTGGGATCAAAATCCTGAATGCCCAGGCTTAGGCGCCGGAAGCCGAGGTCATATAAAGTTTTCAAATGGGCCGGTGTCGTATTGGCGGGATGTGCTTCGAAGCTAAATTCCATGTGCGCGTGTACTTCGGCACCTCCCAGCAAACCAGTGATTAGGCGACGCAAGTTCTCCGGGCTGAAAAATGTGGGTGTACCGCCGCCCAGGTGGATCTCCCGGATGACCGGCTTTTCGTCAAGTACAACGTTATACATTTCCCACTCCTTTAAAACAGCCTGAATATAGGGTTCCTCCACACTGTGGTTTTTGGTAATACGCTTATTGCAGCCGCAATAAGTGCATAAGTTCTCACAAAAAGGTAAATGGACATACAAGCTGATGCCGGACGTGCCGTTACTTTCATCAAAAGCAAATTTGATGCTCTTTTTCCATCCAGCTTCTGTATAGGTTTGATCATCCCAATAGGGCATGGTCGGATAGCTGGTATACCGCGGAACGGCAATATTATATTTGCTGGTCAGTTCTTTGAGTTGTTGCTCCATATCAGGTATGTTTAATCTTTTCAGGTTCAGGCAGTTGGCAATTCTTCGCACAGGCACAGGCTTTACCCACACACTTGCCGGCCTGCCAGAGATCAAGATTTTTAATCGTTTGGTCAGCAATCTCCTGAAGTGCTTCGCGCGTCAGATAAGCCTGATGCGGCGTGATCAGCACATTAGGATGGCTCATCAATTTTACCAACAGCGTATCCTTGGCCACATCTGCATGGTGATCTTCAAAAAAGAGTCCTTTTTCGAATTCATATACATCGAGGCCCAGGTAGCCTACGCGATGGTTCTCTAATGCCCGCAGTATGCTGGCGGTGTCAATAAGTAGTCCGCGCGAAGTGTTAATCAGCATCACGCCCGGTTTCATCCGGGCCAGGGTTCGTTCATTGATAAAGTGGCGGGTATCTTCCGTCAGCGGGATATGCAGCGAAATGATATCGGCGCTTTCCAGTAATTGCTCCAGTGATACCTGTCGTATATGGCGCAGGTTGCGGGCATGCTCAAGGTCATAGCCAACGACCTTACAACCCATGCCATTATAAATGGCTGCGACCGCCTGACCAGTATAGCCGAGGCCGATCACGCCGACCGTTTTTCCAGAGAAGGTAAAGCCGACGAGGTCATCGTTCCGGAAATCGAAGTTATGACTATGCTGATCCGCTTTCATCATTTGCCGGTTGAGGGCGAAGGCCATACCGACTGCATGTTCAGCGACCGCCTGGGGGGAATACGACGGTACGTTGGCTATTTTGATGCCGGCAGTGTTTGCGGCCTGCCGGTCGATGTGGTTGGTCCCGGCAGAGCGGGTGACGATATAGCGAATGCCGAGGTCAGCGAGTTGTGCAATTACGGGTGCCGACAGATCATCGTTCGTAAATACAATGACAGCATCCTTGCCTTTGGCAAATATCGCTGTATCTGGCCCCAGTGCGTTGGAAATTAGCGTGATATCATGCTTTTTCCGGTTGGCCTTCGCCAGGTATTCCTTTTCAAAAGGCTTAATGCTATAAGCTACCGCTTTCATTCTTGTTAGATTTGATTTACAAAGCTATCGTTGCGGTAGCGCCTGCAGAATGAGCGGCGTCAGTTCAAATAATGATGGATATCAATTTTTCATCTTTTCAAGCTTGTCTGGATTGAGCAGCGTGATGAGGCTGCCTTTCTTTTCGATCAGGCCTTCATCCTTAAAATCGGATAAGGTACGGCTGACGGTCTCGGTGGCCATGCCAGCCATCGCCGCCAAGTCTTCGCGGGTCATCTTGAACCCTTCGGCGGCAGCGCCACCCTGGCGGTACAGACGTATCATCGCCTCGGCCATCCGCTTGCGCACGGAGTGATAAGCTAACTGCATCAGCTGATCCTCTTTTTCACGGATGTCGTTGGCCAGCAGCTTGATGAACTCGCGAGCTACTTCCGGATACAGGTTCAGCAACTGCTCCAGCTGGTCCTTCGGAATCAGCACCACCACGCTGTCTTCCAACGCGGTCGCCGTATCGGTATATGCTTCATTGGCGAGTAGTGCGTTTACGCCCAGGTATTCCTCCCCGCCCACGATGCCGGTCATTAGCTCCCGGCCGTCCTCGGCCAGCCGGATCGTTTTGATCTTGCCACTAATGACCAGGTAGATCCCATTTGCGCGGTCTCCGTCGTAATAGATGACCTGGTTCTTCTTGAATGCGCGGCTGCGGCGTTCCTGGATGATCTTTTTCAACTCATTCAAGCCTTCATTCTTGCCAATAAGTGTTCCCAAGCGGTCAAGCGAGCGGCTATAAAATTCCTTTTGTTGTTCTTGTTTCTTAAAGCGGGTCTCGATTGCGTTCAGTAGTTCAATATCGTCGAACGGTTTGGTCAGGTAGTCATCGGCACCCATTTCCATACCTTTGCGCAGGTCGAGCCTTTCTGCTTTGGCCGTCAGGAAAATGAAAGGAATCGCTGCCATTTCCGGGTTCTTATTCAGCATATATAACACGCCGTAACCATCAAGCTCGGGCATCATGATATCACAGAGGATAATATCCGGCGACTGGCGTTGTGCCAGTTCCACACCGGTCTTGCCGTTGGGTGCTTCAATGGCTTCGTAACCGGCAAGTTGCAGGATTTCCATCACATTCTCACGGATGTCGTCGTTGTCTTCAATGATGAGTACTTTCTTTTTCATGTTGTCGGGAATGTCATAGTGAATAAAGTGCCCTGGTTGACATTGCTTTTAAAGATCACGTGGCCGTTCATCAGCCCGGCATAGCGGGCGACAATGTTCAGGCCGAGCCCCGTTCCGGGAATATTGCCGGTATTGTGGGCGCGGAAAAAAGCCTCAAACAAGTGTTTCTGGTCTGCTTCGGGTATACCGATGCCATTATCTTTGATGGTGATCACACAGGCTGAAGGACCGATCTCCGTACTGAATTCAATAAAGGTGTTCTCGCCCGAATACTTGATGGCATTGGCGATCAGGTTAGTCACGCAATGACGGAGCAGATTTTGGTCGAGGTTAACTATGCTCGCCGTCCCGGTGTGCTGGTAAATAATATTTTGATTTTGTTTGGCAACCAGTTGGAGTTCCTCTGTTACCTCTTCAGCAAATTTTATCAGGTCGAATGGAGTACAGGTAGCCGATACTTTACCAGCTTCCAGTTTCTCTAGAGATAGAAAGTCATTGAGTATCCCGGTTAAGATGCCTATCGAGCCCTTAATTTTAGCCACATGTTTCCGGATATTCGCATTGTCATAAGGCTGGGCATATTTTTCGATGAGCGAGGCAGAAAGTTGCACCGCGCTTAACGGTGTGCGAAATTCATGCGACGCCATAGAAACAAAACGGCTTTTGAGCTGGCCAAGCTCTTTTTCCTTTTCCAGGGAGGTACTGACCTCTTCTTTCGCTTGCTGCAGGGCCAGCACCGAATCTTTCAGCGAGGAGGTACGGCTTTCCACCAACTCTTCCAGGTGTGCTGCGTACTCCTTTAACTGCTCCTCAGCCTCCTTCTCACGGGAAAGGTCATGTATAAAGCCGGTAAATATCTTGCGATCCAGAAACTGTACCTCGCTGACGCCAAGGCGAAAGGGAAAGGTGGTGCCGTCTTTGCGCAGTCCGGTCACCTCGCGGCCGATGCCAATGATATGTGGTTCGTGCGTACGCTGGTAGCGAGCTATATATTCATCATGCTGCGCTTTATAGGGCTGCGGCATGAGCATGGAAATGTTATTGCCGATCACTTCTTCTGTACTGTATAAAAACAGCTTGCAGGCCGCAGGGTTGATGGATTCGACGATCCCTCGGTTATCAATGGTGATGATGCCATCGATGGCATTGTCTATGATTGCTTTAAGCAAGGCCGCGCTTTCCATTCGTTATTTCGTTCTGTGATTATTGTCACAAATATCAAAAATTTATGGGAAAACAAAATGTAACCATATACACCCAAAAACGTGATCCTGATCATTTTCCGTTATTCATACTGCTCAAAGCGCCTGTTTTTCAACCTCAGCCGAATGCATTTCCTCATTTGTGCGCGTATCCGAGCTCTTAGACGCTGTTTATGACCGGGATCACACCCTGAGCTAACAGGCGTCATTTGTTGGCCGGAAGACAGCTGCTACCTTCGTTCATAGTTCCTATCATCCTTCAATACAGCTTTATGAAAACTATTTTAATGATCAGCGACCAAAGCCCGGAGGCAGCCCATGCCGGCCGCTTTGCCCTCGAGCTTGCCCGAGCCGCCCGGGCCGACCTGCTCCTTGCTTATACTGTCCCTGCGACGCCCATCCGGAAAACCCAGCTGGTACCTGCAGGCAACCTCGATGAACCGGACGAGCTCTTGGCTAATTCTTCAAAGAACAACTTTACAGAAGGCTGCTACCAGCCGAAGATCTCGAATCTGGATATTTCTGACTACCTGCTAGATGACCTGGTGGCACTAATCTACCGGCAAGGGATTTGGCTGATCATAGAAGGAATGCCCGAACATACAACTACTAGTGCAAGGCCAAAGCTTAACCGGCAGTCGCTCCTGAACCGGGTACGTTGTCCTTTGCTGCTCATGCCGGAACATGTGCCAGTGCGCCTACCAGAGCGCATTGCTTACCTGGCCGATCTGCGCTATTGTCGCAGGGAGGTTTTGCTTTTTTTGAACGAACTGGCCCAAGCGCTGGCTGCACGGCTGACCGTTGCAAACCTGGCCGCAAAGGGGCTGGCCGATATCATGGATAGTTATGCCGCCGAACTTTTCCGAAAGGATGTACTGCCTTATACTTCACAGGTCGAGGTCAGCCTGAACAATATTCGCGAGCGTAACCTGCATAAAGCGGCCGATGTGCTGATTCACGGGATGCAGCAAGATTGGCTGGTGCTGGTGAATCATCGTTATCATTTTGAAGAGCTGATCGGACGCCAGCTCGGTGATACCTTGCCGCCAGAGCTTACCGTACCGCTGCTCATCTTCCCTTTATAATAAAACATGAAAATACCGACTACCAATTCCAATAGTATTAATGCAGAAATCCAGTTCTTAGATGGTCCTCATTCCCGGCTGAAAGAGCTGAAGTTCACATTGCAGACGATGGCCGACCTGGTTCGCGGCTTGCGGGCCCTGCATTTTATCGGCCCCTGTATTACAGTCTTCGGTTCAGCCCGATTCGGCGAGGATCACCCGTATTATGAACAGACACGGCAGGCGGCCGCCGCTTTTGCCCGGCTAGGCTTTACCATTCTGACGGGTGGCGGCCCCGGACTGATGGAAGCTGCCAATCGCGGCGCACGGGAGGCCGGGGGACACTCTGTAGGCTGTAATATCCAGCTGCCGGTGGAGCAAATGCCAAACCCATTCCTGGACAAGTGGGTAAATATGCGACATTTCTTCCTGCGCAAGGTGCTTCTGGTTAAATATTCTTTTGCTTTTGTGGTGATGCCCGGCGGCTTCGGTACGCTGGATGAATATTTCGAAGCGCTTACGCTGATCCAGACACATAAGATCCATGACTTCCCGGTTATCATTTTCGGAAAGGACTATCACCGTGAGCTGCTGGACCATGTAGCTGTGATGCAGCGCTACGCAACGATCGCCGAGGCCGATAGCCGCCTGTTCCTGGTTACCGATGACCTGGACGAGGCCTTAGCGCTAATCCGGGAGAAAAGCATCCGCAGGTTCGGGCTAAAACCTTTACAAAAAAGAAAACCGCTGCGCTGGCTATTCGAGCGAGCCTGAGAATGACCAGCATCACCTTTTAAGCTGCCGCCGGTCATGGAACCACGGCCGGCCTATTTTTAATTTTACCCCCGATTTAATTCTTCGATCATGATTGAGATAAAATACTTGACCGCCGCAGAAGCGCTGAAGATTGTAAAACCCGGCAACCGGGTATTCATCCACGGCAGCGCTGCCACGCCGGTGGTCCTGGTGGAAGCCTTGCAGGAGCGTCACCATGAATTATATAATGTAGAACTGGTGAGCATCACCACGCTGGGCAACGTCAACTTTGACCGGCCCGAACACCGTAAATCTTTTTTCTTCAACTCGCTGTTCGTTTCGGCAGCCACCCGCAAAGTGGTTAACAGCGAGGACGGCGATTATGTACCGATCTTCCTGAGCCAGATTCCGCAGCTATTCCGCAAGAATATTCTGCCCATCGATGTGGCCCTGATCCAGGTGTCACCGCCAGATACTCACGGTTATTGCTCGCTGGGTACCTCGGTGGATATCGCACGGGCAGCGGTCGATACGGCCAAACATGTCATCGCCCAGGTAAACCCGCTTATGCCGCGCACACACGGGGAAAGCTTTGTGCATATAAGCAAGCTGAACGCTATGGTCTGGCATAACAGCGAGCTGCCGGAGGTGAATTATGATTTCCAGACCACTGCAGTGATCGAGAAGATCGGCTACCACGTAGCTTCGATGATCGAGAATGGCTCGACACTTCAATTGGGTATCGGTGCTATTCCTGACCAGGTTTTGAAGAACCTGACCACACACCAGCACCTCGGATTACACACCGAGATGTTTTCGGACGGGATCATCCCGTTGATTGAGCGCGGCGTAATCGATAACAGCTGCAAAAAGCTGAACGTAGGACGTTCAGTCACCTCTTTTACGGCGGGTACGCGCAAATTATATGATTTCGTGAATGACAATCCGGCGATCAGGGTGATGGATATCAGCTATGTCAATGATACGAGTATCATCCGGCAGAACCCGAAAGTGACGGCCATCAACAGTGCTATCGAGATCGACCTGACGGGGCAGGTATGCTCGGATTCCATCGGCACCTACGAATATTCTGGTATCGGCGGCCAGATGGACTTTATCCGCGGCGCTTCATTATCCGAAGGCGGCCTGCCGATCATTGCCTTGCCCTCGCAGACCAATAAGGGCGTAAGCCGCATTGTGCCCTTCCTGAAAGAAGGTGCCGGCGTGGTAACCACGCGCGGGCATGTGCATTGGGTCGTGACGGAGTACGGTATCGCTAATTTGTTTGGCAAAAATTTGAAACAACGCGCCCTGGCCCTGATTGATTTGGCGCACCCTGATCACCGGGAACAACTGGAAAGAGCTTACTTTAACCGCTTTGAACATGCCTGATCATTAGTACAGAGGTGCAAATGACGACGATCATACAGAAAAATGATGACGGTCATTTGGCACACGGGCATCGTGTACGATCTTCGTTGTCACAATCAATCCAAAAATACCCAATGGATACTATGTTGCTGAATTCATCCAGAACACTGCAATTTTATGTGGTCGCTAAGCGCTGGAGCGCTGACCTGGAATTTTTCCGACTGGAAAGCAGTTTCCTGCAACGCCTGCTGGATCGCTGTATCGGGCAGTTTAACGGGCAGCCTAAATGGCAGCAAATGGTCAAGACCAGCCGGGACCTGCGGGAACTGGAACGTCTGATAGACGTCGACCTGCTAAGTCGCCAGCTTACCCAACTGGAACTGATGGCCGAGGATGTGATCCCCGAGGATGCAGACGCTCTGACGGAATCACAGGTCAAGCTGGAACAACTGATGGCCGTACTGACCCGTCGCTTTCGCGATGTTAAGCAGGAGGTCTTCACACTGGTGCTGGATGCGCGGGCCGCTGAGGC
>Ga0157370_10009263_pt1 | contig 10551 bp, 7 predicted proteins | sample C35metaG_FD_113463 | JGI IMG/M metagenome (GOLD analysis project Ga0157370, IMG submission 113463) | Corn rhizosphere microbial communities from Kellogg Biological Station, Michigan, USA - C3-5 metaG | ecosystem: Host-associated > Plants > Roots > Rhizosphere > Soil | place: USA: Michigan... | reverse complement strand
GCACCCGCGCCTCGAGTGCGGCGGCGAGCGTGTTCTCGGCGCCGTACACGTTCACGGCATGGAACGTCGAGACCTGCGGCGCCCAGAAGTCGAAGAACTGCGCGACGTGCACCACGAGATCGCATCCCTGCATCGCATCGGCCAACAGCCGCGCGCGCATGAGATCGCTCATCACCGGCTCGGCGCCCAACTTTCGGAGCACACCGACGCCGCTCCGGCGGCGAACCTGCCCGACGACGGCGTCGCCGCGTTCGCGGAACACCTCGGTAAGTGCACGTCCGAGCGGTCCGGCCGCTCCCGTGAGAAATACTCGCATGGCCCGCGTCTCCTCTCGTGTCCGATCGATGAAGCCTCGTTATTTGACGATTCGGACCCGACGGGGGAACGCCAGCGAGAGGCGGAAGGGGTTGATGGACCGTGCGTTTGGTGATACTCAGAACTACCCCGAACCTGCACCCCCCAGCCCAACCGACATCCCGTGCTCTCCTTCGCGCTCCTCCTCACCGCGGCAGCGACGTTTCAGCAGCCCGCCTACCAGCCGCCCCGTCCCGTTCAGTCCGCGCCGCCGGCTCCGGTGCGTGCGCACGCCGCGTTGGACACCGGGTACGCCCGGTTAGTCCGTGAGGCGACGACCGATCCGCGGTTTCTGCCGCAGGCGGTGACCACGCTGCCGGCGAGTGAGACCGTCCCGAGTCCACTCACGTATTTCGGGAGCATCGCCGGCGCGCCGGGCGTGATGCACCACACGAAAGACCTCTACGCGTACTTTCGTGCTCTCGCGCGCGCGACGCCGCGCGTGCGCGTCGACAGCATCGCCACCACCGAAGAGGGCCGCGAGATCATCCTCGTCGTGATCGCCGACGAGCAGACGATGCGCAACCTCGACCACTACAAGACGCTCATGCGGCGCATCGCCGATCCGCGGACACTGCCGCCCGATTCCTCGACGACGGTGCTCGGCGAGGCAAAGCCCATTTACTACCTGAACGGCGGGCTGCATTCGCCGGAGATGGGATCGCCGGAAATGCTGACGGAGCTCGCCTATCGGCTCGCCGTCGGCGACGACTCGACCGATGCGATGATTCGCAATCGGGTGATCACGATCATCAATCCGGTGAGCGAGCCGGATGGCCGCGACAAGCAGGTGGACTGGTATCTGCACTACACGAAGGGCCGTCCGAAGTTCGACGATGGCTTCCCGCGCTCGTCCCCGTTCTGGGGCCGCTATGCCTTGCACGACAACAACCGCGACGGCCTGCAGATCTCGCAAGCCCTCACCAAAGCGATTTTCGACATTTACTACGATTGGCATCCGTTAGTCATGCACGACCTGCACGAGTCGGTGCCGTTGCTGTACGTCTCCACCGGCACCGGTCCGTACAACGTGACGAACGATCCGATCATTATTGGGCAGTGGCAGGTGCTGGCGAACAACGACATCACCACGTTGAGCGCGGCGGGCCTGCCCGGTGTGTGGACGTGGGCGTTCTTCGACGGATGGTGGCCGGGTTACGGCATGTGGGTGGCCAACAATCACAACGCCGTTGGCCGTTTCTTCGAGACCTTCGGCAACGCGGGCGGCGACACGTACCTGCGCGATCTGTCGGAGGAGCGCTACGCCGGTGCGCCGGTGACGTCGCGCGAGTGGTATCGCTCGTGGCCGCCCACGAAGCAGGTGTACTGGAGCTCGCGCGACAACATCAACTACCAGGAAACCGGCGTGCTCGCGTCGCTCACGTATGCGGCGACCAACGCGTCCAAGATGGTGCACGACTTCTATCAAGTGGGCGTGAACAGCCTCGCGCGCGGTCGCACCGAGTCGCCTCACGCCTATGTCATTCCCGGATTCGCCCGGCAGCGCGATCCGCGCCGCACGGCGTATCTCATCAACCAGCTCGAGCGGCAGCACCTCGAGATCGCCCAACGAACCACGGGCGACTCGGCCGGCGATTTCGTGATACGGCTCGACCAGCCGTACCGCGACCTCGCGGTGAACCTGCTCAGCACGCAGAGCTATCCGAGCACGGCGCAGTATCCGCCGTACGACGACATCGCGTGGACGTTAGGCGCACTCTACGGCGTGGACGTGCACACGGTGAACGACACAGCGGTTTTCCACTGGACCGGCCTGCAGGCGCTGCACGACACCGTGGCGTTCGCCGGCGCCGTGCGCGGCACGGGCCCGGTGTATCTGCTCGCATATCGCGCGCAGAGCGAAGTGCTGCCGGCCCTGTATTCGCTCAGGCAACGCGACCATGCCGCCACTGCGTCGGTGGCCGAGCGCGCGTTCGTCGTGGGACAGGACAGTTTCCCGGCCGGCTCGGTGGTGATCGAGCACGCGGGCGCCGACGCCGCACGCGAGATCGCCGGGCGCTGGGGCCTGCCGCTCGTCAGCGCGGATCGCGCGCCGCAGGTGCGGCTGCACGCGGTCGACCTGCCCCGCATCGCGATCTACCACTCGTGGTACGACACGCAGGACGCCGGTTGGTCGCGCTACACGTTCGATCAGTTAGGCATCCCGTACACGTCGATCGACAAGGACGACCTGCGCCGCGGCGCGCTGCGCAAACGCTTCGACGTCATCCTCGTGCCCAACATGGGCGGGTCGCTGGACCGCATGATCAACGGTGTCGATCGCGACTTCGGGCCGCTGCCGTTCGAGAAGACCGCCGCGACGCCTAACTTGGGCGCGCCGTTCGCGAGTCCCGACATCACCGGCGGTCCGGGCTTCGCGGGACTCGAGTCACTGCGCGCCTTCGTGGATGACGGCGGCGAGCTGATCACACTCGAGACGGCCACGCGGCTCGTCGCCGAGTCGGGCATTGCACCGGCGCTCGCGCCGCATCAGACGCGCACGCTGTTCCATCCGGGTTCCGTGGTTCGCGTGCGGATGCGCCACCCGTCGCCGATCCTCTATGGATTCCCCGATACGACCACGGTGTTCCGCGGGAATTCGCCGTTGTACGAAGTAGTGCCGCGCGACAGCGCGATGCTCGTCCTGCAGTACGGCACCAAGCTGCCCGAGAAAGCCGATACCGGTGAAATCATGGGCCAGCCGGGCAAGGCGTCGACGCCGCACGATACGACCGCGAAATCGAAGAAGCACGAGACCGAGGCGCCGTACGTCGTGTCGGGAATGGTGCGCGGGCAGGAAGAGATCGTTGGGCAGGGCGCCATCTTCGACGTGCCCGTGAGACACGGCCACGTCGTCGCGTTCACCTTCGACCCGCTGCATCGCTATCTCAACCATCATGAGTTCCCGATGGTCTGGAACGCGATCATCAACTGGAACGTGGAACCGCTTCACACGAGTCAGTGAGTGGACAATTCCGTCCCAGGCCGAGGACAACGGCGTGGGCGGCGATGTCGGACTGTGCCGCGTGCAAGTATCGAGATATCAATGGCGTAGCTGGTGCGCGGCGATGTCGGGCATGACGCGTGCCTTCGGCGCGAGGTGTGGGCGCATGACATCTCGTACTGGAGGATCCGATGCGAAAAGGAACCGGCGTTGCCTTAGGCATCGTCGCGCTCGTCGCGGCTGCCGCGCCGCTGAGCGCGCAGCGAGGGCTGCGCGTGATCGATGAGTCGAGCGATGAAGTGGTGCAGTTCACGCCGTATGTAGGGTATCTGACATTTGGCAGTTTCTTCAGCCGGCGGACGGGCTCGTCGCTGACGACCGACGACGCCGCGGTGGTGGGGGCGCAGCTCGCGCTCAAGCTCGCGCCTAGCATTTCCTTCTACGGAAACCTCGGCTATGCGAAGTCGGACGTCGAGGTCGACGTGCCGCTCGCGGCGACGGGCGCGGCGGGCAATTCGAACATCTGGCTGTACGACGGCGGCTTGCAGTTCACCGTGCCGACCGGCCCGTTCGGCCGCGGTACGGTGAAGCCGTTTTTCCAGATCGGGGCGGGCGCCATGCACTACAACTTCGGCGACGGCGGAGACGGCGTTCCGCCGACGACAGCGACCAACTTTGCGTGGAACGCCGGCGTCGGCATCGACGCCAGGATCGCGCGCTCGATCGGCATCCGGTTCATGGCCAAGGACTACATTGGCCGGTTCAATCTGGAGGACGTGTCGGGCGAAGCCATCGACGCGCCGGTCACCCAGAACTGGGCGCTGTCGGCGGGATTGCGATTCGGATTCTGACCAACTCCCGATCGACGCGTGGGGGCGTCGCGCGCGCGACCACGCCCCCATGCGCCTAACGGAGCATCACATCGTGCGCGGCAAGCCGGCCGGGATGCCCAACCCGAGCGCGCTCACCAGAAAGCCGATGCAGATGAACAGGACGATGGCGACGACGATGACGAGAGCGGTGTAGCCCAGTGCTTTCTCCGGCGGCGACTTCATGAGCGCCGGCAAGCCGGTGTACAACAGATACAGCGAGTACAGGCCCAGCAGACCGGCGATGATAGCGAGCGCCGGGATGATGGCGAGGACGCCGAACACCCAGGCGGCCGTGTACGAGTACGCCGCGACCTTGAATGCCTGAATGCTGTTCTTGGTGCCGCCGAATGTCGGTGCGAGGGCGTCGATCACCAGGGCAATGACGTAGATCGAGATCAGGCCGGCGACGAAACGAACGGCTGCGCTGCCTAACGCCGTACCCAACGGGTACCGGATGTTGCCGAGGAACGGCACGGAGATGCCGAACAAGACCATCCCGAGCGTCGCGCAGATCACCGACAGTAGCGAGAGCGGAATGACGTACCCCGTGTACAGGCCGCCGACCGTCGCCGGCTCCGTGTCGATCACGGACCATTCCGCCTTCGGCTGCACGATTATGTTTTTCGCCCTGTCGATCAGGCCCATGTGAGTATCCCTCGCCGGACGGTAGTGGGGGGATGGCGGACCCGACGCGCATGACGCCGCGGGTGCGTCCGCCGAACTGAACTGCCGCGGGAACGGGTGATGATTCGGCATCTGCGAACGCGGCGCAAGAGCCCTTTCAACGGCGAACTGCAGAATTTGCGGAACCGTAGCCATGCCAACGTGTTGAGGAACATCTGCCGAGCTCGCTCTAAAGGGTGTCCCCAAACGGCCACGGCCACTGTCCAGCCACACGGACGAATTGGCGGCTGAGGCGGCCGAAAAGACGTTGTCTCGCAACGACTTGCCTTACGGCACGACAGTCGCCATAGTGCGATAGGGGCCGGGTGTTTAGCCGTCCGTAGTTTCGCCGGCCAGACGGTGGTTGGCGGACTCGAGTTTTCGGGAGGGGATATGCTCTCCGTTTTGTTGGTTCCTTTGATGCTTTCGGGCGTTGCGACGGGCGGTGTTCTCGCGCCGACGCGCGCCAATACTGCGGATCCCACTCCGGCGGTTCGCGTGACGCTCGATCGCAGCGTGTACCAACGCGGCGATGAAGCGCACGTGCAGATCGACGTCCGCGACGATGGCTACCTGGTGGTGATGCGCGTGTCGCCCGACGGATTGGTGCAGGTGCTGTTCCCGATCGATCCGACCGACGATGACTTCGTGCACGGCGGCAAGAGCTACGAGATGGTGGGCCGCGACGGCGGCAGCCCCTTCACGGTTTCCTCCAACAGCTCGGGCAGCGGCGTGGTCTACGCCGCGTACTCGACGCAGCAGTTCCGCTTCGACGACTTCACGCGCGACGGTCGCTGGGACTACACGGTGTTAGGCGACAGCGCGCTGGCGCAGGATCCGGAGACCGGCCTAACGAACATCGTCGGGCGCATGGCCACGGCGCACTTCGACTACGACCTGCAGACGTACAGCACGCAGCAGGTCGTCGCGTATGCGCAGCCGAACTACTACATGTATCCGGACTACGCGTACGATCCGTGGTACGACCCGTGGTATGATCCGTATGCCTTCGGCCCGTTCTATGGCGGATTCATCACCATCGGCTTCGGCGATCCGTTCTTCTTCCGGCCGTTCTTCACGCCGTTCCCGCGGTCGGTGTTCTTCCCGCGCCCGTTCTTCAGCCGTCCGTTCTTCGCGTGCTTCGACTGTGGGTTCGGTCGCCGGCGGTTCTCTCCGTTCACGCCGTTCCGATTCAAGGACCGCTTCCCGGGCGGTCACACGATCGTGGGCGTTCAGTATCGGCCGCGCACCGGGTTCGGCAGCAGTGGGTTCGCCAGCAGCGGGTTCGCCGGCAGGCCGGGCGTCCGTTTCGGCGGCATGGCGGTGGGTGGTGTGCATACGCTGACGCGCGGACCGGCGTTGCGTCCGTCGGACGTCGTTGGCGGACGCCGCGTCCCGACTTCGGTGCGCTTGCCTAACGGTGAATCGCGCATGGACGGCCCGACGGTGTTCGGCCCGGGTCGCCGGGCGGCATTCAGCGGCACGCGGGCGATTCCGAACCGCCCGCGCATCGAGCCGACGATGCGTGCGCCGGAAGTGTACCGCGGCAACGCGCAGTCTCGCGCGCGGGTGGCTGAGCCGCCCACGCGGGTGAACGCGGGGACTCGCGTGAATGCGCCGGGTACCCGTGTGAACGCCCCGCGCGGCCGGCCGTTCGAAGTGAGTCCGCAGCGGCCGAACTTCCAGCCGGGCATGCGCGCTGAGCCGGCGGAACGCGTGCCGGCACCTCGAGTGGAGTCGCCGCGCATGGAGTCTCCGCGGATGCAAGCGCCTCGCCCAGAGTCGCCGCGGTTCGAGGGCACGCGCGCGATGCCGAGGATGACTGAACCTCGGATGGCAGAGCCTCGGATGTCGGAGCCTCGGATGTCGGAGCCCCGGATGTCGGAGCCCCGGATGGCAGAACCGCGTATGTCGGCGCCGCGTGAGTCCTCGCCACGGATGTCCGCACCACGGATGTCAGCGCCGCGGTCATCTCAGCCACGCATGTCGTCCGGCGGGATGCGTGGTGGCGGTGGTGGCGGCGGTGGTGGGGGACACCACCACCGGTAACCCGGGGTGGCCTGACGGAAGAGGGCGACGGCGGAAGCCGTCGCCCTTTTCCGTTAGGCCACGGCGGTCCTCGGGCGTCAGTCCGCGCCGCCCGCTTCGCGGGCGGCCAGCATCGCACCCGGCCGATTCGTGATCACCCCGGCCACGCCGTCGTGCCACAACGTCCGCGCCACCTCCGGACTGTCGATCACCCACACGTGCGTCGGACACCCGACGCGCTGCCCGGCGGCGGCCAACATCCGCATCGGAATGGGTATCCCGTTGAACCGCGTCGGAATCGTCAGCGCGCGATAGCGTGGCGGACGCGGCGCGCGCCCAACGAGCGCCCGGCTCAACAACGACAACGTCTCGGCCCGTGACGCACTCCGGGTCCACGGCGGTGCGTCGAACGGCGCGAGCGCGCGCTCGTCGAACGAAGCGAGAATGCATCGCCCAACCGCGCCCGACTCCGCCACGACCCGCTTGACCGCCGGCGCCGAGGCTACCGTCTTCACCTCGACGATGATCGGGGTGTCGGGAAACATGCCTAACACGTCGGCGAGGAGCGGCACGCGGACGCCGCGGCCCTGGAACGGAAACGTCGCGCCGCGATCGGTGGTGAATCGCGCGCCCGCGTCCGCGTCGCGGATCGCGTCGTACGTCATCGATGCCACCGCGCCGCGACGGTCGGTGGTCCGGTCGAGTGTCGGGTCGTGGATCACCACCGGCTGGTCGTCCGCTGTGACGTGCACGTCGAGCTCGAACGCCTCGGCGCCGAATGCCGCGGCGCGCTCGAATCCCACCAACGTGTTCTCGGGCGCGAACGCAGACGCACCGCGGTGCGCGATCACCGGGTGCGCTTCGGGATCGAGGAGTACGCTCCTGATCGTGTTCACAGCGGCAGCCTGAGCCGCGCTTCGCTCCCCCGCGCGTCACGACGATTCTCGAGCGTGACCACGCCGCCGTGCGCTTCGGCGATCTGGCGGCTGAGCGCGAGGCCGATGCCCGATCCGTTAGGCTTGGTCGTGAAGAACGGCACGAACAGGTTCGTCGTGTCCGACACACCCAGGCCGTTGTCACGCACCCAGACGTCGAGCGTGCCGCCGTTCCGCGTCCACCCGACCTCCACCGCGCCGTGCGTCTCGAGCGACGCATCGGCAGCATTGCGGACGAGATTGATGAGCAACTGGTCGAGTTGATCGCCGTCGGCAGAGATGGTCATCGGTGGCCCGGGCGCGACATGCACCGGAAGCCGGGTCTCCAAGTGCGCAACGCGCCGCACCCATTGCTCGACGTCCATGGGCTTGGGCTGCGGACTCGGCAGCCGCGCGAGCAGCGCGTAGGCGGCCATGAATCGGCTCAGCGATTCGCTGCGTCCCGCGATCACGGCAAGGCCGTCGCCAACATCTTCGCGCCAGTCGCCGGGCAGCGTTGGACGTCCGAGCAGGTCGCGCAGGCTCGCGGCGATCGACTTGATCGGCGCGAGCGAATTGTTGATCTCGTGGCCGAGCACGCGAATGAGCCGTTGCCACGCCTGGCGTTCCTCTTCGCGCAGCACACGGCTGAGATCGGAGAGCACCACGAGTTGATGCGGCAGCCCATTCTGCCGGAAACTGCCGCGCCGGAGCTGCCACTTGCCGCGGCCGCCGGGGAAATCGAGATCGACTGTACGCTCGGCGTCGCCGCGCAGGCATTCGGCCAGTCCTAACGCAGCCGACGTGCGGCCGAGCAGCCGCTCGGCGGGCTGATCGAGGAGGCGCTCGCCGCCGCCATTCACGAGGCGCAGCGAGCGGTGTTCGTCGAAGGCAAAGACCGCGACGTCGATCTCTGCCATTACCGTCCGCAGCAGCGCCGTCGCTTCCAGCGCGCCGAGTCGTTGCGAGCGCAGCGTTTCGCCGAGGGTGTTGACCTCGAGCAGCGCGAGTCCGAGCGCATCGTCCTCACGCGCGCCACGTGCGCGAATCGAAAAGTCGCCCTCACGCAGTGCGGCCAGCATGTTCGAAATAGTCTGCAACGGGCGCACCACGCGCTCGCGCAGCGCGAGCGTGACGCCGAGCCATGCGCCGGCGACGAGCACCGTGAGCGTCCAGCGCAGGCGGTCGGAGTAGTCGCCGGTCCAGAGCAGCGCGAGTGCGACGATGCCGCCAGGTGTTCCGGCGAGCAACGACAGCAGAAGAATCCGCCGCTCGAAGGCCGAAGGCTGCGGCGGGCGCGAGTGTTTCGTTAGGCTGGGGAAGTGTGGCGGACGGTCAGAGGCCATGCGTGGAGAGCCGGCGGTAGAGCGCGCTCCGGCTCAGTCCCAGTGCTTTGGCCGCTTGGCTCACGTTGCCATCGTAGCGGGTGAGCGCTTTCTGGATGAGAACGCGCTCGGCTTCCTCGAGGGTGAGTTCCTCGTATCGTGACGCCGCGCCCTGCGCGCCGGGCCGAAGCGCGAGGTCGGCTGCCCGCACGGTGTCGCCCTGTGCGAGGAGAACAGCGCGCTCGATGGCATGGTCGAGCTCGCGAATGTTCCCCGGCCACGAATGGTCGAGCAGCGCCTGCATCGCTGCGGCGTCGAAGCCGCCGAGCGATTTCTGATAACGGTCGGCGTGACGCTTGAGGAAGTGCATGGCGAGAGCAGGAATGTCCTCGCGTCGCTCGCGGACCGGCGGCAGGTGGATCTCGATCGTGTTGAGGCGGAAGAGCAGGTCTTCGCGAAAGCGGCCGGCGCCGACTTCGACGTGCAGGTCGACGTTGGTTGCCGACACGATGCGCGCGTTCACCGCGTGCGCCCGCGAGGAGCCCACCCGCTCCACCTCGCCGGTTTGCAACACGCGCAGGAGCTTGGCCTGCAAGCCTAACGATATGTTGGCGATCTCATCCAGGAACAACGTGCCGCGGTCCGCCAGCTCGAAGCGCCCAACGCGGTCGGTCTTGGCGTCGGTGAACGCGCCCTTCACGTGGCCGAACAGCTCGCTCTCGAATACGCCTTCGGACAGGCCGCCCATGTTGACGGCGACGAACGTGTGGCCGGAGCGCTGCGAGACGGCGTGCAGCCAGCGCGCGACCATTTCCTTGCCGGTACCGTGCTCGCCGGTGACGAGCACGTTGGCATCGGACGGCCCGATGCGCTCCATGAGCTGGAGCACGGGACGCATGCGCGGCGACGCGGCGATGAGGTTGGGCACGCCGTCCTTGCGGAGCAGGGCGTTCTCGCCCTCGAGGCGCTGCGCGCGGCGGATGGCTCTGCCTAACTCGAGCTGCGAGCGCAGCGTGGCCATGAGGCGCGCGTTGTCCCACGGTTTCTCGATGTAGTCCCAGGCGCCCTGGCGCATCGCTTCGACGGCGCCGTCGACGCTGCCCCACGCGGTCATGACGATGATGGGCAGCGTGCGGTCGAGCTCGCGCAGGCGCGGCAGCAGATCGAGCCCTTCGCGCCCCGACGTCGTGTCGCGCGTGTAGTTGAGGTCCATGAGCACGGCGTCGAAGTCGCGTTCTTCGACGGCCGCGGCCACGCTGCCCACGGAGCGTGCGGTCTCGATCTGGAATCCTTCGCCCTTGAGCATCAGCCGCAGCGCCTCGAGCACGTCCGGCTGGTCGTCGGCGATGAGGATGCGAAGCGGAATCTGCGGTACGGTGGGTGCGCTCACGGGTGCCTAACGCAATGCGCGACGGTCAAACGATCCAGCCGTCCTTGAGATTGATGATGCG
>Ga0157370_10009262_pt1 | contig 10552 bp, 10 predicted proteins | sample C35metaG_FD_113463 | JGI IMG/M metagenome (GOLD analysis project Ga0157370, IMG submission 113463) | Corn rhizosphere microbial communities from Kellogg Biological Station, Michigan, USA - C3-5 metaG | ecosystem: Host-associated > Plants > Roots > Rhizosphere > Soil | place: USA: Michigan... | reverse complement strand
GTGAAGGACATTGCTCCCGGCACCGAGTTGCGCAAGTGGTTTGTTCACGATCCGGACAAGTGGGAAGAAGTTCGCAAGCGCTATCGCGCGGAACTGGATGCGAACCCCGGTGCGGTGGCGGAGTTGCAGGATCTGTGGACGGAACATCCGACCGCGACCCTGCTGTTCATGGCGCACGACGCCGAACACTGCAATGCGACCGTGCTGGCCGAATACCTGCGCGAGCACGCACCTCGCGCACGCAAACACGCCACGGCCCAGGCCTGATGCAACGCCTGTTCTTCGGGTTGTACCTGTCGCTCGCGCCGGCGATGGCGTTCGCCGCGCAAGGCTTCACGCTCGACAGCCCCACGCTGTCCGACGGCACCCGCATGCCGATTGCGAACGTGTACACCCAATGCGGCGGCGGCAACGTTTCGCCCGCGCTGCAATGGCATGATCCGCCCGCCGGCACGGAGAGTTTTGCCGTCACGATGTACGACCCTGATGCGCGTGGCGGCTTTTGGCACTGGATCATTTTCGAAATTCCGGTCGGCGCCCACGGCCTCAACGCGAATGCGGGCGCGCCGCGCAGCGGCAATGCGCCGGGCGATGCCGCACAGTTGCTCAACGATTTCGGCAATCACGGCTATTCCGGCCCCTGTCCGCCGCCCGGCAAGCCGCATCACTACGTCATCACTGTGTACGCGCTCAATGTGCCCGAACTGGGGCTGACCGCGCACGTCAGCCGCAAGATCGCATTGGCGGGCATCGAGAAGCACATGCTCGCGAAGGCGACATTGACCGTCGTATGGGGCCGGTGATCCGCGTGTCGCGCGGCCGCGGTCGTGCGCCGGGCTAGAATCGCTGCATTCACCCCGTGGATGCGACGAGGATGCGAGTAATCCAGCGACTGGCCGCGTGCGTGATCGTCGCCGTCGCAGGTGCGCTGGCGTCAATGTCGGCGGCCGCCGCGCCGCCCACCATCTTCGCCGCCGCAAGCCTCGAGCCCGCACTCGACCAGATGGCACATGATGGTGCGCTGGGTTCGCCGGCGCCGCGTCTGGTCTACGCCGCTTCGTCCGCCCTGGCGCGACAGATCGAGAACGGCGCGCCGGCCGATCTTTTCATTTCCGCCGACGAGCGCTGGATGGACGCCGCCGCGCAACGTGGTGCGATCGTGCCGTCCACCCACACCGATCTGCTGGGCAACGCGCTGGTGCTGGTCGCGCCGTCCGACTCGACGGCAAGGCTCGATCTTGCGCAGGGTGCAGCGTCGGTGCTGGAGACATTGGGCCGCGACGGCCGCCTCGCGATCGCCCTCCCCGATTCGGTGCCCGCCGGCATCTATGGCAAGCAGTCCCTGACGAAACTCGGGATGTGGGACGCCCTGCAACCGCGGATGGCGATGACGCGCGACGTGCGCGCCGCGCTGAATCTCGTGGTGCTAGGGCAATGTCCGATCGGCATCGTGTACCGTTCCGATGCCGTGTCCGAACCACGCGTGAAAGTACTGGCCACGTTTCCCGCCGCAAGCCACAAGCCGATCGTGTATCCCGCCGCGATCGTGAAAGGACACGATGGCGCCGCCACGCGAGCGTTGCTCGCGGCGCTGCAGTCCGGACAGGCGCACGACGTTTTCCGCCGCTGGGGTTTCGACGTGCTGGCGCACTGACGATGCTGCTCACCCACGCCGAAATCGTCGCGCTGGCCCTGAGCTTCAAGGTGTCGCTGGTCGGCGTCGCGTGTTCGCTGCCGGTGGCGGTCGGCTGTGCATGGCTGCTGGCGCGCACGCGATTCTTCGGGAAACCCGTCTTCGAAGGACTGTTGTTGCTGCCCTTGATCCTGCCGCCAGTGGTGACGGGCTACGTCCTGCTGATCCTGTTCGGCCACCACGGTGCAATCGGGCGTTGGCTCGATGCCGCGGGCCTGTCCATCGCGTTTCGCTGGACCGGCGCCGCGCTGGCAGCCGCGGTGATGGCGTTTCCGTTGCTGGTGGTGGCGCTTCGCAACGCGTTCGAGTCGGTCGACCGCAAACTCGAACACGCGGCGGCGACGCTCGGCGCCGGGCCGTGGCGAATTTTTTTCGGCATCACCCTGCCGTTGTCGGCACGCGGTCTGGTCGCCGGCCTCGCGCTGGCATTCGCGCGCGCGTTCGGCGAGTTCGGCGCCACCATCACCTTCGTGTCGTCGATCCCGGGGCAAACCCGCACGCTGCCCATCGCGCTGTACGAATTGATCTCGATGCCGGGCGGGGAAAACGGGGCGCTGCGGCTTACACTGGTTGCCGTGGTGGTCGCAGTGATCGCATCGCTGATCGCCGCACTGATGCTGCTCAGGGGCGGCACGCGCGAGGCCGAAGCATGATCGAACTCGATCTCGCCCTGCAACGCAGCGAATTTTCGCTGGAACTTGCGCTGCGCTCGCCCGCGCGCGCGCTGGCGCTGTTTGGCCCTTCCGGCTGCGGCAAGACTTCCACGCTGCTTGCGATCGCGGGGCTGCTGCACCCGCGCCGCGGGCGCATCGCGATCGACGGTCATGCATTGTTCGATGCCGACGCGAATATCGACCTGCCGCCCGCGCGGCGCAATCTGGGCGTGGTGTTCCAGGACGCCCGACTTTTTCCGCACCTGAGCGTCCGCGACAACCTGCGCTACGGCATGCCGCGCGCTGCAACCGCGCAACGTTTCGACGACGTGGTGCAACTGCTGGCATTGTCCGCATTCCTGAAACGCAAACCCGGGCAGCTTTCCGGCGGACAGATACGCCGCGTCGCGATCGGCCGCGCGTTGCTGCGCGAGCCACACGCCTTGTTGCTGGACGAGCCGCTGGCCAACCTGCATCGCGAAGCGCGCGCGGAAGTGCTGGAGTATCTGCGCGGCCTCAAACGCGGATTCACGCTCAGCACGATCCTGGTCAGCCACCAGCCCGACGAGGTGATTGCGCTGGCCGACAGCGTGGCGCTGATCGAAGACGGGCGGCTGGCTGCGCTCCAGAGCATCGATGCGTTCCAGTCGTCCATCGCCGCGTCGGGTTCACTGCTCGCCGCCAAGGCCTGCGCGTCGGGTTAAAGTAGCGGTGGAGTGATTGGCCGAAGAGGAACCCGACGATGACCCGCCGTTCGTCCCGACCCGCGCCGCGTGCACGGTTGTTTGTCCTGGCATGCACCGCCCTGCTGCTCGCCGGCTGCACGGGCCTCGGCACCAAGCTGCAACCGCCCACCGCCAGCATCCAGCAACTCACGGTGAATTCCGACGGTACCTGGGCCGCCGTCGTCCGTTTCCAGAATTACAGCTACGACACCGGCATGCACGTGTATTCGATCGACGCGGAACTCACGCTCGACCACAAGTCGGCCGGCCATATCACGCTCTCGCCCGCGCTGGATATTCCTGCGATGGATGCCGACATCGCCACCGCCACCTTCAAACCGGACGCCGCCGGCGCCGCCGCGCTCGCCGCGGCCAAACGCAATGCCGTGCAATACGAGTTGAAGGGCTCGCTTTCGGTCGGCAAGGGCACAACCGGCAGCGCGCAATCGTTCAAGCTGGACGGCAAGGGCTACATGTCGCCGGTGCCGGGGGTGTCCAATATCTGGCGATGAATTTCTCCCCTCTCCCTATGGGAGCGGGGAGGGGGTGAGGGTGCGTGGCTTGCGCAAGAATTCGACAGTCGCGAACCCGGACCCTCACCCGCCCCTTCGGGGCACCCTCTCCCGAGGGGAGAGGGACTCACTCGAACGCAAAGGACCTCATGACCACCCATTACACCGCCCCCCTCGCCGACATCCGCTTCGACCTTTACGATCTCCTGGAAGTCGAGAAACTGTTCGCCAAATTGCCCGGCTGTGAAGCCCTCAACCGCGAGCTGATCGATGCGGTGCTGAACGAGGCCGCGAAGTTCTCGCAAGCCGTGCTGGCGCCGCTCAACGAAATCGGCGACCAGCAGGGTTGCAGCTTCGACAAGGCCACCGCCGAAGTGAAGGCGCCCGAAGGTTTCAAGCAGGCCTACCGGCAATACGTGGAAGGCGGTTGGGCTGGCCTGACCGCACCTGAAACCTATGGCGGCCAAGGCCTGCCGGAACTGGTCGGTGCGCCGGTCAAGGAAATGGTCGATTCGGCCAACCTCGCGTGGGGCACCTACCCGCTGCTCTCGCACGGCGCCACCGAAGCGCTGCGCGTGCACGGCGAAGTCTGGCAGAAGGACGCGTTCCTGAAGCGCATCGTTTCGGGCGAATGGACCGGCACGATGTGCCTGACCGAACCGCATTGCGGTTCCGACCTCGGCCTTTTGAAAACGCGCGCCGAACCGAATGACGACGGCAGCCATGCGATCAGCGGCACCAAGGTCTTCATCACCGCGGGCGAACACGATTTCACCGACAACATCGTGCACCTGGTGCTGGCGCGGCTGCCGGATGCGCCGAAGGGTGTGAAGGGCATTTCGCTGTTCATCGTGCCGAAGTTCAAGGTCGGCAGGGACGGCGCGAAGGGCGAGCGCAACGGCGTGCGCTGCGGTTCCATCGAGCACAAGATGGGCCTGAAGGGTTCCGCCACGTGCGTGCTGAATTTCGATGGCGCGCAGGGTTGGTTGATCGGCGAACCCCACAAGGGTTTGAACGCGATGTTCACCATGATGAACACCGCGCGGCTCGCGGTCGGCCTGCAAGGGTTGGCTTTGTCCGAGCGCGCCTACCAGAACGCACTGTCCTATGCGCGCGAACGCCTGCAGATGCGCTCGTTCTCGGGGCCGAAATTCCCGGACAAGCCCGCCGATCCGTTGATCGTGCACGGCGACATCCGCCGCATGCTGCTGACGCAGAAATCGCTGATCGAAGGCGGCCGCGCGTTGGGCCTGCACGCCGCGATGCTTGTCGACATCCAGCACCGTTCGAAGGATGCAGCCGAGGCCCGGCGCGCCGAGGCGCTGGTGTCTTTCCTGACGCCGATCGTCAAGGCGCTGCTCACCGAAAATGCCAACGAGTGCACCAGCCTCGCGCTGCAGATCTACGGCGGGCACGGCTACATCGCCGAACACGGCATGGAGCAGTACGCCCGCGATGCGCGCATCACCACGATCTACGAGGGCACCACGCAAATCCAGGCGCTGGACCTGCTCGGTCGCAAGGTCATGCAGCAGCAGGGCGAGGGCCTGAAGTTGTTCCTGGAAGAGATTGCCGCGTTCTGCACGCAACACGCGAATGACGATGCACTGAAGGCATTCGTGGCGCCACTGGCAGGCGTTGCCAAGGAATGGGCCGACGTCACCCAGGCAGTCGGAAGGCGCGCCGTGGGTAATGCGGACGAGATCGGCGCGGCGGCGGTCGATTACCTTTTCTATTCCGGCTACGTCGCGCTGGCGTACGCATGGGCGCGCAGCGTGGCCGCGGCGGATGCATCATCCCGATCCGACGACTTCAAGCAAGCCAAGCGCCTGACCGCACGTTTCTATTTCGATCGCATCCTGCCGCGTACCCGCACCCACCTGGCCGCGATGCAGGCGGGTGCGGACAGCCTCTTCGCGATACCGGATGCGTTGTTCGGGTAGACGAAGGGCATCCACCCGAAGGAGTTCTTTCGTCGTCACTCCGGACGCCGCGCAGCGGTGATCCGAAATCGGTTTGGCATCCTCGAATGCGCAAATGGGCGGATACACTCGCCGATGAAACCGGCACGGCCGGAACGACGAACCGAAGGGAGCGCGCGCTGTGCCGAAACCACACAGACCATCCTTCGAAATCCGCCCAGCCACGCCCAATGACACCGACTTCATCCTGTCGCTGGCGCCGCGTTTCGTCGGCTTCGCGCTGCCCAGAGGCCGGCGCAAGCGCGAAACGCTGGCCGGCATCCGCGCCGACATGGAACGCGCATTGCACGAGTCGGCGCCCACGGATCATTTTTTCGTTGCGGAAGAAACCGGTGCGGAACGGGCATACGTCGGCTTCCTGCACCTGCAGGTGCAGCGCGATTTCTTTTCCGGGGCGCGCGTCTGCCACGTTTCCGATCTTGCGGTGGCGACCGGTCAGGACGGCCGCGGCATCGGCCGCGCGTTGCTCGCGCACGCCGAGACATGGGCGCGCGGGCACCGTTGCAAAGGCCTCACGCTCAGCGTATTCCCTGCCAATACCCGGGCTCGCGACCTGTATGAACGCGCCGGCTTTGCGGCCGACCTGATCCGGATGGCCAAGTCTTTGAAAGATTAGCGAAATATTTCAGAAAACCGGACACAGTTCACATTTTGTGCTAGCTTTTCTGTCGCGATCCGCTGCAGCCGGATCGCGGCGACCCGACAGCGCCCCGCGCCCGACGATCGCGTCCTGCCAGGGACGGCTCGACGTATTGACGTGGGGGTCGCCGTGCCCGATCCGTCCATTGCGTGTTTCACCTATCGCGCCTTCATCAGCTACAGCCACCGCGACAAGGCATGGGCGGACTGGCTGCACAAGGCGCTTGAAACGTACCGCGTGCCCTCGCGGCTGGTCGGAACGAAGACCGCGCACGGGGAAATTCCACGCCGGTTGAATCCGATCTTCCGCGACCGCGAGGAACTGTCCAGCTCGCCCGAACTCGGCACCAAGATCAACGAAGCCCTCGCGCAATCGGAAAACCTGATCGTGCTGTGCTCGCGCGGTTCGGCGACGTCGCGTTGGGTCAACGAGGAAGTGCTCGCGTACAAACGGATGGGTCGCGCCGGGCGCATCTTCTGCCTGATCGTGGACGGCGAACCCAATGCGACCGACTTGCCCGGTCGCGAAGCGGAAGAATGCTTCTGCCCCGCGCTGCGCTTTGCCACGGATGCAGGCGGACGTCCGACGAACGAACGCATCGAACCGATCGCCGCCGACGTGCGTCCCGGCAAGGACGGCAAGGCCAACGCCAAGCTGAAACTGATCGCCGGCATGCTGGATGTCGGCTTCGACGCGCTCAAGCAACGCGAACAGCGCCGCCAGGTCCAACGCATGACCGCGATCGCGGGCCTTGCGCTGGTGGTGATGGCGGTGACCATCGTGCTCGCGATCGCGGCGCTGGTGTCGCGCCACCGTGCGGTGGTCGCGCAGCACGAAGCGGTAGTTGCGCAACAGGCCGCGCAGCGTCGCCAGAAGCAAGCCGAAGGCTTGGTTAACTTCATGCTCGGCGACCTCAATGACAAGCTCAACCAGGTCCACCGCCTCGACATTATGCAGGCCGTGGATGACAAAGCCATGGCGTATTTCCAGTCACTGCCCACCGCCGACGCCACCGATGCCGCACTCGCGATGCGGGTTACCGCACTCGAAAAGATAGGCGATGTGCGTGCGGAAAACGGAAACACCACACGCGGTTTGCGGGCACACGAAGTCGCCTCCACTCTTGCATCGGAATTGCTACGCCGCGATCCGAATAGTGTCACGCGTCAGGTCAGTTACGCAGACAGTCTGCTCTGGATCGGAGGCGACGATTGGTATCTGGGCAATTTGGAGCGCGCGGGACAAATGTTCGAGACTGCCAGCAATCTGCTGACAAAGGCTGCCGCAACCCAACCGGTCAACACGGATCTCTCCGACAAGCTGGCTGCGGCGCTCGTCGACGCGGGTCGCGTACTAGAGGCACGGGGCGACTATGCGGCTGCCAAACCCTATTACAACGCGGTACTAAAGGTCTATGCGAGCCTAAGCAAGCGCGATCCGCGAAAAACGATCTGGCAAACCGACTTGGGCGATGCCTATGGCGACCTCGGCAAGGTTGCGCTCGAACAGGGACATCTTGGCGTCGCGATCACTGAGTACGAAATCAACCAGCGCATCGAGGCAGAACTGGCCAAGGAGGAACCGGGCGATCACAACCAAACATGGGAGCTTGTACTGATCAACGGCATTCTCGGCCGCACCCTCATGCTGGCAGGGGAAACAACCGAGGCCGAGCGGCATTTGCGCGGTGCGGTTGACGGCGCCGACGCACTGACGCATTTCGATGCAACGGTCCCGGACTGGTACTACCTGCATGCCCGTTACAGCGAACAACTCGGCGGTGTGTTGCGCCAGATGCGACAACTGGACAAGGCTGCCGCCGTCGACGCCAATTCTCTGCGCGAGCTGCACACACTGGTCGCGAAAGACCCGCACAATACCGAGTGGCAGCAGGAACTCGCCGCGAGCGATCTGGAGAACGCACGTCTGGCGCTTGACCAAAACCATGCGGACACGGCGAGTCAACTGATCGCGTCGGCTCTCGACCTAATCGCACAATTGCGGGACGAGTCGCCCAAAAATCAAAGCCTGCTGTTGCTAGCTGCGCAGGCTCGAATTGTTGCCGGCCGAGCATCTGCAGAACACGGCGACGTCACCTCTGCGCAAAACGACTGGCAACAGGCATTCCAAACGCTCACTCCAATCGCGCAGTCAAGCAATGACATCCACGTGCTCGCGACGTGGGCAGCCGTGCTACTGGAATTGGATGACCTCGAAGCCGCGAAACCCGTGGTCGCAAAACTTGAAGCGGCGGGCTACAACACACCTGATTTCACGGGCCTTGCCGCTGCCAAGGACTTCAGTTTCGCACCGAAGCGTATTGCGATGGATGCGTCGCATCCATGATCGAACCGGGGAATACATCAGCGCGTTGCACATCCTTTCACCAAAAGGAGTCACCTCATGCCCATCCAAGTCAGTCTCAACATCGCCGAAGATCCTGCGGTTACCGTAAGTCCAGCCACCGAAAACGTAAACGAAGGCAATCAAACGATTGAATGGGAGATTGCTTCCCAGCAACCTGCTTTCACGTTTGTGGGCGTCGCTTTCCTCAGTACTACAAGCCCGTTTGAGGCCCCTACCTTTCAGGGCGGCTCAAAAATGAGCGTGAGAGAGTTCAACAACAATTCCGGCATCGATTACCCCTACGTAATCATGGTCAATCTGAACGGCATCGACTACTGCTCGGTACCGTCGAGTGCCCTCGAAGGAAACCCGGGTGGCACACCCATCATCCATAACAACTAGAACGCCAAGCATTGCGGGTCGTGCGGCACCACGACGCATGCAAGCACGTCAACTGCGTAATGAGCGTGTGTAATCGCTGCATAGCCCTTTCACCGCGGCAATTCCGCCGCAAACACAGAAGGAGAGCATCATGAAACGCAAACTTACCCCCCCCGCGACGTTGCTGATCGCACTTGTACTCGCGTGTAGTGCGGGTGCGGCATCCGCCGCGACTGCCACGTCGTCGGGTTCATGGTTAGGCGGCATGGAGCTGTGGCTCGAATGCGCAGCGGGCAATCCGGTCGCTTGCATAGCGGCAGATGGCGGATCGGGTTCGGTCAGCCCGGATACGGTTGTCGATCCAAGTATCGAGAATAAATGAGATCTGCGTTGAAGTAGCAACTTGCGCCGATGCTGTCCGCGACCGTTGCGGGCAGCACCGGCCTCTGTTTCGAATCAAACGGGGCTTCTACCAAGTTATTGAAAAGCTGAGTCAATTCTCCATAAATGTGATTCACTTCACATTCACAAGTGATTCTGGCAGAGTCGCCTCACCGGACGAAAGCGATTCCCGAGCGCTTCGCGAGGGTCGCATCCGTCAAGGATGACCCGAGGGCGGAGGCGGCCATGGCCGAGTCGCCGGTTTCGCGTTTCATCTATCGCGCGTTCATCAGCTACAGCCACCGCGACAAGGCGTGGGCGGACTGGCTGCACAAGGCGCTGGAAACGTATCGCGTGCCGTCGCGGTTGGTCGGGACGAAGACCGCGCACGGGGAAATTCCACGCCGGTTGAATCCTATCTTCCGCGACCGCGAGGAACTCGCCAGCGCCACCGATCTCGGCCGCGAGGTCAATGAGGCGCTCGCGCAATCGGAAAATCTGATCGTGTTGTGTTCGCCCGCGTCGGCCGTGTCGCGATGGGTCAACGAAGAAGTGCTGGCCTACAAGCGCATGGGCCGCGGCGAACGGATCTTCTGCCTGATCGTGGATGGCGAACCCGATGCCACCGACATGCCCGGCCGGGAAGCGGAGGAATGCTTCTGTCCTGCGCTGCGCTTCGTGCTGGATGCAAACGGCCAGCCGACGGCCGGGAGAGCGGAACCGGTCGCCGCCGACTTACGCCCCGGCCAGGACGGCAAGCACGGCGCCAAGCTTAAACTCATCGCAGGCATGCTCGGCGTCGGTTTCGACGCGCTGGTCCACCGCGAAGCGCAGCGTCGCCGCCATCGACTGCTGGCCGTCACCGCGGCGTCATTGGTCGGCATGACAATCGCCGCAGGACTGGCCATCACCGCATACATCGCCCGCAACCAAGCCCGACAGCGGCAGGCGCAAACCGAGGACGCGCTGAACTTCATGCTCGGCGACCTGCACGACAAGCTCGACGGCATGGGGCGGCTGGACCTGATGGCCGCGGTGACCGACAAGGCCATGGCGCTGTTTGCCGCCAGCAGCCCCGGTTCGCTGACCGACGTCGAACTGACCCAGCAATCCCGCGCGCTGGTGCAGATCGGCGAAATCCGCCTGAAGGAAGCGCGCTACGGTCCTGCCATGGAGTCGTTCCAACGCGCCGAGCAGCGCAGCGCGGAACTGGCCGCGCGCCATCCCCGCGACGGCCGT
>Ga0157370_10009260_pt1 | contig 10552 bp, 8 predicted proteins | sample C35metaG_FD_113463 | JGI IMG/M metagenome (GOLD analysis project Ga0157370, IMG submission 113463) | Corn rhizosphere microbial communities from Kellogg Biological Station, Michigan, USA - C3-5 metaG | ecosystem: Host-associated > Plants > Roots > Rhizosphere > Soil | place: USA: Michigan... | reverse complement strand
GAATATGCGGATGGCCGTATCCAGCTGTCCCCCGAACTGTTTGTTCAGGTCGTGCATGATGAGTATGGATATCTCTTCATGGGGCAAGTCCCGGATCAGGACATTTTCCAAAGCGTGGGAAAACGGGCTATGTCCAATGTCATGCAATAATATGGCCACTTTGGCGCCCAGGTCTTCTTCCTGGGAGATGGGAATGCCTTTGCGTCGCAATTCGTCGAGGGCGGAGCACATGAGGTGGTAGGCCCCCAGGGAGTGATGCAGCCGGGTGTGTACGGCGCCGGGGTAGACCAGGTGGGCAAAAGCCATCTGGTGTATGCGGCGAAGGCGTTGGTAATAGGGGTGGGCAATAATTGCCAGCAACAGGGGATGGTCCAGGGTAATAAAACCATATACAGGATCGTTGATGATCTTGCGTGACAATTGAGCCATTCTTGTTTGCGTTTTGTTAAAACAGTCTAAAACAATCGTCAAAGCTACAAATACGGTGCGGATAATATAAATTTACCTTTATAGCTCCCGGCTGGCACTTGGTTTGCTTTAAAAGGGGGCGCGCATGGGCCGGTGGGCCAAATTTAGGCACGGCCCGCATATCCGTTGCACATCATCAAAAAGAAGAAACTATGTCTTTGGCAAAGATCCTCTGGGTTGACGACGAAATAGAAAGTCTGCATTCGCAGGTCCTGTTCCTGGAAAATAAAGGATATGAGGTGAAGGAAATGACCAATGGTTTCGACGCCATCGACTTTGTCAAGGAAAATCCCATCGACGTGGTGCTTTTGGACGAGACCATGCCCGGTATCACAGGTCTGGAGACCCTGGCCAAGATAAAGGAGGTCAACCAGCAGATACCCGTCGTGCTGATCACGAAGAATGAAACGGAGAACCTCATGGATGACGCCATCGGCAGCCAGATCACCGACTACCTGATCAAGCCTGTCAACCCCAACCAGGTCCTTCTCAGTCTGAAAAAGATCATCGACAATAAGAGACTGGTAGCGGAAAAGACGACCACCGCCTATCAGCAGGAGTTTCGCAGCCTTTTCATGGCTCTCAACAGCAACCCCAACTACAACGAATGGATGGACATTTATAAAAAGCTGGTATACTGGGAGCTGGAGATGGAGAAATCAGACAGTCCCGAAATGCGGGAAGTGTTCCAGACCCAGAAGCAGGAGGCCAATACGGAATTTTTCAAATTCATCTCCAAAAATTATGCACGCTGGGTCCATCCCAAGGCGGACGAAGGGCCTATCATGTCCCATACGCTGTTCCGCTTCAAGGTCCTGCCCCACGTGGAAAAGGGAACGCCTACTTTCTTTTTGCTGCTGGACAATCTACGTATCGACCAATGGAAGGCCATTCAGCCCATTTTTGCGGAGAACTTTCGCATCGCGGAGGAAGACAGTTTTTACAGCATACTGCCTACAGCCACGCAATACAGCCGCAATGCCATCTTTTCCGGCTTGATGCCCATCGACATCGAAAAGCAATTTCCCAACCAATGGAAGAATGATGACGAGGAGGGGGGCAAGAACCTGCATGAGGAAGATTTCTTCCGGGGGCAGCTCCGCCGTCTGAAAAAGGACAACTTGAAATTCTCCTATACGAAGGTGCTGAATTATCAGGCCGGTCAGGACCTCGTGAACAACATTCACAATCTTCTGAACAATGATATCAATATCATCGTCTACAATTTTGTAGACATGCTGAGCCATGCGCGTACGGAAATGGAGGTGCTGAAGGAGCTGGCCAGCGACGAGACCAGCTACCGTAGCATTACTGCCAGCTGGTTCGAACATTCGCCGCTGCACCAGGCGCTGAAGAAAATAGCCGATAAGAAGATCAACCTTATCCTGGCTACCGACCATGGCAGCGTGCGGGTCAAGACCCCTTTTAAGGTCATTGGCGACAAGCAAACCACTACCAATCTCCGTTATAAGCACGGCCGTAATCTGAATTATGAGGCCAAAGAAGTGCTGGCATTTCGTGATCCCAAGGAGGCGGGCCTGCCTGTACCCACGGTGAACAGCTCTTTTATATTCGCCAAGGGGGATGGGTTCCTCTGCTATCCCAATAACTACAATTATTACGTCAATTATTACCGTAATACCTTCCAGCATGGCGGCGTCAGCCTGGAAGAGATGATCATACCCGTGATCCGTATGACCAGCAAGAATGCCTGATTGTCCACAAATGCCCCGTGCCTGTGGATAAAATCGCCTCCCCTGACTGGACCGCAGAACCAGTATTTAGTAACTTTACATCCAATGAAGTATACACAAACGACACTGGATAAGATCGAGAGAGTGCTGGACGAGGCGGAGTACATCGTTCGCTATGAAAGAGGCAACTTCCAGAGCGGATATTGTATCCTTGAGCAGAAAAAGGTGGTAGTGCTCAATAAATTCCTCCAGCTGGAAGGCCGGATCAATACCCTGGTCGACATCATTCCTCAGCTGAAGATCACACCGGAGGCCCTGACCCCAGAGGCCAAAAAAATATACGACGACGTTATTGAGATGCACCATTCCGTTGATAATTAAGTGACTGCATTGTCGTAACTTTAGCCAGTGAGCTACCCACCTTTAAAGATCACATTCCTGGGCACCGGCACCAGCACGGGTGTTCCCATGGTCGCCTGTCCCTGTGCTATATGCGCCTCCCTGGACAAAAAGGACAAACGGCTTCGCAGCAGCATCCTTGTTCAATCACCTGCTACTACCATCGTAGTGGATACCACCCCCGACTTCCGCTACCAGATGCTCCGGGAACATATCAGAAAGCTGGATGCCGTCATCTTTACTCACCCGCATAAGGATCATATTGCGGGGCTGGATGATGTGCGGGCCTTCAATTATTTTCAGGGGCGGGCAATGGATGTTTATGCCAATGAGATGACGCAGGAGACCATCGTCCGCGAATTCCCCTATGTTTTTGCGGAGATGAAGTATCCGGGGATACCGGATATCCGTCTCAATAGAATAGAAAACGAGCCTTTCACCGTGGGGGATATCACTATTCAGCCCATACAGGTGTGGCATTTGAAAATGCCCGTGCTGGGCTTCCGGTTTGGGAATTTTACCTATATCACGGACGCCAATCGAATCGATGAAGAGGAGAAGGAAAAGATCAGGGGCAGCAGCGTCATTGTATTGAATGCATTGCGTCATGAGAAACATATTTCTCATTATACCTTACAGGAAGCCATCGACCTGGTGAATGAGCTCTGCATTCCCCGGGCATATTTTACGCATATCAGCCATCAATTAGGGTTTCATGAGGAGGTGAGCGCTGGTCTCCCGCCGGGGATGGAGCTGGCGTATGATGGGCTGGTGGTGAATGTTTAGTGCCCGAATAGTTTTAAAAATTCCTCTTTTTTTCTTCGGGCTACATCAATGATATCGCCATTCTGCATGACGACCTGGCCGCCGTCACCCCTTATATAACGCTTGATATATTTCAGGTTTACCAGATGGGAATGATGTATGCGAAAGAAATGATAGGGATAAAGCATGCTTTCAAAATCCTTTAGGAGCCGGGTGACCACGAAGCTTCTGCCATCCGTCAGAAAAAGTTTGGAATAATTGGAGCTGGATTCCAGCCGGGAAATAAGATGGATTGGGATAAATTCGAGTCCGTCGCCCGTGGGAACCGCCATCCTGTCGTCCTGGCTTTTGGCTTCGGCAAGGGACTGTCTCAGCAGCTCGAACTTTTTACGGGTATGTGATTCATGATGTCCGACAAGGCGCTCGACAGCATTTTGGAGGTCCTTGATGGCAATGGGCTTGGTGAGATAGTCGAAAGCGCTGATGCGAATGGCATCTACTGCATAGTGATTATAAGCCGTGGTGAATACGATGTCGAAGTCGTATTCGTCGAGCTCGTCCAGCATGCGAAAACCGTTCATTCTCGGCATTTCGATGTCCAGGAAGATGACATCCGGATTGTGCTGACGGATGAGCACGATGGCTTCTTCGGGACTTAATGCCGTAGCCAGGACGTTGATGTCCGGGCAAAATTCTGTGATCTTTTGCTGTAAGTTCTGTAAACTATTATAATTGTCGTCGACAATGATGGCATTCAACGGCGTCATGTCACATAGCTTTTATGGTGATCTCAACCCGGGTGCCCAGCGCCTTTTTCTCCTCGTCATACAGGTCTGTGATAACTACCGACCCCTTGCTTTTGCTTCGGCGATTGAAGATATTTATTCTTTCCTCCGTGATCTTCAAACCTACGCTTTTATGATGAGGTTTGTTCCTGAGCTTGTATTGCTGTGCCTGCTCCCGTCCGATGCCATTGTCCTGTATCACATACCGGATGCAATCCCCGTCCAGGCGGGCCGTTACTGTGAGCGCCAGGTTCTCCGACCTGCTGGGCATGAGTCCGTGCACGATGGCGTTCTCCACATAGGGCTGGATCAGCAGCGGCGGCACGGCATAATCTTCATTCAGCAGCACCGGATCGATAATGGCTTTGTAGGTGAACTTGTTGTTACAGGATATCTGTTCCAGGTCGATGTACAGCTGGAGGGCTTCCATGTCCTTTGCCACCGACATGAGCTCATTGCGGCTGCTATCGAGGATCATGCGTATCAGCCGGGCAAATTTATTGAGATAGTCGCTGGCCAGCCTTTTTTCATTCTGCATGATAAAGTTCTCGATGCTGCTGAGGCTGTTGAAAATAAAATGGGGGTCCATCTGGGCGCGCAGGGCCTGCATTTCCGTCTCCAGCACTTTTTGCCGGAGAGCGGATTCCTTCCGGATGGAAGAGATGCGTCTTTTGACCAGGAAGAGGGCCAGGGCCGCCAGTATCACCAGCGCTGACGCCCTGAACCACCAGGACTGATACCAGAACGGGGCTATCACGATGTCCATCTTATCTTCCCGGGCATTCAGACTGCCTGTCTTGTCCTCGCCCTTTACATACAGCGTGTAATGACCCGGCATGAGCCCATTGAAATTGATATGTCCATTGTCGTTGACCCGGAATTCATTCATCAGGGGTTCGAGCTTATAATAATAGGAGGCCGTGTTGTAATAGCCGGGTATGGCAAAGTCTATGGAAAAAGAGTTCCGGCCTGCGGGCAGCGATAGCTTTTTCTCCAGCCCGCTGGTCAAAGGGAACAGTAAGGTCTTATCGCCGGCAGCAGCTTCTGTAATGATGGCTGGAGGCTGGTTGTTGGCGGAATTCAATTTTTCCGGATGGAATACCACAATGGATCCTTCCAGTCCCGCGATGATATTCCCTTTTCTGTCCTGGCTGATAATACCGGCGAAGTCGCTGCCCGGGAGGCCGTCGCGACCGTTGAAGTTGATCCATTTTTTCTTTGAAGAGATATAGCACCAGACGCCGGAGACACCGTTGGCCCAGGCATTCTGCGCCGTGTCGAAACATATTCTGAACATGGCGCCCATCCTGCCGTCTACGGTAAAATGATCTTCGATGAGGTTTTTCCCGGGGTTGTAAATGAAGATCCCGTTATTAGTCGCCAGCCACAATCGCCCCTGCCTGTCCTCATCCATGCCATAGATCCCTGTCGATAGGAGATGATAGACATTGTCATTGGATGGAGCGATGGGTATGCACCGCTGTTCGTCCGGGACATATTTTATCAGGCTCCGACCTTCGTCGCTGCTGAGGAAGAAGTCCCCTTTTGAGGTCTTTAACAGATAGTTAAGCCGGAGAATGCAGGTGGCGGAGCAGCGTAAAAATGTTCGGGTGGCGGTATTGAATATGAACAAGCCTTTGTTCACCGAACGTATGAGTATGCGGCTGCTGTCCAGGGGAACGATGGTACGCAGGCTGCCATCCTTGTCTGATGCCGGCGGGAAGTACAGCCTTGTAGAGCCCTGATCGTATACGACGAGGCCGCTGTCCGTGCTGATGTACAGGTCGCTGCCTTTTCTGAAGAAATAATAGGCATTCTGCGACCATCTCTCCCTGGTGGCGGACAGTGGATACAGGCTGGTAAAGCTTTTCTTCAGGCGCATGTCCTGATCGTAGAGAAAGGTGGCCTTATATCTTGTGGAGAGCCATGCGCCGCTGCTGTCCGCAAAATAGCTGAATACGATGCCCGTTGTCGTTCTTTCATAATTGAGCCGTCCCGGCAGCGCAATGGGATGAACGTCGAAGATCTTTTCGGAGGTCTGGACATAGTTTACGCCGCGGTTGGTGCATATCCATAAATTCCGCCGGCTGTCCGTGTACAGGGAAAGAAATAATGTTCCATCCAGTGAATAGGGGTCCGCCGGATTCCACTCCAGCCTTTTTAGCGAATCGCCTTTCTGATCGAAAAGATAGACGCCTGAATAGATACCTTCGGCTACCAGCCAGTTCTCATCGTTGTAACGCCATTCCAGGATGTCTGTTATGGGTAGCTTATGAGCCAGCTTTAATGATCCCGTGGCCGGGTCGAAAAGCCAGAGCGCTTGTCCCCAGGTGCTGATCCAATAGCGGCCTTCTTTATCTGCCAGGATATGACGTATGGATGCATGCGCCAGCTGACGGGAAAAGTCAAAGGTTTGGACAGGCTGCAGGGCGGGATAGTTCAGCAAATAGATCCGATTGGCGCAATAAGCCCAATGTTTTCCCTGCTGGTCCGTCATGATACCGTCGTACCCTTCTTTGGTGATATTCTCGAAGGGAAAGGGCGGCGTATGTATGGCTATCCCGAGCAGGCTCATGTCGTCCCGCACCTGATAGATGACATTTTTTTGGTTTGTAAGGAAGATCGTGCCGTCCTTTTCTTCCGCCACCGCGACGGCGTTATTATTCTTTAGTCGCCGGGCGGACGGCATATCCGTGGAATAGTTCACGAAGACATTTTTATCCGGCAGGAAGCAGCTGACACCGCCGCCCGTGGTGATCCAGATACGTCCTTTCCTGTCGCAATGAAGGGTTTGGACATTGCTAAACACCAATGAATTGCTGTCCGTATCGTGATGGAAATATTGTTTTACCCGATAGCCATCGCAGCGGTTGAGACCATTGTCCGTCCCGATCCAGATAAAGCCCTGTTTGTCTTCCGTCACGCAGGTGGTGGTATTGCTGCTGAGGCCGCCATCCGTGGTGATATGATTGAATGGAATCACCGGGAAGGTCTGCGCCGTTGCCGCTACGCCCGTCATGAGCATTGATAGTATTAGCAGGTATGCGAGGGGGTTACTCATGTGCGGCGGGAAAGGTTCCGGAAAAATAGCAAAAACCCCTGATAAAACGACCGGATAGGGGCAGGGTGGCGAAAGTATTGCGTAAGAGGCGGATCCGGCCATGCCGCCGGCATCTCGTGTTGCCAGGCCAGTTACGCAAAATGTACGTCCGCCGGCACGGTGAAATCTGCGGGGAACAACAGCTGGGAGTAAATATGCGGTCGAAGCCTGCAGGGGGTATCATGTGGTGGAAACTTTGATAGACTTTTTCGGGGTGTTGATTGGACCTGACGGTCCAATCAGATTTGGCCCGTTAATGATGGCCCGCCTGACGGCGGGCTTTTTTCGGCCGGCGGCCGCCGGCCCGAAAAAGGGGGGGCCGTATAGAAATACAGCCCCTGTCTAACGATTGCTTGCCATATGAAAGAGATTGACGGCTGATGCCGATATTTTTTTCTCAGGTATTACAAATACGAGGCCATAAAAATACAGCACGATTATTAGTCTACCAAATTAGTAGACAAATATTTTTTCGTAACCGTTTTCACTGTCGCAATCCCCTACTTTTAGTCCTTATTTGTATATGTGACTGGGGAAAAGTCCCCGGAATGGGCGCGAATTGTTTGCATTTGATTAACATTATTAAGCTGCTATTTTCTTTGTTGCTTTAAACCTTTTAACATTCGCGCCGTCTATCCAGAGCGAACCAGAGGTTCGTTGTCCGAAGGACAGACATTATATTTTTCCGAAAAAAGGGTACATTCTTTACCCCCTTTTTTCGGACCATGTTTTGTAAACTTTAACATATGCGAAAAATCGCGATGATCCTGCCTCTGGCGATCCTGGTGGCGCTGCATTCTTTTGCCCAGACGCAGGTGGAGCTGATACCCAATGCGGGGTATACTTTCCCAAGCCGTACGGACTTTTATGACGTATATGGCCGCATCAATGGGGGGCTTAACCTGGGGGGCTCTCTGAAGTTCAATCTCAACCGGAGTCTTGGTCTCGAAGTGCTGTATGATCATATGAATACGGCGTCCGGTGTTTACCAATATGGATATGGAGGTGAGAAGCTGGCGGGTGGAGATCTTACCCTTGACTATATCATGCTGGGCATGGTGCCTTCCTTTAACATTCCGGGCTCCACTGTTCGACCTTTTATCGGGGCTTTTTTAGGCGCTGCTGTGCTTACCCCTGGCGCCGGTCCGGATTATTCCAGCGATACGAAATTCGCCATGGGGCTTCAGCTGGGGACAAATATCTACTGTAGTCCCCGGGTCGGTATCCAGCTCAAGGCGCAGCTGCTGTCCCCTGTGGATGGAGCGGGCGGCGGGTTTTATTTCAGCAATTACGGTGTTGGCAGCAATATCTCAGGTTATTCCAGTATTTACCAGTTCAGCCTGAATGCAGGCCTGATCCTGGGACTTGGGCAAGTCCTTCCGGAGCAGGTCTACCACAGGAGCTACAGATCCCGTGCCCGTCCAAGGCCCTATCGATACTATTATTAGAGGAGAATATTAATCCGTATCGTTGTGGCGGCCAGCATTTTATGCTGGCCTTTGTTTATGCGCCCCAGGGGTTCAAGGGGAAAATAACCCCGGGCGCAAAACGGCTAATGATGGCCCTGTCGGACAGCAGGTCTGTGACCTGCTTTTGTTTTGATCGAATAGAATACTAACAACCGTTAGTTTTTGGTAAAAATTTATTACCTTTAATATATAAATACCTGCCCAGGTATTCGTTCTGATAATGATTGTTTGCCAAGTGTTGCCAGGCAATAGCCATCAGGTTGTTGCCTGGTTCTTTTAAGCAGCGTTGGTTCAGGGGCTGACGTCCAAAAAAATAACGATACATGGAATTTTCAAGAGACGAGATCACGCAACAGGTGGCCCATACGGCCCGGGACTTCGCCATTCAATATATCAAGCCGCATGTTATGGAATGGGATGAGACGCAGGAGTTTCCCCGTCCGCTGTTTAAAGAGCTGGGGAACCTGGGTCTGATGGGTGTGCTTGTCCCGGAAGAGTATGGTGGATCGGGCCTGAGCTATATCGAATATGTTACCATCATACAGGAGATTGCCAGGGTCTGTGGCTCCATCGGACTGAGCCTTGCCGCGCACAATTCCCTCTGCACGGGGCATATCCTCGCCTTTGGCAATGAGGAGCAGAAGCGAAAATATTTACCCTGTCTGGCCTCGGGACAGTCTCTGGGCGCATGGGGTCTGACAGAGGCGGGTACCGGCAGCGATGCCGGGAATATGCGATGTGTTGCCGTAAAGGAGGGGGATGAGTGGGTGATCAATGGCACCAAATGCTGGATAACCCATGGACGCAGCGGCGACATTGCCGTAGTGATTGCCCGGACAGGCGAGCCCCGGACAAAGGACAATGCCACTGCTTTTGTCGTGGAGAGAGGAACAAAGGGGTTCAGCGGCGGCAAGAAGGAAAACAAGCTGGGCATGCGTGCCAGCGAGACGGCTGAAATGATCTTTGACAATTGCAGGATATCAGATGCCCACCGGCTTGGAAAAGTAGGGGAAGGGTTCAAGCAGGCGTTGAAGGTTTTGGATGGAGGCCGTATCTCCATTGCAGCTCTTTCTCTCGGCATTGCCAAAGGGGCCCTGGATGCAGCCCTTCAATATTCGAAGGAAAGATACCAGTTCGATCAACCCATCGCCAATTTTCAGGGTATCTCTTTCAAGCTGGCCGATATGGCCACCGAGATCGCCGCTGCGGAATTGCTCACTCTGCAGGCAGCCGATAAAAAGAACAAGCATCTCCCCATGACAAAGGAAGCCGCTATGGCGAAATATTATGCCAGCGAAGTGGCTGTCCGGACTGCTACAGAAGCTGTCCAGATATTTGGGGGTTATGGATACACAAAAGATTTTCCGGTGGAGAAATTTTACCGCGACAGCAAACTTTGCACCATCGGGGAAGGCACTTCCGAGATCCAAAAGCTGGTCATTGCCAGGGAGGTGTTGAAGTAAACTCTTCTTAGCTCCTAACAAGGTTTGTTAAGCATATACTAACGGATGAGCCGGCATCTGATTGGCTTGTTTTTGGATAGGTTCTTATCAAAAAGACCTTATGTCGCGCTCTGCCTTCGGGGTAGCGATCCTGCTACTTGCTGCTTCCTGCCAAAAAACATCTATATCCAATCCGAATGCGCATCCCGATGCAGGGGATGTGGTGGTTAGCTTTTCGGTTGACCTGACAAAACCCGGAAGGCTTATTCCGGCGGATTTTACCGGCTTGAGCTATGAAGCAGAGTTTATATCCAATCCTGCCTATTTCAACGACCAGAATACGACGTTTGTAAATCTTATAAAGGCGCTGGGACAAGGGGTATTCCGCATTGGCGGTAATAGCGTAGACCGGAGACCCTGGGTGGCTGCG
>Ga0157370_10009256_pt1 | contig 10555 bp, 15 predicted proteins | sample C35metaG_FD_113463 | JGI IMG/M metagenome (GOLD analysis project Ga0157370, IMG submission 113463) | Corn rhizosphere microbial communities from Kellogg Biological Station, Michigan, USA - C3-5 metaG | ecosystem: Host-associated > Plants > Roots > Rhizosphere > Soil | place: USA: Michigan... | reverse complement strand
GCCCATCATGAAGCCCATTGTCGAACTGGCATATGAGACTGCCATGCGGCGCTCTGAAATCCTGAAGCTAACCAAAGACTGCCTGCACCTCAAAGAGCGGATTGCCGATGTGATTGATGGGAAGAACGGCACACGTTCAGTTCCCCTCACCCACCGTGCAGTGGAAATTCTCCAGCTCGCCCAACTGTGCGCCACCGTAGAGCGTCACCCGAGCAACCTGATCTTTCCTGTCACCCCACACGCTGTATCTCAGGCAGTGCGTCTTGCACGTGTTAAGGCTGGACTTGATAGCAGCGTCAGGCTGCACCAACTCAGGCACACGCGCATCACCAACGTGGCGAAGAAGGGATTCAACAATGCTCAGATCATGATCGTCTCAGGGCACAGGGATACTCGATCTGTAGCCAGATATTCCCATTTGAATGTCAGGGATGTGCTGCACCTGATCGATTGATACTTGCTAACCGTGTTCTGCCAGTCAACCAACGGCTGGCAGTTTACCCTTTAAATGAGAATTGGCTTACATCGCAAGATATATTGGCTTATGAAAACCAAGCAGAGTTGAAAGGTGCAGACTTGGAGCTTGTAGTGGAGGATATCTCGAAGAAAAGCCAACGGTGTAGTTGAATCGCGACAAAGGGATTTTAAATGCCACATCCGGAACTACCGTAAGGGTCGTAAATACTTAAGAAAGTTAATTGACACGCAAATAAAGTTCATGCCAGGGGTTGACTTATAACAAATATGTGTTAACATTTAATTGAGGTAGAGGAGAACTTTCTCCACCTCTTCTGGTTACCGGGGACGGCTCCATGATCACTTAGCAAGTTGATCGACCAATACTTGCAGATGGATTGATTCCCTGTCGACGCTTACGCTCCAAGCGATCAAGAGTTGTCATGCTTTCAACTCAGCGGCAACAAATTCGCAATACCACATCGAAGACATCGCGTGAACCTGAGACGGCTAGAAGACCAAGAATCTTTCTAGCCGTTTTTATTGCCCGCGATTATCCGCGTAACAGAACTCAATCCCCCAACTTCAAAGGAGCCAATATGGCACAACGGAAATGTGTCGTCTGCGAAACGCTATTCACAGTTCGACCGCAAGCACCACACGGCAAGTTCTGCACAACTAGATGCAGAATGAGTCACCACAGAGCCGCCAAGAGAAAGTTGGTGGTAATTCCAGGGCAATCACCAACAGAGGAACAAACATGATATCAGTGGAACATCAGCGTGTAGCAGCGACTGCCGAACAAATCCGAGCTTTTATCTACAGGCATTGTCATGAGATGTCTGTCAGTGAGATTGCTGATGCTCTAGGTGTGCATGTCAGAGTCATTGACATGTACTACCCACGCTCATCGCGTTAACACATACACACATTCAACAAACCCAAAAGGAGATAACCAATTTATGAGAGAGAACCACAATGTCAAACTATATTGTAATCCACACATCATCATCCCTGCTAATCAACGTCATTAGCTCAACCGAACCACCAGTCGATACCCAGCCATTCAGATTTATCAAAGTATTTGACGCAGTGCTAACCAAGTTTTACAAACTTGCAAACAAGAAGAACCGTGACGGTACGCTTGTGACTGTTGGTGAACTAGCAAACGTCTCCCCGGCATTCTTGGAATCATTGGGTTAAACGACTGTAAAAACATGCACCCCTACCTACCCTACAGGGTCGCTATTTTACATCGCTACAGGCCACGTAATACGGGCATCTGAACACTCTATTTAAGCAAAGCACGGCCTATTCCTGGCCGCAACCAACTATCGCCCGCTATTCGGGCAACACACAACTATGAGGAAATACACATGGCTACTAAGAACACAATGCTGAAAACTGTTACAAAGGCTGATATCCAAGCTGCTAAAGCTGAAGTTGATGTCGTCTATGCTACCCGCATCGATGGGTTTGATACTGACTACCTCGCAGAGATGGATGAGTTCGGGAATCTACCACGTACTTACGTGCTTGGGGCACAAGTTGAATTTGTCGCTGAATATGGTGCTGATTCTCTCATTGACCTCGTACTACAAAAGCTTGCTGAAGGGTACACGCGCTCTGCAACACCAACTTACTGTGCCGGGAACAATGGTGTGGTCTACAACCTCTACATGGTCAAGCCGCAAGCACAACAAGACGAGGATTTGAAAAAGCTGTATGCCAAGGCTGAAGCCAAGCTGCAAGCCTCTGTTGAAAAGTACAACGAGAGTGTCATTGAACATGAAGTGCAGCTTCAAATTGCGAGTGCCGCTCGTAAGCGAACTGAAGAATTAGCCGCTGCTGCTAAAGCCCAGGAAGAGAGGATTCGGAAGGAAGTTGAAGAGGCTCTGCGTGTGACACGCAAAGCCGTACGTATGGACTTGGGAGCGGTGTGATTATGGATCGTACATACGAAATCCTCTTGCGGAAGTACCAGCCGGATAGCCCACTGTTGCAAGTTCCTGAGCCTGAAACTGTAGAAGTACAGAAGACGGCGATCACCTTGGAAGAGTTACTGATCCAAACCAGAAGCGAGATGCTGAGTTCATGGGGGCTTGATCCTGAAGGGCGTCATTCATTCGCTGATAGCTCTGTTGCATTAGCAGTATTACAGAAGTGCCATGAGTACAACACTACTAACATGCCAGAAGGAGGGGTTGAATGACATACACATTACAGCAACACCTAGGCCGCTTAGACGGTCATTCACATCGAAGTGCATACCTGCTATCGGTTACAGACAACTTCAGCCCACGCAAGCTTCAGAAGGCTCTCAGAGAACGTATGCGGTTGATGTCGTGCATTGATCAATATGCTTCAGTCTGGGCTAAAGTTGAAGGCGGGTACATTCTCGCCGTCAGTGGCTCCCTTGTGGTAACAGAGATTGCGTTTAGTTTCTTGTCGGAATACGCAGTGACAGGGAGTTATACAGAGTCTCTGTTGTATCGTGGTACGGCTCGCAAGTTGTTCCGTGAAATCGTGCAGTTCCAGTTAGCTGGGTGCGTTCAGATTGGGCGTAGCTACGGTGCTTCAAGAGGTAAGGGCTTTTAGGGTGGGGTGTTAGCTAGCCTACCGACGCAGGGTGAGTCCCTAGTGTTGAAGGCGGTATGCTATCATTGGTCTAGCTGCTACTGACCTGAAGATTAAAACCCTAGCGATCAGCTAATGAAAAGGAAATTCTCGGTGCCGATAGATCTATAGAAAAAACAAGCATCAATAACGAAAACTGGTTTTCATCTAGAATATCAGATTGGCGATCTGCTTCGCAAAAACGGCTGGCACTTGATCAGCAACAGATGCTACGTAGACGATCTTGAGGGTACAGTGCGAGAGATCGACTTGCTTGCGTACAAGGTTAGTATTGTTAAAGATTTTTCCTTGTATACTGCACTGATCATAAGCTGCAAGAAAAATGAATCTAATGCTTGGGCATTGCTTTCAAGGCCAGTTGAGGAGCAAGACCCAAACTATAACTGGAGACCGTTCAAAGGCTGGAGTAATCATCCTGCACTGCAATATTATATGAAAGGAAAAAACTGGCCACATAATTATCATGAGAAGCTATCGAAGGAGTGCCCTGAATTATTTCAGCCGCCACCTGTAGACGTATTCGCCTTCCAGGAGATGAATAAGGCTAGCGGTAGTGTTCAAAACGACAAGGCTATATTTTCCTCAATTACTTCGCTGATGAAAGCCCAGTCTTATGAAATGAGCACTTTAGAGGGGCGTCAAAAAAATAAAAAAAGGTTGTATCAGTTCAATCTTGTTTCCTTGATTGATAGTGATTTGGTGCGAGTTTTTTTTGAGGGAGATAAAATCGAGTCGAGCTTTGTTGACTCCGAGGATTATCTTTGCCGCTATATTTTAAACAGTGAGGAAGCTATAGCTAGAATAAAATTCGTTACTGCGAAATCCTTTCCTGAAGTAATTAAAGACTACTCTAAGTTGCACAGCAAAAACAAAGAGGTGTTTTCAGAGTACTATGATAAATTCTATTCTGATGCTTACAAGGTCTGGCAGAAGGCGAATCTACTTATGGGTGATTTTCGCAATGCAATACGTTCGGATCTAACCGCTGCCAGGCATAGATATGACCGTAAGTTTATTGCGTTTTCCGACGTGGGTACTTATTGGCACACGGAGGAAAAGCGGCTCGTTATAGAACTTCACCACGAAAGCATTACGCTGCCTATGATTGACTCACTCAACCGTGATGAAGCTTTAAAAGGTGTTGTAACTAAAGCGCTAGTTGATATTTTCCATTACGATGGTGAATACACATTCGAGGAGGGAATTCCGTTTTAATCGGCAGTATTTGGTTGTGGAGAATTGCATCGAAGTTCGCTCCGTGATGTGCGTAATGTGACCCAGCATCAGCAGAGAAGACGACCATCTAAGTGTAGAGGAAGTAGAAGTGCTCTTGTTGGTCGTCAGTTTTCCGACGCTTTGCAATGAATAGGTAAAGTGCTGCAGTTGGAATGAACAAATTATTGACACGCGACTACACTTCGGGCAGTATGCACCTCCTGTCCTAGCAAGGCAGACAAATCGCTGGCACACGTCAGCACCAACCACCGGCAATCAACGCCACCCCAATTGAAGGTAACGCCATGATATTGAACTTTACTCTAGGAGAACCATATGACCGCAGCAGCCCGCAACACCCGTAAGAACGCAGAAATCATCCGCAATACCGCTCGCCAGAGCATCCCTCGCACCACCAGCCTCACCATCCCCTGCATCATTAGAAGCCCTAGCCCTAGCCCTAGCCTCACTGCGCTCCAGGCAACCGCGTTGAACCGTGCGAAGTATGATTCCGCTATGCGTTCAGCGAGAGCCAAAGCAGCTTATGCGGCCCGCAAAGAGAATGAGCAGGCCATTTTTGGCAGACCAGCCACCGCCATTGAGCGCGGACGCCTGCGTCACCTCAACTCCTACATCAAGGACGTCCTCGTCCCTGAGTGTAAGGCCGAAGGCATTGATGTAAAGGCCGTTATCTGTCGTGTCATTGAGCGTTTGAAGACGCGGTAGTCTCACATTCGTCGCTGAGAAGTCGGCAGGCCGTAGCGAGGGCAATGACACCCTCGCACAGTCAGCTAGGACTTTCTGCGTCCGCGATTTGATAACCCAGCCAGGCATTACCCGAGAGGAACTGCCTATGACAAGAACTTGAACAAGGAGCCACACCATGCAGCACGCGCTCGTTTTAAATTTGATCGACACCCAGTCCCTCACCGTCAGCAATGACAATTACCAAAGAGCCTCAGGGCAGAGCCGAACATGTTCAGTTCACGGATTTAGGGTCGATAAAATCACTGGCGAAATCTATGGAGAATTCGTAGTCCTACCGGACTTGTGGATTGTTGAGAATTATCGTCTGGGAGTTCCCCGACTTCCCTACTCAGCCCAGCAGTATGAGCATTTGTTAGAAGTTCGCACCGTGTCCCATGAAGTATGCCAACGCGACGGTGTTCCAGCAGCCGATAAGTCAGCAGCCCTTGTGCCGACCACCAGGACCGCGTCTACACGTGGCCCAAAACCAAGGGTTCGTTTAAACCCAGATGCAGCGATCATCAAGATTGCTGTTGCAGAAGATGCACACTGGATAGAAAGTGCCGTTATGGCGGCCATGTACATCGCAGTAGAAGACAGCAACGGCAAACTGAATATCAGGCCAAGCTACGTACGGAAGGTCATTGCAATGCCTGTGATTTCAACTGAGTCGATTGCACAATCCCAATCGTTCCGTAACCACGAGTTAGAGCCTGTTGGTGAGCGCTACATTCGTTACCTTGCCGCTGCCGGACGAGTTGCCTTGTGCAACATTGAACGCTATTTGGAAGCTTACCCAAGCGAACGGCGACGACTCGAAGTCAAAGTGCTCGAATCTACTGACTGGGGTGATGACTTCGATCTGGACGAGTACGACTACGTCGACGATCCATATGACGCCCTACCATAATTACGGCAGGATATAATAAGAGAGCCAAGCGAACGCCGCCTTTGACTTGCACGGTAAGCGAGAGCTTACAGTAGTACTCCAGTGAAGGGACTTCACGACTGTATACTCTGTAGAGAGGCGACAGCCTGAAGGTATAGCTGGGAATATAGATACGTATGTATCCCCAGCAAGTGAGACTTTAAGCTTCCGCTTGAGTGGTACTATCGTCAGCGTCACTGACAGGTGATTACCTAAATGCTTACGCATTCGTCTTGCACTGCAAAGAAGATCAAGAGCAACAGCGAAGCTGGATGGTGATTATATTTATTGTGTATGTGCAGGACCGTAAGGTCTGCGGTACTTTCTGCAATGAACGACAGTTCATGAATATGGGCGGATTGATATACATCAATTATATCCGCCAATATTCAGATGGTTAACCTCTAGGCTATCGCCTACTGGGTTGACACCTGAAGTGGAATACAGTGTAGAAGTCCCTTCTGTGCAATCATGTTGCCTGGGGCATGACTAATATAGTGTAGGGGCGAACGGAAGCGCCACCAGCTTGGAGAGTAATTTGCGTTGTGTTATTGATCATTTGGCGGTAGTGTCGATGATTCAATCCTTACGCTAAGGCGCCACTTGTGACTGATACTACTTTGGCTATCGCATTTACTGATGGGAAACTGAGCCAGCACCATGTCTGTTACAAGGTTTTATCTGATAACGGGTGGACTCGATCCGCATCAGGTGATTCACACTGGTCCCGAAGATCCAACCCAACGCTCTCAATCTCGGACATCAAACGTCAGGTTAGTCAAGAATTGAAGGCTGCTCTTTCTCAGTCCGATATTCAGGTAATGCATTACGTACTTACAATTGGAAACGGTGCAGATATCATTGGTGGTATCCAGCAGCTAGGCGACGGGGCGTATGCCGAGTTCAGTAATACATAGGCCTCGATTTCCGTAAGAAGGCCTCGCGGCGTGAGGCCTTCTACACTTTCTTCGGGCGAAAGCCCCGGTAGACCCACCCAGCTACCCAGCCAGCAACATAGATACCGATGCATATGGCGAGCCATACGAGTGTCAATGAGATGATGAACTCCCGCTGTTCTCCCGGAAGTTCGGCCAGTCTAAGCTCATGTTTTTTCCGCTCAGCATCACTTCGATTACCGACATCTTCGATAGTGCCCACATTCTCCCTGTAGAACTTCTTGGTGTTTTCATCCTTGGCGTTGGCTATTGCCTTCATGTCATACGCATAGCCCGCCATCAATGTTTTGTGAACATTCGTTAACCGGGCCTCGTTCGGCATAGCGATGTACGCTATGTAACCCGCTGCAATTGCGAGCAGCACACTCAGCACGATCCATAGTCTCTGCCACCCGTTCATCCCGTCCTCCTTGTCCCTGTGTTCATGCCATTGTCTATGATGGTGACAGCGTTTGCATAACCTCGATTAACCCCGGTTAAACCCCCTAATACTTTCCACCCATCACACGGTATTACTGGAGCGAAGACGGTGCCCATGGCTGGAGAGCTGATTCTACGTGGCTTCTAGGTGCAGGGTGCCAAGCTGGCGGATGTTCGAACGCATCAGATTCAGTTTTCTGTCCTGAAAGTCAGATTCCCATCTCGAAATCGCAATTGATGACAAGCAATCTCAAGATCACAGTTGCATTGTCTTGTAAATACAAACCGGACGAACGGTGTTGATGCTGCATCCGGTTGTGTGTTGATATTCCCCTGACAGCGAGACATCCCCGCTGCAAAACCAGAGGTATTTACTATGAAGTTATACGAAGCCGAGCGCCGCCTTTTGCTCGCGATCCAAGAAGGCCAGGAAGTTGCTGAGGGCGATGACTACGACACAGGTGCTCGCCTAATTGGGTATGGATTCGTCAGGGGCGATGACATCTCAAGCCTGAGGGGTAATAAGTATGGGAATTTGAAGGTCACTGCTATCGGTCGTGAGGTTTTGACGGCCTGATACGCGCTACACCCGGTACAACCACCATCTACAGACCAGCTATTCACCCCACCACATCCCTCGCACTCTAGGATGACTACAAATGCGCCACTCCACAGACGCACATATAGCCACAGCCGACGTGCTAACCCTGTTACTCCATAACCAACACGCCCTAGCCGCTGCAATCGAAGAGATAGCCTTGTGGGTGAAAGCCAATGGATCACCAGAGACACAAAGCAATGTCGCCAGCTCCCTCAGTGTCATCGACCTGAACGCATCCGCCATCACTGCTCGGATTCTCCAGCTACGGCAATAGCACCTATCAAAGGAGTCTACTTGTTTGGTAGTTCGATAACGGCCCTCAATCAGCTATCAAACATCTATTGCAGATAGACTTATGATCGTATTATCATTGATCCATATAAACAGACCATAAAGGATAGTCAGCCATGAACGCCCACCTCTACCTGCGAGCCAGCACCAAGGATCAAAACGCACTTCGTGCCAAGGCATCGCTTGAGGCATTTGCGGCTGACAAGAACCTGGCCCTCGCTGGCATCTATAGCGAGAACATCAGCGGCACCAAACTCAACCGCCCTGAATTGCTGCGTCTGTTGAACACTGCCGAGAAGGGTGAAGTGTTGCTGGTTGAATCTGTAGACCGCCTGAGTCGTCTGTCACAGGCTGATTGGGAAACCCTCAAGGCCACGATCAAGGACAAGGGCCTACGTCTGGTGATTGCTGACCTGCCCACCAGCCACATGCTGATTCAAGACAAGGGCATCACCGGGCAAATCATGGAAGTGATCAACAACATGTTGCTCGACTTGATGGCGACCATGGCAAGGCTGGACCAAGAGAAGCGTGTAGAGCGTATTCGAGAAGGTTTGAAGAACAAGCGTGATGTAGACCCTGAGTGGAAGCCAGCAGGGAAGGCGAAGAACACGGCGATGTGGGACAAGGTTGTCACCATCATGGGCAAACATCCAACCATGTCTGCCGATGATGTGGCTAAGCTCGCTGAATGCGGTGTTGCCACTGTCTACAGGATCAAGCGTGAGATGAAGGCTAGCTGATTCAGTGTCTACAGTGTCCTACAGGCCCGCCAGAGAGCGGGCTTTGTCGTCTTTGAGTGGTGGTGAAGTGCGTGATTGATCGTCTGTAAACGCTCCACAGACTGATCCAGAAGGGCGCTCAATTTATTTCTTTATTAAGACGAGAATCATTCTCGACTGGTGCGGGCTGCTTGATAGTTCGGGTAGAACCGAGCCATTCCCACGGACAGGCGCCCATCTTTATTTTCTGGCCGTGAATCTGGATCGCCTCAAGAGTTGCACTTTTCTGGCGGCGGCGGGCAAGGGATTCTGTGGAGAGCGGTCCTTGGTCAGCCCTTGCAAGGGAATGCGTCTTGGAATGCGGCGATCACCAGTATCGTTTCAATTTCATGCAGGTACTTCGGGTTGTCTTCCAAGAATTTGTAAACGATTTTGACGCTTTGATTCTTCGTAATGCCGTCAGGAATACAAATGCGTTTATCTTTTGGCAAATCCTTGTCGTAGGCCAGTAGCGTTTCGTGGACCCCTTGAACTAGGCCGAAGCAAAGGCCTGCCTGAAAAGCGTCATTGGTGTCAGCGCCAGCGTTGCCACGTACGGCGATCTTGCATTGCGAGAGTAGTTTGTTGCCGTCAGCCATCGCGTTTCCAGTTGCCAAAACTCCCGCCAATGCAACTGCCCCAATCCATGCTTTCATGATGTGTCCCTTGTGAGTGAGCCGGGCATGTTACCGGGTGCAGTAGCTGCCAGCCATCACGGCAGATAGGCGCCCACGGATAATTCTCCGCATGTTCGGAGGTGATTTGGTTAAGATTTGTAGGGGGATTCAATCAGCGGATGAACCACCAAATCAGATCAAGCTTGGTGGTTCGTTGTCAGCGCTTAACGAGGCAGGCTACGTTGGTGCTGACACACGTCTTCCCAGGCGCCATTACGGAACCGTTGATACTGGCGGACGTGGACCGGTTTGGAACCGGAGATAGTGCGGGTAACGGTGGAGATGGTGGTCATATGGGTGTTTCCTTTTGAGTACGTTAAGTTAGTTCGCACTTTTCCAGAAACGACCACCGATCAATCGACAGTTGACTCAACCGCTGTCAATTGGCTTTAATGGCGTCCTTCTCTTGATCCGTGCTCAAACGCATGCGTCGGAGGATGCGAGCAGTCCCGTTTCTGTCGCCAAACGTGACGTGACTACTCGCAGACATCTTCTTCAGCTGAAACCCCGTTAATTCGGGGTTTCTGCATTTGTGTGGCCACTATATCGACTTGGCGATGGGCCTGCAAGCCTCCATAGTGCTTTCTGTGCGTTTTTCTTCTTGTGACCGCCTCGTCATCGCTTATTAACGCCATTGCGCTTCCTGAGGCCCTCACGAGGGCCTAAAGAGGGCCTTAAAAGGGCCGTTTGAGACGTCGTTAAACTCTCCGGTAAAAGAGCCGCTAACACGAATAGTGGTGGGGTAACAGGCGTCAAACCCTAGATGTAGGGGTTTGTAGGGAGGCGGCATACAAGATAATGCGTTTTGGGGGCGGGCTGCAACGTACTACCTGTGGATAAGCCTGTGCGTAAATTGTGTGTGAAAG
>Ga0157370_10009255_pt1 | contig 10555 bp, 10 predicted proteins | sample C35metaG_FD_113463 | JGI IMG/M metagenome (GOLD analysis project Ga0157370, IMG submission 113463) | Corn rhizosphere microbial communities from Kellogg Biological Station, Michigan, USA - C3-5 metaG | ecosystem: Host-associated > Plants > Roots > Rhizosphere > Soil | place: USA: Michigan... | reverse complement strand
GCCTTGCATGAGCTGCGCCGTTCGTTGGACCCGGTGATCGGCGATCAACCCCAGGCATGCCGCGGGTAATAACGCCGCATCATCCGCGCCACATAGTCGACCAGCGCCGGATGCGATTGCGCCACGCGGCGCAGCGGCGTGTCGAAGAACGGTGTGATGACGCAGGCGAGCATGCCGAACGCGGTGGCATCCACGCCGCTGGGTGACGCGCCCATGAAGTACGGCTGGTCGCCAAGGAGCTCCGCCAGTGCCTGGCGAAATTCTCCGGCTCGATCCAGCGGAACCAGACCATCGCGAAATACAGGTGATCTTCCAGCAGCCGCTCGATCGTCCAGGCCTGCGCTCGCTGGTGCGCATCCAGGCCCGCGTCCAGCTCCACCGCGTATTTCCGTTCGACGTGGGCGTGGATGAAGGTGGAGTCGCTGACCACCACGCCATCGTCGTCGATGAACGGCACTTTGCCGTTCGGCGCCCGCGGCGGAATTGCTGAGGCGCGTTCGTAGGCCACGCCGCTGCACTTCGGTCTTGATGACGAATGGGCTGGAATCGGGCAAGCCGCCAAGCCGACTATGGATCAACCGGCAACGACGGAATCGCCAGGCTGCGCTCGCTGTCGCCGGTCGCGCCGGTGAGCATGGCCGGCGGCAAGTGGCCGACATCGCCGACGGCGATGACCTTGAAGCGGCCGTCCGGCTCGATGCGAATTTCGGTGATGCTGGCGTTGCCCACCGACATTTCCAGCCAGGCCGTGCTGTCGACGCCGAGCGCGCGCGTGACCAGGTAGCGGATCACGTTGCCATGGCAGACCATCAGGTCGGTGCGCTCGTGACCTTCGGCCGGCTTGAAATAGCGTGCGAACAGCCGGTCGAACTGTGCCTTGCACCGAGCCAGATCGGCCGGCTTTTCGTGCGCTATGACTTCGCTGCGCCGCGTGGGCGGCGTGCATTCGGCGAGATCGTCGATCACCGTGAAGCGGCGGCTAGGGAAATCGGCGGCAATGACCGCTGCCGTGTCGCGTGCGCGCTGCACCGGGCTCACGTACATCGCGTCGAAGCGCGTCGGCAAGCCGGCCAGCCGTGCGCCGACCAGCTGTGCCTGCGCCACGCCGATCGGCGCCAGGTGCGGCCCCAGCCGTTCGTCCGCCGCAGGATCAGGCTCGTAGTAACCGTGCCGCACCAGCACGATGGTGCGCGCCGCGGGCGCTGCGGTCTGGGCGCCGTGCGCCGGAGCGAGGAGCAGCAGGAAGCACAGGCAAAGCAGGAGTCGGTTCATCGGCGGAGTATCGCGCAACGACAGGCGGATGCCGACGACCGCGCGCCGGCTACCTGGGCATGGCGTGAAATTCGATCAGCAACCCGAGGTCATCCTGCGTCGGCGCGAGGAAGGACTCGCCCAGCGTGCCTCGATAGTCCGCCAGCGTCGTTTCGTAGCCGCGTTCCACCTGCCGTTTTGCGCGGGTGAAATCGGCCACGCCGATGCTCACCCCGAGCACCTGCGCGCCACCCTTCCTCAGCGCATCGGCAGCGCGGCCTGCACCGTCCGGCTGAAGCACGAGAACCTGCTTGCGCCCCACCGGTATCGCAAAGCCGCGCGCTGCCATCTGCGCCATGCGAACCGGCGTCGCGCCAGCGAAGCCCATGCGCTCGAACTGCCGGCGATCCGCATCGGCATCGGCCGAGAGCAGCCACACCGCCGACACCTCGCGCGCCGTATCGGGGTGTTCGCGCGCGGCGCGGCCGTCCTCGGCGCGGGCCGCGGTCTGGCGAAGCGTGGCGTAGTCGATGAAGAACAGGTTGCTCGACAGCGGTTGGCGATCGAAGGCGAACAGGCGCCAGCGCGGCGGTGCCGAGGGGCCATCGCCATCCGGATCGCCGGGCGACGCGGAGAAGACCGGCGTGGGCTGCAGCCCGCGTTGCTGCAACAGCGCGCGCACGGCATCCAGCCGTGCGGAACGCAGGCCGAAGGTGCGCGATCCCGGCCCGCCATGCAGGCTTGCCTGGTCCGCCTGCATGCCGGGGTCCATCGCCGCATCCGGCCGCGTGATGCCGAGCAGTTCGAGGTAGCTGCCGTCGGCCATCCGTACGTAGCGGTTGGCCACGCCGCCGGGATTGCGCCCGGGCCGAACCTGCAGGCCGAGCTTGACGGCCATGACTGCGCTGACCTGGTCGATGTCGCGGCCCCACAGCAGGATGTGGTCGAGCTCGCTCGCCGCAGGACGTGACTGTGCAACGGCAGCGGGCTGACCCAGGCCGAGACCAAGCATGAAAGCGGACAACAGGAAGACTGATCGCACGGAACGCGTACTCCTTCGGGATCGACGAGGCGGACGGATCACCGCCGCATGGGAACAGGCAGGCATCAACCGACGCGCCACAGGCGGCGTGCCTCTTCGGCGATGACGTCAGGAAACTCCTCCTGGAAAAACAGCTTCGCGCCGGGTACGCGGCGAATGCCCCTCGACCGCGGAAACGTCCGGTCGAGATAGTCCGCATCCGCCGGCACGAAGATGTCGTCGGCTGCGCCCCATACGATCCGCACCGGTACCGTGCTGCGCTTCAGCGCCGCCTCGATGCCCGCCAGCGGATTGGGTTCCAGCGCGACATGGAAGGCGTGGTACTGCGCACGGCGCAAAGGCGAACTCACCAGCGGCGTGACGTAGTACTCGATGGTCTCGTCCACAAATCCCGCCGGGTCACGATAGACCGCCGCGCCGAACGTCGCGCGTGCCAGCGCCTTGTCGGTGAGCCACCTGGCGGTGGCGTCGGCGAGCGTTCCCGCGCGCGCCATTTCGATCGCCGGCTTGACCTTGGCCGGCGGGCTGTCCGGCTCGACATCGCAATCCGTCAGCAGCAGGGTTCGCACGCGTTCCGGGTAGCGAACCGAAAACAGTTGCGCCACTGCACCGCCGCTGTCGCTGGCGACGATGTCGACCTGGCGGACTGCCAGCGCGTCGAGCAGCGAGGCCAGCATCGCTACCTGGGCGCCGGCCGCGAGTGATTGCCGCTCGGGAATCTGCGAATAGCCGAGGCCCATGAAGTCCGGCGCGATGCAGCGCCGATGTGCCGACAGCCGATCGATCGCGCCGCGCCACTGGAAACCGTTCAGCGGCGCACCGTGCAGGAACAGCGCCGCTTCGCCGCTGCCGCGCTCGACGTAGGCGATCCTGCCGAACGGCAGCTCGGCAAAACGCCGGGCCGCACGGAAAGCCGCCGCATCGGTGGCGTGCGGCGCGACTCCGCCAGCCGCGATGGAGCCGATGTTTCCTCGCGCCATGCACGCCGCGGCGACGCCACCGGCGAACGCCGCGCCGGTCCATTGCAGGAATTGCCTGCGCTTCATGCCGATCTCCCTGCCGGTGATTGTTTCTGCCTGCGGACATGCTGGCGTTTTCGCTACGAGCCCGCGCGCACGAACGGCCGTTGCCGGGCACGGGAGGATGATTTTCGGCACTTGTGCGGGAGCCGCCGCCGTAGCGACGATCCGGCCATGAGCGACCGCCCCGCCTGCTATCCCGCGCCTCCGGCACCGCTGCTGTCGGCCATCGGCCACGAGCGCATGCCGCTGCTCGACGTGCTCACTTCGCCAGTGCCGGCCGGCCGGTTCGATTCGCCGCTGGACGACCGCCACGTGCTCTGCCTCCATCTCGGCGAGCCGGTGCCGGTCTCCTATCGCGCTGGCAATCACGAGCGCCAGGGCGTTCGGCTGCACGGCCAGTTCTGCGTCGTTCCCGCCGGCGCCAGCACGCGCTGGACGTTGACCCGGCCGGCGCGGTCGCTGCTGCTGCGGCTGACGCCTTCACTGCTGCTGGACACCGCCGACGCGATGGGCCTGGCATCGCAGCACGCCCTGCTCGCGTCCTCGATCCACATCCGCGACCCGCAGGTCGAGCGCATCGGCTGGATGATGCAGGCGGAGGATCACGATGCTTATCCCGGCGGCCGGCTATTCGCCGACAGCCTCGCCTCGGCATTGGCCACGCGCCTGCTCGCCCTGCAATCGCGCAAGGCGAGTTCGTCCCCTGCCCGCGCGCTGCCGGCATGGCGGCTCCGCCATGTGCTCGAGTACATCGAGGCGCATCTCGACCAGGACCTCACGCTGGCCGAGCTGGCCGGCGTGGCGGGCTTCAGCCTGTCGCATTTCAAGCCGCTGTTCCGGCAAGCCGTGGGCATGCCGGCCCATCGCTTCGTGCTCGAGCGTCGCGTGGAACGCGCGCGGGCGCGCCTGCTGGAAGGTACCGGCAGCCTGACCGACATCGCGCTGGAAACCGGCTTTGCCCACTCCAGCCACATGGCCCGCTGCATGCGCCGCGTGCTCGGGCTGAGCCCGTCGCAGATCGTCGGCTCGCGCTGAATCACCCGCGCCGCGGGTGATCCACGGCCATCCGTAACGCGATCAGGATGACGACAGTTCGTCCGGCGCACGCGCTTCCGACAACAGCGTGGGAATGAGCTCGGATACCGTCGGATGGATCGGCACGGTGCGCTGCAGGTCTGTGGCGGTGGCGCCCACGCTCATCATGTCGATGATGCCGTGGATGGCCTCGTCGCCTTCGACGCCGAGGATCGCGGCGCCGAGGATCGCCTTCGTTTCGGCGTCGACGATCACCTTCATGAAGCCTTGCGTCTCGCCCTTTTCCACGGCGCGTCCGACCCGCGTCATCGGCCGCTTGCCGACCAGGTACGGACGGCCGCGTTTGCGCGCCTCCGTTTCACCGATGCCAACGCGGCCCAGCGGCGGATCGATGTACAGCGCGTAGCCGCTGACGCGCTCGCTGACGCGGCGGTGCTCGCCGTCGAGCAGGTTCGCCGCGACGATCTCGAAGTCGTTGTACGCGGTGTGGGTGAACGCGCCGCGGCCATTGCAGTCGCCCAGCGCCCAGATGCCGGGCACGCTAGTTTGCAGCTCGTCGTCGACGGTGATGTAGCCGCGCGCGTCGGTCGCCACGCCGGCCCTGTCGAGGCCGAGGTCGCCGGTGTTCGGTACGCGCCCCACCGCGACCAGCACGTGGCTGCAGACCACTCGCGCGCCGTCGATCGTGACCGCGATCGCCTCGCCCTCGCGCGCGAAGGCGATCTTGCCGACGCCGGTGCGCACGCCGACGCCCTCGCCTTCCAGGATGTCGCGCACCGCGAGCGAGACGTCCTCGTCCTCGCGGCCGATCAGGTGCGGGCCTTTTTCCAGCACGCTCACGCGAGCGCCGAAACGCCGGTACATCTGCGCATACTCCAGCCCGATGTAGCTGCCGCCGACGATCAGCAGATGCGCGGGCACCTGGTCGAGGGCAAGGATCGAGGTGTTGGTCAGGTACGGAATGTCGCGCAGGCCGGGCATGTCCGGCACCGCCGCGCGGCCACCGACGTTGAGGAAGATGCGTGGCGCGGTGAGCCGTTCGTCGCCGACGCGCAGGGTTCGCGCGTCCTCGAAATGCGCATGGCCCTCGATCACCGTGCAGCCGTCCATATCGTCCAGCCACGTGCGCACGCCATGGCGCGCGTTTGCGATGACGGTATCGGCGCGCGACTTCACCTTCAGCATGTCGATGCCGACGCCGCCCTCCAGCACTACGCCGAAATCCGCCGCGCGGCGCGCGACGTGCGCAGCGCGTGCGCTGGCCACCAGGGTTTTGGTCGGCATGCAGCCGGTGTTGACGCAGGTGCCGCCGAACAGTTTGCGCTCGACCAGCGCCACCGACTGGCCCGCACGCGTCAGCCGGTTCGCCAGTGGCGGACCGGCCTGGCCGGCGCCGACGATGATCGCGTCGAACGCGCGGTTCATGACACGGCCATCACGATCAGCAGCGCGCCGCCGATCGCCACCACGTCTTCGATCAACGCAGCCGGGCGATCGCGCCCGAACGCTGCCGCCAGCTCCGCGCGCGCGGCACGCCCGCCCAGGGTGCCGATCACTGCGCCGACTGCGCCGGCGACGAGGCCGCCGAGCCACATGCCACTCGGCACGCCAAGTGCGGCGCCGCTGGCCGCGCCGGTCACGACGCGCGTAGCGAACTGCACCGGCACCGTGCGGCTGGGCGTGGCCGGCAACTGGTCGGTGACCAGCTCGCCCAGCGCCAGCACGCTGATGATCCACGGCGTCCACATGTAGCCGAGAAACGCCAGCCAGCTGCCCTGCAGATGTAGCCAGCCGCAGCAGGCCGCCCAACTGATCACCGCAGGCGCGGTGAGCGCGCGCAGCCCCGCCACGATGCCGATCAACAACGCGAACAGATAGAAGGTCATGCCGTATCTCCGCAGGAGTGCGCCGCGCGATCTCCATGGCGCCGGTACCGCTTCACCCGGCGCGACATGCCCGCCCGAACGGGACAACTCTACTCCCGCCCGCGCGCGCGCCGCGCGCGCCGATGGTCGAAACGCTCCTGCTACCCTGCGTCGGCTCCATGGCTCCGATCCGCCAGTCGGTTACGATGCCGCCCCTTGCCGCCTTGCCCCGCGGCTACCGCTACCGGAGATCGCCCGTGTCGCACTATTCCGGTCCCCTGCTCACGCGGCCCATCGCCGAGGCGCTGCTGGCTGCACGCGATGCGGGCGCCGATGAATGGGTCGGCTCGCTCGACCTGGGCCGGTCGAACGGCAACGCAATGCTCCAGGCGGACGCCTGGCAATGGCGGGGTCGACACTATCCCTATCCGGCGAAATTGAAGGACCGCACCATCTTCTACTGGGATGGCGACGAGTTCGCGCCGGTGTCGCGCTATGCCGGGTCGCTGATCAAGCTGGTGCCGACCGAATGGGGCGCGCCGACCTTCGAGATCGACGGCATCAAGATGCTGCCGACGTCGAAGGAGTCGCCGTTCGAGGATGCGCGCCGCAAGGTGGCGCTGATCGAGCCGCGCGGCAAGGTGGTGCTCGATACCTGCGGCGGGCTCGGCTATTTCGCGGCGTGCTGCCTGGAGGCGGGCGTGGCGCGGATCCAGTCGTTCGAGAAAAACGCCGACGTACTGTGGCTGCGCGCGCTCAATCCGTGGTCGCCCGATCCTGATGCGGCGACCAGTGGTGGTCGCCTGCAACTCGCTCACGCCGATGTCTCGCAGGCGATCACGCAGATTGCCGATGCCTCGATGGACGCGCTGCTGCACGACCCGCCGCGCTTCGGCATCGCCGGCGAGCTGTATTCGCAGGCGTTCTACGATCAGCTGGCGCGCGTGCTGCGCCGTGGCGGCCGGTTGTTCCACTACACCGGCAGCCCGAACAAGCTCACCAGCGGCAGGGACGTTCCCCGCGAAGTGGCCACGCGGCTGGAGAAGGCGGGTTTCAGCGCGCAGCTGGCGCTCGACGGCGTGCTGGCGATACGCCGCTGAACCGATGCGATGTCTCGCACCTGGCACGGCGCATGCGGTGAGCCCCCTGCCCGCTCGTAACGAAACGGGCGCGACAGGGCGAACCCCATCGCGCCCGTTGTGCAATCAGCGAAGGCTCACAGTCCGATCGCCGAAATGCGCGTTGCCCAGTTGCTGAGAGCCCCGCGCGTGCCGCCGCACTGGCCCAGCGGGGCGGCCAGGTATTCGGTCAGCGTGCACGTATGCGCGATGTATTCCGACGCCGTCCAGATCGTGTTGCCATCGGCCGCTGCTGCGCCGTAATCGCCCCAGCGCGGCCGGCCACCGCCGAGGTAGGGAATGCCGGTGAAGCCGTCCCAGGGACCGGCGCCCGGCGCGGCGACGTGGACGTCGCCGGCTCCCAGCTTCGCATCCAGGCTGGCGTACCCGGCGCTCGGATAGTCATTGGGACCGACGACGGTGAACGCGATGACGCCGCGCCCGCTTTGCGTCACCGCCGCTGCGCCATAGGTGAGGTTCGCATCGGGCAGCGCGAGCGTGCCGTTGGCAGAGATCGCGCCGGAGTTCGGGTTGATGACGAAGTAGTTGACGCCCGAACCATGGCTGCCATCGGCCAGCAGGACATCGGTGTCCAGCGTACCCCACAGCTTGCCGTTGGCGTAGCTGACTTGCTGCATGCGCGAGTCATTCACCGCCATGTCGCGAGGGGCCGGGTAGACGATGTTCGGATAGCCGAGATAAGTCGGCGCGCAACCGGTCACGGCAAAACAATCGCGCAGTGGAGTGCTGCCCGGCCGCTGCTTGGCCAGGCTGCTCGGCACGGCATATTCCTGCACGGTCAGCGGCGAGACATCGAGCACCAGGGCTCCCGGTGCAGTGTCGATGGCCTGCGTGTTCGACACCGACCACAACCACAGCGTGCTGGACTTGCCTGAATCGTAGAACACGGCGTCCGAGCTCAGAAGGTACTCGGTGCCGCCGCGCGCAACGGCATACTGCCCGCCGGACGAAGTCGCCGGCCACACCGTGAACGCGGGCGCCGGGATGTTGGGATCGCCGCCGTTGAACAACACCACGTTGGGTGACGCTGCACCGGACACCAGTGCCTGCTTCGAGATGGCGTAGATCTGTGCGCCGTAGAAGCCTGGACCGAACAGCGAGAACTCGTTCGTGGTCAGGAAGATCGCATGGGCGTCGGCGCCGATATGCGGATAGTCACCCAGGCAGAACCCGGCTGAACATCCGTGATCGGGCGTGCCCTGCGTGCCGTTGTTCTGCACCGGCAGGTGGTAGATGTTCCATGCACCGGTAGGGTCGGCGGTCTGGCTGACCGCGATGTCCAGGTGATTGGTGCCGGCCAGCGAGGAGGTGGTGCCGATGCGATCCAGCGTCAGCACGATCTGGAACCAGCGCTGCGTACCCGCATCGTAGTAACAAGACGGATCGGTGATGCTGGGTCCGTAGGCGCCGGTGGTGCGATTGATCGCCGCCGGATAACCGTAGAACGTATTGAGATCGACCGGACCGACCAGTTCGTTGCCGGCCTTGCTGTAGATCGCCAGCACGTCGTTGACGCTTTCCATGACGAACCCGTTGCCCGCGCACAAGCCCTGGTCCGGCGGTTCCACCGAGAACTGATTGCCGCCATTGGCGTAGCGTTGATCGTGGAAATTGAGGCCGTCGAAGCCGCCAAGCAACGCAGGGTTCGATTTGGCGCGCCGGCCATTCCCCATCCTGTGGCTGCCGGCGTGCCCATGCGCGATGCTGCGATTCACCACGGGCTGCGGCCCGAGATCGTCCTCGCCATCGCCCGAGTCGGCATCGCCGGCGCTCATGGCCGGGTCCTGTTCGAGGCTGGTCAGTGGCGCCCCTCCCAACGGCGTGGTCGTGGGCACGGTGGTGCCACCTTTTTGCAGCTTGAGGGTGACTGGGGTGGTTCCCCAGGCGCAAGTGGCGAGCACCATGGCTCCCACTGCGACGAGCAGTCGAATCTTCATTACGCTGGTCTCCTGTCTGTTTCATTAGGTGACCGCGCGCCCCTGAAGACGCCATTGGCGAAGCCGATGAGCGTCCGCGCAAGTACGCATAGTTGCTATGCGCCGGGCTACGATACGCGCATGCACCGAGGACCGCCATCGGTTCGCGAGCCTCGAATCGCATCCCTTGGAAACCGGAGATTCGGCTTCACCGAGGGCCCGTCACAGATCCCTCACACGGATCAGCAACCGCAGCTCAGCGCACGTGCAGCCAATGCACCTGGATGCCGTTGGCTCGATCCTCTTCGCGGTGCCCCGCGCGCCCTTCGACCACCACGCCCCACACCGTGCGCACGCCGTCGCCCAGGTGGCTGTCCACGCGCACGTGTTCGCCCAGCGGCAGCGCAAAGGTGGTCGCCAGCACCAGTGCCTGGTCACGCTCCCACACCAGCATGGCCGGTCGGCCGACGGCGGCGCCCCAGCCGATGTGGATTTCGACTTCCTGCTCGGGATACACGCCGCGATTGTCGAGCTTCCAGCTCTCGGTCTTGCGCAGCAGCGACTCCAGGTGCGGATCGCTCCAGTCGACGCGATTGGCCGGCTTCCGCATGACCGGCTTGTGATGGTTCATGTGCACGAAGCTCCCCTTGGGCACGCGGTGGCAGGGTTGCAGCCGGGAGCCGGACAACGGCTCGGAACAAGTTCACCAGAAGAGGCGGTCACACGTCGCATGCAGGTTCGGCAGCCGGGGCGGTTGAAGGTTTATCGGCCACGCCATGCGTTCCTGAAGGCCCGGGGAAACGGCGTCGCCGCCGCTGCACGGCCATGCAGACCTGGGTTGAGCTGACGAGCACCCACGCCGGCGGCATCCCTGGCCGCATTTCCGGCGTATAAAGGGGCGGATATCTCACCCACCAAGGCAGGAACTCCCCATGAACGCCCTGTTGAAATTCGCAGCCCTCTCCCTCGTCGGCACTGCCGTCCTCGCATCGCCGGCCTTTGCGGCCTTGAAGGAGGGCAGCCATGCGCCCGACTTCTCCGCACCAGCCTATCTCGCCGGCCAGCCCTTCACGTTCAAGCTTGCCGATGCGTTGAAGAAGGGGCCGGTGGTCGTCTACTTCTTCCCTGCGGCGCATACGGCCGGATGCAACATCGAGGCGCACCTTTTCTCCGAAGCCATCGACCAGTTCAAGGCGCAGCACGCCACCGTGATCGGCGTCACCGCCGGCAACATCTCGGAGCTGGCGGATTTCTCGAAGGAAACCGAACACTGCGGCGGCAAGTT
>Ga0157370_10009254_pt1 | contig 10557 bp, 7 predicted proteins | sample C35metaG_FD_113463 | JGI IMG/M metagenome (GOLD analysis project Ga0157370, IMG submission 113463) | Corn rhizosphere microbial communities from Kellogg Biological Station, Michigan, USA - C3-5 metaG | ecosystem: Host-associated > Plants > Roots > Rhizosphere > Soil | place: USA: Michigan... | reverse complement strand
TTGTACCGCACATCTAAATGTAGGGAAGGGGTACTTTCATCATTATCATAATAAACCTTCACGGCACAGGCAAACTCGCAATAGTATTTCTCACAAAATGGCCTGAATAGGTCGATCCTGGATTCAATGGTATCCAGGAGTGCTTTCATCTGGTCTTCAAATGAAGCATATTTATCCAATCCCGCATTCATTCTCCAGCCATTTTTTTTGGCCAGTGCGGCAAATTGGGGGTTCTTTTTTTCGCCTTTTATATACACCTTCGTTGGCTGTATGCCGAGAGCCTGCGTAATATGATCAGGTGTTATGTCTTCAAAACCCCATATGCAAAAGTCTAAAATAACCTCATTTTTCATGTCGATGTTTTACATTAGTCAATAATAGTCTCAAGAGCCAGAGCGTCACATGTAAATTTTTTGTCCTACTCGTCATAACAAAACGTTCCGGTTTTAGGAATTAGAATTGTATCGAAAGTATTGGATAATATTGAAATTTTGGTCACCAGATCGTCTTTTGTTACCTACCTGGGTATGCCATTTTCTGAGTTTTAATTTTTCCTTTGATAAAAAAAAGTGATGTATAACTGTGTAGACGCTCCGGCGATTTAGCACACTATTAACAGCCTGTTTATAAGTCGCCTTTTGTCATTGCAAATAGAAAGACTACATTAGGTTTATGATATTCACCCCCGGACAGACTGTAACAGTCCTTGACACTACGCATAAGCCCGCCGGAGATGGCATCGTGCAAATATTCAACCCGGAAGCACAGTTTTGCGACGTGCTATTTCAATATCCGGGCAAGGCGAAGCCGGAAAGTATTCCTGTTCCGACGTATCGGTTAATACCACAGTTGTCCGACGATTTTATCCACTAAATTGGCAATGCTGGCACAAACCATCAGGTTTGATATATCGGGTTTTATTTCTTATTTTTGCTAAAAATAGGTAAAATAGGAAATAATTTATCATATTACGTGTTTGAAAAGGCGCTTATGTCCTTTAAGGTATTTTCAGTCGGGGATGCTAAAAAAGCGTTTCCCAACTTTGATACGAAAAGACTGGTGGAGTGGCAGGAAAGAGGGTACATCAAAAAGTTGATCAATAAATGGTACTTGTTTTCTCAAGTTCCCAAATCTGAGTTTTTGTTGTATCGGATCAGTAATTGTCTGCATCATCCTTCCTATATCTCTCTGGAATCTGCCTTGTCATTCTACAATTTGATACCCGAAGCTGTTTATAGCCAACAGGCGGTTAGTACACGCAAAACTATTTCTTATGAGACGGTTGTGGGCAATTTTAATTATAAGGCCATTAAGCCGGGTCATTTTTTCGGATATCAAATCCTACATCAGGAGGGATTGCCCATATTGATGGCTGAAATCGAAAAGTCGATCATTGATTATTTCTATTTCAATTCAAAGCTTCAAACATCCGAAAATATAGAAGCATTGAGATTAAACATACCGGAGCTTCAGGCCAAGCTCGATTGGGAGAAACTGTCGAAGTATTCCGACCTGATTAATAGTGATACTTTAAAAAAACGGCTTAGGCTTTTAAAAAAATTGGTCATAAATGCTCACACTCGCTGAAATCGAGAAATTTTATCCGGAAAACCTGCGCAGTTATAAACGGTTTTTGTTGCGGGAATACCTGCAGTATAAAATTCTTCAAATCATATATGACAGCGAATATGCAAACAGTCTGACATTTATTGGTGGAACATGCCTTCGGATTGTCTATGGCAACAGCCGTTTCTCCGAGGACCTTGATTTTGATAACTTCAATATTGAGGAAGCTGCTTTCGGGAATATTGCTTCGCTAATTGAAAAAGAGTTATCTAAAGAAGGTTATTCTGTTGAAATGAAGACTGTATATAGAGGAGCCTACCATTGTCTTATACGTTTCCCAGAACTCCTCTTTAAAGAGGGCTTGTCCGGTCATCTGGAAGAAAAAATATTAATTCAATTAGATACGGAGCCGCAAAATTTTGATTTTACACCGGAGGGCTTTTTGTTGAATCGGTTTGATGTGTTTACCCAAATTTTTATTACTCCAAAGGATATTTTACTCGCACAAAAATTCTTTGCTATTTTAAACCGGCCTCGAAACAAAGGCAGAGATTTTTTTGACATCGTTTTTCTTCTGTCACTCACAGATCGACCCAACTACGACTATTTGAATTTAAAGCTGGGCATTACTGGTTCTAAAGAATTAAAAGAAAGAGTACTGAAGCGATGTCAGGAAATTAATATGCAGGAAATGGCATCGGACGTCGCCCCTTTTTTATTTAATGCGAGTGATACGAAGAAAGTGCTTTTTTTTAGTGACTATTTAAAACAGGTAAACATAAAATAAGTTTAGATTATAACGCAAGCTTCGGACCTTGATTGTTACCTAACTCCACGGCCTATCGTGACTACGTACATCATTCCACTCATTGGTAGGCGCGAAATAGCTCTTGTCCGTTGAGATCAGGTGCTTTTTAATCTCCTCTTCCACCAGCTCGATGCCCAGACCCGGCGCGGTGAGGGGGACATTGGCATATCCTTTCTCGAACAGCTTGCGGCCGTCCGTGGTCTTTACGATGCTGTCCCACCAGGGATTGTCGAGCGAATGATGTTCCAGCGCCAGAAAGTTCTGCGTCGCGGCGGCGCAATGCACGTTGGCCATAAAGGAGACCGGGCTGCCTGCGAAGTGCATAGCCATGGCTACGCCTTTCTCTTCTGCATAGTCGCCGATCCGCTTGGTTTCCAGAATGCCTCCGGCCGTGGCCAGGTCGGGGTGTACGATGTCGACGGCGCCCGCATCGATCAGGGGTTTGAAGCCACTGAGCAGGTAGATATCCTCTCCCGTCAGCACCGGCGTTTCCAGCGCGTCGGATATTTTTTTGTACATGTCGGTATATTGCCAGGGCACCATATCTTCCAGCCAGGCCAGACGATAGGGTTCCACTTTTTTGCCCCAGCGAATGGCGTTGTTGAGATCGAAATGGCCATAGTGATCGCTGGACAGCGGGATCTCGTATCCAACGGCGGAACGTACGTCGCTGACGATCTGCGCCATGCCGTCCAGTCCTTTTTCCGTGATCTGGATGGCGGTGAAAGGGTGTTTGGTATTGGCATAGTCCATATAGCCGCCATTCCATTGCGCGAGGTTGCTGCCCCAGAATTTGCTGTTCACCAGCGCCCCTTCCTTGTCCTTGACCTCGCCGATGGAGATATCCATTTTCAACCAGGTCATGCCCTGTACTTCCAGCCGGTGTTTGATCCTCGCCTTGAACTCGTCGAAAGTAGGCGCTTCCGGCGTGTCGGCATAGAGCCGGACCTTGTCGCGGTATCTTCCGCCCAGCAATTGCCATACGGGAATATTATAAGCTTTGCCAGCCAGGTCCCAGAGCGCCATCTCCACGGCGCATACGCCGCCACCCTGACGGGCGGGACCACCGAACTGACGAATGGTCTTGAAGAGCATCTCCACATTGCAGGGATTTTGTCCCAGTATGCGGCTCTTCAGCATGAGGGCATACCGCTCGTCGGCACCGTCGCGTACTTCGCCCAGACCATAAATGCCCTGGTTGGTATCGATGCGTATGATGGGCGTGCGGCCCACGTTCTGGATGATGCAATACCGCATGTCGGTGATCTTCAGTTCGGAGGGACCGGAATAGCGATTGACCTTCTGCGTGGTTTGGGCGATGACGTCCTCGATAGGAGTGAGCATGCTGGCGCTGCCCAGGGCAATGCCGCCGAGGAGGGACCTTTTCAGAAAGGAACGACGACCTCCGGGCCGTTCAGCGTTTATGGCGGGCCTGTCTGCCGTTACGCCGACCTTCTGGATGAGGGTACTGTTGGACGCTGATAGGGCCTGTTCGACTTCCGGGTCCTTTAAACCCAGTCTGTTCAGGAATTTTTGAGATGGTGTCATGGTTTTAATTTTTTATAGGTGTGAGTGATGGTTGCGGCAAGGCATGTTTCCGCTGCAGGGCGCTGATGGCCTCAAATTCATCCGTCAGCCGGGCGCTGAGCTTTTCGAACACGTTGAAGTAGTCGGCATAGATGGCATGGCGTTGCTTGTCCGGCCGGTAGACATCCGGCAGCTCCACCGTGCGGGCGGCCTCATCCAGTGACTTGTAGATGCCCATTTCGGTGGCGCTAACGAGAAAGGCGCCAAAGCTTACACTGTGCGATCTTTGCCGTGTGCGCACCGGCCTGTTGAACATATCGGCCATCATCTGGGTCCAGAAAGGAATAACCCCAAAAGTCCCATTGACCGAAAGGCTTTTGATATTACGCTGCTCGCCGAGGATCTTGCCGATGCTGTACATTTCATACAATATGCCTTCGATGGTGGCTCGTACGAAGTGCTGACGTTCGTGCTTGATGTTGAGCCCGAAGTAAGCGCCACGGGCATCCGCATTCCAGATGGGGGCGCGTTCGCCAAGCAGATAGGGCAGGAACAGCAGTCCATCAGAACCTGCCGGAACTTTGGAAGCCTCTTCTATCAGCTGCTGCATGCTGCTCTCCATGTCGTAGGGATGGGAGAAAGCCCCGAACTGGCGGGTAAACCATTCGAATATATTTCCTCCGTTGTTCGTAGGGCCGCCCGATACATAGCAATCCTCGGTGAGCAGGTAGTTGAAGAAGCGCATCTGCTCGTCCTTCAATACGGTGGGACCCATCACTCTCACCGCCCCGCTGTCCTCGATGGTAATGGTAGCCTTCCCTTCACCCAGCACCCCGTCGCCAAGTGTAGCCATACAGCCATCGCTGGAGCCGATGAGTATTTTTGTTTCGGCCGGCAGGTTCAGGGATTGCTGATATGCTTTTTTCAACCGACCCGCAGCGGCAAATACCGGTGTAGCGTCGGGTAGCTTGTCGGCCGTGATGCCTGCATACTGCAATGCATCGGGCTCCCAGGCGATGGAGTGGATATTCATCAGCCCCGTGGCCGAGGCAATGCTGTAGTCCGTCATATATTCTCCCGTCAGCTGATGAATGATATAGCTCTTGATAGAGAGGAACTTGGCGGTAAGGCGGAACCGCTCCTGATCATGATGTCCTATCCACGCTATTTTCAGCAGTGGCGACATGGGATGGATAGGGGTGCCCGTGGCGGCGTACAAGGCTTTGCCAACGGCCGAGCTCCGAAGCTCCTGTGCTTCCTGTCTGGCCCTGTTGTCGGCCCAGGTGATGGCATTGCCGAGGGGGTTGCCATTTCTATCGACGGCCAGCACGCTGTGCATGGAGGCGCAGAAGCAGATGGAGGCTACTTTATATTTTTTGGGATGGACATACTCGTTGAGCAGGTTCTTTAACAGATAGAGCGTAGTGATGAAGATCTGCTCCGGGTCCTGCTCGCTGTAGTCGGGCTCCGTATGAAAGGTAGGATGATACCCCTTCATCGAGCCAATGACACGGCCTTCAAGGTCGAAGGCAAAGACCCTTACCCCGTTGGTTCCTAACTCGATGGTGATGATGCATTGCATGTTGACAATTATTTATTGCTCAAATGATTTTTACGAAACTCGCTGGGCTTATAACCCGTAAGCTTCTTGAATGTGGTTGAAAAATGCTGTGACGAATAGAAGCCTGTGTCCAGCGCGATGTCGGTGACGCTGATGTCCGGCTGCTTTAGCAGCCGGATGGCTTCCGAGATACGGATATTGATAAGGTAGTTGATGGGTGAAAAACCCGAATAGCTTTTTACTCTCTCATTGAATAAGGTTGTTCCCAGCCCTACCAGCGCGGCCATTTCCTCCACCGTCCACTGATGTGACAGATTGCGTCGAAGGACTTCTTCCAGGTGCATAAAGGTCTTGGGGAAGTCCCTGCCGGAATGACCCTGCTTCGTCATGTGGCGTGTCACCTGTATCAGCAGCTCGTCCACCTGGTGATTGACCCGGGCCTGATAGCCTATCTCCTGACCGAATAGCTCCGCATAGATGCATTTGATTATTTTCCCCGCCTCGCTAAATCGGGACAGCACCGGTGTGCCATTCAATGATATTAAATTCCAGATGGCGGCGCCTTCGCTGTCGGAGAGCCCGCTCCATTTGCCGGGGTGTATCTGGCCATTGTCCTGCTTTTCCATGTCGATGTGGATCCAGGCAAAGGCGCCAATGTCCAGGACACTGTTGTCGCTGCCCAGTGGGACATCGGGCAGGATGAGCGCGGTGTCGCCAGGATAAAGTATATAAGGCTGCTGATCGATGCACCATTCGAACCTGCCCTCCATTATACAATAGATCCTAAGACCTTCAGCTGCCGTTGTGAGAAAGGTGTTGAGCTGGATAGAGCCATTCTTTTTTATACCCACTTCCAGAATATGCGGGAACAAACGTAATTCTGCCGACTTGCCGTGCTGTAGGACAAACTGATTCATATGGCTCTATAAAGAAAGGGAATTTATTTGTCGGGGATGTATAAAATTCAACGTTGTTTTATTTTGGAAGTTTGAAAAGGGAATACCGGGTAATTTGTGGTTTCTTCAACAAAACAACTGGCTATATGAAAAACACTTCTAACGGCAGCCATGCCGGCCCGAAACGAACGACAGGTTCGTGGGCATTGCGACGGCTATGGCTCTCCGCTGTTCTTCTCCTGGTCTTGTCTGCTACACAGGCACAAATGATTACCGGCGTCGTATCGGATGAAAAAGGTACGAAACTTTCCAATGTCTCCGTCATAATAAAAGGCAGCTCGCAGGGGACGAGCACCTCTGGAGACGGCAGGTTCAGCATTGCAGCGCCGGGGAATGCCATTTTGGTATTCAGCTCGGTGGGGTATAAAAGCCAGGAAGTAAGTGTTTCGGGCAGGACGGTGGTGAATGTACTCATGGTCGCGGACAACCGGAATCTCGACGAAGTCATCGTGACAGCCCTGGGGATCAAAAGACAATCCCGCGGTCTGGGCTATTCCGCCACGAATGTAAAGCCTGAAGAGCTGACCGTGAACCGCACCAGCAACCTCATGAACGCTCTGCAAGGCAAGGTGGCGGGAGTGAATATCTCCTCCCTTGGCACCGGCCCAGGCGGTACTTCCAAGATCCGCATACGCGGGCAATCGTCCCTCTCGGGGCAGAACAACCCCCTCATCGTTATCAATGGCGTACCCATGGATAACACGAATTTCAATGACAATACCATCGGCGTAAAAGGCGGTGGCGTCTGGGCCGACGGCGGCGACGGTCTCTCGAGCATCAATCCCGACGACATCGAAAGCATGACCATATTGAAAGGCGCCCCTGCATCGGCACTGTATGGATCGCGCGCCAAGGATGGTGTGATCATGGTCACGACCAAGACGAGGGGTAAGACAAAAGGCATCGGCGTTACCTATAATTTAAACTATACGAACGACACTCCGCTGGACTTTACCGACTATCAGAACCAATATGGACAGGGCGAAAATGGCGTACGCCCTACCACGCCGAACCCCACTTCGGGGGAATGGTCGTTTGGTGAAAAGTTCGCGCCTGGCATGACGCAGGTGCTTTTCAATAATCTTGTCGAGCCCTACCGGCCCCAGGGCAGCCGTATCAAGGCCTTCTACCGGCATGGGCAGAATGTTTCCAACACCGTGGCGTTCGACGCCACCGGCGAGAAGGGAGGCATGCGTCTGTCGTTGAATAATACCGACAATCGGGGGATCATGCCTAACAATACCTTTAACAGGAAATCCATGAACCTTGGTTTTAGCTATAACCTGTCCGAGCAGATGGTACTATCGGGCAATGTCAACTATTCGCGGGAGGTAAACAGGAACCCGCCGAATATCGCCAACCAGGACAATTCCATTCCTACGACACTGATGGCGCTGTCCACTTCCATGCCGATGAGCACGCTGGATTCCAACAAGTACAACGCCGCGGGCAATGAATATCCCTGGTCCAGGTTTACCAATCGTACCAACCCTTACTGGGTGCTGGCCGAACAGTTCCACAATATCAAGCGCGACCGCATCTTTGGCAATGTAGCGGTGAAATACAACCTCCTGTCCTGGCTGAGCGTACAGGGGCGGTTTGGACAGGACTACTGGTCGCGGGATGAGGATGTGAATAATTTCCCTACCGGCCAGGCATCGAGAGCCGCTGCGCCTCCCGGCTTTTTCAACGGCATATACACGCAGGAGTCGCGGAGATTCCGGGAGACCAACCTGGATTTCCTCGTCAATGCCAATAAGAAGTTCGGCGATCTGGAAGTAAACTGGAATGGCGGCGGCAACCAGATGCGCCGGCGTTTGGATGTCAACAATGTCCAGGTCACCGACTTCGTCATCCGAAAGCTGTATACCGTGCAGAACGGCCGGGCCAAGGACCCTGTCTACACACTGAGCCAGCAGGGGGTGAACTCGCTGTACAGCTCTGCCGAGCTGAACTGGCGCCGGACCTTCTATCTCACCGGCACCGTACGCAACGACTGGTTCTCCACCCTTTCCCCGTCCCGGCGGAGTATCCTGTATCCGTCCGTGTCCGGCAGCTATATCTTTTCGGAGCATTTACCTAATGCCGGGTGGCTGAACTTCGGCAAGGTTCGGGTAGGGTATGCGGAAGTAGGTAGTGACGGCGATGTGGCGCCCTATTCAGACCAGCTCTTCTACACCGTGAACGCCAATTTCATCAACAATCCAAACGGCGTACCCGTACCTGTGGGCACGAGCAATATCAGCAACAATGTTACGGGAACTACGCTGCCCAATCCTAATCTACGGCCCAGCCGGGTGTCCGAGACGGAGATAGGCCTGGAGATGCGGATGTTCGACAACAGGGTGAACATAGATCTGGCCGCCTACAAAAAGATCACGCGCGACCAGATCGTATCCGTGCAGATATCGGATGCATCCGGCTATTACAATACGCCCATCAACAGCGGTAAAAGCCAGAACTATGGATTCGAAGCTATGCTGACGCTCGTGCCAATGCAGTCACGGGTGTTCCGATGGGAGTTTACCGCCAATACCTCGTACAATATCACCAAGGTGCTGAGCATCGTCACCAGCACTCCCGGAGAGCGTATTACCACCGGCACGCATGTGTTCAATGGCGAGACCCGTCAGGTAGTGGGCAAAGAGATAGGCCAGATAGCCGGGTATGGATATGCGCGCAATGCCAAGGGACAAATGATCTTTCAATCCAACGGTCTGCCCCAGCGCACTTCCGACTTCGTCCTGTTTGGCAGCGCCCTGCCCAAATGGGTGGGTGGTTTTCTGAACACCTTCACGTATAAAGGTGTTAGTCTTACGGTCTTCATCGATTACAAGCTGGGGAATAAGATGCTGTCCGGCACCAATTTCAACGCTGTGCGGCATGGTCTGCATAAGATGACGCTGGTGGGCCGTGAGGGAGGCGTGAAAGGTGCAGGCGTCGATGCCAGCGGCGCCCCCAACAATGCTGTGGCGCCTGTGCAGACGTATTGGGAGCATCTTCGTTCCCAGCAGATCGTAGAACCCGTCATCTATAACGGCGGATACTGGAAGCTGCGCCAGCTGAGCCTGGGCTATGATCTTACCAAACATATCCCTGCCAAATGGCCCATCAAGGGGGCGAAGCTGGACCTCGTCGCCAACAATGTGCTGATCCTGAAGAAATGGGTGGACAACATCGACCCGGAGACCTTTGGCTATGGCTCGGACAACCAGGTCGGGCTTGAATCACCCGGTCTGCCTACTACCCGTAGCATTGGCGTGAACCTGAATATTAAATTTTAAAATCCCTATCATGACCTGAGCTTGTGAAAGCCATGATACCTTTTAAAAGACATCAACTCATCATGAAAAAGATAGCAAATATATTATTGTTCTTCGCCCTGACGGCCCTCGCCGGCTGTGAGAAAGGGCTGTCGGACCTGAATGTGAACAGGACCAGTCCCACTTCGCTGGACCCCGCCTTGCTGCTGAACCAGGCCGTGATCAACACTTCTTTTCCCGTCAAGACGCTGGTATTCGATATAGGAGTCGTGCAGCAGATGGTGACCCCCAACGGCGGTGTGCTGGCCGGCGCCAACTTCAACCAGGACAGCCGGGATGTGACGACACAACCTTTATGGACCGCCTATTATCAGAGCGTGATCAAGAATACCTATGACGCCATCACGCGGAGCAAGGATAATCCCGCGAGGAGCAATATGTACAATATGGCGCGGATCTTTCAGGCTTATGTCTTTATGATCCTTACCGATGAATATGGCGACATACCTTACACCCAGGGCGGGGCGGGTTTTTCGGATCAGATACTTTTCCCCACCTATGATGCGCAGCAGGACATCTATCCAAAGATCATACAGGAGCTGACCGACGCCGCAGCCGCCCTGAGTTCCAGCGGCACCATCGAGACAGGCGATGTACTCTATGCAGGTGATGTGAACAAATGGAAAAAGTTCGCGTATTCCCTGCTGCTGCGTGCGGGCATGCGGCTGTGCAAGGTAGACCCCACCAAGGCGCAAAATGCCGTACAGGCGGCTGTTGCAGGCGGCGTTATCACCGGCAATGCGGATAATGCCTATATACGTCATGACGCCAACTTCACCCAACCCATCGGCAGCACGCTCAATGGCAGCGAAGCGG
>Ga0157370_10009251_pt1 | contig 10559 bp, 11 predicted proteins | sample C35metaG_FD_113463 | JGI IMG/M metagenome (GOLD analysis project Ga0157370, IMG submission 113463) | Corn rhizosphere microbial communities from Kellogg Biological Station, Michigan, USA - C3-5 metaG | ecosystem: Host-associated > Plants > Roots > Rhizosphere > Soil | place: USA: Michigan... | reverse complement strand
AATATGGCGACCTGCCACTGGTTGAATGTTACGCAGGTAAGCTTAACCAGGTATTTCTGAACATTATATCAAACGCATCCTATGCGGTGGACAAGAAGTTTGGCAATGCTGAAGGCGGCGAAATTAAAGTAAGCACTACTATGGTTGATGGAAACGTTGAAGTATCTATATCCGATAACGGCATAGGGATGGACGAACAAACCATGAAAAAGATATTTGAACCATTTTTTACTACTAAAGATGTAGGTGAGGGTACAGGTTTGGGCATGAGTATTGCCTACAATACTATTAAGAAACACAACGGCCAGATTTTGGTAAACTCAGAAGTTGACAAAGGCACTGAATTTATTTTAAAAATACCGGCTATTTACGACACAAAAGCTGCATGATATACGTATAACGCACTCCTATTAAGAATAAATCACAATTACCGACTATAAAACCGATCAAAATGGCCGAGAAAATTAAAATATTGTACCTGGATGATGAAGTAGATAATTTGACAGGATTTAAAGCAACGCTTAGGCTCGATTATCAGGTTTTTACAGCGGTAACTGTGCCGGGGGCGCTTGAACATCTGGAAAAGCATCCGGATATCAGGGTTATTTTTTGCGATCAGCGCATGCCGGGCAAAACAGGCGTCGAGTTTTTTGAGGAGCTGCGCAGCACGCATCCGCTTCCCATGCGTATTTTGATAACTGCTTATACGGATATCGATTCGGTAATTGATTCCATAAACCGCGGCAATATATTTCGCTTTGTAAAAAAGCCGTGGGCAGAAGCCGAAGTGATTTCGGCTATTGAGGAGGCTAATAAGTTTTACCAGGCCAACTCCATGCTCTCCATTAAAAATGACGAGCTGCAACGCGCTTACAACGAGCTTGATAAGTTTGCTTACAGCGTAAGTCATGATATCCGCGGACCGTTATCGGGGATATTAGGCGCCATAGATGTAGCGCGCGATATGAATGACATTGCTGAGATGAAAGAAATGCTTTTTTTGATGGAGAAATCATTAAAGAAGCTGGACACCTATATTCTGAGCATGCATGACTATTACAGCCTGCAACGTGGCGAATTGAGTATTGCCGAGATTGACTTCCAGAAAATAGTCGATGAACTTAAAGACATCTATCGTGCGGCAGCTCATACTGGCAATGTCAACTTTAAGGTCAACATAAATCAGCGTGAACCTTTCAGAAGTGACATAGTCCCGTTAAAACTAATTCTGAACAACCTGCTTTCAAACGCTTTCAAATACCAAAATAAAAATACTGACGCTAAACTTGTTGAGCTGAATATCGAGGTAGCCAGGGGCGCCGCCACTATTACTGTAAGTGATACCGGCATAGGTATTTTAGGGAATCATTTAGGCGAGATCTTTAATTTATTTTATCGCGCCAGTTCGCAGGAGGCAGGGTCTGGTTTTGGTTTGTACAATGTTAAAAGCGCCCTATTAAAACTTAACGGCCAAATTGAAGTCAATTCTGTATTGAACAAAGGAACCACCTTTAAAGTAATTCTTCCGAGCAAATAAGTTTTACATGGAATTATCATTCATAATAATTGATGATACCGAACTCGATCATTTTATAGCCCGTAAAATGATTGGCAATGTAAGCAATGCTTACAAGATCAAGAGCTTCTTAGACGCGCCTGCCGCCCTGCAGCACATTACTGAAAGCCCAGGCGACGGCACCACCAAAATCATCCTTGTATTTCTGGATATTTATATGCCGATGATGAATGGCTTTGAGTTTATTGAGGAATTTGAGAAATTGGACCAGGCCATACAAGACAAGTATTATATTGTAGCACTTACTTCGTCTATTGAGATGTCAGACATTAACCGTGTGGGTTCATATCAATCATTTAAAGCACGCATAACCAAGCCTATCACCGTTGACGGCCTTAATTCACTACTAAACAAGGTAACTTCTGAATTTGGTTTAACGATTCCCCAAAAAAATTAAGAAAGCAGTTTTTGTCTTAGCAAAAACTCCAGCTGATCATTCGACATACCCAGCTTTTCATTCTGCTCCTTCAACTTGATTTTTTCCAGATAAGCATCATACGCGCGGGTAATGGCTATATCAAGCTCTTCCTCATTCCACGGCTTTGTAAGGTAATGGAATATCTTGCCTTTGTTAATGGCATCAACTACCGCATTCATATCGGCGTAACCCGTAAGCAACAAGCGTATCGGATCAGGGTAAAGCGGGATAACCTTTTCCAGGAACTCAACCCCTGTCATGGCCGGCATGCGTTGGTCGGTAATAATAACTTCTATGGGTTTTTCAGCGAGAATTTTTAGTGCCTCGTCTCCGCTTATTGCGGTATACACCTGGTATTTTATACGAAACACCGCTTTGAAAGAAAACAAGTTGTTTTCTTCATCATCAACATATAATACTGCTATCTTTTTGTCAGCCATTTGAGATGACGCTTATTTTATTTTCCTTAGTAAACGATAAACAGGGTTATTACGTATCGGTAATAACCCTATTTATTACAAATTAGGGATAAATTTAAAAAAAAGCAAAACTAGAAAATAATTTTTCCGGTCGACGTTACTAAAGATGCTATGCGTATAGCGTCAAAAATACGTTCCTCAGTAGTGCCCATTTTAATCAATGAATCTTCGTGCGCATTTACACACATTTCGCAGCCATTTACTGCTGAGATAGTTAGGCTCATCAGTTCAAAAAATTCTTTACCCGTTACAGGTTTCATCATGATCTGCATGCGTATGCGCGCAGGTATCTGGCTGTATTTTTCTTTTTGTGTAAAATGTCTGAAACGATAGAAAATATTGTTCGAAGCCAGCAATGAAGCACAAGCAGCGGCCTCTGCAATTTCTTCGGCAGTAGCGCCTTGTTCGGCAGCGTATTTGGTGTAGAAATTGGTTAACGGCAAGTTGTTGTTATTTACCGCAACGCTTAAACCCAACAGCCCGCACTCTTTGGCATTTAGCTGCTCAGAGGTTAAGGTACTCGTAAAGTTCAGCTTCAAATCGCGCAAATAACGCGATTCGCCATTTTCAAGTAAAGACAGGCTTGCGGTGCAATAATCAGTTGCAAGGCCCAGGCTTTGCAAAAATTCATTTATAGTTTCGGTGCTTTCACTCATAGTATGTTCTATATATATTCATAAAAAAATCCCCGTTTTTACGGGGATTTTAAAGTCTTAAACGTTTAATGTTTCCTGGCCTTTTTCCCAATTGCATGGGCAAAGCTCGTCAGTTTGTAAACCGTCTAATACACGCAATACTTCTTTTACGTTACGGCCAACGCTCAGGTCGTTAACAGATACCCAACGGATGATACCTTGCGGGTCGACGATGAAAGTAGCACGGTAAGCAATCTTTTCGTTTGGCTCCAAAATACCAAGTTCTTCTGCTAATGATTTTGAAGTATCAGCCAGCATCGGGAATTTCAGGTCACGCAGATCGTCGTGGTTGTTTCTCCACGCTAAGTGCACAAATTCAGAATCAGTTGAAGCGCCGATTAAACGGGTTTCGCGGTCGCGGAACTCGCCAAAGTTTTTATTGAATTCAGCTATCTCAGTAGGGCAAACAAAAGTAAAATCTTTTGGCCACCAGAAAATAACGGTCCAAACATTATCCTCATTAGTTAAATAATCAGAGGTTAATGTTTCAAATTCTTTTCCTTTTTCAAGGCTAACAACAGCTGTTTTTGAGAATGCAGGGAATTTTTGTCCTATAGTAAGCATATAATTGAAGAGTTTTAAATATGCTGCAAATATAGTGTAAAACAGACACACTATTTATTGCATTTATAGATAGCACATAGTTTATATCTATAATTATTTTAAAACCCAATAGATTTCACAAATAACTAATTCCATAAAAATCGCCCCATATCCATGACAATCAACAGTCTATAAATATTTCCTGACCGCTAAGACCTTGTATTTTCAAAATACGCTGCTTAATTTAAGCCTGCCAATTAAAAATAAATCAACATTATGAAAGTCAGGATCAGCGTAGCCGCGGCAATTTTGTGTATTGCCGTTATCATTACCGCATTGTCGTGGAAACCCGTAAGTCATACCGCAAAAGCGACTGCGCCGGCTTTACTGAATGGCCGCTACTTGTTTGCCGCCGTTCCCGGCGTGCGCGATTACCTTGGCTATGGCGGCCACGGCCTGGTGGTGTTTGATATCGATCACGGACATAAGTTTGTTAAACGCATCCCGTTAAACGGCTTACACCCCAAAAGCGGACTACCTTCAAACGTAAAAGGTATTGCGGTTAGCATCCCGCTGCATAGTGTCTATATTACCACTTTAGAGGGCTTGCAACGTGTCGACCTGATAACCGGCAAACTGATTTGGGAAAAAGCCATCCCTAATGGCTGTGACAGGCTGTCTATCGCGCCGGATGGTAAAACCATGTACCTGCCATCGCTAGAGAGCCATTACTGGAACGTGGTTGATTGCGAAACCGGCAACATCATTAAAAGGCTTGATGGTTTCAACAAATCGCACAATACCATCTATGCATTATCGGGCAAACACGCCTACCTTGCCGACATTGCCAATACCGTTGTTAAAATTGCCGACACCAAAACCAACACTGTCACCGGACAAGTTGGCCCGTTTATAAACTTTGTGCGCCCCTTTACGGTTAATGGTAAAGAAACCAGAATTTTTGTGAATTGCGACGATCTTTTAGGCTTTGAGGTAGGCGACCTGACAACCGGACGCAAACTACAGCAAGTTGTAGTTCAGGGTTGGGACAAGGGCCCCGTGCGCCGCCACGCCTGCCCGAGTCATGGCATAGGCCTTACGCCTGATGAAAAGGAAATCTGGCTTTGCGACGGCTTCAACATGCGCCTTCACGTTTTTAGCGGCAAAGAGCCTTATGAGCAATTAACCACCATCCCCCTGCAGGACATGCCGGGTTGGGTAACTTTTACTTTAGATGGCAAATATGCTTATCCATCAAGCGGCGAAGTTATTGACGTAAAAACCCGTAAGGTGCTTACCCGCCTTCAGGATGAGCACTACAATTATCTGGAAAGTGAAAAAGTGCTGGAGATAGATTTTAAAGATGGCAAACCCGTTAAAGCCGGCGACCAGTTTGGCCTGGGAAGGGTGATGTAAAAGCCGTTTTTAAATTAATTTTGCGTTAGCGTATAATTATAACCATATCTAACGTTGATTTATGGTACCTTGCATTTGCGAGATTTGACCTTAAATCATCATAGAGCGCTTGTTTAAACGGCTTGAATTATAATATTATGCCCCTAAACAGTGTGAAAATTTTACCTAAACCCCAAACCATACTTTTTGCTATGCTTACCAGCTTGCTCATGAGTGTGGGCGGCAAAGCGTATGCGCAATTGTGTACCGGCAGCCTGGGCGACCCGGTGGTTAAGATTGATTTTGGGACAGGCACATCACTGCATGCTGGTCCGCTGCCTGCAGGTACTACCAATTATACTTACAGTACTGACGATTTCCCGATAGATGGCTCCTATACCGTAGAAAGCCGAACCACCGGCAATATCTGGTGGAACACTACCGACCATACCGGCAACGGTGGTTATATGATGGTAGTTAATGCATCGCAAGCTAAAACAGATTATTTTTATAAAACCACAGTTACCGGCCTTTGCCCGGGCACTACCTTTGAGTTTGCGGCATGGGTAGCCAACCTATTAAGAACTAACGATATCAGTCCGCCCAATATTACCTTTACCATATCAACTACCGACGGCACTATGTTAAAAACCTATAATACCGGCGATATCCCTTTAACACCTGGCGGACTTATCTGGAAACAAATCGGCACTTACTTCACCACACCGGCGGGCGTGTCAGACGTGGTGATACAGATGACCAATAACAGCAACGGCGGCGCGCCTGCTAATGACCTAGCCCTTGACGATATTACTTTTCGGCCCTGCGGACCGATGCTTACCGCACGCTTTGACCTAAACGGCGGGGGTTCAATTACCCAATTAGTATGTTCGGGCGCCAGTCAAGCCATGAATTTAAAAGCCGAGGTTGCAGCAGGCGGATATACAAACCCGGTATATCAATGGCAACAAAACACCGGCTCCGGCTGGACCAACATTTCAGGAGCCACCAGCACCAGCTATACAGTCACCCCGATTGCTGTCGGCACTTATAAGTATCGTCTAATAAGTTCAGAAGCGGCTAACAGCGGAAGCGCCGGTTGCCAGGCAGCCTCCAACGAATTAACATTAACCATAAACCCGCAGCCAACAGCTGCATTTATCGCCACTCAGGACTATACCCTCAGTTGTATATCGAAACAGGTTAACTTTACCGATAACTCCACTCCCCCGGCAGCAGTGACTGAACGGACGTGGGATTTTGGTGACGGACAAATATCGCACCTGCCAAACCCCAGTCATACTTTTTCAGGGTTCGGTAACTACAACGTAACCCTAACTGTTAGCGGTGCAGGCGGGTGCCAGTCGACCATTACACAAGTGGTTGAAGTAATCCCCAAAATTGTGGCCGATTTTACGGTACAGGCGCAAAGTTGCCCCAATCAGCCGGTTGCTTTTACGGATAAGTCGACCATTATTGATGGCACTATCAAACAATGGATCTGGACCTTTGGGGACGGATCGCCTGCAGAAACCTACCCTGATAACCGGCAGATCACACACACTTATACCAAAGCAGGTAAGTTTACCGCTACGTTGGATGTGGTTTCATCTACCTCTTGCGTGAGCGATATCATGCCAAAATCCATCAACGTATTGCCGGTGGATACTCCGCGCTTTAAATTACCCGACGTTTGCCAGGCCGACCAATTTGCTCAATTTACAGACACTACACATTTCACCAACGGCAACACCGGCTATACCTATCTATGGAACTTTGGCGATGCTTTGGCTACCGCCGCCAGCCCCAATACCTCAAGCCTGCAAAATCCTGCGCATCATTATTCGCAAGCGGGTGTTTACCAGGTTTCGCTTACTTTAACGGCACCGTCCGGATGCTCATTAACAACCACATCATCATTTACCATTAACGGCGCCAATCCTGTTGCAGATTTTTCGGTAAGCCAGCCCATTTGTGCGTCAGACAGCGCAGTGCTCACCAACAAATCAACTGTCGATTTCGGCAACGTGTCCAGGCTGGAGATATTTTGGGATTATGACAACGCTCCAACCGCAAGCAGTGTATACATCCGCTCTGCTAAACAAATACCTGCCGACAATCTGTTCAAACATTTATATAGCGTACCTGCGGGGCAAATATCAAAGACCTATCATATACGCATGATCGCTTCCTCGGGCGAAATTTGCGGGAATATCAAGGATGCTAACATCGTGGTCAACGCGAGCCCTATCGTTAGCCTTACACCATTAAACACAGTTTGCATCGAATCAGGAAAGCAGCAGATCATCGAAAATAAAAATGGATTTACGGGGACGGGAGTATTTAGCGGCACGGGCGTGTCATCAACCGGACTGTTCGATCCGCAGGCTGCCGGCCTGGGCACACATACTATTCATTATATTTTTGCTACGCAAAGCGGATGTAACTATGCCGACTCGATGCAAGTATCGGTCTATAAAAGCCCGGTGGTTAACCTGGTTCCAACTGCTACGGCTTTAGAGGGCGGCTCAATTATCCTCAATCCTAAAGCTGCAGGCGACAGCCTTACTTTCAAATGGTCGCCCACCACAGGGATTAGCAATCCCAATATTTTGAACCCGGTATTTAGTCCCACAGTTACCACGACGTATACTTTAACCGTAACAACCGGTGGAGGCTGCTCAGGAGTTGCACAGGTAGTTATATCCGTCTTAAAAACTCCGGTAATCCCCAACGCCTTCACTCCTAACGGCGACGGCGTTAATGATACCTGGGAGATAAAATATCTGGACATTTACCCCGATGCTACCGTGGATGTTTTTAACCGCTACGGTGCCAAAGTTTATACTTCAATAGGTTATGCGGTGCCCTGGGACGGCAAGAACAATGGGAAACAATTGCCTTTTGGCGTTTACTATTATGTCATTCATCCTAAAAGCGGCCGCAGCGCCATGGCGGGCAGTGTAACCATCGTAAAATAAAAGCAGCGTTATTCCATTCCTTTTTTACTTTTGCGCGGTGGACGTAAAACGCAAAAAAAACATTGTTTCTATTATTGGTTTTATACTGGGTTTTGCAGCGGGCATGGTATTGCACCGCCACGGTTTGGGTGTAGCATTTGGTTTAATACTGGCCCTGGCCCTGCGCGAAGTTTACGACAAGCGTCTCTATTAATATTTTATCTATGCTTGCGGCTGCTAGGTTTATAAAGGATAGTATAGCCCGCCTTTTCATCAGTTTGCAGACGACCGGTTTTCTTATTGGCGATCAAAGGTTTCTGGCGCAGGTCGGCAGTGTCTTTAAATAAAAATTCTACTTTCATGGTATCCTTCTCACGACCTACGGCGTAACCCCAAACGGCATGCAGGGTGTCGTTTTTTAAGTGTCCTTCTATTACACCGCTGTGCCCTTCAGTTCCATTATTCGGGAACCAGTCCATCAAGCCTTGTACATAATCATTCACCAAAGTAAACTCTACACGGGTAGAATCTTTGCCTTCATGGTGCAAAAAGGTATAAGTTGAAATTGTAGATACTTTGGCATTTGCTGCCGTGGTATCTTTTTTAACCGTATCATTTTCAACTTTTTTTTGTGGCGATGAGCAAGCCACTAAACACAAAGCAATGAGGGCAAGGGGTAAATATTTCATGATATTTTGAACAGTAATTAAATAGTAAAATTTCAAAGTCGCCGCTGCCGGCATAAACATTCAGATTCTTTTTTAATAGGTTTGCTTGATGGAACACCTGCTGGACAACCCTATATTTAACGCTTTAGCTACAGGCAATCAACACCTAAGCAACGGCGACGCGCAAATTAAATATTTTAGTAAAGAAGTTGCACCATTTGTAGGACTTAAAATTACTTCGGCCGAAAATTTCCGCGCATTATATGATATTTTACCTCACGAAGGTCCTTTTGTCTTCTTTTCGACCAGCAAAGTTGACATCCCATCGCCATGGCAGGTATTGAATGTTATACCGGGCTATCAGATGGTTTATAATGGCGATGATCAACCAGTTGACGAAAGCATACTGACACCCCTAACCGACGAACACATCCCCCAAATGCTGGAGCTCACCCAGCTTACGAATCCCGGTCCATTTGCGCAGCGCGCTATCGACTTTGGGCATTACATGGGCGTATTTGCAGGCAATAAGTTAGTAGCCATGGCCGGCCAGCGATTGAACCCATTGCCATATGCCGAGATCAGCGCGGTGTGCACCCACCCGGACCACACCGGTAAAGGTTACGCCAGGCAACTGATGACCTATCAAATTAACCGCATTAAAGCCGAAGGCAATATCCCGTTTTTACATGTGCGGGAAGATAACGACCGGGCCATCAGCGTATACAAAACCCTCGGCTTTGAAATACGCAGCGATGTGTATTTTAATGTGTTGGGGAAGTGGTGATTAGTGATTGGAGATTAGAGGTTAGGAGGGGTTGTCTCTCTGCGCTGTCCGAAGTTTTAATTCAGAAGAATATAGCTACATTGCGATAAACAATATGAAAAAAAGCCCACCACCGGAAGCGATTAAAGAAGCATTAAAACATCCTAATGGGTGGGTATATGAAATTGATGATACTTTTAATAAAAATGAGGCTATACCTCCTCAAGCCATAAAAGGAGCTTGGAAAGTAGACTCAAACGGTATTATTATTGGCGAGTTTGTTGTTAACCCCAATTATATCGACCTTAATTCAGAAATATAATCCAATACCCGCTGCTCCCGCAAGCGTCCCGCTTGTGGTTAAACCGGCACCATATCCACAGACATAAATATATCTTTTACTCTTGTTTATCTATCGCTTTACCACAAGCGGGACGCTTGCGGGAACGGAGCGGCAGAATACCTACTAATCTTCTAAAAAAATTTGAAACTCTGGATTTTTATAGTTTGAAAGTTCTTCAATTATTTTCCTTTTTTCAGTATCACCAATAATTTCATTATCATGGGGTGGCTCCCAATTTCTTATTGAATTTATATAACCATAAAATGCAGGGGTAGTAGTAAGCTCACCTTGAATTTTTACTGCTCTATCACCGAAGTCAACAATCATATATGATCTTGTTCCGGTTATTTTTTTAATCATCGCTTGAAAAATTGTTTTCCTTTAATGTTTTCCCATGCGCCTCCGCTTGTGACTAAGCCAGCACCTATCCACCGCCATAAATATAACTTTTATAACTCGCCCTTGTTGGTGTTGTCACCAACAAGTTGCAGGATGTTTTATACGACCTTTTGTACACAATTACCCAACCCATGTTGTTGGTGACAACACCAACAACGGCGCGGAGTAATGCATGCCGATAGTCTGAAGACTATGAACTTAGTCGTTCGAAGTTGCAAACTTCGAACAGCGCGCGGGAGCATCTCATAATCAAAAAAAATAAAATTCAGGTGGCGCAACCGTGTCAGTTTTTTGTTTCATTCTGTTTCACTCAATTT
>Ga0157370_10009249_pt1 | contig 10560 bp, 7 predicted proteins | sample C35metaG_FD_113463 | JGI IMG/M metagenome (GOLD analysis project Ga0157370, IMG submission 113463) | Corn rhizosphere microbial communities from Kellogg Biological Station, Michigan, USA - C3-5 metaG | ecosystem: Host-associated > Plants > Roots > Rhizosphere > Soil | place: USA: Michigan... | reverse complement strand
TTTTCACCCCCGACAAGCGCGCGCCCTTGCCCTATGCCGGTCCGGTGTTCCTCTATGTCGGCCGCGTCGCGGTCGAAAAGAACATCGAAGCCTTCCTGTCGCTCGATTTGCCGGGCACCAAGCTCGTGGTGGGTGACGGCCCGAGCCTCAGATCGCTGAAGGCCGCTTACCCGGCTGTGACGTTCCTCGGTGCGCGGCACGGCGACGAACTGGCCCGGCTCTTTGCCTCGGCCGATGTTTTCGTCTTCCCCAGCCGCACCGACACCTTCGGCCTGGTGCTGCTTGAGGCTCTGGCGAGCGGCACGCCGGTTGCCGCCTATCCGGTGACCGGCCCGATCGACGTCATCGCCGACGCCACCATCGGAGTCCTGGACAACGATTTGCGCGCAGCGGCTCTCGCGGCGCTTCAGCTCCGGCACGATCCCTGCCGCAGCTATGCCGAGCGCTATTCCTGGTCCGCCAGCGCCGACCAGTTCCTGGCGCATCTGCCGGTCATCCCACGCTGAGGCTCGCCGCAGAGCGCGGGATGACCCGATTGGCCTCGACGGCCTCAGAACCTGTAGTTCAGGCCCACACGGATGGCCCCCATCCGGCTGCGGATCTTTTCTTCGATGGCGGTCCCCGGGAAAAAGGTGATGTCGCCGTAGTCGACGTACAGATACTCTGCCTTGAGCGAGAGATTGTCGGTCACGGCATATTCGGCGCCGACGCCCGCCGTGAGCCCGAGGCCCGGCCGGGTCGTGGTGAAGCCGCCGCCGAAGGTCGACGTGCCGCTGACCTGCCCGGCGGACACGCCGGCGGTGATGTAGGGCAGGAACCGGTCGACCGGCAGGCCGCCGCGCAACCGGAGCGTCCCGAAATAGTCGAGCGAAGCGGTCGAGGTGATGGTCGGTCCAACATGGCTTCCTTTGACGCCCGACCACTGCAGGTCGCCTTCGACGCCGACGACGAACTTGCCGACCGTCTGGTTGTAGCCGGCCTGGACACCTGCGATCGGGCCCGCCGGATTGATCGGCCCGACGACCGAGGTCGCATCGCTCGAGCCGTAGCCGCCATTGATGCCCGCATAGAACCCGCTCCAGTCGATGCTGCTCGACTCGACTACCGGTTCGTCGACGATCAGGTCAGCTCCGTGTGCAACGCCGGCGAAAGCCAGGAACGCGGCGGCGGTGGCCGTTCGGAAAAATCTCATGAAAACCCCCAAAGCAAATGCTGAATAGAAGGTGCACGGGAGTGGTAAACCGTAGGTAAAGGTCCGACGTGCCGCGGTGCTCTCGCTGGACAAGACAGTCGATCGCCGGTACGACGGCCTCATGGTCTTTCGGAAAAACATCCGGCCGGTTTGGGTGACGACTGCCGCTTGCGCAGCGTCAGCCCCCGCTCGCTAGCTCTCTCCGTGGGTCGCCCGCGCGACTGGAGAGAGCGGACACGCCGAGCCGGACCTTAACCGGGTCCAAACCATAATTCCGCGATAATCCGTGCCTTGATTTGCGCCTGAGCGCCGCAGGAGTCGCGCCTTCCCGGAGGAAGACCATGACCGAGGACTTTCATCGAATCCGCCGCCTGCCGCCTTATGTCTTTGCGCATATCGATCCGATCAAGGCCAAGGCCCGTGCCAATGGCGTCGACGTCATCGATTTGGGCATGGGCAACCCGGACATGCCGACGCCGGCCCACATCGTCGAAAAGCTGCAGGAGACGGTGAAGGATCCGCGGACCCACCGCTATTCGAGCTCGCGCGGCATCCCCGGCCTGCGCAAGGCCCAGGCGAGCTATTACGGCCGCCGCTTCGGTGTGAAGCTCAATCCCGACACCCAGGTCGTCGCCACCCTCGGCTCCAAGGAGGGCTTCGCCAACATGGCGTCGGCCATCACCGCGCCGGGCGATGTGGTGCTGGTGCCCAACCCGACCTACCCGATCCACTCGTTCGGCTTCGTCATGTCGGGCGGCGTGGTGCGCTCGATGCCGGCCGATCCGGGCGAGGATTTCATGCGTGCCTTGGATCGGGGGGTACGCCACTCGATCCCCAAGCCGATCGCACTGGTGCTGAACTACCCGTCCAACCCGACGGCCTACACCGCGACGCTCGACTTCTACAAAGAGGTCGTCGCCTACTGCAAAGCCCACAGCATCTTCATCCTGTCCGATCTGGCCTATTCCGAGATCTATTTCGACGGCGAGGTGCCGCCCTCCGTGCTTGAGGTGCCGGGCGCCATGGACATCACCGTCGAGTTCACCTCGATGTCCAAGACCTATTCGATGCCCGGCTGGCGCGTCGGCTTCGCCGTCGGCAACGAGCGCCTGATCGCGGCGCTGGCGCGCGTCAAATCCTACCTCGACTACGGCGCCTTCACGCCGATCCAGGTCGCGGCGGCCGCCGCGCTCAACGGCGACGATTCCGTCATCTCCGAAGTCCGCGGCATCTACCAGAACCGCCGCGACGTGATGGTCGAGAGCTTCGCGCGCGCCGGCTGGCGCCTGCCGTCGCCCAAGGCGACGATGTTCATCTGGTCGCCGATCCCCGACCAGTTTGCCGAGATGGGCTCGCTCGAATTCGCCAAGCTGCTGATCCAGGAGACCGGCGTCGCCGTCGCGCCCGGCGTCGGCTTCGGCGAGTACGGCGACCAGTATGTGCGCCTCGCCCTGGTCGAGAACGAGCAGCGCATCCGCCAGGCCGCCCGCAACATCAAGAAATTCCTCGGCGGCAGGTCGGAGCAGGCCAGCAACGTCGTTCCACTGGCGGCGGCAGGAAAGTAGGGGTCAGGCGGTCCACGGGTCGATCAGGTCGAGGCCGATCTGTTCGAAGCTCAATCCTATTGACGAATAGGCAAACTCCTAGCATGAGGCGGTGGAGCAGGAGCCGCCCATGTCCGACATCCAGTCTTTCCGCGACGCCATCGAGACCTTCATCGCTGCCCGCGGCTGGACGCCGACCCGCTTCGGCCGCCAGATCGCCGGCGATCCGCTGTTCGTCTTCGACCTGCGCGAGGGCCGCGAGCCGCGCAGCGACACCCGCGCCCGCATCCTCAAGGCCATGGCCGACGAAGCCGAGCTGCCGGCCTTGCCGCCGCTCCGCATCGGCGTCGCCGGCCTCGGCAATGTCGGGGCCACGCTCGTCGGCATCCTGCAGAAAGACGTGACCGAGCTCACCCGCAAGGTCGGCCGCCCGCTCGTCGTCACCGCCGTCGCCGCGCGCTCGCGCAGCAAGGATCGGGGCATCGACATCTCCGGCGTCAAATGGTTCGACGATCCGGTGGCCCTCGCCAAATCCGACGGCATCGACCTGTTCGTCGAGCTGATCGGCGGCGAGGATGGCCCGGCGCTGGCTTCCGTGCGCGCCGCGCTCGAGATCGGCCGCCCGGTGGTCACCGCAAACAAGGCGCTGCTCGCCCGCCACGGCGTGGCGCTGGCCAGGCTGGCGGAAGAGAATGCGGCCCAGCTCGGCTTCGAAGCCGCGGTCGCCGGCGGCATTCCGGTGATCAAGACGCTGCGCGAAGGCCTCGGCTCGGCCCGCATCGCCCGCGTCTATGGCATCATGAACGGCACCTGCAACTACATCCTGACGCAGATGACCGGTGCGGGCGGCAACGCCACCGGCAGCAGCTTCGCCGAGGCCCTCAAGGAGGCCCAGGAGCTCGGCTATGCCGAAGCCGATCCGACCTTCGACGTGGGCGGCTTCGATACGGCGAACAAGCTCGCCATCCTGGCCTCGCTCTGCTTCGGCTGCGAGATTGCCCCCGACGAGGTCTTCGTCGAGGGCATCACCACCATCACCCAGGCCGACATCAAGGTCGCCGGCGACCTCGGCTACAAGATCAAGCTGCTGGGCATCGCCCAGCGCTCGCCCGAGGGCATCGAGCAGCGCGTGCATCCGACGCTGGTGCCGAAATCGTCGGCGATCGCCGGCGTCGATGGCGTGCTCAATGCCGTGGCGCTCGAGACCGACCACGTGCACGAGCTGCTGCTTGCAGGGCCCGGTGCCGGCGGCCCGCCCACCGCCTCCTCGGTGCTGTCGGACATCCTCGACATCGCCCGCGGCACCCGCGTGCCGCCGCTGGGCGTGCCGAGCCACGAGCTCGTCCCCTACCGCCAGGCGCCGATGAAGGCACATGAAGGCGGCTACTACATCCGGCTGAATGCCCGCGACGTTCCCGGCGCGCTTGGCGCGGTCGCCCGGCGCATGGGCGAGGCCGGCATCTCGCTCGAAAGTGTCATCCAGCGTCCCGATTTGCGTGTTACCGACACCGCCGCCAGCGAGTCGAGCAGCCGAACCATTGTGCTGCTCACGCATTCGACTTTGGAACAGTCGGTGCGCGAAGCGCTTGCGCTCATCGCCGCCGACGGCTTTATCGTCGGCATGCCGCAACTGATCCGCATCGAAAGCTTGTGATTTGCGCCTGACCCAGATCGAGGACCCCCAGCCGCCGGCGATCATCGATCGCTCCCTGACCCTCGAACTGGTCCGCGTCACCGAGCGCGCCGCCATCGCCTCCGCCGGCTGGCGCGGCAAGGGCGACGAAAAGGCCGCCGACCGGGCCGCGGTTGAAGCCATGCGCGAGGAGCTGCATCGGGTTCCGATCAGCGGCCGCATCGTCATCGGCGAGGGCGAGCGCGACGAAGCGCCGATGCTGTTCATCGGCGAGGACGTCGGAGGCGGGCAGGGGCCGGCGGTCGATATCGCCGTCGATCCACTGGAAGGCACCACCCTGTGCGCCAAGAACCAGCCGGATTCGATCTGCGTGCTCGCCATGGCCGAGCGCGGCGGATTGCTCAATGCCCCCGACGTCTACATGCAAAAGATCGCCATCGGCGCCGGCTATGCCCAGGGCACGGTGGATCTCGACATGAGCCCGCGCGAAAACATCGAATCCCTCGCAAGGGCCAAGGGCGTGCCGGTCAGCGAGATCACCGCCTGCATGCTCGACCGGCCGCGCCACGCCAACCTCCTCGAAGAGCTGCGCTCGACCGGCTGCGCCATCAAGCTGATCAGTGACGGCGACATCGCCGGCATCATCCACGCCGTGAACACCGAGGACACCGGCATCGACGTCTACATCGGCTCGGGCGGTGCCCCCGAGGGCGTACTGGCCGCGGCGGCGCTGCGCTGCATCGGCGGCCAGATGCAGGGGCGGCTGATGCTCGATACCGACGAGAAGCGCCAGCGCGCCCAGCGCATGGGCATCTCCGACCCCAACCGCAAGTACCGGACCAACGAACTCGCCTCGGGCGACGTGCTCTTCGCCGCCACCGGCGTCACCGACGGGAGCCTTCTGAGCGGCGTCCGCTTCAGGAAGAACAGCGTCCGCACCGCCACCGTCGTCATGCGCTCCTGGAGCCAGACGGTGCGCTGGATCACCGCCGAGCATCACCGGTAGTCAAGCCGTACTCTTTGGGTTCGCCGCCAAGTTGGACGACGCCGGCGCTTAGGGTGTCGATGACGAGCGCCGCGTCGGACGGCTCCAGCGCATGCAGGCTTTTGGCCAGCGCCTCTTGCCAATGCGGGCCTCTATCCCAGGCCTCCATGAAGCAGTCGGCGATGTCGGCCTCCCGGCGTGTCTGGACCATCGCGCCGATCAGCGTCGTGGCCTGCAGGCGGTCCTTGAGGCTCTTGCCCAAGCCGTTGTCGTCGGCAAGCCGCCGCGAGGCAACGATCAGCTTGTGAATGGCAAACCGCTCGGGGGCAGGGACCAGGACCGGAATGCCCGGGCCGTGCAGCAGCACCGCCCGGATCGGTTCGGCTATGAGATAGTCGAGAAACCGCAACGGCTGCGCTGCCATGCCCCCGAGGGCAGGCATCGGCGCCGGCTGCCCGGCGTAGTCGTCCGAACTCGCGTTGGGCGTCAGGAAGTCGAGCCGGTAGCCGTCCTTGGCGACGATCCGGGTACTGAAGCGGCCGTCTGACATATGTGGCACCGCACGAAACGTCGGATCGATCGCCTTGAGCTTGTCGAGCAGCGAATCGATCTCGTCTTCGACGGAACTGGAGGCGGCGTGGAACTGGGCAAAGTCCGCATCGGCGGTTATGGCCGCCGTATTGGGCAGCCGCAGTCCGAGCACCGGAGAATAACACTGATAGGCGAGGGTGCCGACAAGAACGCCCCGCAGGCGAAAAAACCCAGCCTCCGCCACCGCCTGCACCACCATGCCGGATTTGCGTTCCGGCGGCGTCAGATAGGCATCGCGCACGAGGCTGGACACCAGTTTTCGCCGGGCGCGAATGTCCGCTTTCAGCGTCTTGAAGGTGTCGACACGCTTGGTCACCTCGGGATCATCGACCGGCCCGACATAGGATCGCTTCTTCTTGCCGCTGGCGTCGTCGCGATCGAAATACCAGTAATAGCGTCCGCGGCTCTGCTGTCGGATGAAGCGCCCAGCGGCCGAAAAGTCAGAAGAGAATGCGGCGTCGAGCGCGCGCTGAGCCAACTCGGCATAGAGGGTCTGGTAGCTGAGAGGGATCGCGGGGAACATGTGTTATTACCACTTTCGCGGAAATGGTAATAACACACCTTTCGCCACCGCGCTATTACCATTTTTGCGAAAGTGGTAATAGCAAACGGGCGGCCTCGCGACCGCCCGTTCAAATCTCGTCGTGAGGGCCTTACGCCCCCTGGATCGCGCTCAGGCGCCAGTCGCCGCCATTGTGGCGCACGAAGGTCCAGACTTCACTCCGCTCGACGATCCGGTCCTCGCCCGACACCAGCGCGCCGGTGTTGCGGTCGCGCATGACGTCGCGGCTCTCGTAGCGCAGCGCCACCGTGGCATATTCGTCCGCCCCCTCGCGCCAGGCTTCGGCGACGTCGCCGCTCAGGAGCTTCACGTCGAAGACCTCGTTGCGCAGGCCCTTGGCCGCGCTCTGTGCCAGCTCCTCGCTCAGGTAGCTCATCACCTCGGGCGTGCAGATCTGGCGCAGCGCGTCGTAGTCCTCGCGGGAGTAGGCGTCCTGGAGCTGCTTGAGCCGCGTCTCGAAGGTGTTGAGGTCGGCGTTGCCGATGCCGATCTCGTCGCGGCCGCCGCGCGACCGGTTGGCGCCGTAGCCCGGACCACCTGAGCCGAACCCGCCGAAGCCGCCCGGCTGCGGGCCGGGACCGCCATAATTGTAGGTCGTGTAGTTGCTCGGCCCGGTGCCGATGCCGGCGCCCCAGCCGAAGCGCCGGAACACCCAGCGCAGCACGAAGAACAGGATTGCGAGCTGGATCAGCATCGGGAAGAAGCCGCCGATGCCGCCGAACCCGCCCCAGCCGCCGCCCAGCATGCCGAAGAGGCCGGAAAACAACAGGCCGCCCAGCATCCAGCCGCCAAGACCGCCAAAGATGCTCGGCCGATACCCGTAGCCGCCATAGCCCCAGCCCGAGCCCGTCGTGCCGTAGCTCGGCGTATTCATGCTGCGCTGCACCGGGCCGGTGGTGAACGGCGCCGTCGGCGTCGCCGGAACGGTCTGGTAGGTGCGCATGCCGCGGCTGCCGAAGCTGCCGCCGAACCGCGCTTCGGCCGTCCCGACTGCGGCGAAGGAAAACACCGTCAGCAGCACGGCGAACAGGGCGGAAAGTCGAAACCAGCGTGACCGGAACATTGGTGTCCCCATCGTGAAAGATGGCCGAAATATGGGAGCGAAAAAATCGCGTGTTAGTCCTTGAAACCGGGACCATGTCGCTTTTGCCCGGGCTCGACGGCGCCGCGCTTTCCGCCTAACTGACGCCTCCATGTCCGAGCCGTTCCTCAATGTTTCCGCTTCGTTGACTGGCCGCGCCTGGGTCGACCGCCTCGATGAGCGCGAGACACGCATTGCCCAGGCCATCGCGCAGCGCACCGGATGGAGCGAAATCCTCGCCCGCATCCTCGCGGGCCGCGGCGTCGGCATCGACGAAGCCGTGGAATACCTCAATCCCACGCTGCGCGGCCTGATGCCGGACCCGTCCTCGATGGCCGACATGGACAAGCTGGTGGACCGCCTCGTGCGTGCCATCACCGATAACGAGAAGGTGGCCCTGTTCGGTGACTACGACGTCGACGGCGCCTGCTCCTGCGCGCTGATGAGCCGATACCTTCGGCATTTCGGGCTCGACCCGGAGGTCTATATCCCCGACCGCATCTTCGAAGGCTACGGCCCGAACATCGCCGCGATCGACAAGCTCATCGACGGCGGGGCCCGCCTGATCGTCACCCTCGACTGCGGCACCGTCAGCGAGGCGCCGATTGCGCATGCCCGCGCGCGCGGCGCCGACGTGCTGGTGATCGACCATCACCTCGGTGATCGCGAGCTGCCCGACGCCAATGCCCTGGTGAATCCCAACCGGCCCGACGACATTTCCGGCCTGGGTTACCTCTGCGCCGCCGGCGTCACCTTCATGGTCCTGGTCGGCGTCAACCGTGCTCTCCGGCAGCGTGGCGACACCGGCCAGCCGGACCTGATGCAGCTTCTCGATCTCGTGGCGCTGGCGACGGTCTGTGATGTGGTTCCGCTCAATCGCCTCAACCGCGCCTTTGTCGTTCGCGGCCTCGAAGTCGCGCGCCGCCAGGCCAATCGCGGCATCGGCGCGCTGGCGCTGGCGGCCCGCGTCACCGGCCCGCTCAACCCCTATCACCTCGGCTATCTCGTCGGTCCGCGCATCAATGCCGGCGGCCGCATCGGCGACGCTGCGCTCGGTGCCCGGCTGCTGACGCTCGACGACGAGCACGAGGCGTTGGTGATCGCGGCGCGCCTCAACGAGCTCAATGCCGAACGGCAGAAGCTCGAGACCGAGGCCGTCGAGCAGGCAACCGCCGTGGCCGAAGAAGAGATCGGGGAGGGCGAGGGACCCCCGGTGCTCGTGCTCGCCTCGGGCAACTGGCATGCCGGCGTCGTCGGGCTGATCGCGGCGCGCCTGCGCGAGCGCTTCGAGCGTCCGGCCTTTGCCATTGCGCTCTACCCGGATGGCACCGGCGTCGGCTCCGGCCGCTCGATGCCCGGCGTCGATCTCGGCCGCGCCGTGCTCGCCGCGGTCGAAGCCGACATCATCCAGAAGGGCGGCGGCCACGCGATGGCGGCGGGCGTCACGCTGAAACCCGGCCAGCTCGGGCCGTTCCGCTCGCATATGAGCGAGGCGCTCAGGGGGTCGGTCGGTGCCGCCCGTGCGCTCACCGCCCTCAGGATCGATGCCGCCCTCAGCGCCCGCGGCGCCACCGTGGAGTTCGTCCAGGACATCGAGCGGGCCGGGCCCTTCGGCTCTGGCAATCCACAGCCGGTCTTCGCGTTTCCCGGGCACCGGATAAAATTCCCGCAGGTCGTCGGCGCCGGCGGCCATGTGAGCTTCCAGTTGACGGCCGACGACGGCGCCCGGCTCAAGGCCATCGCCTTCCGCGCCGCGCAAACGCCGCTGGGACAGGCGCTTCTCGCCGCCGGCAACGACACCAGGCTGCACGTCGCGGGAACGCTGGGGCTCGATCACTATCAGGGGCAGGCGAGCGTGCAGTTGCGTGTCACGGATGCCGCACCGGTTCCCGTTTGAGGCAGGTTCGGCTTGCATATCCGTCTGTGAACGCTAAATTATCGCCGACAACCGATGGACGGCTCGTTGCGGCCCAACCGTCGATCACAAATGGCCGGTTCCGGGGGCGTGGACGGCCGAGTTCTGGATTAGTAGCATGGATAAGCTTGCCGACGTGCGCAGCCTGCGGGGTCCGACGCTTTGGGACCACGTTTCCTCCAATATCGCGGCCTTTTTCGGTGAACGGCTGATCGGCCGCCCGAAAAAGGGCGCCGTCACCATCACGTTCCCCAACGGCAAGACCAGGACCTTCGGCCGCCCCGGCACCGGCGAGCACCCGCACCTGATCGTCCACAAATTCTCGATGGTCACCGAGACCCTGCGCCGCGGCACGGTTGGGTTCGCACACGCCTACATGCGCGGCGATCTCGAGGTCGACGACCTCACGGCGCTGTTCCGCTATTTCCTGCAGAACCGCAACGAGTTCCAGCCCAAGGGCGCCGGCTGGTTCGGCCGCGCCGCGTCCGACCTCGCCTATCATCTGAGCCGCGCCAATACGATCGACGGCAGCAAGGAGAACATTTCCGAGCACTACGATCTTGGAAACGCGTTCTACGCCGAGTGGCTCGACCCCTCGATGACCTACTCGTCGGCGGTGTTCGAGTCCGACGACCAGGCGCTCGAGGCGGCGCAGTATGCGAAATACCACGCGGTGGCCGACGCCGCCGGGGTCAAGCAGGGCGACAGCGTGCTCGAGATCGGCTGCGGCTGGGGTGGCTTCGCCGAGACCGCGGCCCGCGACTACGGCGCCTCGGTTTACGGCATCACTCTCAGCACGGAGCAACTCGCCTTTGCCGAGCAGCGCATCCACCGGCAGGGCCTCGACAACCTCGCGACGTTCCATTTCGAGGATTATCGCCACACCGAGGGCCAGTTCGACCACATCGCCTCCATCGAGATGATCGAGGCCGTCGGCGAGGAGCACTGGCCGAGCTACTTCCAGACCGTCGCGGATCGGCTGAAGCCCGGCGGAACCGCCGCCATCCAGGCCATCACCATCAACGAGGCCGATTTCGACGGCTACCGCAGCACGCCG
>Ga0157370_10009247_pt1 | contig 10561 bp, 6 predicted proteins | sample C35metaG_FD_113463 | JGI IMG/M metagenome (GOLD analysis project Ga0157370, IMG submission 113463) | Corn rhizosphere microbial communities from Kellogg Biological Station, Michigan, USA - C3-5 metaG | ecosystem: Host-associated > Plants > Roots > Rhizosphere > Soil | place: USA: Michigan... | reverse complement strand
GAATCACTGTCGTCACCGCCGGATGAGACAGGCAGAAGCGCAGAGCAATTTCGGGCAAAGTTCCCGAGACGCCCGCGAGATCTTTCTTGAGCGTTTCTACGTGCTCGACAACCTGCTGTTTCCGGTCGCCTCGGAAATAGTGCGCGCGGAAGTCGCTTGGTTCAAACTGCGTTTCCGGCGTAATGGTCCCGGTCAAGCCGCCTTCGTCAAGAGGAACTCGCGCCAGCACGCCGATGTTCAGCCTCTGACAAAGCGGAAACAAGTTCGTTTCCGGACTCTGATCGAAGACGTTGTAGATCACCTGAACGGCATCAATCAGATTCGTCTTTAACGCTTCGAGGGCGGTGTCGGGTCCGTGCTCGCTGACGGAGATTCCCATGAACCGAATCTTGCCGCTGCTCTTTAACTCTTCGATTGCCCGCTTCCACTCGTCCGTGTGCGTCCAGGCATCGGTCCAGACGTGGAACTGCTGGAGGTCGATCTGCTCGCGCTTCAGATTGCGGAGGCTCTCGTCCGTACACCGGATGATGTACTTATACGGAAAGACCTTGTCGATCGGCGTTTTTGGCGACGCCGGCCATACCTGGTCCTTTGGCGGAATCTTGGTCGCGATATAAATATCTTTTCCCGCATCGCGAACCGCTTTCCCCACGAGCCGCTCACTATGGCCATCGCCGTAAGCCAGAGCGGTATCGATAAAATTTAGGCCGAGGTCAAAGGCGTGGCGTAGCGCCTTTAGCGATTCGTCATCGTTGTTTCCCAGCCACTGGTTACCGCCGATGCCCCAAGCGCCGTAGCCGATTTCGCTAACATCCAGAGCCGTTCTGCCAAGCGTCCGATATTTCATCAGCTTCCATGTTAAAGGACGGCATTCGGCGCCCGCTGCGACACACAGGTTCCTTCTCGCGCGGGACCGGGTAAAATGACGGTCGTGCGGGTTCTTGTTCTATTCGTGCTCGCTGTCTCGCTGGCGTTCGGCAGTTCCTTCAAGCTGTTTCTGAAGAATGGCGATTATCAGATGACGCGCGAATACCAGATCAACGGGGACCGGGTGCATTACTACAGCACGGAGCGGGACCAGTGGGAAGACATTCCAGTAGCGCTCTGCGATCTGAAGAAGACCGAAGCCGAGCGCAAACGCACGGCGGCCGAGGTCCGGCAACAAACGAAGCTCGAAGACCAAGAGGAGCAGTTGGAGCGAGCCCAGCGGCGGGTCGTTGAAGAAATTCCGATGAACGCGGGCGCTTATTTCCTGCAAAGCGGCCAACTTAAGACGCTCGACTATGCGGAAACGACCTTCGTCAAGAGCAAGAAGCGCCAAGCGCTGAAGATGATTACCCCCATTCCCGTAGTAGCGAGCAAAGTAACGGTCAAGCTTAAGGGAGAGAGCGCCGGTTTCCGTGTCGCCGAGACCGAGCCCGAGTTTTACGTGCGGCTGGAACAGGAGCGCCGATTCGGAATGATCAAGCTCGAACCCAAAGATGGCGCCCGCATCGTGGAGGATATCGAAATCGCGCCGATCACGAATGAAAATTTTCCAAATCCGAAACAGGTTGCGACTTTTCAGCGGGAACTGGCAACGGGGCTGTATAAGATCTGGCCGCAGAAACCGCTCGATGCAGGACAATATGCGCTGATTGAGTATACAGAGGGTGAGACGGATTTCCGTCTATGGGACTTCGCCTGCGTTCCTGGAGACACAGGCTCCCGGAGCAATTGACGCACGCTTCCGCGGGCTGGGGAACCCGAGCGGGAACGCGCAATTCGGCTGTATTCAAGATCTGATAGTTCGTAATCAAATATTTCCCTCCGCTCTTGCGCACAACGAAAACGCGATCTTGCCCGAGCATGCGCTCAATTTGTTCGAATCGATCTTTTTCAGCGACCAGATACCAGCGCTGCGGCTGACTCCACAACCGGGGAAGATCCGAATCCGTGATGAAAACATGCGGCGCATCGGGCGCGAACGACCCGTATTCGAGGTTATTTACACGGCCGTTGAGCAGCAGCGCCTTGGTATCCGCGTAGAAAAACACAGAAGAGAACGTGTAGTACTGGTCGTCAACGATCAGCTTCCCTTTAGGCGACTTCAGAAGCGCGTCGGCGAGAGGCTTGGAAGAAAGATACGGGTCGAAGGTGATCATGGCGAGCCGGGCCGCGTGAAAGAACAGAACCATCATGACCGCCGCGGCAATAAAACGCGCGGCAGGTTTCAGCCGGAGCATGCCCAGAACGCCAATCACAAAGGCAATTCCAGCCACAATGAGCGGCATACGCAAATACGCAAAAGACGACAGAGTCAGATCGCCTAGATGTCCGAGCGATAGCGTGTACTCGCTGGGATGCTGCATCAGCGCGTGCGAGATATCTCCCGGTGTCGGCAGTCCCCACACGCTGGCCAGGATGAAGGCAATAGCGCCCGCCGCGAGTGTGCATGTAATAGCCAGTAAGACGTCGCACCGGCGAAGCCACTTATAGATCCAAGCATCGTTCGAGGCCGCGGCGCATGCCAGCAGCAGGGCGATAGCAGGATAACAAGGCATGGAATAGTATTCCTGCGTGGACGAGAAGCTGAAAAACAGCATCAGGAATCCGATCCAGCAGAGAGCCATCAGGCGCATACGGGACGCGCGATCGGAGCCGCGGTAGCGTAGTTTCAGCCAGCCCGGGAAGTAAACGCTCCAGGGGAAGAACCAAACGAGATGAAGAGACCAGAACAAAAGGCGGGGAACGGTGTTGTAATCGCGCGGGTATCGCCGATTCAGAAAACGCAGGATATGCTCGTTGAAAAAATAAAGCCAAAAAAAGCCGTGATACACTCCCGGACCGCTCTCCATCGACACATAGAAATAAGGCGGGTTCTCCAACGTAGCGAGCACGTGCCAAGGCGCGGCGATGGCGAGTCCAATCAACGCGCTCCGCAACGGAATCAGGCGGCGCCACGTTTCGCGTTTAGTTAACTGATGTGAGAAGCAGAGATAGAGAAAGCCGGAAGCGAGAGGGAACAAAGCGGCGATCAGACCTTTAAACAGGAGACCCGTGCCCACACTCGCTCCAAACAGTAATGCCCATCGGCGGGGATGCCGCTCCTCTGAATCGAGCGCCCTTAAGAAGGACCACATCGCAAGAGCAATAGTTAGTGTCAGCGCCACATCGGAGATGAGAACGCGAGTGAATAGGAATAGGCCAATGGACGTCGCGAGCATCACTCCCGCAAGCAGTCCCGTTCTTCGGTTGAAGGCCCACTCTCCCATGCGCGCTGTCAGCCAGCACAACAGGATTGTGCAAATAACCATGGGCAAGCGCGCCACGAATGCCGAATCGCCAAACAACTTAAAGAAGATGGCGATCATCCAGTACTTCAACGGGGGTTTTTCGAAATACTTGATTCCGTCCAGATGCGGAGTGACCCAATTGCCGGTCCGCAGCATCGTTCGAGAGATTGACGCCTGCACGGAATCGACATCATCCATCAGCGAAGGAGGGCTGAAGGAGCAACCGAGATAAATGGCGATCGCAATAGCGATCACCGCGAGTTGATAGTGCCGCTCCAGCCAGCTTACGATCTGGTTGACGCGTGAAATGCCGGCATGACGCTCACCAGTTCCATCCGGCGTTAACGGTAGGCTTCCACTCATCACTCGTATCGCAGCCCCTCGGCAGGAGCAATGCTGGCCGCGGTGCGTGACGGATGGAGCGTCGCGAGAAAACTCACCAGCAGCGCCGCGCCGGCCACCCAGAAGGCGTCGATCCAGCGGCTTTGAAATGGGACATAGCTCAATGCATAAACAGATTCGTCGAGTTTAAGTAAATGGTAGTGGTTGAAGAAGGCGCAAATCGCATAGCCGGAAACTAATCCCACGAGGCATCCCAAACCACCGATAATCATACCTTGCAGCACGAAGATTCGCTGGATCTGTTCCCGACGCGCTCCCATCGACATGAGGATGGCAATATCGCGGTGCTTCTCCATGACCAGCATGACAAGGACAACCAGAATGTTGAGCGCCGCCACCAGTTGAATGAGCCCGACCGTAATGATACTGACGATCTTTTCCATCCGGAATGCGTTCAATAAGGGGCGATTTTGTTCCATCCAGGTGGAGGCCGTCAGTTTCGGCCCGATGATTTTGTCCGCTGCTATAGCGACCTGCGGAGCCTGGAAGATATCATCCAGACGGAGCTCAATAGTGTTCACCACATCGTTGAGATCGAGCACGCGCTGGGCTGCCGGCAAGTTGACAAAGGCCCACGCGGAATCGATTGGGTCCATACCCGACTCGAAAATACCCGCCACTTTAAATCGGAAGGCGCTGGGTACGGTTCCAAACGGCGTGAGTTCGCCCTGGTAACTGATGACCGTGGCAGGGCTGCCGATCATGAGTCCGGTCTGCTCAGCCAATGTAGAGCCAAGAATGATGCCGCGAACACCGGCGTCGGGGTCGAGGCCTTTAATCGAACCCTGCCTCAAATGCATCAAAAATGGCGGAACCGGCGTACCGTTTGTCACAGGGATTCCCTTGAGAATGGCGCCGGAGCCGAGAATCGGCCCCTTCAGCGCGACTTGCCCGTAGAGGCCAGGAGTGGCGCTGATAACATGTGGAAGCTTCCGCAGCTCAGGTACCAGCCTCTCCCAGTGCTCAATGCCGTAGGCAGGGTTCTTTTCGAGAATGCTGACATGCGCGGTGGCGCTGAGCAGGGTTGTTTGGAGCTTGCTCTGAAAGCCGTCGTTAATGGCCAGCGCAATAATTAGCGCCATTACGCCGGCCGCGATGCCGAGAATCGAAATGACTGTGATGATCGAGATAACCGTCTGCTTGCGTTTGGCGCGAAGATACCGCAGCGCAACGATCCACTCAAACCGGCTCATCGGTCAAGTTCACGCAGACGTTCCGCGATTCCAATCTCCCCTTCGGGGCGCAGGAGCGGGAACAGAATTACATCGCGAATCGAGCGCGAGTTTGTCAGGATCATGGTGAGCCGGTCAATGCCGATTCCTTCGCCAGCCGCGGGCGGCATGCCGTAGCTGAGCGCCCGAACATAATCCTCGTCCATTACGTGCGCCTCTTCGTCGCCTTTTTCCTTTTGAGCGAGCTGCATTTCGAAGCGGCGCCGCTGCTCCTGGGGATCGTTCAACTCCGTATAAGCGTTGCCGATTTCCATGCCGGCCGCATAGATTTCGAAACGCTCCACAAACTCCGGCTCACTTTCTTTGTTTTTGGAAAGCGGCGAGTTCTCGACCGGATAGTCGTAAATGATCGTGGGCTCGAACAACTGCTCTTCGATGTAGCGTTCAAAGATATCGGCGAGCGCCTGCCCCGGCGATGGCACGGATGAATGCTGCTTCAGCCATGCGGGGTCTTTTACCTGTTCAAGCGAGGGCTTTGGCTGATGCGGCCAGAGCGCTACGACGGCTTCGCGCATCGAATACCGGCGCATATTGGAGAAATCGAGCGTGCGCCCCTGGTAGTCGACGACAGCCGAGCCGGTGGCGTCGATCGCGGTCTGTTTCAGCAGTTCCGCCGAAAGATCCATGAGCCCGCGGTAATTGGTGTACGCCTGGTAGAACTCGAGCATCGTGAACTCGGGATTGTGCTGGGTCGAGACTCCCTCGTTCCGGAAATTGCGATTGATCTCAAACACCCGCTCGAGGCCGCCCACTACCAGCCGCTTCAGGTACAGCTCGGGAGCGATTCGTAGAAACAGGTCGATATCCAGCGTGTTGTGGTGTGTGATGAAAGGACGAGCTGTAGCGCCTCCATGGAGGGGTTGCATCATCGGCGTTTCGACTTCGATAAAACCGCGGTCCGTCAACTGCCGCCGCAATGAGCCGATGATCTTCGCACGGGTGACAAACACATTGCGGAGATCGGGATTCGCGATCAGATCGAGGTAACGTTGCCGATAGCGGATTTCGACGTCCTCGAGCCCGTGCCATTTTTCGGGTAAATTTAGCAGAATTTTCGATAGAAAATGCAGCTTTCCGGCGTGTATAGTCAGCTCGCCGGTGCGCGTTCGAAACAGAAAGCCGTCTACGCCGATAACATCGCCGACATCCAGAAGTTGATAGAGCTCGAAATCGTTCGAGTCGAGATCGTCTTTCTTAAGGTATAGCTGCAGGCGCTCGCCGTTTTGAAGCAGATGAGCAAATCCGGCCTTGCCCATGCGGCGCATGGTCTGGATTCGACCGGCAACGCGAACCTGGACGCCTTCGCCCAGTTCTTCAACCGGTTTCGAGCCGTATTCGGCAAGAATTCCGGGAATCGTATGCGTGAATTCAAAAGCCTGCCCGTAGGGCCGGTGGCCGAGCTGGGCGATCTGCGTGAGCTTGTCGTATCGCTGGCGCAGTAGATCATCTTCCAATGCCAAAGGAAAAACTCCTGGAATGCTCATTATAGAAGGCGCGACTACAGGGACCGAATTCTACCGGCAGCTTAAGATGGAAATATTCGTTTGCTTTTAAGGAAACGGTTATTTCAATTTATGAATGTCGCCATCATTGGAACCGGGTACGTTGGCCTGACAACAGGCGTTTGTCTTGCCTACATCGGGCACTCGGTACTTTGCCTGGACACCGATCTGAATAAGATCGAAGCGCTGCAAGCGGGCAAAATCCCTATTTATGAGCCGCACCTCGAAGACTTGATGATAGAAGCAGAGCGAAACCTGCGGTTCACGACGAGCTATTCGGAAGCAATTCCTGAAGCGGATGTCATCTTCATCGCGGTCGGAACACCTCCGACTGCTTCAGGCAGTCCAAACCTGGAGTACCTGTCACAAGCTGCCCAGAGTATTGGCGAACATTTAGCCGGCGAGTTCACGGTCATAGTCAATAAATCCACAGTACCCATCGGCAGCGGAAATTGGGTTGGGGCTATCGTGCGGCGGGCGCTGGAACATCGCCAAGGCCGGAAAGCGAACGGAATTTTTGGCATCGCCTCGAACCCGGAATTTCTAAGAGAAGGCGTAGCCATTAGCGACAGCCTTTATCCCGATCGTATTGTGATCGGTTCCGATGAAGAACGCGCGCTCGAAATACTTTATACGCTCTATCGTCCCATTCTGGACCAGACCTTCCCCGCCCCGGTCTTCGTGCCGCGGCCTGAAGATAAGGGCGCCGTCCCGCTGGTTTCGACCGACCTTGCGTCAGCGGAGTTGATTAAATACGCAGCGAATGCATTTCTAGCACTGAAGATCAGCTTTATCAACGAAATTGGCCAGCTTGCCGAGCGCGTCGGCGCCGATATCCGGGAGGTAGCCCGGGGAATCGGCCTTGACTCGCGCATTGGCTCGCGCTTCCTGAGCGCCGGAATCGGATGGGGCGGTTCGTGTTTCGGCAAGGATACGTCGGCATTAGTGGCGACTGCGAGCGAGTACGGGCTGAAGATGCCGATCGTCGAAGCGGCGCGAGAAGTGAATTGCCGGCAGCGGGATCATGTTATCGAGAAGTTGCTGCAGGAACTCAAAATTTTAAAAGGGCGCACGATTGCGCTGCTTGGCCTTGCCTTTAAGCCGAACACGGACGATCTCCGTGAATCACCCGCGGTTGAGATCGCGCAAAAGCTGATGATGCGCGGCGCCCGCGTGAAAGCGCACGATCCGATTGCTATGGACCGCTACCAGCGCGAACACTGTGAGCTCGGCGTAGAACTGTGCCCGACCGTGGAAGCGACCGTGGAAGAATGCGACGCCGTGGTGCTTGTGACCGAATGGGCTGAATACCGGGAAACCGATTGGGAGGCTTTGGCGCCCACTATGAGGAATCCCGTGATTCTCGATGGCCGTTTGGTTCTCGATGGAGATAAGCTGCGCCGGTCCGGCTTCCGGTATATCAGCATCAACTAGTCCGGATTTCTCACATGACTATTATGTGAGAAATCCGGGCTAGTCTGCGGCGTTCAGATGTCGAAGAATCTCAGGTACCGCGCGCCATGCAGATCGCGCCACAGCAGCAGCGCTAGTTCGCGAGCGTGGTAGTCGCCCCACATGGTAGCCTCGCCGCATGGGATTTTGTGATCCGGCGGCACGTAATCCCAACCTCCCGGCCGGTTGTAAATGGCATGAAGAATCAATCCTTGATGCGATCCGTCTTCCGATAGGTACGGTCTATCGAACAGATTCTTCGCAATCACCAGCGCGGCCTGGCGATAACGCTCGCCTCTCACGGACGATTCCGGCGATGCCTTGAGGTAGGAACCCAGCCGCCAGAGACCCTGAGCGGCGACGGCTGCGGTCGCGCTGTCCACGGGTTCGTACTCGTTGTAGGGGTCACTCGAGTGGTCGAGGTAATTTCCGAGTTTGACAAGGCCAGGCGCTCCCGTGTCCCAGTAGGGAATGCCATCGGCGGGAGCCTGATCGATGTAATAGTCGCACGTGGCTTCAGCGGCGCGGCGCATCATCGACTCGATAGCAGCCCGGCCGCCCAACGGGTCTAATTCTGCAGAAGGAATCGTTGCGACGAATTCCAACTGTTCCCCGAATCCAAGCATGGCCCAGGCCAAGCCGCGCGTCCACGTTGTAAACGGCGAGTAACCCTGCTGCGTAGTGGCGCAGCGATAGGCCCCATTGTTCACGTTGAACAAAGATTCGTGAGCAACGCGGCCTCGAACATCGTAATGATCGCGCCCTTCCCCGTAGAAAATTGCGTACTTGGCGGTCGCTTCCGCGTGGCGCACGAGGCGCTCCAATAAAGAAATTCTCTTATCGCCCTCGCCCATAAGCACATGCCCAAGGCGGTGGGCGGCGGCCAGCGACCGGAGCGAGCGCATTGTATCGACAAAGAGAGAATGGCGCCCGTGGAAAGAGTAGATATAGCCGCCGGCGTCCGGAAGAGCCGTCCAGCGGGCTGCTTGTACGGCACCGCTGGTCATGAGCGCCAGTTTGTAGTACTCCCTTTCATACTTGTCCGAATCAATCTTTCCCTCGTGGGCCAGTCGCAAAAGGTTTCCGTAAGCGCTAATGTTGTTGAAGCCGTGGTCATGCCCCCCGACGTTCGTCAGGTGTTTCGGCATGTAGGCCAGCGTGTTGCGGCGGCCGTACTCGAAGAACCACGGGTCCCCGGTTGCATCGAACTGGAGTAATGCGGAGCCGAACTGGAAACCCTGGGTCCAGTCGGCCCAGGTGCGTGAAGTGTACCGGCCTTGCACTGTGATGACCGGAGATCCAGCGGAGGGATCCCACGTTTTCTCCAAGCTGTGAATCTTCGCCGCCGATAACTCAAAGACTCGTTCCAGCCGGGTCTTCAGCGACGCGGATGTCAATGCGGGGTCGAGACGAATCATAGGTGAATCGGAATCTTCTTTCCGCTCATGGTGCTCACCATCTGGATTCAGCGCTCATTTCGCCTCAGCATCCAGATTGAACCGCGGTGGACGCTTTTCAAGGAACGCCTGTATTCCTTCGAAAATGTCCCGGCCCCGGAACAGCTTTCCGTATTCGTCCGTCACCCGGGGCGCTCCGCTGAAAAACTCCGCGGGTGCGGTCGAAGTGAGAGCCACGGTGCGCTTGATCGCGAGCAGGCTGCTTTGCGGCAGCGCGAGTAGCTCATCGACGATTTGTTCCAGCTTTTGTCCGAGCTGCTCTTTCACCACATACTCGTTGATCATATGCAGCTCGTGCGCCTGGTGCGCTGGGATGATCCTGCCGAACAGCAGCAGCTCTTTCGCGCACACCGGGCCGATGTCGCGGACAAGCCGCCAGACGCCGCCGGCCGCGGGGAAGCCGCCGACCTTCACCTCCGGGAAGCCGAACTGCGCATCTGCCGTAGCAATTCGCAGGTCAGTCGCCAGCATGAGCTCGGCGCCTCCACCGAGCACATAACCCTGCAGACAGGCAATTGTGATGGCATCGAGTTGCTCGATCTTGTCGAGGAGAAACTGCTCGAACTGAATTTTTTCACGCCCTCCAACTTCGTCCTTTGGGAACTCGTTCAAGTCGGAGCCGACCGAGAACGCTTTTTCTCCGGCCGCCTGAAATATCACCAGGCGCACTGTTGGGTCTTTCTCGATTCGTACAATCTGCTCAAGTAATTGTTGACGGAGTTCGACCGTCAGGATATTTAAGGGAGGATGATTCAAACGCACCGTGGCGACGCTATTCTCGATCGCCAGTTCAACCAGGTGATTCTGTACGCTCACGTCAGCGCCGCTCGTTCTGTTTGTCCCTCTCCATTGCCGCGCCAGTTCAATGGCTCAATTTTCCGCACCATCAACCAAATGATTATAAATGAGAGAGGGTATAGCAAACCGGTCGCTGCGAATACGACTGGATACGCGGCGTAATGGCTCAGCAGGATGCCCACCAGGTAATTGAAAAACATCGCGCCAACGCTGCCCGCTGCACCCATAAGTCCAGCCACGGAACCAACCGATGTCGAGGGAAAGATGTCGGCGGCGAGCGTCTGCAGGATGGTCGACCAGAACTGGTGTCCGAACAGCGCCATGCTGAACAACACAATTGCCAGGTTGAGCGGTGATGTTGTAATGAACAGCGAAGCCGGCATCAGCGCCGCGCCGATGGCAAGAGTGATTTTGCTTGACCTATCGATCGTGAACCTCCGCCG
>Ga0157370_10009246_pt1 | contig 10561 bp, 12 predicted proteins | sample C35metaG_FD_113463 | JGI IMG/M metagenome (GOLD analysis project Ga0157370, IMG submission 113463) | Corn rhizosphere microbial communities from Kellogg Biological Station, Michigan, USA - C3-5 metaG | ecosystem: Host-associated > Plants > Roots > Rhizosphere > Soil | place: USA: Michigan... | reverse complement strand
TCGAGCAGCTTGTCGTTGCCGAACAGGCCCGTTTCCGAACCGGTGTTGATGATCGAGCAACCGCTGCCCAGGTGCGGCGAGGCGGCGCGGACCATGTGGAAATAGCCGTAGAGGTTGGTGCGCAGGGTTTCGTCGAAATGCTCTTCGGTGATGTCCTCGATCGATTCGGCATGCTCCTGGAACGCGGCGTTGTTGACGAGCACGGAGAGCTTGCCGAACGCCTTCACCGTCTTCTCCACCGCGTCGCGGCAGAACGCGGCATCGCGCACGTCGCCACGGATCAGCAGGCAGCGCCGGCCCTCTGCTTCCACGTAGTCGCGGGTTTCCTCGGCGTCGACGTCCTCGCTCAGGTAGACGATGGCCACGTCGGCGCCTTCGCGGGCGAACAGCACGGCCACCGCGCGGCCGATGCCCGAGTCGCCGCCGGTGATCAGCGCGGCCATGCCGGCGAGCTTGCCGCTGCCGGCGTAGTTCGGCGCCAGGAACTGCGGACGCGGGTCGAGCTGCTGCTCGATGCCCGGTTTTTTCTGATGCTGTTCCGGCAGCGGATTCTGCGGTTTGCCCGCTGCGGTCGGCGTTTTCTTCGATGCCGATTTCGATGCGGATTTCTTCGACTTCGCCTTGTCCTGCTCCTCGCGCTCGGTGGCTGCCTGGAGGGCGCGCTGGCGCTCGACGGTGGCCTTCGAGGTTCGGGCGGCATGCTTGGTCGCAGGCATCTGGCGGCACTCCGGATCGGGGGACGCTACGTTAGCGGGCGATACGTGCGTCCCGGGTGAAACACGCATCACGGCGCATTTGACAGTGCGTCCACATCGACGCGCAAATAGTCGGCGGGCGACATCTCTATCCACTGCCGGAGAACTGTCATGCCCGAAGAAAAAACCCGCCGCGCCGTCGCGAAGGACAAGAAGGAAGGCAAGGCACCCAGCACCCAGGCTGGCGAATACGTAAAGGAAGAAATCGAGCACGTGCGCGAAGGCAAGCACGGCGCGCGTTCGACCAAGCAGGCGATCGCGATCGGTTTGTCCAAGGCCAGGCGCGCCGGGGTCAAGGCATCGCCAGGCAGGAACGCCAGCAAGTCGACGAAGAAGAAAGCCGCGCAGGACGAGGCCGCTTCGCACGAGCACCACAAGCCCGCTGCGAAGCGTTCGCGGGCGACCACCAGGGCGCTGAAGAAGGAAGGCCACAAGGCCGCGTCGAAGTCGGCGTTGTCGTCGCAGGCCAAGAAGAGCGCGTCCAAGCGCAGCGCCGGTTCGCGTTCGGCGGCGGCGAAGAAGGCCGCGCATACCAAGGGTGCGGCGGGCCGTTCGGCGGCGGCGAAAAAGGCAGCCAGGACCCGCGCGAAGAAAGCATCCTGATCGCAGCAGTCCACTCGAGGACCCAACGGAGAGCAAGCCATGGCACGACCCATATGGAGCGGCACCCTGTCATTCGGCTTGCTCAACGTGCCGGTGTCGCTGATGACCGGCGAGCGCAGCGTCGATCTGCATTTCCGCATGCTGGACAGCCGCAGCAACACGCCGGTGCGCTACGAGCGCGTCAATGCGGAAACCGGCGAGGAAGTGCCCTGGAAGGAGATCGTCAAGGCGTTCGAGTACGCCAAGGGCAGCTACGTCGTGCTGGAGCCGGAGGACATCAAGTCCGCCTCGTCCGAAGGCCGCGAAGTCGTCGACGTGAAGGCTTTCGTCGACGCCGATTCGATCGGGCCGGAATATTTCGAGAAGCCGTATTTCCTGGTGCCCGGCAAGAAGGCCGAAAAGGGCTACGTGCTGCTGCGCGAAACCCTCAAGCGCACCGGCAAGATCGGCATCGCGCGCGTGGTGATCCGGACGCGCGAGTACCTCGCCGCCGTGATGCCGCGCGGCGATGCCTTGATGCTGATGCTGATGCGCTACCCGCAGGAACTGGTCGACGCCAGCGAGTACAAGATCCCCGAGGGCGAGGCGTCGCAATACCGCGTGTCGGGCAAGGAGATCGAGATGGCCGAGCAGCTGATCGAGTCGATGAGCGACGAGTGGAAGCCGGCGGACTACCGCGACGAGTTCCGCGACCGCCTGCGCAAGGTCATCGAGAAGCGGATGAAATCCAAGGGGCTGGTCACGCCGCCGTCCGAGGAAGAGGAGGAAGCACCGGAGAACGCCGCCACCAACGTGGTCGATTTCATGTCGTTGCTGCAGCAGAGCCTGGCCAGCAACAAGCGCACCCCGGCAAAGAAGGCGCCCGCGAAAACGACGCGCAAGGCCACCGTCAAGAGCGCCGGCAAGACGGCGCCGCGAAAGAAGGCGCCGGCCAAGAAAGGCGCCAGGCGCGCCAGCCGCAAGGCGGGCTGAGCAGCAACGGGAAGCAGGCTGCCGGCGCGCAGCCGTCAGAGATCGTTCGCGCGCCGCAGCGCGTCTTTCACGATGCAGTCCGAATGGCCGCAGCCGCATTCGCCTTCAGCGGCGGCCTGCCGGCCCTGCTGGCGGCAATGGTCGCTGCAGTACTGGTCCGGTTCGCTGACCTTGCAGCCGCAACCCGGATGCGCGCACGGTTCGCTGGGTATCGCATTCATGGGTGGGTCCTCTCGATGGATCGTGGCGTCGGCTTCGACGGCCGCTGCATCGTGCCAAGGCGCGTCGTCGATGGTGCGTGAATCGGCGGCATGCGCGGCAGATCGCTCGCGCGGAACCACCGAACCTTCAACGGCGGATGTCTATGTTTTCCTTTCTGCCGAGGGAGCCGCCGATGTCGATGCCTGCCGATGGGCGGAAAGGAAGCCGGTCGATCGCCGATGAGACATCGGCCGATGCCTCGCGCCGCGCGTTTCTGAAAACCGTCGCCGTGCTGGTGCCGGCCGTTGGTGTGTTCGGCAGTTGCCGAACGGCCCGTTCGTCCGCGCGAGCCGATGCGCCGGTGTACTTCAGCGAGTCCGAGAAGAGCTTCGTCGACGCGGCCACAGGGCGGCGCGAGCCCTTCGACTTCGCCGCTGCGCGGCTACGCTCAGGGAGAACGGATATCGGATTTTTCGAAGGTTGAGGACTTCGCGAAGGTTGAGCCCGGTTCTCTCAACCAAGCCTTTCCCTCATCGGGTCCCCTCAGCCCGGCTCCCTCAACCGTTCTGGCTGAGCGCAGCGCCACGGCGCGGCGTCGAAGCCGCGCCGCTGATCGCACTCAGGAATGGAACGCCTGCTTGATGTCGCGCATCTGGTCATGGCCCTGGCGCACGGAGGTGTAGACCTCGGTGATCACCGACATCGTGGTGGGCGAAATGTCGCCGTCCTTCATGGCGTCCTCGAACTTCGCCTTGATGTGGTCTTCGCCGCGCTCGACTTCGTCCACCACCGCCTTGTTGTCGTTCGAAGTGAGGCTGCTGCGCAGGTTCACGAACATGCGATGGGCGCCGGCGAGCACCGTGCCGTCGTCCTCGGGTTTGCCGCCCAGCGAACGCACGCACCGCTGCAGGGTCGACGCGGCGCTGCGGCGCTCGCCCGAGCGTGCACGGAACAGCGAGGTCAGCTGCTCGCTCTTGGCGTCCTTGGCGGCTTCGGCATAGCCGTCCGCACTGTCGAGCGTGGTTTCGATCAGGCTGTTGAGTGTCTTGATGTCGTGCTTGTTGTTCATCGGGTTGCTCTCTCGTGGTCAGGGCGTGGCCCGTACGGGCGGGGAATCGTGCCCGCAGTGGACGACAGCGCGCGTGATGGCTGCGCCATGGTTTTGTTCATGCGTGTTCGACGCGTTCATCGCCGGCTGAAAAACCTCTGCAAAACGCCGTGCGGCAGCCCTCACGCACTGGTCACCGCGACGCCTTGAAAATCGCTAGGCCACTCATCGCAGCAGGAGCGGACATGAAGACCCGCCATGTATTCAGCACTCCCGATATCGACGCGGCGGAATCCGCTGTAGAGGCGCTGCGCCGGGCCGGCCTGACCGACGATTGCATTTCGCTGATCGCGCGACACGACGTCGAGAACCAGCAGATTCCCGAAGACCAGCAGGACAGCAGCGACGACTTCAATCGCGGCGGCATCAAGGGCCTGCTCGCCGGTGGCGGCAGCGGCTTGCTGGTGGGGTTGGTCGCCATGGCGGTGCCGCCGCTGGGGCTCACGATCGCCGGCGCCGCGATCATGACCATCGCGGGCGCCGCGGTGGGCGGCTGGGTGGGTATGCTCACCGGTGCGGCCGAGCCCGGCGCGGTGCGGCGCAAGTTCGAGGGCGAGATCGCCGCCGGCCATGTGCTCGTCGTGGTCGACGGCGACCGGAAGTCGCTGGCCATTGCCGATGCGACGCTGCTCGATTGCGGGGCCACGCCGCTGCCTTTCGACGCGCCCAGCGCCGTGTCCTGATCGAATCTCCGTGCGCGGTCGGCCGGCATTGTTGCAGGCGCCGGGGCACGCAGCCGTAGCCGGCTTCCGCCATGGTGCAGATTTTTCATCAGCGCTCCGGACGTGCCGCCGCTGCTGCCGCACGTCAGCTGGTCGCAGGCGAAGGCGTACATGACCACGCTGGGCGAGGGCGATCCCGATGAGAGGGGCGTCATCGTGCAAACCCTGCGCGAAGTGCTTGCGGGCTTCCAGCACTGCGGGCGCAACATTGCCTGCACGATCCGGTGACGGGCGATGCGGAAGACTGCGCGGGTATCGGCTGATGCCTCGCGGAGAATAGACATGGGCAACACGAATATCCCCCAGGGCGGCGCCGCCGACACGCGCAACAGCCGGGACACGCTGACCGGCGACGACCAGCTCACGGACGAACAGAAGCGGCAGCGCCCGGCGCAGAAAGGTACTGCCGTCGGTCCCGCGCCGAGCCGTCCGAAGGATGCGCCGGAGCGCGTCCCCGGGCAGTCGCGCGAGCCGCCGGACAGTGCGCAGGAAGGCGACAAGGTTGGCGGCTTCCGCCGCGTCGACACCGAAGAGCTGGCCGAGGACGATCCCTACAACCCGCGCAACACTACCGGCGCGGGCGATCCCGAAGCCCTGGAAGGCCACGCCAACACCGGCCATTCGCCGCCGGGCGCGACCTGAATCGGGCGCTGGCGCGGTGCATCGCTTGGCCTTCCGTTCGGCCCGGGTGCCCGGCAAACTGCGGCGCATCCCACGCAGGCCGATGAAGCAGACGTGCAGCCGAAGGCGTCGTCGTGAACGAGGAAGTCGCTTATCCGCGCTTCGCCAGCCGCGGCCGCACGTTTGTCTACGTGCTGCCATGTCGCGACGAGGACATCCTGAAGGTCGGCTTCTCGCGCGATCCGCTGGACCGTTTCCGCACCCTGCATCGGCGGTTTTTCGAATTCTTCGATCTGGAGCGCGGCCTGCTGATCGGCACCGATCGGCTGCGCGATGCGCGGCGCATCGAGCGCCTGTTCATCACCACTTTCGCCGACTGCCGCGCGCCTGCGCCGCTGGTGGTGCCGCAGGCGGCGGCCGGCCATACCGAATGGTTTCGCGGCGTGTCGCCGCAGGTGGATGCGTTGGCGCGCGAGCTGTGCGCGGAACAGGCTTTCACGCTGCACGCGCCGTTGAGCGAATGGTTGCGGGAGCGTTTCGGCGAATGGAGCGGCCTGCTGTTCGGCTGGTCCGTGCGCATGCTCGAGATGATCGAGTACGAACATTTCAACGTGCCGCCGCAGGAGCGCAGCGGACGTGCCGATCGCGCCCTGCGCGAGGTGCTCGATGCGTACGCGACGCTGGGCATGGCGGTGGAAGAGCGCGTTCCGCCGGCTGTGCTCGAGTGGTACCGCAACGACGCCTACTTCGGCGATCGTTGATCGCGCACGGCAGGCAGCAGTTGCGCGGCGGCGCAGGCGGCGTGCCCGCACTGGCAACCCTCGGGCTGATCGGACAGCGGCGATTCCACGCGCTTGCGGCAATGCTCGCTGCAATAGGCGTCGCCCGGAGCGACCGTGCACAGGCAGGCAGGGTGGGCGCAGCGGGGACGATCGGTCATGGCGGCATCCTGGGCTGGGTTGCCGCCAGCAAAACCCAATCGTGGCGAATGCGATGTGATTTTCCCTCGTGGCGGCATCGTGCGGCGGTCGCTGGCGCCGGTCGCCGAGAGGGCACGAGGCTCAAGAGCATGCGCAGCATTCCGCGCCGCGCGCCATCGTCACGGTTCGTTGACGATCAGCGGCTATGGTGTCTTCGGCGACGAGATGTCGTCGAGTGGCAATGGCGGTTTTCGTTGCCGATTTGTGCGGTGTGCTTTTCAAAAAGATCGGTCGCTGTCCTACCATCGGATTTCCATGCTTTCTCCAGAACATGCCGTGGCTGATAGCGAAATTCCCGGGCGCGTCGTCGATGCAGGCAGCTTGCTGGGCGATCTCGGCCAGGCCTTGCTCGATGCGATGCCGGGGCCGGCGTACATCTGCGACGTCCATGGCGCGATCGTGACCCGCAATGCCGCCGCGGACGCATGGTGGGGCGAGCGCATGCGCTCCGGCATGAAGGGCGATGCATTCCTTCAGCCGATGCCGCCGTGGCGAAATGGCGGAGGCGGCGTGGCCGCGCAGGACACGCCGCTGGCGCTGGCCAGGCGCACCGGCAGTGCCGTGCGCGATGTCGAAGTCACCGTCGATGCGATGCGGGGCGGACACCGCTCCGCGTTGGCGAGCGTGGTGCCGTTGCGGGATCGCCGCGATGCCATCCGCGGTTTCGTGTGCAGTTTCGGCACCACCGAATCGGCGGACGATATCGAGGACCTGTTCGAGAACGGCACGGTGGGGCTTCATCTGGTTGCCTCGGACGGCACCATATTGCGGGCCAATCGGGCCGAGCTGGAGCTGCTGGGTTACCGCAGGGACGAATACGTCGGCCATCACATCCGCGAGTTCCATGTCGATCAGGACGTGCTCGCCGAGATTGTCGCCCGGCTGCGGGCGGGCGAGACGATCGACAGGCACCCGGCGCGCCTGCGGGCGAGGGATGGCCGGATCCGCCACGTGCAGATCACGTCCAGCGCCTGTTTCCGTGACGGCAACTTCGTGCACGCGCGCTGCTTCACCATCGACGTCACCGAGCAGAAGCGCCTGGCCGATGCGGCGAGGGAGCGCGAGATGCTCGCGCATCAACTGTTGCAGGCGCTGCCGACGGCGATCTACACCACCGACGCGCAGGGAAGAATCACCTTCTACAACGAAGCCGCCGTCGAGTTCGCCGGGCGGCGTCCCCAGCTGGGCGAACAGTGGTGCGTGTCGTGGCGGATGTTCCGTCCCGATGGCACGCCATTGCCGCATGACCAGTGCCCGATGGCGGTGGCTATTCGCGAGTCGCGCCCGATCCACGGCGAGGAAGCGATCGCCGAGCGGCCGGATGGCAGCCGGGTCGTGTTCGCCGCCTATCCCACGCCGTTGCGTGACGATGCCGGCGTCATGGTCGGCGCCGTGAACATGCTGGTGGACATCACCGAGCGCAAGAAAATCGAGCTGTCCCTGCAGCAGCTCAACGACACGCTGGAGCAGCGCGTGATCGAGCGCACGCATGTGGCCGAATCCGCTGCGCTCGACCTGCGCTACAGCGAACGGAACTTCTCGCTGCTGGTGGGAAGCATCGTCGACTACGCGATCTTCATGCTGGATCCGGACGGCATCATCAGCAACTGGAATGCCGGCGCCGAGCGGATCAAGGGCTACCGCGCGGACGAGGTGGTCGGCAGGCATTTCTCGTGCTTCTACACGCCGGAAGATCGCGCCAGGGGGTTGCCCCCCAACTCGCTCGCCGTCGCCAGGCGCGAGGGCCGCTACAGCGCCGAGGGCTGGCGCATGCGCAAGGACGGCTCGCGTTTCTGGGCGAGCGTGGTGATCGATCCGGTGATCGACCATGGCGACGTGATCGGCTTCGCCAAGGTCACCCGCGACGTTACCGAACGCATGGAAAGCGAAGCGGCCCTGGTCGAAAGCGAAAGCCGCGCGCGCGGGGTGATCGACACGGCGCTGGACGGCTTCGTGCAGCTGGACGAGGCCGGCCGCGTGGTGGAGTGGAACCCCAGGGCGACGGCGATGTTCGGCTGGTCGCGCGAGAACGCGATGGGGCAGCCGTTGACGGCGCTCATCGTGGCGGACGAGGACCGCGCGCGTATCGCGGCCTGCCTGCCGCCGGGCAGGCGGGCCGCCGCGGCGGGGAACGAGCAGATCGAGGCCATCGACTTCGAGGGAAACAAGATCCCGGTCGAGCTCAGCATCAGCACGCTGGTCTCGAAAAGCGGACGCCGCACCAACGTGTTCATCCGCGATCTCAGCGAAAAGATCTTCATCGAGGCGCAGCTGCGCCAGGCGCAGAAAATGGAGGCGGTCGGCCAGCTGACCGGTGGCCTCGCGCATGATTTCAACAATCTCCTGCAGGGCATCATCGGTTCGCTCGACATCATTCAATTGCGCGTGAACGAAGGCCGCACCGCGGACATCGGCCGCTTCGTGGGCGGCGCGCTGACGTCGGCGTACCGGGCGGCGGCGATGACCCACCGCCTGCTCGCCTTCTCGCGCCGGCAGCCGCTCGACCCGCGCCCGGTCGACGTCAATCCCCTGATGATCTCGATGGAAGACCTGATCCAGCGCACCATCGGCGAACAGATCAAGGTGCTGTTCGAGCCCGCTGACGATCTGTGGCTGACGCTGTGCGATCCCAACCAGCTGGAAAGCGCGGTCCTGAACCTTTCGATCAATGCGCGCGACGCGATGCCGGAGGGCGGCCTGTTGACCCTTCGCTCGCGCAACGTCGACATCGATGAAGTGAAGGCGGTGCGCTGGCAGGATGCGCCGGCCGGGCAGTACGTCTGCGTCGAAGTCGCCGACACCGGCACCGGCATGCCGCCGGACGTGGTCGAACGCGCTTTCGATCCGTTTTTCACCACCAAGCCGCAAGGCCAGGGCACCGGCCTGGGGCTCTCGATGGTGTACGGATTCTGCCGGCAGTCCAATGGCCATTGCGATATCCGCAGCGTGCAGGGCAAAGGCACCACGATCAGGCTGTACCTGCCGCGCCATGCCGCCGACACCGGGGAGCAAGCGGACAAGGCTTCCACACCGGCCAGGCCGGCCGCTGCCGCCGCGGGGCGAGGCGAGGTCGTGTTGGTGGTCGAAGACGAAATCGTGGTGCGCAACGTGATCGTCGAGGTTTTGCATCAACTCGGTTACAGCGCGCTCGAGGCAGCCGATGCCGAAGCGGGACTCGCCCTGTTGCGCTCCGGCGAGCCCATCGACCTGCTCGTGTCGGACGTCGGTTTGCCAGGCATGAACGGCCGCAAGCTCGCCGATGAGGCGCGGGGCCTGTGCCCCGACCTGAAAGTTCTGCTGATGACCGGGTACGCCTCGGAAGCAGCGACGGCGAACGGGTTCCTGGCGCCGGGCATGGAACTGATCACCAAGCCCTTCACGGTCGAGGCGCTGGCCCGGCGCATGCGCGAAATGATCGAGTCGACGCACCGTTAGGGAAGCGATGTTTGGCCGCCGTACCCGTCACGGCATGCCGCGCTTTTCATGGAGCCGGAACGATTTTTCGTGGCCCGGAACGACGAAACCGACCGCGAGGGTCGGTTTCTGGATCGATTGGTGGGCGGTACAAGGATCGAACTTGTGACACCTGCCGTGTGAAGGCAGTGCTCTACCGCTGAGCTAACCGCCCGCCGGGAACGCGAGATTCTAGGGGCAGCTGCGGGTCGGGTCAATGGCTGCGGCGGGATGGGAGGCTTTGCCGGGTCCATGGGGCGCGGTTGCTAGAATTGCGCACCTTTCACAGCAAAAGCGCGCGCCACCATGGATTTCCTCAGTTCGCACCTGGCCCATATCCTCAACGCGCTGCAGCAGTTCCATCTGACGCCTTGGAAAGCCGTGGGCTATCTCGGCACGCTGATGTTCACCAGCCGCTGGTTCGTCCAGCTGTACTACACGCGGAAGTACAAGCGGGTGGTGATGCCGCTGTCGTTCTGGTGGCTGTCGGTGTTCGGCAGCGCGCTGCTGCTGGCGTATTTCATCGTCGGCAAGAACGATTCGGTGGGCATCCTTTCCAACTTCTTCCCGGTGTTCGTTTCGGTCTACAACCTGGTCGTGCACCTGCGCCATCGCAAGAACAGCGCGACCGGCGACGCGGTGTAGCGCAGCCATGATCGATCGGGCCGCGCGGAGTCACTCGGGCTCGTAGTCGAGGTTGGAGCTCAGCCAGCGTTCGGCTTCGGCGAGGGTCCAGCCCTTGCGCCTGGCGTAATCCCCGACCTGGTCCTTGCCCAGTCGGCCGACCACGAAGTACTGGCTCTGCGGGTGCGAGTAGTACCAGCCGGACACCGCCGCCGCCGGATACATCGAGAAACCTTCGGTGAGTTCGATGCCGGTGTTTCGGGTGACGTCCAGCAACTGGAACAGCGTGGCCTTCTCGGTGTGCTCGGGGCAGGCGGGGTAGCCGGGCGCCGGGCGGATGCCGCGGTATTTCTCGGCGATCAGCGACTCGTTGTCCAGCGACTCGTCCGGCACGAAACCCCAGAATTCCTTGCGCATGCGCTCGTGCATGTGTTCGGCGAACGCTTCGGCGAGGCGGTCGGCCAGCGCCTTGAGGATGATCGAGGAATAGTCGTCGTAGTCGGCCTGGAAGCGCGCCAGGTG
>Ga0157370_10009245_pt1 | contig 10561 bp, 7 predicted proteins | sample C35metaG_FD_113463 | JGI IMG/M metagenome (GOLD analysis project Ga0157370, IMG submission 113463) | Corn rhizosphere microbial communities from Kellogg Biological Station, Michigan, USA - C3-5 metaG | ecosystem: Host-associated > Plants > Roots > Rhizosphere > Soil | place: USA: Michigan... | reverse complement strand
CGCCTGGTCAAACACGCCGCGACCCCATGGCAATTCAAGCGCGCGCCGGCCGAAATGACCGAACCGTTTCGCGGGCGCGTGACCGACTATCTGTCGCGCCGTCCCGTCACGGGGCTCCTGATTGCCAAAGACGATCAAATCCTGTTCGAGCATTATCAATATGGCCGGACCGATCGCGATCTCTTGATTTCGCAGTCGATGGTCAAGTCGATCGCGGGGATGTTGATCGGGATCGCCATCGCCGATGGCGCGATCAAATCGGTCGACGACACCGCGGAGACCTATGTGCCCGGTCTGAAGGGCACCGAATATGGCGCTACGCCGATCCGCGCGTTGCTGCATATGTCCTCGGGCGTGGATTTCGGCGAGGAGAGGGAGGAAGGGCGCGATCTCGACCGGCTGTGGATCGACATGGTGCGGGGGACCGGATCCAAAGGCACGATTGCCAGCATCGCACAATTCAATCGGCGGATCGCGCCGCCGGGAACGCGGTTTTATTACGCCAGCGTTGAGCCCGACGTGCTCGGCCTCGTGCTCCGTTACGCCGTCAATAAATCGGCGTCCGACTATCTCCGTGAGAAAGTCTGGGAGCCGATCGGCGCGGAGGCCGACGCCCAATGGCTGATCGATGCGGAGGGCTTTGAGGTGGCCCACCACGGCTTCAATGCCGTGCTGCGCGACTATGCGCGGCTTGGGCGCCTGCTCGTTGATGACGGCGCGTGGGAGGGCAAGCAGATCATTCCGATGCAGTGGATGATCGACGCCACGACGGTGCGGCCGTCCGACACCTATCTCGCTCCGGGCAAAGCCATGCCGACATTCGGCTATGGCTATCTGGTGTGGCTGCTTCCAGGACCCCGACGCCAGTTCGCGTGCGTCGGCGACCTCGGCCAGCGCATCTGTGTCGATCCGGCCTCGAAGCTTGTCATGGTTCAGACGGCCCTTGAGAACAATCCCGAGGTCTGGCGGCTGTGGTCGGCCGTGGTCGAGCAATTTGGTCAGGGATAACGGCTCGGGCGTGACGGCTCGTTCCCCGGATGCTGCGCAATGCGCCGCGCTTGCGGCGTGGTGCGCTGCTGATCCGGGGTCCATGATTTAGAAGCATGAAGGTGGGTCCCGGATCTGCGGAGCATCGTGAAGGACGCTGCACCGCGTCCGGGACACGAGGCCTCACTCCGCCTTCTCGCTGAAGGTCGCCCGGAATGGATGGCCGGGGTAGACTCCGACGATGCGGAATTCGCGCGAGAAGAATTTCAATTCCTCCAGCGCAAAGGCGAGGTTCTTGTCCTCGGGATGGCCATCGACGTCGGCGTAGAATTGGGTGGCGAAGAAATTGCCGTCGATCATGTAGCTCTCAAGCTTGGTCATGTTGACGCCGTTGGTGGCGAAACCGCCCATCGCCTTGTAGAGCGCGGCGGGAAGATTGCGCACCCGGAAAACAAAGGTGGTGACCAACGGCCCCGATCCTTGGCTGGCCCAGTTCGCCTCGCGCGCCAGCACCACAAAGCGCGTGGTGTTGTGGGTCTCGTCCTCGACGTCCTCGGCCAGGATATCGAGGCCGTAGATATCGGCCGCGAGCTTTGAGGCAATCGCCGCATAGCTCTTGTCGCCGCGCTCGGCGACGATGCGCGCGCTGCCGGCTGTATCGGCTGACACGATCGGCTTGATGCCGAGCTTGCGGATGATGCGGCGGCATTGCCCGAGCGCATGAACGTGGCTTTCGACGGTCTTGATGCCGGCAAGCTTGGCGCCGCGCGGCGCCATCAACTGGTGATGGATCGGCAAGAACCATTCGCCGACGATGAACAGGCCGGATTGCGGCAACAGATGGTGGATGTCGGCGACGCGGCCGGCGACCGAGTTTTCGATCGGGATCATGCCCAGATCCGCCTCGCCCGAGCTGATCGCGGCCAGCGCGTCCTCGAAGGTCGGGCAGGCCAAGGGTTCCGCGTCGGGATAGGCTTCGGCGATCGCGAGGTGGGAATTCGCGCCTTGCTCGCCCTGGAATGCAATTTTCATGGTTTTGGTCACGTTGTCTTTCTTGGCGCCTTGTATCAGCCGCTCAGGCTTTTGCCAGAGCGTTTTCGAGCGAAGTGGCTACCGGTTCGCGTGAGGAGAACGCGTCAAAACAAAAAGATAAAGCCGCGTTCTGATTCAATCGGCACGGGGCTTTAGGATCAGGCGAGCAGTTTCGAGATCGGCCGGCGTATCGACGCCGCGCGGCACAGTGTCGACGATGGTGACATCGATCCGCATTCCGGCCTCGAGCGCCCGGAGTTGCTCGAGTTTTTCCTGCCGCTCCAGCACTGAGGGGGGCAGCGAAACGAAGCGCTCCAGCGCCTGGCGGCGATAAGCATAGAGGCCGACATGATGGTAACGGGGCCCGTCGCCCCAGGGGGCCGTGGCGCGCGTAAAGTAGAGAGCGCGAAACCGCCGTGCGCTCGCCGGCGAGCCGACCATCTTCACCACATTCGGATTGGTGCTCTCCTCCTCGGTATGGATTTCGGCGGCAAGCGTTGCGATATCGACCGCGGGGTCGGCAAGCGGCGAGAGCACGCTGCGGATATTGTCTGGCAGGATGGTGGGAAAGTCGCCCTGCAGATTGACGACGATTTCGATCTCGCCCCCGGGGTCGAGCTTGCCGAGCGCCTCGTAAATCCGGTCCGACCCGGAGGGATGATCGGAGCGCGTCATGACGGCCTCCCCGCCATGGGACATCACCGCGGCCGCGATCTCCCGGGTGTCGGTGGCAACCGCCACGCGGCCGATTTTTGCGGCCTCGGCCCGGCGCAGCACGTGGACGATCATCGGCAGCCCGGCAATATCCAGCAGCGGCTTGCCGGGCAGGCGGGTCGCGGCCATGCGGGCGGGAATCAGCACCAAAGTGCGGGTTTCGGTCATGAGCAGTGAGGTCTGGACCCGGTTGATAACAAGCCGGAAATGATGGGGATTGGTCGAAAGTTGGCGCATTTATACGGGTTGCCAGAGCACCGGCAAACCGATATCTCAACGTGGCTCGGGGTGCGGTGCGAAAGCCCGATTCCTGATGCATCCGCGGCCGCTTCTCGCCGGCCTGAAGTCGACATTTCCGGCCTGGAGCCTGATCCAAAATGGACTCCTTCGAACTCAATAAGGTTCTCGGTGCCATTCTCGGCACCTGCCTCGTTCTGCTGGTGACGAGCTTCACCGCCGGTGCGCTTTTCGCCCCCGTGATGCCGGAAAAGCCGGGTTACGAAATCGCGGTGAAGGAAGAGGCCCACGGCGGCGGCAAGGAAGCCGCGCCCGCGCCCTCCGAGCCCATCGAGAAGCTGTTGCAGACGGCTTCGGTCGAGAAGGGAGCCGCCGCGGCAAAGAAATGCGCCGCCTGCCATACCTTCGAGAAGGGCGGCCCCAACCGTGTCGGCCCGAATCTTTACGGGATCGTCGGCGACCATAGGGGCGAGGGACGCGGGTTCAATTTCTCCGCCGCCATGAAGGCCAAAGGCGGCACCTGGACCGACGACGATCTCAACAAGTTCATCGCGAATCCCAAGGGCTTTATTCCGGGCACCGCGATGGGTTTTGCCGGTATCTCGAAGGACAGCGAACGCGCCGACGTGATCGCCTATCTGCATACGCTTTCGGATAAGCCGGTTCCACTGCCCACGGCGACAAAATAGCGGCCGGCAGCCTCGTAGGGACGATCGACGGCCGGGCCTATCGCCTGGCCGTTTTCATTGGACGGCTCGCGTGGTGTTATCGGGACCTTTCGCCGCACCGGCCCTGTTCCCAGGCTGGCATCATGAGGAAAAAGCAACATAATCTGTCGAACCGTTGCCTTATATTGCGTCCTTAATTGGCGGCTCTGCTAACTACAGGGAATGTTTCATTTGGCAATTACCCGACGACATCTTCTGCAAAGCGGCGCCTTCGCCGCAATCGCCCCGACATTGGGAGCAGCGGCAGGGGTTCCCGCGGTCGACCAGGCCCGTGCGCAATCCGCAACCGGCGAGCCGGCCTGGCGGCACGCCTTGTCACTGTTCGGCGACATCAAATATCCGGCCGACTTCAAGCGCTTCGATTACGCCAATCCGGATGCGCCCAAGGGCGGTGTCGCCCGTATGATTTCGATCGGCACCTTCGACAATTTCAACATCGCCGTTGCCGGCATCAAAGGCTCGATCGCGCCCGCCGCTACCCTGATTTACGAAACGCTGATGGCGCGATCGCAGGACGAGGTCGGCACGGAATATGGATTGCTCGCGGAGGCGGCGTCGCATCCGGACGATTTTGCCTGGGTGATCTATCGGCTTCGCAAGGAAGCCCGCTGGCATGATGGCAAGCCGGTGACGCCGGACGATGTGATTTTCTCGATGGAGGTGCTGAAGAAGCACAGTCCAATGTACGGCTCCTATTATCGTCATGTCGTGAAAACCGAAAAGGCCGGCGAACGCGACATCAAGTTCACCTTCGACGCTCCCGGGAATCGCGAACTGCCGACCATCGTCGGCGAGTTGCCGGTGTTACCGAAACATTTCTGGGAGGGCACCGACAGCGAAGGCCGCAAGCGCGACATCTCCGCAACCACGCTGGAGAAGCCGCTGGGCTCCGGCCCCTATCGCATCAAGGAGTTTGTCGCCGGCCGGTCAGTCGGGCTGGAGCGGGTGAAGGATTACTGGGGCGCGAACTTGCCGGTACAGATCGGCCAGAACAATTTCGACGAAATGCGGTTTGAGTTTTTCCGCGACAACACCGTCGCGCTGGAAGCGTTCAAGGCCGATCAGGCCGACTGGATTGCCGAAAATTCGGCGAAGCAATGGGCGACGGCCTATGATTTTCCGGCGATCGCGGAAAAGCGCGTGGTCAAGGAAGAGTTCCCGATCAACGATTCCGGCCGGATGCAGGGCTTCGTTCTCAATCTCCGCCGCGATCAGTTCAAGGACGCCCGGCTGCGTCGGGCGTTCAACTATGCCTATGATTTCGAGGAGATGAACAAGCAGCTGTTCTATGGGCAATACAAGCGCATCAACAGCTATTTCGAAGGAACGGAGCTCGCATCGTCAGGCCTGCCGGAAGGGCAGGAGCGCGAGATTCTCGAGACGGTGCGCGATAAAGTGCCCGCCGAGGTCTTCACGACGCCCTATCAAAATCCGGTCGGCGGCAACCCGGAAGCCGTGCGCGCCAATTTGCGGGAGAGCGCGCGGCTCCTGAAGGAAGCCGGCTTCGAGGTGCGCGAGCGCAAGCTCGTCGACGCAGCGGGCAAGCCGGTCACCGTCGAAATTCTGGTTCAGGACCCCTCTGCCGAGCGGATCGCGCTGTTCTACAAGCCGTCGCTGGAACGCATCGGCGTGACGACCTCGATCCGAATCGTCGATGATGCGCAGTATCAAAACCGGCTGCGCAGCTTCGATTTCGATATCATCATCGACCTTTGGGGAGAGTCATTGTCGCCCGGCAACGAGCAGCGGGAATTCTGGGGATCGCAGGCCGCGAACCAGCCCGGCTCGAAAAACACCATCGGCATCAGGAATCCTGCTGTTGATGCCCTGATCGACAAGGTGATCTTCGCAAAGGATCGCGCAGGCCTGGTGGCCGCGACCAAGGCGCTCGATCGCGTGCTGCTGTGGAATTTCTACGTCGTGCCGCAATTCACCTATGGCTTTTCACGCTATGCACGCTGGGACCGCTTCAGTCATGCCGAGCCGCTGCCGAAATACGGCCGTTCCGGCCTGCCGTCATTGTGGTGGTTCGACGCTGACAAGGCCGCCCGGATCGGCAAGCGATCTTGAGGGATTTTCCGCGCATGGCGCAGTTTTCACGCCGGCATGTGCTCGGTTTCGGGATTGGCGCGCTGGGCGCTCCGTGGCTGCGGCCTGCGATGGCGGCCGATGCCGGCATCGAGGCGCATGGAATGTCGGTGTTCGGCGATCTGAAATATCCGGCCGACTTTCATCATTTTGACTACGTAAACGTCGCTGCGCCGAAAGGGGGAATGTTTTCACTCATCCCGTCGGTTCGCGCCAACAACCAGTCGTACCAGACCTTCAATTCGTTCAACGCCTATATCCTGAAGGGCGAAGGCGCCCAGGGCATGGACATGACGTTCGCGACCCTGATGGCGCGCGCCAATGACGAACCCGACGCGATGTACGGCCTCGTTGCCAAATCGGTGCGGATTTCGCCCGATAAACTGACTTATCGTTTCACGCTGCGGCCGGAGGCCAGGTTTCACGACGGCTCGAAACTGACAGCGCACGACGCTGCCTTTTCGCTGACCACGCTGAAGACCAAGGGGCACCCGCTGATTCTGCAGCAGATGCGCGACATGGTGAAGGCGGAAGCAGCCGACGACGCGACGCTGATCGTCACCTTCGCCGAAAAGCGCGCGCGCGACGTGCCGCTCTATGTCGTGAGCCTGCCGATTTTCTCGAAGACCTATTACGCGACGCGGCCGTTCGATGAATCGACGCTCGATATCCCGCTGGGATCGGGGCCGTACAAGGTGGGGAAGTTCGAAGTCAATCGCTACGTCGAATTCGAGCGGGTCAAAGACTGGTGGGGCGCTGACCTTCCGGTTTCGCGCGGCAGTTTTAATTTCGACAGCGTGCGTTACGAATTCTATCGCGATCGCGACGTCGCGTTCGAGGGGTTTACCGCCAAGAGCTATCTGTTCCGCGAGGAGTTCACGGCACGGGTATGGGCGACGCGCTATGATTTCCCCGCGGTGAAGGACGGCCGCGTCAAACGCGAAACCTTGCCCGACGAAACGCCGTCGGGGGCGCAGGGCTGGTTCATCAATACCCGCCGCGAGAAATTCAAAGATCCACGCGTGCGCGAAGCGCTGATCCAGGCGTTCGATTTCGAATGGACCAACAAGACCATCATGTATGGTGCCTATGCGCGCACCCATTCGCCGTTCCAGAATTCGGACATGATGGTGACCGGACCGCCGTCGCCGGAAGAGCTCAAGCTGCTTGAGCCGTTCCGCGGCCAGGTGCCGGACGAGGTGTTCGGCATGCCGTTCGTGCCGCCGGTGTCGGACGGGTCGGGACAGGACCGGACGTTGCTGCGCAAGGCCTCGCAGCTGTTGCTGGATGCCGGACTCGTCATCAAGGACGGCAAGCGGGTATTACCGAATGGCGAAGTTTTCAAAATCGAGTTTCTGGTCGACGAGCCGTCGATTCAGCCGCACCATGCGCCCTATATCAAGAACCTCGGCACGCTCGGGATCGAGGCTACCTTGCGGGTCGTCGATCCCGTGCAATACCGCGCCCGGGTGGAAGATTTCGATTTCGACATGACCATCGAACGCTTCAGCATGTCGGCGACACCGGGCGATGGCATGCGTCCGTTCTTTACCTCGCAGGCGGCCGCCACCAAAGGGTCGTACAACCTCGCAGGCATCGCTAACCCTGCCATCGATGCGCTGATCGAAAAGATCATCGGCGCGGACAACCGTGCCGATCTGACGGTCGCGTGCCGTGCTTTCGATCGGGTGTTTCGCGCCGGGCGCTACTGGGTGCCGCAATGGTATCGCACCAGCCATCCGATCGCCTATTGGGACCTGTTCGGACACCCCGAAAAGCCGCCGCGCTATGCGCAAGGTGTCGGCGCGCCGGAAAACTGGTGGTTCGAGGCGAACAAGGCCGCCAAGCTCGAGCAGGCGAAATAGCCCATGAGCGCCTACATCGCCCGTCGCATTCTTCTGATGCTCCCCACGCTGTTGGGGATTTTGTTCGTGTCGTTTGTCGTGGTGCAATTCGCGCCGGGCGGGCCGGTGGAGCGCGTGATCGCGCAGCTCAGCGGCGCCGATACCGGCGGCACCTCCAGGATTTCGGGAGGCGGCGGCGATTTCGGCGCGCGCGGCCAGGTTGGCGCATCCTCCGATGCCGTCGGATCGAAGTACCGCGGCGCGCAGGGGCTCGATCCCGATTTCGTCAAGAGCCTGGAAAAGCAGTTCGGCTTCGACAAGCCGGCGCCGGAGCGCTTCGCGCTGATGCTGTGGAATTTCGCGCGGTTCGATTTCGGCAAGAGCTATTTTCGCGATGTCAGCGTGCTGCAATTGATCAAGGAGAAACTGCCGGTCTCGATGTCGCTCGGGTTCTGGATAACGCTGCTGACCTATCTGATCTCGATCCCGCTCGGCATTCGCAAGGCGGTGATGGACGGCTCCAAGTTCGATACCTGGACCTCGGCGATGATTATCGTCGGATTTGCGATACCGGGATTTCTGTTTGCGATCCTCCTGATCATCCTGTTCGCCGGCGGCTCGTTCTTTAATTTCTTCCCGCTGCGCGGCCTCACGTCGGACGGCTGGTCGCAATTTCCATGGTACTGGAAAATCCTCGATTATTTCTGGCACATCACCCTGCCACTGATTTCGATGGCGCTCGGGGCCTTCGCCACCATGACGCTGCTGAGCAAAAATTCGTTCCTCGATGAAATCCGCAAGCAATATGTGATGACCGCGCGCGCCAAGGGCTGCAGCGAGCGGCAAGTGCTCTACAATCACATCTTCCGCAACGCCATGCTGATCGTCATCGCCGGCTTCCCCGGCGCGTTCATTCACGCCTTCTTCTCGGGCTCGTTGTTGATCGAAACCATCTTTTCGCTCGATGGGCTGGGTTTGCTCGGCTTCGAGAGCGTGCTGAACCGCGATTATCCGGTGGTGTTTGGAACCCTGTTCATCTTCTCGCTGGTTGGTCTCGTCGTCAATCTGATCTCCGACCTCGCTTACATGTGGATTGATCCGAGGATCGATTTCGAGGCGCGGGAGGTCTGATGACAATCATCGCGCCGCCACCGATCGAAACCACCGCGCAGTCGCCGCTCGGCGAAATTGTGCCAATGACGCGCCGCCCGTTCGGCCCGTCACCGCTCAATCGACGGCGCTGGCTAAATTTCAAGTCGAACCGCCGGGGTTACTGGTCGTTCTGGATTTTCCTGATCCTGTTTTTTGTCTCGCTGTTCGCCGAGCTGATCGCCAACGATCGTCCCTTCCTCATCAAGTTCGACGGCCATCTGTATTGGCCGGCGTTCACCAGTTATTCCGAGACCACGTTCGGCGGCGACTTCGAAACCGCCGCCGACTATCGCGATCCTTACTTGCAGAAGCTGATCGCGGACAAGGGCGGCACGATCGTGTGGCCGCTGATCCGTTATTCCTTCGATACGCACAATCTCGATCTACCGACGCCGGCGCCGTCGAAGCCGACCTGGATGCTGACGGAAGCGCAGTGCAAGGAGGTGGTGCAGAAGAAAGGCCTGAACAGCTGCCGCGACCTCGAATACAACTGGCTCGGAACCGACGACCAGGGCCGCGACGTGGTCGCGCGCCTGATCTACGGCTTTCGTATTTCTGTGCTGTTCGGCCTCAGCCTGACCATCATCTCGTCGATCATCGGCGTTGCCGCCGGTGGCGTGCAGGGCTATTTCGGCGGCTGGATCGATTTGGGGTTCCAGCGCTTCATCGAGGTCTGGAGCGCCATTCCCTCGCTCTATCTGCTGCTGATCCTGTCGTCGGTCTTGGTGCCTGGCTTCTTCGTCCTGCTCGGCATTCTCCTGCTGTTCTCCTGGGTCTCGCTGGTCGGTTTGGTGCGGGCGGAATTTTTGCGCGGGCGCAACTTCGAATACATCATGGCGGCACGGGCGCTCGGGGTGTCCAATGCCGTGATCATGTTCCGGCATCTGCTGCCGAACGCCATGGTCGCGACCATGACGTTCCTGCCCTTTATCGTGTCTTCGTCGGTGATGACGCTGACCGCGCTCGATTTCCTCGGCTTCGGATTGCCGCCGGGGTCGCCGTCGCTTGGCGAACTGCTGTCGCAGGGCAAGGCCAATGTGCAGGCGCCGTGGCTCGGCTTCACCGGATTTTTCGCCGTCGCCATCATGCTGTCGCTCCTGATTTTCATCGGCGAAGCCGTGCGCGACGCGTTCGATCCGCGCAAGACGTTTCGGTAAGGCCCCGCATGGACGCCATCAACCAGCCCCTGCTCGATATCCGCGATTTGTCGGTGGCGTTTCATCAGCCCAGCGGCATTTCGGTCGCGGTCGATCATATTTCCTTTGAGATCAAGCGCGGCGAGTGCGTGGCGCTGGTCGGAGAGTCAGGCTCGGGAAAATCGGTCAGCGCGTTGTCGATCCTGAAGCTGCTGCCGTATCCGACCGCTTCCCATCCGTCCGGCAGCATTCAGTTCAAGGGACGCGAATTGCTCGATCTGTCGGAGCGCGAGATCCGCGGCATCCGCGGCAACGATATTTCGATGATCTTCCAGGAACCGATGACGTCGCTCAATCCGCTGCATACGATTGAGTCCCAGATCGGTGAAATCCTGCAGCTTCACAGCGGAATTGGCGGCGCGAAGGCGCGGGTGCGGACGCTCGAATTGCTCACCCAGGTCGGCATTCCCGAACCGGAAACGCGGCTGGCGAGCTATCCGCATCAATTATCCGGCGGCCAGCGCCAGCGCGTCATGATCGCGATGGCGCTCGCCAACGAGCCTGATCTGTTAATCGCGGACGAGCCGACCACGGCGCTCGATGTCACCGTGCAGGCGCAGATTCTAACCTTGCTGGCGGAGAT
>Ga0157370_10009244_pt1 | contig 10561 bp, 4 predicted proteins | sample C35metaG_FD_113463 | JGI IMG/M metagenome (GOLD analysis project Ga0157370, IMG submission 113463) | Corn rhizosphere microbial communities from Kellogg Biological Station, Michigan, USA - C3-5 metaG | ecosystem: Host-associated > Plants > Roots > Rhizosphere > Soil | place: USA: Michigan... | reverse complement strand
GCCGGGAAGCCAGAACCTGGTACACGAGCCAGCCGTTGGTCAGCACGTCGAGCGCAGGGTCGGGTGTCTGGACCTGCACTGCGCCGAGGGTGCGCGCCCAGTAGGACCAGACATTTTCGAGTGACGTGCGTGCCGCAGCCGAGCCGCGGCTGCGCAGGACCAGCGCGTTCACTTCGTCTGCGGTCCGTCCGGCACCGAGCCGGAAGACAATCTCGCGCTCCTGACCGTCAGCCAACTCGAAGGGAACCCGAATCACCCCGCAGGGGTCGAGCGCCGGCCCTACGCGACCGGAAAGCGACGACGCATCCATCGCGGCAGGATTTCCGAGCTCGCCATTTCGCCCCACGAACTCGCTTCGATCACCGGTCACGCTTCGCAGCGGGTCGTCGACATCGAAAAAAGCGATGCACCCCGCAAATTCGGTGTTGTAGGGATTGCGTGCGAGCAAGGCCCCGGTCCGCCCGTCGACCTCGGTCATCACGTGCATGCCTGTTTTCGCCGGCAGATCGCCCAGTACCCACTGGACGTAACCGGTCGCAGAGAGGCGTCTGGTGCGCCCGGAAGCGTTGCGCGTCTTGAGCACCGCGAACTTCACCGCGGCATCGATGGCGACATAGACCCAGAGCTCCGAATGGATGCCGCGCTCGACGTGCTCGAATACGCTGTAGCCGAATCCGTGTCGCGTGACATAGGGCGTCGCGCCTCGTCGCGGCAGCGGTGTCGGCGACCAGTACTCCCCGCTCTCTTCGTCACGCAGATACCAGGCTTCGCCGGCAGTGTCGCTGACCGGGTCGTTGTGCCACGGCGTCAGGCGAAACTCGTGGGCATTCTCGCTCCACGTATACGCCTGGCCGCTCTCCGAGATCACGGTGCCGAACTGGGCATTCGCGAGGACGTTGACCCATGGCGCGGGCGTGGTCTGTCCCGGGCCCAGCGTGATGACGTATTCCCGACCGTCCGGCGTGAAGCCTCCGATCCCGTTGTCGAAGAGCAGGGCGCGGTCGGGCAATGCTCCACCGACATCGGCCTCGATTTTGCCGATCGGTGCCTGTGCGACGCGCGGGGCCACGATCGTCGGCGGAGTGCGGCGGTTCATCTGGTCGGCGAGCGTGCCTTTGGTGTCGGTGATGATCACTCGCGCGACTGACTGCAACAGAATCCGGTCCTCTTCGGCAATCTGCTCGGTGCGCCGGACGAAGATTCCACCGGGGCGGTCCAGCGCGTGCGCTTCGACGCCGGCGGTAATCAGCCCCATGATGCTGTCGTGCAGCACCTGGCGGTAGCTCGAATGGTCTTCGTTCCAGATAACCAGGTCCACCGCAAGACCTTTGGTGCGCCAGTACGCGTGCGCCTGCACCAACTGACGGACGAGCTCGATGTTGGCCACGTCCGCTACCTGCAGCAGCACAATCGGCAGATCCCCCGAAATCGCGTACCCCCAGAGCCCGGACTGGCCGCGCCGGTTCGCGCGCAAAGTGCCGTGGTCGGCACGCAACGACGCATTGGCGTACAGCACACTGCCCGCCAGCCGGCCGTAGAGCTGCGCGTCGGATTCGGTCGCGTTGAGCTGCCCCAGCACCACCCGGCTGTGCGTCCAGGCCAGGTCGAACACGCGGTCGGCGAGGTGGGGATCCTGGTACTTCTCGATCAGCCTGAGACAGCCGTCGCGGGTTTCGCTGACGCCGGTGACGATGTCGACGATCGCCGATTCGCCGGCAGCGAGCGCCACGCACCGCCTGATCGCAACGACCGGATCGAGGACCGACCCTGCGCTGCCTGAGAGTGGCCCGGGGTCGAGCATCGCCCGGGGGGCGGTCGCGGTATTTCCACGGCCGACGAATTGCATTCGATCGGTCTCGCACGAGCCGGCTTCGATCGCGGTACTGTGGGCAGTCATCAGGTGAAACATCCAGGGAACGTTCTCGCCAGTCGACCGTGGCCGCCGCGTGCAGAGGATGGCGTTTCGCTCCATCAGCAACTCGGTCTGCACGAACAGGTTGCTGAAGGCCGGCGCCTGGTCGTCGTCGCCGGCAACCGCGAGGACGACCTCGGCGTAGCTCGTCACCTCCAGACTGCGGCGCGTCCGGCCATGATTGACGAGGCGGATGCGGCGCAACTCGATGTCATCCTCAGGCGATACCGTGATTTCGGTATGGGTCTCGATGGCATGGTCGCGCCGTCGAAATTCAGCGCGTGCCTCGGACAGAATTGCCTCATAGTGCGCAGGGCGCGCGCGCGTGGGTTGATACGCCGTCGACCAGAAGACGCCGCTGACCGTATCGCGGATGTAGCAGAACGCGCCCCACCCGTCGCAGGTGGTGTCCGCCCGCCAACGCGTGACGCGGAAATCCTTCCAGCGGCTGTAGCCGCCGCCTGCGGCGGTCACCATGACGTGCAATCTGCCGTTCGAAAGCAGCTGCACTTCGGGCACTGGGGTATTCGGGTTGCCGATCACCCGCACCTGCGACTCGAACCCGCCGGTGGACGTGCGCAGATCGGTCAGCTCGGCTGCATGCGTGAAATAGCCGGTCGGCTTCGGAATGCGCTCGTGGAGCAGCAGCATCGTGGCCTGGAACAGCGGGTCGGCGGCAAAGCGCCGCTGCATCGCACCGTCCGCCACGGCATTGTCGAGCGCGAGCAGCGTCATTCCCTGGTGGTGGGCCATGAAGGAGCGGACCACAGCGTGCCTCTGTCCGCGCGGCACCCGCGATGGCGTGTAGTCGATCGCTTCGTACAGACCGAACTCACCATCGAATCCGGCGGCGGCCAGACGCTGCAGGTTCCGGCACGCCTCCTGGGGCGCCACCATCAGCGCGAGTGCCGACGCATAGGGCGCGACGACGAGGTCCGCGGCGAGCCCGCGCTTCAATCCCAGGCCAGGAACTCCGAACGCGCGATACTGGTAGTTGAGGCCGGCGTCGATCGTGTTGTAGCCGGATTCGGAGATGCCCCAGGGCACGCCGCGGCGCTTCCCGTACTCGATCTGGCGCTGCACCGCCGCCTGGTAGGTCTCGTCGAGGAGCGTATTGGAGAAGCGCGGCATCACCAGCAGCGGCATCAGATACTCGAACATCGAGCCGCTCCAGGACAGCAGCACCGGCGCCCCGCCAGTGCCGATCAATGTACGGCCAAGCGCGAACCAGTTTTCCTGCGGCAAGCGTCCCTGCGCAATGGCGACGAAGCTGCCAAGACGCGCCTCGGATGCCAGCAAGTCGTAGTAGCTCGCGTCGCGCTGCCGATCGCCCACGTTATAGCCGATCGAAAGCAGATGGCGCCCGGCGTCGTACAGGAAATCGTAGTCGACATCGGCGAATTTGCCCGCCTGCGCTGCCAGGCGCGCAATCGCGTCGATGCGCTCCTGCGCGCGGCGCGCGCTGCCCGCATCGGCCACCGGGAGGGCAGGCGACCGTGCCGCCAGTTCGCGCAAGGTTGGAATGGCCGCAGCACCGGAGTCATCGGCTTCCCGATCCGGCGATTCGCCGTTGGCGATCCACGGTACCAGGAAAGTCAGATCATCGCGTGCTGCGTCGCATTGACGCGCCAGCCTGCCGGCCCAGGCGCCCGCTGTGCCCAGCGCGCCACCACCCGGCGTATCCGCACGTTTCCTGGCGAGCCTCCCGGAGGCGACGCTCAGTCGAACCAGGCAGTCGTGCGCCGAGCGGAGCGACTCCGGCGGTGTCTCGCGCAGCGACCGCAGGATCGCGCGGAGCTCTGCGATGTCGCCGCTGTCATCGGCGGCGGAGACCCCCGTGATGCCGGCGACAATCTCCAGCGTGTCGCGAATGCCATCGATGCACTTCGGTGCCCAGATCGGGTCATCCACCAGCGCAAGCAAGCCGCGGCGCAAGGTCCACAGGTGGGCACTGAGGTTGCCGCTGTCCACCGTCGACACGTACGCTGAAAGTGGCTTGAGACTCCGGGTGTCGTACCAGTTGTAGAAGTGGCTACCATAACGTTCAAGTGTCGCCATCGAGCGCAGCGTGTTCGCGCTGCGCTCGATGACCTCGCCCGCGCTGAGGTAGCCGAAGTCGTAGGCCGCAAGATTCGCGAGCAGCGCGAGACCCATGTTGGTCGGTGAAGTGCGATGCGCTGTCGTCTCTGCAGGCTGCTCCTGGAAGTTGTCGGGCGGGAGACCGTGGTCTTCCACTCCGCCGACCGTCTCGAAGTACGCCCAGGTTCTGCGCGCGAGCATCCGCAGGAACTCGATTTGTCCGGGAGCGAACGCGATGTCGCGCGACACGATCGGCCGGCTGACCCACCATGTGACGATCGGAGCCGAAAACCACAGGCAAAGGATCGGCAGCGCTAACGCGAGCGCAGCGGGATTCGTGCGCGCCACTCCGAACAACGCGAGCAACGCAAGGACGGGCGCGGCCCACATCGACCGGAACGATGCCCGCAGGCCGGGGTCTCCATTGCCGAGCTCGCTCGATGGTGTCCACTCCAGACGCTTGCGATGGCTGACCAGCACGCGCCAGTTTGCGCGGACCAACCCGCGAAAACTGAACCATGCCTCGTCGGGAAGGCAGGCGAGCACGAACACCGCGCGCGCAAGGCGCCGTCCGGCCGCATGCGCAGTGGACGCGAGGTGCGGCAGCAGCAGCGCCTCGCGCGGCTTTGCCCATACGTCGACACCCGATGTGAGAAGCGGCGGAATGAATACGATCCCGAGCACCGCGAGCGTCCACGCCCACGACATGATCGGAAGCGCCCAGGAAAGGAGCAGCAGCGCAATCAGCGCTTCGGGCGCGAGACTGCGCCGCAGGTTGTCGAAGATCTTCCAGCGCGACAGAGTGGACAGTGGGTTGCGCGACCGCAATCCGCCGGGACCGGGAACGCGCGGGAGCAGCCAGGTGGCGATTTGCCAATCGCCGCGGATCCAGCGGCGCCTTCGGGTCACGTCGACGCTGTAGCGCGATGGGTAATCCTCGTAGAGCTGCACGTCGCTCATCAGCCCCGAGCGCGCATAACAGCCTTCCAGCAGATCGTGACTGAGAATGCGGTTTTCGGGGAGTCGGTCGCCGAGTGCCTGCCGGAATGCATCGACATCGTAGATCCCCTTGCCGATGTACGATCCCTCGCCGAACAGGTCCTGGTAGACGTCGGAGATCGCTCGCGTGTAGGGATCGACTCCGGGCTCTCCACCGCAAAGACGTGCATACCGCGACGCATTGGCGCTGCGCAGGCTCACGGCCATGCCGGGCTGGATGATGCCATAGCCTTCGACAACTCGTCCGAGTCGCTCGTCGTAGCGAGCGCGGTTGAGGGGATGGGCGATCGCACCCACGAGTTGTCGCGCGACGTCCCTGGGTAACTGGGTATCGGTGTCGAGCGTGATGACATATTTCACTTCTGCCAGTACGGTGGGTACGCCGACAATGAGCGAGAAGCACTCGGTCGATCCTTCACGCAGCAGCGAATTCAGTTCTGCGAGCTTGCCGCGCTTGCGCTCATAGCCCATCCACAATCGCTCTTCCGGATTCCAGCGTCGCGGGCGGTGGAACAGGAAGAAGATATCGCCGCCGGTGACTGCGCTCGTAGGTCCATATTTTCGATTCAGCGCCTCGATGCCATGTCGCGCGAGCGCAAGCAGTGGCGTGTCCGCGGGGGTCGCTTCCTGATCTGCGTCACTGAAGTCTGTCAGCAGGCCGAAGTGAAGATGGTCGTCCCGATTGGCGAGGAAGCGGACTTCCAGGCTCTCGATAAGTGCCTCGATGTCGCGAGGGTTGGTGAGCATCGCCGGCACTACGACCAGCGTGCGCAGTCCCGACGGGATCCCGGCAGAAAGATCCATTCGCGGCAGCGCCTGCGGCGTGGTCGACAGGGTGGCGAGCCAATTGACCAGCGCGACCGCAAGCTGACTCGTCCCGAGCACCGACAGGAAGCCGACCAGCGCAAGCAGTTGACCGCGCGCCCCATCGGCCTCGGCCAGCATGAGCAGGACTCCGGTAAGCAGTGCTGTCAGGAGCACGATCGAGCCCAGGTAGAGCGAGAGTGCAGACGTTGCGCAACGGCGCCGCAACTCACCCCACCCCGACAGATGAACCCTGGCTGCGTCTTCGAGCTGGCGCAGACCCCGGCCGACGAGGTAATAACCGACATGCGCGCGGCGGTCGTCGCCACCGCTGCGTGCGAGGTCGATTGCGCTGCGCGCGACGTCGCCTTCGGACAGTCGGCTGCGCTTTGCGATGCGCTCGAGCGCGTGCCGATAGCGGTCGCGCGTCGCAAAATCCATGCGACCGTAGACTCCGATCGGATCTTCGCGCAGCACCTGGTCGACAACGCTCGCGGCTTCGACGAACTCGCGCCAGTCCATCGCCCCGAGGAAGCGAAGACTCCCAATGCTGTTGCTGATCGAGACCTGATCGGTCGCCTGCTGCTGGTTTTCGGCCTGCACCAACTGCTCGATCGTCTGACCGGACTCCGACAGCCGCTGCTCGATCCACGTCAGCGGCAACGCCAGTGCCGGGCCCTGTCCCTGCAACCGGCGCGCAAGCTCCGCGACGAACGGGCCCACCATCGGCGGGTCCGATCGCGCCATGTCGGCGATGACCAGAATCAGGCTTTTCGGGTCCGTGCTCGCAGCCTCGGTCATCTGATCCGCCCACGCCTCAGCGCGGTTACGAGAGCCGCCGGCGGCGGTCATGCGAACCGCGACCCGTCGAAGGTTCTCGATCAGCGCGAGGCGGAGCATGATCGGAATTGCCCATAGCTCGCCCAACTCCAGCGCCGTGACCGTCTGGTATGCGGCCACGAACCTGCCGAGACTCTCCGAATCCACGCGGCCGTCACCGTGCGAGATCGCCTCCAAAGCGATGTCGTATACGCGCGGAAGCCCGTTCGAGAGGCCGTTGCTCAACCGAGGCAGGTCCCGGCTGTACCCGCGAGGCAGGTGTCGCCGCGCGGTGCGAATCTGCTCTTCGATCAGATAGAAGTTGTCGAGCAGCCACTCGGCGGCCGGCGTAATCCGCCGCTTCGCCTTGACCACTGCGGTCAGGAACTCGCAGGCTTCGTCGAGGACGGTTTCGTTGTCCGCCAACCGAGCCAGAAGACGGTCGGCCGCCCGCCGCGGATCCAGTTGGTGCAGCGTGGCGAGCCGCCTGCCGTGCTGCTCCATCTGATCGGCACTGAACAATTCAGAACGCAGTGGCGGCTCTTCGTCACTGTGCGTCTGGCGCAAGCCGTATCGACGTGAGTGCATTCCTACCCTGGATCGTTGCCGCGATTAGAATCCGATTGGACCACCGAATGCTACGCCTGCCCGTATCGCAGCGTTTCGAGACCGAGGGCGCTGTCTTCCATCATCGCAACTGCATCGGACGAGGAATAACGGCGCATTGCCCCGCGTGATTCGCTGTGGAAGTGTTATGATGATCTTGTTCCGGAGAGGGCAGTTCCAGCCCTTCCGTCTTTGCCAGGTTGGATCTGCAACCCTTGGCGTCTCCCCCCGGCACCGCACAGCTTGCGCGATGCCCCAAAGCCGGTCGAGAACCCGCGGTACGTCCGGTTCCGGCTTTTGCGCGACGCCGCGCAACGGTCGAAATCCAAGCACACGCCGATGTGGGCATTGCCCGCATGGCCTCGATTACTCATTTCTGAAAGGTCCATCATGTCGAATTCGAATCAACATCATCCAGTTCAACAGACTCCCGATAGCCGACAGGCAAGCTTCGAGACCGCGTTGCGCATTGCAACGATCACGGCCGAGGCCAACGAACAGCTCTTCAAACTGCAAAGCGATGCCGCGAACGCAGCGTTCGCCGAAAATGCCAAGCAGCTCAGAGCGCTGCTGAACACCAAGGATTCCGGGTCCGTGGTGACGGAATGGGCAGGTCGCTACCAGGCGAACATGCGAAGAATCCTGGAAGTTACCCGCGCCTGCTTCGAGATCGTGCCCAAGACTCAGGCCGAGATGACGAGATTGGTCGGCGAGCGCTTTGCCCCCTACAACAAGGAGACGCAGCACTACCTTGATCAGTTCGCCGCAGCGATTACCGAAGGGCGTGACGCGGCCGCGGCCGCGGTGAAGGATGTCCTTGCGAAGGCGATGTCGGGCGTGAGCGGAAGCAAACCCGCGAACAAGGAAAAAGTCGCCTGAAGGAACGGCGGCTGACTCCCTGGTTTCTACGAGCCGGAACCACAGCCGACCGCCGCTTTGACACCCGGCCCTGACGGTTCGATTGTCAGGGTTTTTTTTGTTCCGCAATTGCAAACGGTGTCGCGGGCGTGCGCGCCGTACCTCGCATGCGCGACACGCGCGTCGAAATGGATGCATCCAGCACGACGTCGGTTCATTCTCCGAGCATTTCCGCGACCGGATGCAGTCGGTCCACGTGCTGCGAGACGACTTTGACGATGACGATGATGGGGCTGCTGAGCAGGAGACCCCAGACGCCCCAAAGCCAGCCCCAGAACAGTAAGGAGATGAATACTGCTGCCGAATTCATGCGGGCGATTCTTCCCACCATCAAGGTAGCGACAAATGACCCAACGACGGTCGCGATAGCGAGCGAGGCGCCTGAAACGATGAGCGCCCTCGAAATCGACTCGAACTGCATGAATGCAGCCATGCCGGTCAACGCCGCCGTGGCGCCGGGACCAAGATACGGAATGGTATGCAGCAGTCCGGCCGCGACCGCCCACGCGCCGGCATTGTCGAGGCCGATCCAGCGAAACGCGATCCACGAAAGGGCCGCAACCAGCAGGTCGGTCACCAGCAGCATGAACATGTATTTCTGGATCATTCCGTTGATGTCGTCCAGGATGCGAACGGTGGTCTTCTTGTTCGACAGCGAGGGCCCGGCCAGGCGCACCAGCTTGCGCTTGAACTGATCACCACCGAGAAGCAGGAAGAACACCAGAAAAGCCAGCATCACGGCCTGTCCGATCACTCCGACGGCGCCCATCGAACCCGCCCACAGAAAGCTTTGAAGCTTGAAGGTCGGCTGGTCGACGACCACGTGCGTCGCGGACTCACGTGTCGCGGGAGGACCGCCCGCGGCCTGTGCTGTTGCCCTTTCCACCTTGGTTGCCGCGCTTTGTATCTTTTGCAGGTTCCCGGGCGTGCCGATGTGCACCTGCTCGATTGCCGCGGAGACCTTGGCTGCGGTTTCGGGCAACTGCCCGATGATCGTTTGAAGCTCCCCCCGCAACGAATACGCGCCGAGCACCAGCGCGCCGAGCACACCGGTCATCACGACCACGGTCCCGACGGCGCGCGGAATCCTGATCGACTCGAGCCATGCGACGAGAGGATTCAACGTGTATGCGGTGATGATGCCGAGCAACAGCGGAACCAGGAACTTCTCTCCCCACGAAAGCGCGAAAGCTGACGCCAGCGTGGCCAGCGTTCCGAGCGCAATGCTGCCTGCGGCAACCCGCAACTGGATGGCAGGAGCGAAAGGGGGCGGCGCGGTGGGCCTGCGCACCAATACGCGCAGCGCCTTCACTCACTTCGCCTTCGTCGCCCGCCCCCCTGCGTCCGACTCCTCGACGAACGTCACCAGCAAATCGGCCAGCTCGTCGGCGTGTTCCTCTTCCTTGGCGAGGATGCTCTCCATCATCCTCCGCGTCGTGGGGTCTCCGTCAGCGAGGTATCGAATGATATCGCGGTAGCCGTCGATGGCGATCCGCTCGGCCACCAGATCCTCGCGGATCATGGACGCGAGAGTAGTGCCTTCGACATACTCCGAGTGGCTGCGGCCGGTGAGTCCCCCCGGAGCGAAATCGGGCGCGCCACCCAACTGCACGATGCGCTCAGCGATCTCGTCGGCATGTCCCTGTTCCTCGTTCGAGTGGTCGAGAAACTCCTGGGCCACACTCTGCGAATGAATGCCCCGCGCCATGAAGTGGTGGCGTCGATAGCGCAGTACGCAAACGAGCTCCGTCGCCAAAGCATCGTTCAGCAGCCTGAGCACAGCCTCGCGGTCCGCCGAATAACCTGCTGTTATCGAGCCTTCGTCGATATGCTGCCTCGCCCGCTTGCGCAGGGTCTGGATGTCGGTAAGAAACGGAGTCTGGGGCATGATGAGTCTTCGCGGTTCGTAGTCGATGCAGGCATCGAGTCGGTGCCCGGCGTTAGAGGCGTCCCATCAGCAACAGGACGATCACGATCAACAGCACCACGCCGACGATTCCGCTCGGTCGGTAACCCCAGTTACGGGCGTGCGGCCAAGTGGGCAGCACGCCGATCAGGATCAGGATCACGACGATCAGCAGAATGGTGCCAAGGCTCATGTCATCCTCGTCCGAATCAGCCGCCCTTTTCGGAACCCTGCTCGTCCCGCTTGGGTTGATGCCCGGTCGCCTTGGCTTGCGGCTGCCGCCGCTTTTCCTCGCCCTGTTTCGCTTGCTCGGGCGCGGCCCGGGCCGCAGGTCCCTGCTTCACACGCTGTTCCTGAACCTGCGCATGGCCCTGGGGGCCCTTTCGCTGCGGATCCATCTGGGCGGTGACGGATCTTTGCCCCTCCGCGCGTCCCGGTTGCGGCGCTTGTTCGCGAGTGTCCATTGCGCGGCCCTGCCGCGAAGGCGCGGGCGCGCTGGTCGAGGCGCTTTGCGTTCG
>Ga0157370_10009243_pt1 | contig 10562 bp, 10 predicted proteins | sample C35metaG_FD_113463 | JGI IMG/M metagenome (GOLD analysis project Ga0157370, IMG submission 113463) | Corn rhizosphere microbial communities from Kellogg Biological Station, Michigan, USA - C3-5 metaG | ecosystem: Host-associated > Plants > Roots > Rhizosphere > Soil | place: USA: Michigan... | reverse complement strand
TCCAGCGAAAGCACCAGCGCCAGCGCCGCCGCGGCATCATCGACATGGATACGATTCGCGTAGATCCCGAGCCCTCTCGGCACCACGACCTTCCCCTCACGTAGCCGGTCGAGCAGCTGCGTCCTCCCCGGTCCGTACAGACCCGCCAGGCGCACGCTGACGCCACCGATACCGCGCGACGCGAGCCACCGCTCCGCCTCGAGCAATACGCGCCCATTGAATCCCGGCGGCGCGGGCACGGTCGTTTCATCGACCCAGTCGCCGCCCTGCTCACCGTAGACCGCCGTCGACGAGACGAACACGGTTCGACGCGGCGGCACAGGCAACGCATCGACCAGATGACGCAGACCGTCGGGGAAGATGGCGCGGTAAGCCTCTTCGTCTCGCGCGCCGGGCGTGGGCGCGTAGACCACGGCATCGGCGTGAGGAAGGGCCTTCAGGGTGTCGGGGCGCGTGAGATCGCCACGCAGCCAGCGGATGCCGTCGCCGTCCCGCCGTTCGCTCCGGCGCAGGGCGAAGACGCGATGCCCCGCCTCGACGAGACGCCGGGCGACGCGCGTGCCGACGTCACCCGCGCCCGCGACGAGCACGGTTTCGTACCTCTGGGGATGGCTTGTTGCTAGCATGGATGCGATGAATCCCTCGCCCAACCTGTTTCTGGTCGGCCCCACGGGCGCCGGCAAGACCACGATCGGACAACGCCTCGCGGCGCATTATGGCCTGCCGTTCGTCGATCTCGACGTGGAGATCGAAGCCCGCCTCGGCGTGACGATTGCCAGCCTCTTCGAGAGCGAAGGTGAGGCGGCGTTTCGCGCGCTGGAATCCGCGCATCTGGACGAGTTTAGTCGCGCCGACGGCATCGTGCTCGCGACGGGCGCGGGCGCCGTGCTCGACGAAGGCAATCGCGTGACGCTGGCGGAGCGCGGCACCGTGCTGCTGTTGTCAGTCAACGTCGACGAACAGTTCGACCGTCTGCGGCACGACCGGGCACGGCCGATGATCGCGGGCACCGACCGGCGGGGCAAACTCGAAGCGCTGGCCGAACATCGCAACCACCTCTACGAAGAGATCGCCGACCTGATCTTCCACGGTCGCCACGAACACGTGGACGCCGCGGTGCCCCGCGCCGTCGCCCTCCTCGACCGTCTCTGGAAACGCCCCTGATGGACATCGCAACCGTCGACGTCGACCTTGTCGGTCGCAGCTATCCCGTCTGGATCGGTCCCGGCCTGTTGGCCGACAACGCACGCTGGCGCACGGCGATCCGCGGCCGCCACGTGCTGGTGGTCAGCAATACGACCGTCGCGCCGCTCTATCTCGACGCGCTGGCCCAGGGGCTGGATGGTCTGCGCTGGTCGTCGTACCTGCTCGAGGACGGCGAGACGCACAAGACCTTCGCCAACGTCGGCAAGGTGCTCGAAGCGCTCGGTGAACTCGGCGCCACACGCGACGCCTGCGTGATCGCGCTGGGTGGCGGCGTCGTCGGCGATCTTGCCGGTTTCGCCGCCGCCTGCTGGATGCGCGGCATCGACTTCGTGCAGATCCCGACCACCCTGCTGGCGATGGTCGACTCGTCGGTTGGTGGCAAGACGGGCGTGAACCTGCCCGCGGGCAAGAACCTGGCCGGGGCCTTCCACCAGCCGCGCGCCGTGGTGGCCGATACCTATGTGCTCGATACGCTACCGCAGCGCGAGTTTCGCGCAGGGCTGGCCGAGATCGTCAAAGGCGCGGCCATCGGCGATCCGGACTTCTTTGCCTGGCTGGAAGATCACGCCGATGCGCTGAGCGGGCGCGAAACCGGCCCCCTTATCGAGGCGATCGCCCGCAAGTGCCGCTACAAGGCGGGCGTGGTGGCGCGGGACGAAACCGAGCAAGGCGAGCGCGCGTTGCTCAATCTCGGCCACACCTTCGGGCACGCGCTGGAAACCGCGGGCAATTACAGCGAGATCCTGCACGGCGAAGGCGTCGCCATCGGCATGGTGCTGGCGGCGAAACTCTCCGAACGGCTGGGCATGGCCCCGGCGACGGATACGCAGCGTCTGGTCTCCCTGCTGCGGCGACTGGACCTGCCCACGGAACCCTCGGGCAAGCATGCCGCCAGCCGGCTTCTGGAACTGATGCGGCTGGACAAGAAGAACACGGCCGGAACGCTGCGACTGATCCTCTGGCGAGGTATCGGCCGGGCGGAGATCGTCGCCGGCGTGGCCGAGGACGACGTCCTCGGCGTGCTCATTTGACGCACAGGGTGCGCCCTTCCGGGGGAGCGCCTACAATGATCGGCCCTGCGCCAGCCCGGATCGCTCGATGCGGATCTACATGCAAACCATGCCCGAAGCGGGGACCGAAGCACCCCGCTACGTCCAGATCACGCTCGAACAGGACCTGTTCGGCGGCTGGACCCTGTACCGCGAAAGCGGCGTGCAGGGCGGCAAGGCCTCGCTCAAGCGCGAGGTACACATCGAGCGCGACAGCGCGCTGGCGGCATTCGAAAAAGCGCGTGACGCGCAACTGAAGAAAGGCTTCAAAGTGATGTTCAGCCAAGGTCAGGAGTCGGCGCATGGCCGCTGACGTCCTGCGCAACGACCGTTTTCTCCGCGCGCTTCGTCGCGAACCCGTCGACACCACGCCCATCTGGGTCATGCGCCAAGCCGGCCGTTACCTGCCGGAATACCGCGCCACCCGCGCGCGGGCTGGCAGCTTCATGGGCCTGGCGACGAATCCTGAATTCGCCTGCGAAGTCACGTTGCAGCCGCTCGAGCGTTTCGAGCTGGATGCCGCGATCCTGTTTTCGGACATCCTGACCATCCCCGATGCGATGGGCCTCGGCCTGTCGTTCGAAGCGGGCGAGGGCCCGCGCTTCGCACGCCCCGTCCGCGACGCCGCCGCGATCGACAAGCTGGTCGTGCCCGATATGGATGGCGAGCTGCGCTACGTCATGGACGCGGTGCGCCTCATCCGCAAGGAGCTCGACGGACGGGTGCCGCTGATCGGCTTCTCCGGCAGTCCGTGGACGCTCGCCTGCTACATGGTCGAGGGTCAGGGCTCGAAGGACTTCGCGCAGGTCAAGGCGCTGGCCTGGAACGATCCCGCGCTGGCCCACCGCTTGCTCGACACCATCGCGCGTTCGGTCGCGGCCTACCTGATCGCTCAGGCCCACGCCGGGGCGCAGGCCCTCATGATTTTCGATACCTGGGGCGGCCTGCTCGGTCCCGCGCCGTTCCGCGAGTTCTCGCTGCGCTACATGGCCCGGGTCGTCGACGCACTGAAGGCCGACCCGGTCAGCCGCGACCTGCCGGTCATCCTGTTTTCGAAAGGCGCGCACGGTCAGCTCGAAGCGCTGGCCGATACCGGCTGCGATGGCCTGGGTGTGGACTGGACCATCGACATCGGCGAGGCGCGCCGTCGTGTGGGCGACCGGGTCGCCCTGCAGGGCAACCTCGACCCCGCCGTCCTGCGCGCGTCACCGGAGGTCGTGGCGCGTGAGGCCCGCGCGGTGCTGGATTCGTTCGGCAACCATCCAGGCCACGTGTTCAACCTCGGCCACGGAATCACCCCGGAAGTGAATCCGGAGAACGTAAAGGTTCTCGTCGATACCGTGCACGCCCACGGCCGGGCGATCCGGGAGAGCTGAGGCCCCCTCTACCCCCGTAGGAGCGCGCCCTGCGCGCGATGCTTCTGACCGCGAACGTGTTCGCGCAAGAGCATATCGCGCGCAGGGCGCGCTCCTACGGGGTCTTATCTCAGAACCGGTTCGGTCCCGCGATGTGGCATTTGTTGAGCTCGGTCTTCGCCGACGCGGCGCCGGCCTGATCGTTCGCCTGCAGGCGCATCTCGACCACCGTCTGCCAGTTACGTGCGCAGAGGCTGCCGGACTTCGGACCCATCTCGAACGACTGTTTGGCCAGCTGCTCCGCACGCGGGAAATCCTGCATGCGCACGGCGATTTCCGCGCGGTCCTGGATCAGCTCGGGCGCGTCCGGTGCGCGCTTCAGCGCCTGCGCGAGCTTGGCGTCGGCATCGGGATAGTTGCCCGCGCGCTCGTCGGCCGAGGCGGCCTGCTGCAGGCCCTGGACGCCCGGATCGCGCAGCGGCGCGACTTCGATCGCCGACTTTTCACGCTCACCCGCGGCGCGGATCTGCGCCACGATGTCGTAAGACGGCTTGCTGGGGCGGGTGGCTTGCGGCGGCGCCGGCTGGCTGCAGGCGGCGACGAGGGTGACGGCGGCAATGGCGCAGAAGCGAAAGCGATGCATGGGTCAATCCGTAGGATTACTGGGAACGGGCGGCGCGGGCTGGGCAGCTCCGTCACCGCCGCCGAACATACCCTTGAATCGCTGCCAGAAACAGCCCTCTTCCGCTTCCGGCACGTAACCGGACACGAACGGGAACTGACGCGCGCCTTCGCACGACGGGTCCGTGCGCTTACCCGTCTGCGGATTCACATAGGCCATTTCCAGGCCCTCGCCCGGCGCCGCTGACAGCGGACGCGTCGGCAGCTTGCGGAACAGCTCCTGCCAGACCTTCATGCTGCCGGTGGCGCCGTAGAGGCCGGTGGGCTTGTTGTCGTCACGGCCCATCCAGATCACCGCGAGACGGTCGCCCGTAAAGCCGGCGAACCAGGCATCGCGCTGGCTGTCGCTGGTGCCGGTCTTGCCCGCCGCGTGCAGGTACGCGAGGTTCGAATTGCCGATGGCCGCGGCCGTGCCGCCGTTGACCACCTGCTGCATGGCCCACGTCGTGAGACGCGCGGCGGTCTGGTACTCGCCTTCGCCCTCCTTCACTTCGTAGCGCTTGATCGCCTGGCCCTTGCTGTCCATGACGCCGCGCACGGCCACCAGCGGCAAGGCGTGCCCGTCGGCGGCGATGTACTCGTACAGCTGCGCCACCTGCAGCGGCGAGATGTCGATGGCGCCGAGCAGGAGCGACGGGCTGGGATTGACGCCCTCGAGCCCGAACGACTCGAGAAAGCCCTTCACCCGGCCGACGCCGACCTGCATGCCGAGGTTGACCGTCGCCAGGTTCCACGAATGGACCAGCGCGTCCAGCATCGGTACCTGGCCGTGGACCTCGCGGTCATCGTTCTGCGGCGTCCATGGGGTACCGTCGGGCTGACGCATGTTGATCGGCGAGTCGTCGACGATCGACGCCAGCGACCATTTGGACGGCTGCGCCAGCGCGACGAGATACACCAGCGGCTTGACCAGCGAACCGATCGAGCGACGGGCATCGAGCGCACGGTTGAAACCCTGCTCGCCCGGATCGCGCGAACCGACCACGGCCAGCACGCTGCCGTTGGTGGTATCGGTCACCACAGCGGCGGCTTGCGCGGCGGCGCCCCGCTTGCCGAGGCTCTTCATGGTCGTGACGATGGCCTGCTCGGTATAGAGCTGCGCCGTCGGATCCAGCGTGGTGAAGATGCTCAGGCTGCCGTCGCGCAGCGCGGCTTCGTCGAAGTCCGCCGTGATCTGCGACCGCACCAGTTGCATGAAGGCCGGGAAGCGGTTGTGCGGCAGCTGTGCGTTGGGCGCGATGCCCAGCGGCGCGGCCTGCGCCGCCCTGGTCTGCGCGTCGTCGAGCAGGCCGGTGTCGTGGAACTGCTGCAGGACGAGGTTGCGACGCGACAGGGCACGGTCCGGATAACGACGCGGATCGTAATAGCTGGGCCCCTTGACCAGGCCGATCAGCAAGGCGATCTCCTGAGGACGCAGATCTTCCAGACGGCGGCCGAAGAAAAACTCGCCGCCGGCGGCGAAACCATGCACCGCCTGATTACCCTGCTGGCCCAGGAAGACCTCGTTGACGTAGGCCTCGAGGATACGACCCTTCGGATAATGCGCCTCCATCAGCAACGAGAGAATGGCCTCGTTGACCTTGCGCAGCATGTTCTGATCGCGGTCGAGGAACAGGTTGCGCACCAGCTGCTGGGTCAGCGTGGAGCCGCCCTGCACCGTATGACCTGCACGGATGTTGGCGACCGACGCGCGCGCGATGGCCGAGAAATCCAGACCGATGTGATTCTTGAAGTCGCGGTCCTCGACCGCCTGCAGGCCCTGCACGAGCAGCGGCGGCACGTTCTCCAGCCGCACGATGCGACGCTCTTCCTGCTGCGCGCCATACAACGTCGCGATACGTGCGGGATCCAGATGGATCGACTTGATCGGCTTGTCATTGGTGTCGTCCACCACCGAGGCGACCTGACCATTGGCCAGGACGACACGGATGCGGTGCGGCAGCTCGCCGCCATCCGGACCGAAGTAGCCATGCGAAGCGATGATGAAGCGCGAGCCGTTCTTCGAGTAGCTGCCCTGGACCTTGCCGGCTCCTTCGGTGGTGTAGCCGGCAAAGGTCAGTTCCAGCTCGAGGGCCGCCGGCGTCAGTGCCCTGCCCGGTTCCAGTGGCAGCGGCCGCGCATAGACGCGGGTGGGGACCGCGAACACGAGGTCGTTGAAGCGCTCCTGCAGGCGCGCATTGAGAATCAGCGTGTAGGGCAAGAGGAAGCCGAACAGCAGTCCCATCACCAGCCAGAAGGGAATACGCAGCCACGGCCAGGCCGTGCGCAGGAGGGAGCCAAGACGATTCAGGAAAGCCAACGCGGGAAAGTCCTGCGAGAGAGGTCGGGGACCGATGATAGGGGCAGCTCACCGGCGCCCATCTGAACGGATGCGGGCAAAGTGAGGGCGATGCGGATCAGCGGACCGGCTGCCAGGTCCCGGGCTGCGGCCGGAAAGGCCGCGGATGCACACCGAGGATGGCCTCCAGGTCCGTATTGTCGGCAATCAGGTCGGTATCGAGCCGGTTCACCGGTCCGCGCATGAGCGGCGACACGGATGCGGCAAGTTCGAGCACCAGACGAGGGACCGGGAGCGGCACGACGAAACCGCCAGCGCTCCGCTGCGTCCGCCGGAACATGTCCGCGGCCGTGAGCCGTTCACCGCCGCCCATGGAGAGGGTGCGGCCGCGCGCCGCCGGTGTCCGCAGAGCGGCGACGACGGCCGCGGCGATATCGTCCGCGTGCACCGGCTGGCGCTGACCCCGACCTGCCGGCAGCGGGAAAATATGGCGACGGCGGGCGGACGCCACGATAGGCGTCAGGCTCTTGTCCATGCCGGCCCCGTAAATAAGCGTCGGCCGGAAGACGGTCCATGGCATACCGCGCGATGCGCAGGTCGCGATCAGCATCGTTTCCGCGTCCCGCAGGCGGCGCGACACTTCCCGCTCTTCGGGCACCTGCGATTCGCGCTTGGTTTCGGCGCTCATCGACGACGTGGCGACGATGTGGGGAATGCCCGGCAACCGCACCTCGGCAAGCCACTTTGCCAGCAGATCGATGGGCCCCAGCGAGACGACGGCCTCCAGCGGCGGCAGTTCCGGCATGGCGTCCGGAAGATGACCGGTCCGCCAGCGAGGGTCGCTGGCCGGCGGGCGCCGGCTGACCGCCATCCATGCATACCCCGCCGCCTCGAGCCGCGGAAGAAGGAAGTGCCCGATCTGGCCGGACGCGCCCATCACCAATACCGTCATCGTGCTCAGCGCCCTGTCGCGATGCGCTCATAGGCGCTTTGCAGCCGCGGATCGTCCGGCACGTAGCGTCGTGCGTGGTCGAGCGACTGGAAGGCGCCCTGGCGGTCGCCGCTGGACGCGCGCTGCAGCGCGTTATCGATGAGGGCGCTGCCGAGGCGATGACGCATCTCGCCCTGGGAAGCATCGCCCGGCGCCAGGTCCGACAGGGTGCCGTACAGATCTTCGGCGCGCTTTACGTTGCCAGCGGCGACGGCCTGCTGCATCTGCTTCTCGACCTGCGCGGGCAAGCCCTGCAGGCCCGCGCGAGCGGTCGGGTCGTTGCCGTCGATCGCCAGGGCGTTTCGGTAGAGGTCGTAGGCGCTGTCGCCCGGGGGATCCATGATGTCGCCGCGCGACGCCGCGGCCTGTGCACGACGAACCAGATCGGCGACCTTGGCTTTCTGCTCCGGACTGACCGCGAGCGAGGCTTCCGGTGCGTTGTCGTCACCTGCCTGCGCGCCCGCCGCAGGCGGGACGCTGGCGGCCGCATGCCCGTCGCCACCGCCCAGTCGTGCGCGAGCGGCGGCGAGTTCGGCGGATTTCGGGGCGAGCTTCGTCGCCTGATCGAGCAGCTTCGCCGCCTGGGCGTCGTCATTGCTGTCGAGGGCGGCATTGGCTTGCACGATCAGCGCCTGCGCCACCTGGCCGAGCCCGGCCTTCGCGCCCGCGTTGTCGGGGTCCGCGGCGAGCGCGGCGTTGAAGCGCGCCAGCGCGGTGTCGTCGCCGTCACCGGTGAAGCGCCCCGCGCGCATCGCATCGTTGCCCTGCTGGATGAGCGTGGCGATCGCCTGGTCGTCCTGCTTGCGTGTTTCCGCCAGCGAGGCACGCAGCGACGGAAGGTCGCTGTAGCCGGGCACGAGGATGGCGATACGATCGACCAGCGCATTGGCCCTGGGGCGATCGTTGTCGGAAATCGCCTGCCTTGCCTGCGCCGCCAGCGCGTCGCCCACACGATCGAGACCGCGTGCCGCCACCGTATTGTTGCGGTCAGCGTCGAGCACCCGGCGGTAAAGCGCCCCCGCACCGTCGTCACCGTCGAACTTGCCGGCGGCGAACGCCGCCTGCGCACGGTCGATCAGTGATTCGGTGTGGCCCTGCGGATTACGCGCCTGCGACAGCTGCTGGGTGAGGCGTTCGACGTCGCTGCCACCCCCGAGCAGTTCGCGGGCGACGTTGAGCGCGGCTTCGGCTTCGTCAAGGTTGCCCGCGCTGAGGGCCGCGTCGGCGCGAGCCACTTCCGCCATGCCGACGCGGCGCAGGCCGTCGCGCGCCTGGTCGCTGTCGGGCTGCTGGTCACGCGCCTTCTCGAGCAGTTCGCGGGCGCTGTCACCCGCCGTGCCATCGAGCTTGCCGGCCGCGAGGGCCTGATTGGCCTGACCGAGGAGATCGTTGAGCTCCGTCGCCGGCATCAGATTGCGCAGCCGGTCCTGCTGCAACCACAGGCCGGTGACGCCACCGATGAGCAAGAGGACCAGCACCGGAATGAGCCAGCCGCGTTTGCGCTCGCGCCGTGGCGGCGGTGGCGTGGGTCCGCCCGTACGCCGACGCGGCTCGTCGACGACGATGTGAGGCAGGCCGTCGTCCACCGGCGCGGCCGGACGGTCGAGGTCATCGAGCCGGCCGAGCCTCGGCTCGGTGCGACCGCGATGGTCGTGATCGTGGTTGTCTTTGCGTCCGCTCATGGGCGTGGGTCTTCCCTAGGAGCGGAGCAGCTTAACATTCAGGCGTGAACGGCCGTTGTAGGCCGCGCACGTCAGATTTCGACGCGGATCCGGCTGGCCGCGCGCTTGGCCTTGTCGAGCGCCTCGTCGACCGTCGCGGCGCGCGCCAGCGTCACGGCCATGCGGCGACGGCCGCGCACTTCGGGTTTTCCGAAGATACGCAGCATGGTGCCGGTCTCGGCCAGGGCTTCCGCCACGCCGTGGTAGGTGGGCGAGTGCCCCTCCCCTTCCACCAGCACCGCGCAGGAGGCGGCGGGCGAAAAAGCGTGAATCTCCGGCACAGGCAGACCAAGGATGGCGCGGGCATGGAGGGCGAACTCCGACAGATCCTGCGAGATCAGGGTGACCAGGCCGGTATCGTGCGGCCGCGGGCTGACTTCGGAGAAGATCACTTCGTCGCCACGGACGAAGAACTCCACCCCGAACACCCCCCAGCCACCGAGCGCGGCCGTGATCGCGTCGGCCTGGCGTTCGGCGGACGCCCGCGCGGTATCGCTCATTGGCTGCGGCTGCCACGACTCGCGATAGTCGCCGTCTTCCTGGCGATGGCCGATGGGCGCGCAGAACGACACGCCGTCCCGGTGGCGCACCGTCAGCAGGGTGATCTCGTAATCGAAGTCGATGAAGCCCTCGACGATGACCCGGCCCCGGCCGGCACGACCGCCGGCCTGCGCATATTCCCATGCCGCCTGCGCATCGGCGGGCGTGCGCAGCACGCTCTGACCCTTGCCCGACGAGCTCATCACCGGCTTGGTGACGCACGGCGTACCGAGCACCTTCACCGCCTCGACGAACTCCTCGTAGGTGTCGCAGAACCGGTAAGGCGAGGTCGGCAGGCCGAGCTCCTCGGCGGCGAGGCGACGGATGCCCTCGCGATCCATGGTCAGCCAGGCCGCCTTCGCGGTGGGGATGACCCTGAGACCTTCCTTCTCCATCTCGATCAGCGTGGGCGTGTGGATCGCCTCGATCTCCGGCACCACCAGATGCGGCTTCTCTTCCTCGATCAGCGCGCGCAGGGCCTTGCCGTCCAGCATGTCGATGACGTGGCTGCGGTGGGCCACCTGCATCGCCGGCGCATTGGCGTAGCGGTCCACGGCGATCACCTCGACGGCGAAGCGCTGCAACTCGATGGCGACTTCCTTGCCCAGTTCGCCGGAGCCCAGCAGGAGCACCTTGAGGGCGGTATGGGAGTGCGGGGTGCCGAAGGTCTTCATGGGGCGGGTCCGGTAGGGTCCAAACCCGCATTCTACCGGGGCGGACCCCGACTAATGGGGTACTTGA
>Ga0157370_10009242_pt1 | contig 10563 bp, 13 predicted proteins | sample C35metaG_FD_113463 | JGI IMG/M metagenome (GOLD analysis project Ga0157370, IMG submission 113463) | Corn rhizosphere microbial communities from Kellogg Biological Station, Michigan, USA - C3-5 metaG | ecosystem: Host-associated > Plants > Roots > Rhizosphere > Soil | place: USA: Michigan... | reverse complement strand
GCAGCCCGGATTCGATCACGCCGGCATCGCGACCCAGGCGGTCGTCGAGCGCGAGCTCCGCGGCGAAGGGACGTCCCGCCTCGAGCTCGGCCGAGAGGCGTTCGTCGAACGGGTCTGGGCCTGGCTGCACGAGTACGGCGGCGTGATCATGAGCCAGTTCCGGCGGCTCGGCTGCTCGCTCGACTACGAGCGCGAGCGCTTCACGATGGACGACGGCTACGTCCGCGCGGTGATGCGCTTCTTCGTGCACCTGTACGAGCGCGGCTGGCTCTTCCGCGACAACCGCATCGTCAACTGGTGCAGCGATTGCCGCACGTCGATCTCCGATCTCGAGGTCGAGTACCTCGACGTGGACGACACGCTCACGTACGCGCGGTACCCGCTCGTCGACGGGGAGGGAGGCATCTCCGTCGCGACCGTGCGGCCGGCGACGATCCTCGCCGACGTCGCCGTGGCCGTGCATCCCGACGACGAGCGGTACACGAGCCTGATCGGCAAGGACGTACAGGTGCCGGTCGTCAACCGCACGGTGCCGGTGATCGCCGACGAGCGCGTCGATCCCGAGTTCGGCACCGGGGCCGTGAAGATCACCCCGGGGCACGACCCGATGGACTTCGACATCGGCCGCGACCACGGGCTCCCGGAGCTGACCGTGATCGGCCTCGACGGCCGGATGACGGGCGACCTCCCGGACGGCTACGCGGGACTGACCGAGGACGAAGCGGCCGAGCGGGTCGTGCAATGGCTCAAGGACAACGACCGGCTCGAGAAGCGCGAGCACTACCGGCACGCGGTCGGCCACTGCGAGCGCAGCCAGACGCGGATCCAACCGCTCGTGTCGCTGCAGTGGTGGTGCGACATGAAGCCGATGGCCGGCGCCGCGCTGGAGTCGATCGAGTCGGGCCGCGTCACGTTCCACCCGCCGTCGCAGAACCGCGTCGCGCTCGACTGGCTGAAGAACATCCGCCCGTGGAACGTGTCGCGCCAGCTGTGGTGGGGGCATCAGCTGCCGATCTGGTACTGCGACAACGGCCATGTGACGTGTGCCGAGGAGACGCCCTCCGAATGTGCACAGTGCGGCTCGACGACGCTGGCGCGCGACGAGGACGTGCTCGACACGTGGTTCAGCTCGGCGCTCTGGCCGTTCGCGACGCTCGGTTGGCCGGACGACACGCCGGAGCTGCGCCGCTACTACCCCGGCAACGTCAACTCGACGGCGCGCGAGATCATCTTCCTCTGGGAAGCCCGCATGGTGATGGCGGGGCTCGAGCTGATGGGCGACATCCCGTTCGACGACGTGATCATCCACTCGACCGTGCTCGCCGGGGACGGACGCCGCATGTCGAAGTCGCTCCGCAACGGCGTCGACCCGATCGATCTGATCGAGGAGCACGGCGCGGACGCGACGCGCTACGGCCTCCTGAAGATGACGTCGACGCAGGACGTCCGCTTCTCGACGCAGCCGATCGAGGAGGGCCGCCGGCTCGCGAACAAGCTCTGGAACGCCTCGCGCCTCCTCCTGATGAACGCGGGCGACCGCGTCGAGCTGAAGCCGACGTCGGAGGAGGAGCGGTGGATCCTCGCGCGCATCGACGTGGCCCGTGCGCAGGTCGAGGCCGACCTCGAGCGCTTCGACTTCTCGCACGCGGTCGAGCGGCTCTACCACCTGACGTTCGACGACTTCTGCGACTGGTACCTCGAGTCGATCAAGCCGCGGCTCGCCGACGAGGACGTGCGCGCGACCGCGTTCGGCGCGCTCGAGCGGCTGCTGAAGCTGCTGCATCCCGTGCTGCCGCACGTGACCGAGGAGATCTGGTCGCACCTGCCGGCACGGGAGTCGCGGCTGATCGTCGCGCCCTGGCCCGAGCCGGCGCCGGCACAGACCGAGGGACAGATCGAGCGTGCGCAGACGGCGGCGCGCATCTACCGGCGCAGCGGCGTGCGCATCCGGCTCGACGGCGACGCGGAGCGGATCTTCAATGCGGTCGTGCGCCCCTCGGAGAACGGACAGGGCGACGTCGAAGCCGAGCGCGCGCGCGTGCGGAAGGAGATCGAGCGCTCCGAGCGCATGCTCGCGAACGGCAAGTTCGTCGCGAACGCGGCGCCGGAGGTCGTCGCTGCCGAGCGCGAAAAGCTACACCAGTACCGTGCAGAGCTCGACGCACTCGGCGGTTGAGTGGATCTCGTCGCTCAGCCCGTGGCCGGTCGACGGCTTCGGGCTCGAGCGGATGCGGCGGCTCCTGCACGACCTGGGCGATCCGCAGCTCGCCTACGACGCGATCCACGTCGTCGGGACGAACGGCAAGTCGACGACGACGCGCCTGACCGAGGCGCTGCTCGCGAACGAGGGGCTGCGCGTCGGCGCGTACTACTCGCCGCACGTGCGCGGCTGGAGCGAGCGCATTCGTGTCGACGGCACCGACGCCGATTTCGAGCGCGCGGTCGATCGCGTCCGGCCCCACGCAGCCGACGCGACGCAGTTCGAGATCCTCACCGCCGCCGCGCTGCTCGAGTTCGCGGAGGCGGGCGTCGATGCCGCAGTCGTCGAAGCCGGGCTCGGCGGACGGCACGACGCGACGAACGTCCTGCGTACACGCGTGGTCGTGCTGACGAACGTCGCGCTGGAGCACACCGAGGTCCTCGGCGACACGCGCGAGGAGATCGCCGCCGAGAAGCTCGCCGTCGTGCAGCCCGGTTGCGTCGTCGTGCTCGGCGACCGCGAGTGGGAGGAGCTCGCGCGCGCGAACGGCGCCGCACGCGTCGAGCTGACCGGGGCGAGCAACCTCGCGCTGGCGATCGCGGCGGCGCAGGCCTTCCTTGGCCGGGAGGTCGATCCGCACGCCGCCGACGACGTCGCGCTTCCGGGCCGCCTGGAGCGGCGCGGCGACGAGCCCCTGGAGATCTGGGACGGCGCGCACAACCTCGCCGGTCTCGGCTACCTCCTGCCGCGCCTGCCCGATCGGGACGACTGGGTGGTCGTCGCGTCGATCCTCGCCGACAAGCGGCCGGAGCTGATGCTCGAGGCCCTGTCCGTCCTCGGCCGCCGTTTCGTGGCCACGGAATCCGCGAATGCCCGCGCGTTGGCGGCAGGGGAGCTCGCGACCCGCGCCGAACCGTACTTCGACCATGTCGACGTCCTCCCCGACCCACACGCCGCCCGGGCCCACGCCCGCGCGCTGGCGGGGCAGGCGGGGGCCGTCGTCGTCACGGGCTCGCTCTATCTTCTGGCAGAGCTCAGTGACTCCAGCCACCGTCCATAGCCTCGGCGACCGGGTCAGCGTCTTCGCGCTGGCATTCTTCGTCCTGGTCGTGATCGTCGGCGGCGCGTTTGCCGCCGGCTATCTCATAGGAAGGATCCTGCTGTGACGGTGGTCGCCAGCTTCTTCAGTTCGGGCACGTGGCTTGCCGTGCGCAACCTGCTGATCTTCTTCGCGGTCGTCTTCTGGCTCGCGACCGTGTTCTGGATCTACAAGGACGCGCGCCGGCGGCTCGAGGACCCGTGGCTGATCGGCGTCAGCGTCATGCTCGGCGTCATCGTCCCGTTCCTCGGCGTGTTCGTGTACATGCTGTTCCGGCCGCCGGAGTACCTCGAGGACGTGCGCGAGCGCGAGCTCGAGATCAGGGCGATGGAGGACAGGCTCTCGAAGCGCGACCTGCACTGCCCGGTGTGTCGCAGCGAGGTCGACATCTCGTTTCTCGTCTGTCCGATCTGCACCACGAAGCTCAAGCAGGCGTGCGTGAACTGCAAGCAGCCGCTCGAGGCGCTGTGGCAGGTATGTCCGTATTGCGAGACGCAGGTCGAGCCGGCCGCGGTTGCGCTTCCGGCGCTCGAGCCGCCGCGTCGCCGTCGCGCGCGGTAGCCCGCGCGGGCTCGGGTCGGCGATGAGAGCGGCCGAGCTCGTCTTCGCCGCCGGGTGGGCGGCCTTCTGTGCGTACTGGATCGTCGCGGCCTTTTCCATGAAGAGGGGCCGCGTCCCGTGGGCGCGCGAGCTGCGCATCAGGGCGGTGCTCGCGGTCGTCGTGGTCGTCGTGATTCGCCTGGGAGCGTTTCGCGGTCGCGGCATCCAGACCGATCCGTGGCGCCTGGGCATCGGGCTCGCCGTCTTCGCCGCCGGGCTGTCGTTCGCACTCTGGGCTCGCCTGCAGCTGGGGCGCAACTGGGGAACGCCGATGACGCAAAAGGTCGACCCGGATCTGGTGACGAGCGGCCCCTACCACTGGGTGCGCCACCCGATCTACTCGGGCATCCTCGTCGCAGGGGCGGGGACCGCCGTTGCGCTCAGCTGGCCGTGGCTCGTCGCGGTGGCCCTCGCTGCCGTGTACTTCCTCTACAGCGCCTCCGTCGAGGAGCGCTATCTGACCGAGCAGTTCCCCGACGCGTATCCCGCGTACAAGCGCTCGACCAAGATGCTGCTCCCGTTCATCCTCTGAGCGATGAGCGCGCGGAGCATGGCCAACCCGTACGGCCTCGGCCGCCTCTTCCGTCCTGCCAGGCGTCGGAGCGGCGCGGCGATCGACGCCCTCGTCGCGGTGCGCGGCGAACTGACCGAACCGTCACCGTTCCACTGCCCGCGGACGGCCGCTCCCACCGACCGATGAGCACGGCGCGTCCGTCTTCGTGCGCTCAACCGTCTGCGATCAGCCGGTCGACGGCCGCGTGCAGCTCGTCGAGCCGTACGAGCCCGACGTCGCGCACGATCCCGTCGGCGTCGACGAGCACGTTCGTCGGCACGCCGCGAATCCCGAGCTGCCGCGCGTAGTCGCCTGACTCGTCGAGGAGGATCGTCGCGTCGATGCCCCACATCTCGCGGAACCGCTCGACCTCAGGCCGCGCCTCGCTGCCTTCCCAGACGCTGATGAGCACGACGTCGAGGCCCGACCGGGCCCCCTCGCTTCGACGCAGATCCTCGAGGAACGGCGCCTCCGCGTTGCACGGGCCTCACCAGCTCGCGAAGAAGTTGAGGATGTAGCGCCTCTCCGCCCATTCGAGGCTCGTGCGCTGCTCACCCGTGTGGTGATCGGGGAGTGAGAACGCGGGGAGGCGGCGGCCGACGAGCTGCGCAAGCACGCCTTCGGCCGGAGCGTCTTCCACACCGTCGCGCTGTGTCTCTTCGACGATCTCGAGCGTCCCGCTGCCGGCGTTCGCGACGAGGAGACGCCCGTCGTCGGGGTCGACGACGACCCCGCCGGGGCCTTCGCCGACATCGATGCGCCCGCACTCCGAGCCGTCCACGACTGAGAGCACCGAGACGGTGCCGTCGCCGCGATTCGTCACGTAGACGCGATCGTGCTCCGGGGCGACCGTCAGTCCGACCGGCGCGCTCCCGGCGGTGAGCTCCTCGACGACGGCACGCGAATCGAGGTCGATCCGCGCGACCGTTCCCGCGAGCGAGTTGACGACGAACGCTTCGCCTCTCTCCGAGACGATGCCGACCGCGCATGCGCCCTGCCCGACTTCCACGCGCCCGGTCGGCTCGAACGTGTCGATGTCGACGAAGGTCACCGATGCGGCGATGAAGTTGACGCAGAGCGCGAGCCGCCGCGTCGCGTCGACAGCGACGGCTCCGGCCCCCGGCTCGGCGTCGACCACTGCCAGCGTCTCGAGCGTGTCGAGGTCGAGGACGCTCATCGTCGAGCCCATCGAGTTGCCGCAGTACAGGCGGCGCTCGTCGACGTCGAGCGTCAGGCCCGACGGTTATGCGCCCACGGCGACCCGCGCTTTTTCTTTTTTCATCGCTACGGCGACCACCGAGAGCGCGTCGGCGTGCGCGTCGGCCGTGAAGATCCGGTCGGTCCGCTCGTCGAACACGACGTCGATCGGCTCCGCGCCGACCGCGACGTGCGTGACGACGGCCGCGGCGGCGAGGTCGACGACTGCGAGCGTGTCGCTGCGGGAGCAGGCCACATACGCGCGGCGTCGGCGGGTGTCGACGGCGGTGCCTTCCGGATCGAGACCGACCGGAATCGCCGCCACCGTCTGTGTCGAGATCGGCACCGGGCGATTCTGACGTGTCACGGCTCTTGCAGGAACTCCAAGCGGTTGCCGAACGGGTCGTGCGCGTAGAACCGGCGGACACCGGGGACGGCCTCGTCCCACTCCACGTCGCCGATCCGCGCCGCGAGCGCGTCGAGGTTCTCGACGAGGAGCGCCGGATGTGCCTTGCGCGCCGGCCGGAAACCCTCTTCGACGCCGACGTGGAGGTTCTCGAACCAGACCCCGCCGCGCTCGCGCAACGCTGCGGGCTTCTCCACTTCGCGCAGCCCGAGCACGCCGCCGTAGAACGCGCGCGCGTCCTCCTCGCAGCCCGGAGGCGCCGCTACCTGGACGTGGTCGATCCGCACGTCGATAGCATGCCGCCGCGATGGCCGTCGAGCGCACGTTGATCCTGATCAAGCCGGACGCGGTGCGCCGGCGCCTCGCCGGCGACATCCTGCAGCGGATCGAGAGCCGAGGCTTCACGGTCGTGGCCGGGAAGCTGCTCACGGTCACGCGCGAGCTCGGCGAGGAGCACTACGGCGAGCACCGCGAGAAGCCGTTCTTCGGCGAGCTCGTCGAGTTCATCACGTCCGGCCCGACGTGGGCCCTGCTCGTCGAGGGCGAAGGGGTGATCGCGACGATGCGCAAGACGATCGGCGCGACGGACCCCGCGAATGCGGAGCCGGGCACGATCCGCGGCGATCTCGCGAGCTCGATGCCGGACAACCTCGTTCACGGCTCCGACTCACCGGAGTCGGCGCAGCGCGAGGTCGCGCTCTGGTTCTCCGCCGATGAGCTCGGCTGAGAACGAGCGCATCGCGGCGAACGTCGCGCAGTGGACGAGGACGAACGCGGAGTTCACGGACCGCGACGCGGAGCGGCAATGGCGCGATCCGCAGGTCTACTGGGGCGAGTTCGGCACGCGCGACGAATGGCTCGGCGACGTCGCCGGCCTCGGCGTCGTGGAGCTCGGCGCCGGGACCGCGTATTTCTCGGCGAAGCTCGCGCGCGCCGGCGCGCGTCCGATCGCCGTCGACCCGACGCCGGCGCAGCTCGAGACGGCGCGGCGGATGCAACGCGAGACAGGGCTCCACTTCCCGCTCGTCGAGGCGCCTGCCGAGAGCGTCCCGCTTCCGGACGCGTCGTTCGACCTCGTGATCTCCGAGTACGGCGCGTCGCTCTGGGCCGATCCGGAGCGTTGGCTGCCCGAGGCCGCACGCCTGCTCCGCCCGGACGGACGCCTCTTCTTCCTGACGATGTCGACGCTGGCGCACCTCTGCACGCCGGACGAGGACAACCAGCCGATCGTCAATCGGCTCGTGCGGCCGCAGTTCGGTCCCTGGGAAACGCGCTGGGAGGGCTACGACGGCGCGGAGTTCCACCTCTCGCACGGCGATTGGATCCGGCTCCTGCGCGCCAACGGCTTCGTCATCGACGCCCTGCACGAGTTGCAGGCGCCGGCCGACGCGACGACGCACGAGTACTACCTCGTCATCCCGGCCGACTGGGCGCGGCGATGGCCAGGCGAGGATCTATGGGAATGCAGGAAGACGTAGACACGATCGCGGCGAACATCGCCGACTGGACGCAGGCGAATGCGGAGCACACGGATGCGAGTGCCGAAAAGGCGTGGGCGCATCCGGGGATCCTCTGGGGCGTGTTCGCGATCCCCGAGGAGCAGGTCGGTGCACTGCCGGGCTCGGTCGACGGGCTCGACGTCGTCGAGCTCGGCTGCGGCACGGCGTACTTCGGCTCCTGGCTCCAGCGGCGCGGCGCTCGCGTCACCGGTGTCGACCCGACGCCCGCCCAGCTCGCGACGGCGCGGCGGATGATGGCGAAGACCGGCATCGAGTTCCCGCTGGTCGAGGCGCCCGGCGAGGCCGTACCGTTGCCGGACGCCGCGTACGACCTCGCCGTCTCCGAGTATGGGGCATCGCTCTGGGCGGATCCCTACCGCTGGATCCCGGAAGCCGCACGGCTCCTGCGCGCCGGCGGGCTGCTCGTCTTCCTCGTCAACTCGACCCTGGTCTACCTGTGCGCGCCGGACGGCGAGGGCGTCGTCGGGCAGGAGCTGCAGCGTGAGCAGTTCGGGATGTACCGCATCCGATGGGACGGCGCGATCGGCGTCGAGTACCACCTCGCCCATGGCGACTGGATCGAACTGCTGCACGAGAACGGCCTGGAGGTCGAGGCGCTGCACGAGCTGCGTCCGCAGCCGGGTGCGGTCGATCCGGCCTACTACGACTTCGTCACGGTCGAGTGGGCGGAGAAGTGGCCCGCCGAGGAGATCTGGGTAGCCCGAAAAACGTGAGCCCGGTCGTACGCCTGCCCTCGTGGCGCGAGGTCCTCGACGGCCCGTGGGCGGTGCGGCTGCGATCGGGCGGGACGGGCGCGTGGTTGATGCGCGGCGAGGCGGAGACCGTGCCGGATCTCGAGTGCCGCTTCGTCGCGGGCGCCGCGGCGCGAACGACGGCAGACGCGCTCTCCGAGCTCGGCTCGGCACTCGAGCTGGAAGACGAGCCGGCGGGGTGGGACGATGTCGCGCGTGCAGTGCCGACGGGAACGATCGCACTCTTGATCCTCGACGCCGACCGGCTGCTCGCGGACGAGCCTTCGCAGCTCGCCGGTCTCGTCGGCGCGCTGAAGACGGCCTCCGAGCGCACGCGACTGCGCGTCGTCTTCCAGGCGCGCGACCTGCCGCTCGAGGCGGAGGCCGTGCTCGCCGAGTTCGGCGTCGCGGAGATAGGAGCATGAGCGCTCCGCCGGCGCCGCCGCTTCTGCTCGCGTCGACGTCGCCGCAGCGGCGCGCGATCCTCGAGCAGCTCGGCATCCCGTTCGAGGTCGTCGCACCCGACTACGAGGAGCACGATCCGCCGGAGGCGGACGCGGAGCAGCTCGTGCGCGACCATGCCCTCGGCAAGGCGCGGTCGGTGGCCGCGCAGGCGGGCGACCGTCCCGTGCTCGGCGTCGACACGACGGTCGTCCTCGCCGGGCGCATCTACGCGAAACCGGCCGACGTCGGCGAGGCGGAACGGATGCTCGAGGAGCTGAGCGGGAAGACGCACGCCGTCGTGTCGGGGCTCGCGCTCGTCACACCCGGCTGGGAGATCGTCGACGCCGAGCACACCCGTGTCACGTTTCGAACGCTGACGCCGCGCGACCTCGCGTCGTATGTGGCCACGCGAGAGTGGGAGGGGCGCGCCGGGGGCTACGCGATCCAGGGCCGCGGCGGAGCGCTCGTCGAGCGCGTCGAAGGCGACTACCTGAACGTCGTCGGGTTGCCCGCGTCGCTGCTCGTGCGCCTGCTCGCGGAGCGGTTCGCCGGCACGTACGGCTTCGGCTAGGCGGGGCCGATCCGGTAGAGGTGCACGGCGTACGGCCCGAAGCGGTCGTGGAATACGCCGTGCGCGTCAGATCGAACGGTGCGGTCCTCGTCGAGCACCGTCAGCGTGCTGCGCCCCAGCTGCGGCACGCGCAGGGGCACGGTCACGGACGTCGGCGTCGAATTGACCGCGATCACATAGCGGACGCCGTCGTACGTGCGGCCGCTCGCAGCCACCCCCGCCGCGTCGGAGAACGCGACCTCCGACCACGGTGCGGTGAGGACCGCGGCGAGCGAATGGAGCCGTGCGTCCGTTGCCTGCATCTGCGCGAGCATGGCGGCGTCGACGTCCCACCGGTTCCACAGCGTGCCCGGGGCCCACCCGGCGGTGAACCAGCCGATCCCGACGGCGCCGCCTGCGACGGCGAGCCACGCTTCCGCGTTCGCGATCGCCGGCGTCACGTCGATCGTCGGGCACTCGCCGGTCATCGGGCCGGTCTCGATCCACTGGAACGTGGGCGTGTGCGGTGCGTAGGTGGCGATCAGCTCGTGCTGGGCGCGGAAGACGTCGAGCAGAGGCACACGGCCGCAGAACTTGACGACCGGATAGAGATCGAAGCCGAGCAGGTCGCCGGCCTCGGCGAACAGCGCGTACTCGCCGCGGTCGTAGCCGGGTCGGATCAGCGCCTGCGCGCTGGAGAAGTGCTCCGAGACGTTGACGACGCGAAGCTTCCCGGTCGTCTCCGCCGGGGGAAGCTGCGGCAGCTGCGACGCCGTGAGCCCGAGTGCGTCCGGCTCGTCCGGGAAGTACCACCCCGCGTCAGGTGCGCTCGACGAGTAATCGTCGCTGAGGACCCGTACGCCGGGGGGCGGCGGATCGGCGTCGAAGTCGTTCGGCCGCAGCAGCGAACATGCGGTGTACGGCTGTTCGACGAACAGGTCGACACCGGCGTCGGCGGCCTGCTGCGCGGTCGTGCCGCACTGGTAGTACGCGAGTACCGGGAACGTCGGCGAGCCGTCGAGCGTGACATGCGCGTTCGCGATGCCGAAGACCGAGGTGACGGCGGCGGCCGTGATGCTCGCGAGCGATCCCAGCACGCGCCCACGGTAGAGAAAGAGCCGCGCGAGCGCGGCTCTTTCGTTCCATCGGGGTGCCCAGATTCGAACTGGGGACCTCTCCGACCCGAACGGAGCGCGCTACCAGGCTGCGCCACACCCCGAACAGCGGAGACAGGTTAGCCGAGGTTCCGATGAACCACGGCCG